>Ga0302270_10004502_pt1 | contig 12950 bp, 14 predicted proteins | sample III_Bog_E2_3_FD_198773 | JGI IMG/M metagenome (GOLD analysis project Ga0302270, IMG submission 198773) | Peat permafrost microbial communities from Stordalen Mire near Abisko, Sweden - III_Bog_E2_3 | ecosystem: Environmental > Terrestrial > Soil > Wetlands > Peat | place: Sweden: Abisko...
GCCAGAATCGTCCCGAGAGCGAAGTGCAACCCCAAACCGGCCCGCTTCTCGCCTCCTCCAGATCCGATCCCCAAACCAGAACCCGATTTCAGATGGCCTGGAATTCACCGACTTGCACCACGGGCTGCTAGGCTTCGTCCGCTGGTTCCGGTACAGAGGTAGCTTCTCTAAGTCTCCAAGAAAGCTGATAAGATTCGCTCTCCTCAACTGATCCACAAACTTTTCCTTACACGACTCTAAGAACAGCCCGATCGCATATTTGGCTTGGCTGACCTGCGCTCCTCCAACGAGCACAGATAGTTCAGCCACGTAGGTGGAGGCCCACGCCTTTATCGATTTGCGATCCGTGTCTAACTCGATATCCGCGCCGACTGACTTCGCAATAAGTTTTGCGTTCAGTCGCGTGGCCAGAGATCTGCGCTGCGCCTCGGCATCCATTGCATTCTTGCCGGCAGGCATGTAGTGAGGTGTGCCGTCCTTGTAAAATCGCAACTCATAAGAAACGTCAGAACATTGTATTTCCCGACCTTCGCGGGCCACCAGGCCTGGAATGACGCGTCCCCTTTTGCCAGTAACAGCTTTGAAGCGACGCCACTTTCCGTCCACTTTGGTGCGAATCATGAGGCCCACGGTCGGTTGCTTAGATTGATTTTTCAAGACTAATCCTCCAAATACTTGCTAGAACCTGACAAACCACTGACAACAGATAACTCGCCATTGAAAGCAAAAGGCTTACGCGTCGTTTCAACATAAACTGCGTGAATGATTCATACTTCTTGCTAACCCATTCACCTTGTGCCACTTAGCTTTATTCACTTGAAAATGCTGGAGTTCTGCGCATTGCGATGCGTCCGTATCGCGCGCCCATACCGTGCTATCCGCCCTGTAGGGGCAAATTGCATGACAAACCCTTAATCGCATGACAACGCAGTGCACGCTGTCCTTCACGCTCGAGGTGCAACTGTGATTGGGTTCGGAAAGCACGAATCCGAGACGGGCGCACGCGCACGATGCGGGCATCCAGTTTTGGAGGCACACGCCCTAACTGAAAGCATGTGCGACGAACTGGCCCAGTCGTAACTGCAATAAGCCGAATGTCACAAGGGGACGACGAAGTCAGCCTGAAACCACTCATGTCGAGCGGAGCTAACCCGAATTGCCGTCTTCTGAGTTTAAGTTGCGCGTTGCGCTGTTTGGATACCGACATAATGATGGACGATATCCACTAAATTCGTTTGAGTGCGCGTAAACACCTAAACTGTTGAGTCGCAGACGACCCATAAGGCCCGCGCAATCCTAGCTGTGACTCACCTAATTTATCACCGCATGTGTGGAGTGAGTGTGGAGTGAGTGTGGAGTGCGCAGACCCATATGCGCCCACATAAATTGACTGCTAAGAAACGTGAGTATTGGGTATCTCTTGCCGACATAAGCAGACATCTTCCAGTGGCGACCCACCCATTGCCCGTGCGACTTCCACCACGACAGTCGGATGAAGCGAGTAGTCGGGTCGCCTGTCCAATGACAACCCAGGTTTGACCATTTAGATACCGAGATAACTATCTATCTATCTCCCTCGCACTCTCACATACGATACTTCCTGCTCGAAGAGCTTTGTGAACTTAGTTCTCTTCCTTAGTAGCTTTTTAAGATCAAGCTCCTCGCCAATCTTTCTCATTGCCTCGGGTGGCAGCACTTTTATTAGGCGCGGTGGCAATATCAACGTCCGGTGTTCAAGCGCAAGAAACTTACCAATAGTTTTGTAGTCGGCGCCGATGCCGTGAATCTTGAAGGTATTGGAAATAGCGCGCCTCAGCCACGATCGAAACTTACCTTGTGTGGAGGCAGTTGCTAACCTCCGTTCAGGCCACAGGGGGTCCGATGTAGTCATGCCAAGAGCATTGAGGGCACTTTGATATCGAGGATAGTTTCTTCTGATTGTTTGTCTCGCGATCTTCAATCTTCGTGACAACTCATCGCGGGTGAGGCCAGCTAGCCAGCATGGGTAAGGGAACCCACAGACGCACGGTGCATCAATTGCTTCTGTGCGTGGGTAGTAAGAAAGGGATACTGAGATATTGTCGCGCTTGGTCTTAACGCGCGCCATGTGAAGTACACCTCTTACCATCCACTCGATTAGCTCTAGATACTCCAATCCCACCTTCACTTGTTTGCGATGTTCATTCGTCGTGTGTGAAGCAAGGAGCTGAGTGGACAAATCCTTTTGCCAAGCGAAAATAGACCCCAATCTGGCGAATAGTTCGTCTTGATCGAGGCGCTCTTCGTACCCTGTCTTGCGAGGACTGTTCACAGGTATGCTCCTTGCGCGCAGTTGGTCCCGCCAGACTCAAGTGATGTCCGGGTAGCCCATGCTGCACGTTGCTCTTGAAGTTGCCCTAGCGTGAGATTGGCTCGATACATTCACCTAAACGCGTCACGAAGGTAAGGCCCCTGCTCTCTCGATTTGGTGATTGACTCTTTCACTGCCACTCAATGCTCGCGAAGGCATCCGCCTTCGCAGTTGAACATAGTATGTCGCTGACGGTGATATGGCTTGGTATTTAGCCGCCCTTTAGCCCTCCGTACCGACGTGCTGTTTGGTCGAATGTGAGTGCAACCGATACGTACTGGTTGGAGCATGGACCTGTATCGGTAAACGCACAAGAAGCGATTGTGAGCGTACCAAGGCGGTTACTCCCCTCGTGAGCGAGCCCAACCGATACAACCGCAAGCAGCAGTCCATGTCTGCTCGCTCGTTGAGCGTGCACGGCACTCTCCTTATCTGCGTAAAGAAAGGCCCAATGTTTACGCTGGGATCGCCGTCGGGAAACGCAGGTTGATCTCCTTCGGCGAGCCGAACACCAGGCATCATTTGTCGCTACAAAATGTCGCCGAGCGACTCGTTAGGTTATCGGAATTGACCTTCGGATCGAGAACGGGAGCATGGCGGGGGGGGGGACAGAGGTTGACAAACAGCGGGGTGGTAGTGGTATAGTACGCCGCGCACAAAACAGTGGCGGTGGTATATGCTTTTTCAGTTTGTGTGTTACCTATTCGCGTGGCAAACATACCAGCGCCACTGTTTGTAAGCAGCTATTGAACTGGCGTAAGGACTGTTGTCTATTTGAATCGTTGCATTTACCCCTTCCGATAGTCGGTATGCGAACTAGCAGCATGCTTATAAAGCCCTTACTGAATGTGAACATCAGAAAAGAACTTCAAACATCTGGCCGACGATCCAGAGGCCTCGAGCAACTGCACCATCGAAGGCTTGACCGCTACGGTGCCATAGGCATAGTGGCTACCGAACGATAGACCGCCATTACATCAAACGATGGGGCACCTACAATTTCACTTGCAGTAACCCATGTATGCTAAACGAACACATGCGCGCTCGCTTGAGGAGATCCTGTGGAATCCATGTATATGGATCTATTTGGATGAACGGGCACGCAGCCACTTTGCAATTTCGTCAGGATCAAATCGGACACTATAGCCAATTCGAATACATGGGATGGCGCCGCGACGCACCATGTCGTAGATAGCGGTTCTACCGAGACTAATCAGTTCGGCTAATTCGGCCACAGTTATTGCATGGTCAAATGAAGCAACGCGTTCTAATATGGACATTCACTCTCCTTATTATTTCTAATTTATGAGTATGTTTTGGAAATTGTGGTCCTGCGTCGCTGCACCACCGGCCTGCGATGCGCCATGCCTTTGGGTGTGCGGTTCTTGGTCAATCAGCCCAACCGATTCACGATGCAGGCATCTGAGCGCCGTCCTTGCGGTCGTCATTTCGAGCATTCTCTAGCGATTCAGATGGAAAGATGGAGATGGGCTGACAGTGGGATCGATGTGCGTATTTCTGAAATGCGCTCAGTTGCAGAATCCCGTTGCAACTACAAAGCCATGAGAAGCATCGGCGTGTCACTGGCGGCGATCAGAATGTCAGGGTGGCAGTCGGGTGGCCAGGATGCGGAAGTACCTTCACGCGAGACTGAGATACACCGGTTGCTGTCGCCGTCGCTGCTACCCACCCTAACTAACGATGGATGTCGCCGTCCGTTATCTGATGGACCTCAGACAAGTCTTCTTTCAAGGACGATGATCCGGTCGCTAATGGTGTTGTCCCGCAAACAGCAAGCATCAGAAGGGCAGTTCGTCGTCAGAGGTGCTGTTGACCGGCTTAACCGGTCTGAACCTCGACAGAAGAAAGCGGCAGCAGCGGCGGAGATAGACGCGAAGAAGCCACTTCTCTGCAGCCCACCATCCGTAATACTGATTTTGTGAGGCGATTCTGGAGTCCAGGCTGAAGTCGTCCTCGCTGTACTGATCGCTTGGGCAGTGCTGCGACACGTCGGAATTCTCGTCTAATTCGTATTCGTTCATTTGGATCTTTCTTTGGATGTATGCGGTTACGGTGCATGGGTTGCTGCCGCTGGCAGCATGTGAACCTATCTGGCCGGGAGTTGAATCTCTTTCGTCGACAGGTTAGGGATGGCTCCAGGTGAATCGAGCCCGAGCCCGCTGGCCTCATTGCTGAGGCGCAGTGTGTGAGAAGGTGAGTTGTGCATGGGGGAAAAGATGGATCAGCGTGGCACTGCAAAGGCTGAGGATTAGCGGTTCGTGCCAACCAATTCTCAGCCAGTTCCAGCTAGTTGAAGCGGTGACGCACGCTACCTTCGATGACGATCGAACAAGATCAGCAGCCGGGGCGGCAGTGGTTCGGCAGCTTTAGTCAGTCCGAGAAGTCCGATGAGCTGCCAGGCGGTTGTGGCCGTTTGGCGGCGGCTTGCGATTCCAGGCTGCGTGCATATACGGCTGTACTGCACTTCCAGTGCAGCCGCATATCGGATGAGATCATCACCATACCCGCGTGCATGCGCGGAGGCCGGAAGCATGGAAGAGTCTATCCGAGACAGAGGTGGCACTCCTCGACTTCTTACGAAAGGGCGACAAGACCAGTGAGTTGTCTTCTGAACGAACCGTTCAGAAGACCCTGGCCCTGCTCGCGACGAACCGCCGCCTTGAACGACTGCTCAAGGTGGCCAATTCGGAGCCGCCACGGGTTCGCGCCCTGCTTGGCGCGTTGGCAGAGGAGCTTGGAGGAGAGTCCGGCGCGCGAACCCACTTGCGCGCCTCCTTGAATCCGCTCTCTCGGTTCGAGTTCGGACAGTTCGCATCGCTGAAGCACGCGCGAAAGTGGCAGGCTACCCGTCTCCATCTCCACGGTGAAGTCGCCGGAGGCCAGCGAGCCGGATGGCCGCAGACCATTGCAAATCTGAATGTCGTCGAGGTTCGTGAGGATCTCATCGTCGAGCAGGTGCAGGCGGTTGCCGATGCCCAAGTCGCTCTCGCGAAAAGCAAAGGCGTATTGAGCGGTCGTCGCATCGCGGGTGACGGTGAACTCGGTACGGCAGGTCTCCTGGCCACGAAAGAGGTCGCGCACCGACTCAATGGCGGTGTGCTGAGTTGGGATTAAAATGCAGTTTCATTCCTAGGTATCTCCCTTGAGGTATCGAGCGAGAGCCTGGTCGAAGTCTGAAAGGTAGTCACGGTCCTGGTTGAGGCGGAATTTCTCGAATTCCTCGTGGGCTTTGGCGAGGGCCATCTCGTGGGAAATGTTGCCCGCGTTGCGGAGGATTTGCTGGTCTGTGAAGTTGAGGAACTTCTCCACTTGGGCGAGCCAGTCGGACATAATCATCACCTGACGATTCAAGGCGCGCAGTTCGGCGAAGTCGATGAACATGGTAACAAGGCGGTTCAGCTTGGAGACCTCAGACTCGTTCAGGTAGTTCTTGGCAACGGAGACGTCGCTCTTCAGAACCTTTCCCTTGGGTGAATTCTTCCAAGTGGTAAGCCCCATGTATGGCTTGGTGCTATCAGCGCGTTCAAAGACAATCTCCGCTGCGGTCTTGCCAACGCTGGCGAAATGAAGCCGGTTCTGAACAATTTGATAGAAGAGTTGGGTCTCTTCGCTACTGCTTCGATAGTCGCTGCTGCATTGTTCAAAGACATCGGCGATTTTCTGGTAGGCTCGGCGCTCGCTGGCGCGAATCTCCCGGATCTTCTCAAGCAGTTCGTCGAAGTAATCCTGGCCAAAGCTGCGGCCATTCTTCAGCATCTCGTCGTTGATGACAAAGCCCTTCACGACGAACTCCCGGAGAGTGTTCGTAGCCCAGATGCGGAAGTGTGTGGCTTTGAGAGAGTTGACGCGATAACCGACGGCGATGACGGCGTCCAGGTTGTAGAACTCCACGACGCGGGTGACCTGCCTGTCGCCCTCGGACTGAACTGTTTCCATTTTGGAAATAGTTGCCCCGGTCGTCAGTTCACCGGATTCGTAGATGTTCTTGAGGTGCTTGGAGATCGCCGCGATTCCGACGCCGAAAAGTTCAGCGATGGCGCGTTGTGGAAGCCAGAAATTGTCGCGCGCAAAGAAGACGTTGACGGTCACCTTGCCGTCCACGGCATTGTAGAGAACGATGCGATTGGGCTGCCCCGAAGGCAAGAGGTCGTCGATCATGCGGTCGCTAACTGTGTTCTTTATAAGTTTCATCTATCGATCCGATGCGCGCCCCGTTGCGCTGAATCATGCGGTAGGCGTCCACCCCTTCCGTCTTCCGCTCCGTCCGCGACGTACCTCTCGGCCGCGTCACGCACCACCCACGCCAGCGAAACCTTGTTCTGCTGCGGAACTTCTTCGAGAGTTTCGTCGAGATCGGGCGGAAAGCTGATAGATGCACGGAATGCCGCTCCCTGCTCGGGGTACGTCTCTTTCCTGTATTCAGACTTTGAGGTATGTTCCATGCCTTCACCACATTACACCACGGCCAAAAGACAAGGGCCAGGTCCGAAGACCTGGCCTTTTCTTCTGTGCTGATTCCATTCACTTAGCGGAAGAGATCGCGGAAACGCATGGAGAAGAAGATGGCGCCGTGGTCTTTGCCGGGCTGGCGGAAGATGTTGGCGGCGTAGCCGAGGGTGGGTTGCCCAACACAGTAGAGTTGGGAACGAAGGTGTGGCTGGCGGCCTCGCTGAACGCGATTCTGGCGGCGCGCAAGCTGACCCAGGCCGAGGCGGCGCGGGTACTGGGTGTAAATCAGCCGAAGGTTTCGGCGCTGAAGGGGTACAAGCTAGAGGGGTTCTCGGTGGAGAGGCTGATGCACTTCGCTACGGCGCTGCAACATGATGTGGTGATCGAGATTCGCCCGCGTGCGGCGGCCAAGGGCGCGGCGCGAGTGATGGTGGTTGGGGCGGCGTAGAGCGCCTCGAAGAGTGGATGGGCGGGAGCGGTCGCCCAGCCCAGCGAGCCAAGTCCGCTCGCCGGGGACCCCGGTCGCGCCTTCGCGCGATGCTCCCATCTCAGAATCGAGAGTTGGGGCACCGAGCGGTAAACCTAACAGAAACGCGATAAAATTCCTACATCCTCACCCGGTCTGTACGGTGCACGCAGGAAACCCTCCATCTGGAACTGGGATTCTCTGAGAATCTTCACGACTACTCCGTCTAACAGAGGATGAAGGAAATAGATTTTGCGAGAGCCCCAACCACAGCTGAGTCGGCAAACTTCTGTGATCATCAGTCTGAGTGTCTCCGGGTCATTAGTTGATGCGCACAATAAGGCTTTGACAGCCCCGCCGCGCTTTGGGAGCAATACCGTAAGCCCAACGATTTCGTCGGGTGTCCCGACGCAGACGAGTCGTTTCGATTTGTTTCGCGGGTCAGGCTTGCCTGTTCCTGCTGCGCTCTTCAGTATCCGATCTGCAAAGGCCTCATCCACGGACGTCCAAGCTCCGCTGAATAGCGAGACAAGGCTCGTTTTCAGTAGTGATCGGTTGACGCGGCGAAGATCAAGGAGCTCTCCTTTCCTGGCTGATCGTTTCATGGCGCGGGTTCCCTGATACTCGTCAGCAATCAGAAACTTTCCAAACACCAGTTCGCCGTGTTCTGCGGAATATTGTCTGTCCAGGTGGGCTTCAATCTTCATTTCGGAATCAAGCAGGTAGCTTATGATCTCGGTGGCGTTGTCTGCGCAGGTGCAATACACCTTTCGGCAGCCCGCCGCTCTGGCCATCGCTTCAATGGCCCTTCTCGTCGCTCGTCCGTATCCCCGCCCCTGAGATTCACTCTCAATAATTGTTGGTCCTGTTTTTGCGCAGCCCGTGTTCTTCCATGTGATGGTTGTAAAGCCGATTCTCTGCTTTCTATTCCAAATAGAAAACACGTCCTTGCGCTCTGTGAAGAATCCGCTTGGGTCATGACCCAAGTCGTGAACATTGAGTGTTCTCGATGCAAATGTGGCGTCGATACCTTCGTACCTTGCACCGATGTGTTTTAAGACCAGTGCTTTGTAGCGCTCGCGATCCGTTGACACAATAGGGGCTAGTTGCACCTCAAAACTCTGGCTCTTCCTCGACAATCTTCTCTGGCGTTCAAGATGCTGTCCGAGTGGCGAGGCAAGTCTGAGCAACACTGAACTCATTGGCACGTGAAACTTGGGATCGATCTCTCGTAGCTCTTTTGAGGAAATCGGGTTCTTGAATTTGACTGGGCGCGAGACTTCGATCGCGTATCCGTCGGTGAATCGATCGAAATAGTTGTCGAAGCGGGCCTTTGTCGTAGCCCAGTATCGAACGGTGTTCCATAGGACATTCTTTTCCTCTCGGAGAACCCGGGCAACGTCGAAACAACCGACTATACCGCGGCCGGCCGTCTCGTAGAGGTAGACCCTCTGGAACGGTTGTTTTGGGAGCGATTTCCGGAGTTCGAACGTTTTCGATCCTTCAAAAATTCGCTGAGCATGTTCTCTCCGGATCGACAAGATAATGCAGTTACCACGAACAGCCATTAATGGCCTCCATCTATAGCTATCCCGGATTGGGTCTCGTTGAATCCAGGTTGAAAAACGACTCTGCTGAGGCCCCAGAGACGGTCGAAATATTTGTTCAGAACTTCAACAACTGTCGGATTTTCTATCGCGACATCCCTGTAAACTGGTGCACCAGCATGCTCCGAGACAGCGACGAGCCACGCCATAGTTCCGTCCACTATCTGCACGCTTAGCGCCAGAGGCATGGATACATCTTCATTCCTGTCGGATAGCATGGCAATCGTACAGTTTGTTGTTGTCAACAATTCGCTAACGAGTTTTCGCGTCCATATTCTATTTGCTGGGGTGTCGCGAATTATCCGACGGAATTGTGTTGTCGGGTTATTTCGCATTATCTTGATCATCTCTCGGTAGTAATTCAGCCTTTCTGTGCTGCCTCCATTCTCGGGCGGTTGTGGTGCGAAGTAGCAAATACTTACATAATGATTTGCCTTAACACAAGACCCGAGAAAATCCTTGTAAAACTCGTTTTCTTTGAGCGGCCTGACTGTTAGTGGTGTGTACTTCTTGATAAGTAGCTCAAAATCGTCTATTTTGCTTTTCATTTGGTCGTTTGAATCGAGGACAACCAAATAGACAAGGGCGCTTAGACAAAGGAATTGAATTCCTACATATGTCGCGAGTGTTGATGCAAATCCGCCCACTGATGTCTGGTTGGCCCAGATGTTTTGTTTGACATAGCTCAAGAAGGGGGAGACCGAAATCAGTATTTCCAATAGTGCCATCAAGACTATAAAAAGTCGCTTCATTGATCCCCCTTCAGGTAGGCCTTAACTTTTTTAAATGACTCTTCCAGTCGCGCTCCATTCCCATCGCCGTTATGCCATCGATTTAACCCGCTGGGGTGGGGCCAGTGAACCAGGGCTGAGAACGGCTGCGGTGGCGAGAGCGGGTTATCGTTTGGATAAAAAATCTGACCAATGAGTGAGTCGTAATTGCCCTGCGTAGTCTTGAGATATTCAAAGCTCTCCAAGCCAAGTGTAATTACAATCTTGGGCCTGATGATTTCGATCTGACTGTCCAGAAAATGCCTACAGTTTCGAGCCATCAGCTTGAATTGTGCTGGCAGATTTACAGGGCATTTGAGTACTGACGTGAGATATACGCCGAGTCGGGGATTTCCGGCGGGTCTTCCGCATGCTATGAGCCAGTTATCGAGCCTCGTTCCTGAGCTTCCTGAGAATGCTCGCGCCGTTGAAACTTCGGTCTTTCCGGGGGCTTGTCCAACGACGAATATGTCGGGACCTTCCCCCCTCGCCATATTAGACTGCGGCTTCCGCAGGGGTACTACGAAATTGCTACAGATTGTGCATCTGTCGATTTGACTGTGAAGTTCTCTGAGCGCCTCGACCATGGTGTATCGTTCAAGCCTAAATCAATGGCCAGAAGCGGGAAAGGTTACATTCAAAACCCCCGGTCATTGCAAGATGGCGGTGTTGGGGAGGTGCTGGGCGATGCGGGACTGCCACTCGGCGGGGCCGGTGGTGTGGACGCTGGTGCCGAGCGAGTCGACGGCGACGGTGACGGGCATGTCGACGACATCGAACTCGTAGATGGCTTCCATGCCCAGGTCGGCGAAGGCGAGGACGCGGGCGGATTGGATGGCCTTGGAGATGAGGTAGGCCGCGCCGCCGACGGCGATGAGGTAGACGGAGTGGAACTCGCGGATGGCGGCGATGGCTTCTGGCCCGCACTCGGCTTTTCCGATCATTCCCAGGAGCCCCGTAGAGGCGAGGACCTGGCGGGTGAACTTGTCCATGCGGGTGGCGGTGGTGGGGCCGGCGGGGCCGACTGCCTCGTCGCCGACGGCCTGGACCGGGCCAACGTAGTAGAGGAAGCGGCCGCACAGGTCGACGGGGAGGGTTTCGCCGCGGTTGAGCATGTCGGTGAGGCGCTTGTGCGCGGCATCGCGGCCGGTGAGCAGCGAGCCGGTGAGCAGGATGACTTCGCCGGGCTTCCATGTCTGGATGTCGTCGCGGGTAGCCGGGCCGATCAGCGTCCGGCAGTCGGCTTCGATGAAATGGACGCCCACCATCCCCCGCAGTGTTGGAAGTTAAGCAAGCCCGCGGCGCTGCTCACCGCCTCCCACCCGGCCCTTCCGATTCTTGACTCATCGGGCAGCGAGTTCGAGGGCAGGGTTTGAACACCCATTTTAAAGGCGAGATGTGGGACACTCCGCCGACCGGGCGTACAATTGCGGGAGTTAGAGGACCCTACCCGCCGATGAGACCGGGAATGAGGTGCCCGTCATAACGTAATGTTGGAGGGCGAACGAAAAGGGGTGCAGAGTGTTAGACCCTAAGACTCTACAGAAGAAGCAGTATGTTGATTGCGTCGCACTCGTCGTTGACATTAATGGATCAGAAAAACTCATTGCCGCTGGTGAGGACGGTCTAACAGCTCAATTCTTTAGGGATCTGCTGAGCGGCGGCATCGCGGCCGTAGAGGAGAATGGGGGTTCTGTCATCAGCTTTACCGGTGACGGCTTTGTCGGAGTCTTGCCGACTGAGGATGCTGCTGCCCACGCTTCTTGGAGCATTGCTCGTGACCTTCGCAAGACACGCGAATATCTTCAGGGTTGCCGCACCGACAATTTTCCTGATGCTTGGCCCCAACTTGACATAGGTGTAAGCCTGAAGATAGCCATCGAACGTGGCTCCTTGGAAGTTAGCACGATTTATAGCAAATTCTTGGGGGAACAGCCTTATTTGGTGGGCCCTCCGACTGTCTACGCCTCAAGGATTTCTGCATTCGGTGAAGGAGACCGGTGCGTCGTCGGGCCTAAGGCGGCGGCGAACTGGCCCTATACGGGACTTGAAGGCCCCTATAAGGGGAAGCTGAAGTATAAGGATGTTACATACGAGTACTTCTTCTATGACCTAGAAGATTTGTGGGTTGACTAGCTGCGCTAGTTAGAAAGGGTGTCTATGATTGAGCGGTTTCAGGACAGAGATGTCCTCCTAGAGGCTTTGCGGAGCCAGAAGCTCTTGCTCGGGAACGAAGAGCTTGTGAAGGCTGTTGCAGATGATCCAGGTCTAATGCAGCTAATCGAAATGAAGGAGGGTTCGGTCCTAATTGAGCAGGGAGGAGATGATAACGACCTATACTTGATTCTCGCGGGGAGTGTCGACGTTCTTGTGAACGGCAGAAAAGTGGCCGAACGGCATCCGGGGGATTCGGTGGGTGAAATGGCCGCTACGCTCCCGCATATGCGGCGTTCCGCAACGGTGCGCTTGTCGTCCGCGGGTGTTCTCGGAAAGGTCACTGCTGCTTCTCTGTCCTCGTTGGGATCAAGGTACTGTTCGGTCTGGCGTCAGGTCGCCAAAGTCGTGACGGAGCGCCTCTATCAGAGAAACTCTTTTGTCAGTACATCCAACGATAAATTACGCGTCTTTATTGCCTGTTCGGTGGAGGCTCTGCCGATTGCCCAATCAATTCAAGAGGCATTTAAGTATGATCCATTTGTCGTGACCATTTGGCCGAATGGCGTCTTTCGTGCCTCCCGGTATCCGGTTCAAAGCCTGACCTCGGTTTTGGATAATTCCGATTTCGCAGTTGCCATTGTTCAGCCGGATGATATGACAAGTCAGAGGGGGCAGGATCGCCCTGTCCCTAGAGACAATGTACTCTTCGAGCTCGGAATGTTCATAGGCCGATTGGGCCAACATCGCAGTTTTATGCTCGAACCTTCAGATCAGGACGTCTCACTCCCATCGGATTTGGCGGGGATTACTACCATACCGTACAGACATGGAAGCGAATCGGATAGGTTGGCCCTTCTTGGCCCTGCTTGTAATGAGCTTCGCAGAGCATTCTCGGAATTGGGGGCGGCATAGATGGGAATCAAGAGCGACTTGGAAGCTGAAGTCAAGACGATATTTGCAGACAAGTGGGAGCCGCGCGATGGTCAGAAGGTTCCCGAACCAGAGGATCTGACTCTCGGTAATACAGCCATTAACAGCCCGTGGTGCAAGTCGGTGAATTCCAGGCCATCTGAAATCGGGTTCTGGTTTGGGGATCGGATCTGGAGGAGGCGAGAAGCGGGCCGGTTTGG
>Ga0302270_10004503_pt1 | contig 12947 bp, 9 predicted proteins | sample III_Bog_E2_3_FD_198773 | JGI IMG/M metagenome (GOLD analysis project Ga0302270, IMG submission 198773) | Peat permafrost microbial communities from Stordalen Mire near Abisko, Sweden - III_Bog_E2_3 | ecosystem: Environmental > Terrestrial > Soil > Wetlands > Peat | place: Sweden: Abisko...
ATGAGCTTTATTACGCGTTGGCCGCGGGCGGCGAGCAAGAGGCGTTGCGCGATTTGAGGGTGAAGGTTGGCGAAGGCGTAGCCGGGTGGGTGGTGGAGCACGGCGAGACGTTGATTGTGCCGGAGGCAGCTGAAGACCCTCGACTGAGCACAGAACCTGGGGGGCAGGCACGACGGGTGCAATCGGTAATTTGCATGCCGCTGCGAGGACGCAAAGGAACCCACGGAGCGATCGAGATTTTCAACCCTCGCGCCGACCAGATGACAGACTACACGATCGCTTTCCTGCACATTTTGGCCGACCATGCGGCGATTGCGATTGAGAATGCGCGTGACGTGACGCGGATTCAGCAACTGACCATCACCGACGACACGACCGGCCTCTACAACGTGCGCTCACTCTATGAAGTGCTTGGACGGGAGATGGAGCGCACGGAAAGCTCAAATGCGCCGGTGAGCCTGGCGTTTCTTGACCTGGACCACTTCAAGCTGGTGAACGATGCGCACGGGCACCTGGTAGGCAGCGAGTTGCTGGCCCGGGCCGGGGAGCGACTTAGGCAGCTCAGCCGCAAGCAGGACTGGTGCTTCCGCTACGGCGGAGATGAGTTCGTGATCCTGATGCCGGACACGGGGCCGCAGGCGGCACTGGCCCAAGCCAGCGCAGTGCACCGCGCGCTGACCGCGACCCACTTCAAGATGAAGAATGGGCTCAGCCTGAACATCAGCGCGAGCGTCGGTGTGGCCACGGCTCCCGTGGACGGGAAAACTGTCCACGCGGTAATTGGCGCCGCCGATTCGCGGATGTACGCGGTGAAGAATGACGGGCGTGGGCGGGTTCGAGGAGCCTGAAGCCGCATTCAATTCAATTTGATGAGATGAACTCCCCCGTATCGCAGGCGAAAGAATTGAACGGCTTATTACTCTCCGTGTAACAAAGCATGGGTAGACTGGCTGCCTGCGGCTTTTAAGAAGCTGAGGAGCATACTCAATGACTACAACGGCCACCCCATTTCACCCCTTCTGCGTCAGGCAGATGACTACCGATGACATTCCAGCAGTCATTGACCTGCAGGTACGCGCATTCCCTGGCTTACCCCCGTGGAGGGCCGAGCAGATCCAGAACCATCTGACTGTTTTCCCCGAGGGGCAGCTTGTGGTGACTGACTCGACAGGCACCATTCTGGGTTCTGCCAGCTCGCTGCTGATTGATTGGGATGATTATGCCGAGTCGGCCAATTGGTCGTTGATCACCGGGGATGGATCGTTCACTACGCACAACCCCATAGGCATGACCCTCTATGGCGCCGATCTGGGCGTGGATCCCGTGGCTCGCAACCTCGGCATTGGGACACTGTTCTATGAGACACGCAAGGAGTTGATCAGGGAGCGCGGACTGAAGAGGCTGCTGACGGGCGGTCGCATCGCGGGTTACGCTGCGGTGGCAGACCAGATGACGGCCAAGGAGTATGTTGCCGAGGTTGTGGACGGCAAGCGAAAGGATCCTGCGCTCAGCTTCCAGCTCGAGAACGATCTGGTGGTGTTGGACGTGGTTCCCGGCTATATGCACGACACGGAATCCTGCGGATTCGCGACGGTGCTGGAGTGGCTGAACCCGGAATACACTTCGTCGGTCAGCCTGCAGGCAAGTCTGCAACATGCGGCGCTGGAGCAGGCTGCGGCGGAGTCGATGCGTGGCACTCCCCGACCCAGGCGCGTGCGGATTGCCGCGGTGCAGTACCTGTTGCGGCCGATTGCCAGCTTTGATGACTTTGTGCATCAGGTGGAGTTTTTTGTGCGCAGCGCGAAGGATTACAAGGCGCACTTCCTCCTCTTCCCTGAGTTCTTCACCATGCAACTGCTCAGCTATATCAAGGAGCCAGCCCCTGCCATGGCAGTACGCCGCCTCGCGCGCATGGCGCCGGAATACGAGGCGTTATTCACCCGCCTGGCCAAGGAAACGGGAATCTACATCATTGGCGGAACCCATCCGGTATTCCAACGCGGGAAGGTCTTCAACGCGGCGCACTTATTTACGCCGAATGGACAAGTATTCCGGCAGAAGAAGGTCCATTTAACTCCCACCGAGAGCGGACCTTACCAGCTCAGCCGCGGACATGGACTGTATCTTTACCACACCGACTTTGGCAATATCGCGATCCTGATCTGCTACGACGTTGAGTTTCCTGAAGTGGCTCGCGTGATGGCCGAGGCGGGAGCGGAGATCCTGTTTGTGCCTTCCTGCACGGATGGCCGTGAAGGCTTCTGCCGCGTGCGCTACTGTGCGCAGGCGCGAGCCATTGAGAACCAGGTTTACGTGGCGATGACTGGAACAGTTGGCAATCTGCCGCTGGTCCCCTACATGAACACCAATTACGGACAGGCAGCGATCCTTACGCCGTCCGACTACTCCTTCGCGCGAGATGGAATTGCCGCCGAAGGAACAATCAACCAGGAGCAGATGATTGTGGCCGATGTGGACCTGGATTTGCTTGATGAGCAGCGCGTCAACGGCAGCGTGATCCCGCTGCAGGATCTGATCAAAGACGCCTACGACAACGTGGTCCATTTCTCGGATTACAAGGGACAGAAGCCGATTCCAGTGGAAGATCCAACTGAAGTAGCGGTGCTGAAGTAAGGGTGGCACAGAGATCTTCGAATCGAGGGCACGAGTAAGACTCGTGCCCTTTCAAGAGTGTGGCTGCACGATGTAGGGCTATTCCCCTTCTTCCGCAGGCTTCTCGGTGATCTGGTCGCCTGCTAGCCGCTCCAACTGGTTGCGCCAGTCGAGCGATTCAACGAAAGCCTTCGACTCGCGCCAATTGGGCTCGACGATAACGTGAAGCTCTAAGTAAACCCGGGTGCCGAGGAGCGACTCAATCTGCCTGCGAGCGGCCGTGCCGATCTCTTTCAACTTGGCGCCGCCTTTGCCGATCAGAATGGCCTTCTGCCCATCGCGCTCACAATAGATCGCTGCGGCGATGCTTGTCAGCGGCGGCCGAGCTGGAACGGCGCCCTTTTTCCGCGGCACGAATGGCTTCGGCTCATCAAAGCGCTCAATGACTACCGCTGAAGCGTAGGGAACTTCTTCGCCGGTCTCGACAAGGATGCTTTCGCGGATTAGCTCGGCGACCATGAACCGCTGAGGCTGGTCGGTGTACTGGTCCTTGGGGTAGTAGCGCTCGCCGGTGGGCAACACGTCGACGATTTTGCGGACAAGGATGTCGAGGCCATCGCGTTTGCGGGCGCTGACGGGGATGATCTGCGCGAAGTTGAACTGTTTGGTGAGCGTGTCGATGAGCGGCAGCAGGTTGTCTTTGGGGACCAGGTCGATCTTGGTGAGGACCAGGAAGACCGGGCAGTCGAGCTTGCGGATAAGGCCGAAAAGGAACTCGTCCTCGCTGGCCCAGTTGGTGCGGTCATGCTTGGGTGAAGCAGCGGGCGGCGCCGCGGAATCCCCGGTCTCAGAATCAGGACCGGGGGCACCCAATTCAATCAGAGGAGCCGCCGCCGCTTCCAGTTGCACTTTGCGCGTAGCGTCCATCAGCACCAGGACCAGGTCGCGCGTTTCCAGCGCTTCGTAGACTTCCTGCAACATGCGGCGGTCAAGGTGCGAGCCGGGTTTGTGGACACCGGGCGTATCGACAAAAACGATCTGCGCGGCGGGATGCTGGCCCTTTTTGGCCTCTACCTCCACCACACCGGCAATGCGGTTGCGGGTGGTTTGCGGCTTGGCAGAGACAATGGCCACCTTCTCGCCGGTGAGGGCGTTCAGCAGCGTGCTTTTGCCGGCGTTTGGCCGACCCAGAATTGCGACAAATCCAGATTTCAACGGGGAATGCTCCTGACTTTCTTATTATCGCGGATTGGCGCCCTCGGCAGAGTAATGCTACACTTGCGTACGCAATGGTACACAATGGGGGGCTCATGGAAACGCAGAAGGTAGGCATCAGGGAGTTCCGGGATAACCTTGCCACTTACCTGTTGGAATCCGATAAAGCATTCGCCATTACAAGGCACGGCGACACCATCGGCTATTACCTTCCGGCGAGGCGCAAGCGGAGCGAGGCGGAAAAGGAAGCTCTGCGCGAGGCCGGTGAGCGGATGCAGCGGATGATGGAAGCGAGCGGCGTCACCGAAGACGAGATCATTGAAGATTTCAGGCAGTTAAGGAAATCCGGCCGCAAGTGAGCGGCACTAAGAGGATAGTGCTAGACGCCAATATCCTCTTGCGTGGAGTATTTGGAGTCCGAGTTCGCGATCTGCTCACCTCATACGTTGAGACGGTCGTCTTCTACACGCCGGAGATATGTGTCGAGGAGGCTTTGAAGTATATCCCTCCAATAGCGCAGCGGAAGAGGCTTGATCCTGATGTGAGCGAAGCCAACTTGCGTCAACTTTTGCAAAGCTGCCTCAATGTTGTCGAGTGCAGTCTCTACAAGGAAATTGAACTACGCGCTCGAGCACGAATCGCCCCCCGCGATGCGGACGATTGGCCCGTAGTTGCGACTGCTCTGCTGCTGAATGCGCCTATTTGGACCGAAGATCAGGATTTCTTTGGAACTGGCATCGCGACGTGGACCAGCAGCAAGATCGAGTTGTACTTGCGGGATGGGTAGGGCTCTGAGCTTGATTCTGGATGTTGAGCAGATCAATCCGATTCGGAACCCGGCTCGGCAGGCGGAAACACGCGCAGCCGATCGACGCGGCGATCCGTTGAGGCGACAACTTCAATCCGCAAACCGATGGGTTCCAACACAATCACCTCACCGACGTGGGGAATGCGGCCTTCCACTTCGCTGACCACGCCGCCAAGCGTCGTGGCTTCGTACAGATCGCCAAGGTGGGCTGCCTCGCCAAACAGATCGGTGAGCTGATCGACGGGGAAACTGCCCGGCACCAGCCACACCCCGCCCGCCTCGCGCTGCGGCTCGGCGTTCACCGATCCGGGCGGCGCGTCTTCCTCGTGCTCGTCCTTGATGTTGCCGACGATCTGCTCCAGAAGGTCTTCGATGGTGACCAGGCCGGAGACGCCGCCGTATTCATCGATGACAATGCGCATGTGCTGTTTTTCGCGCTGCATTTCGCGCAGCAGTTCGTAACCGCGCTTGGTTTCAGGGACGAACTCCGCGGGCCGCTGAATGCTGGCGACGGTGCGGGTCCGCGCTTCTTCGTCGGTGATTTGCAGCAGGTCGTGCGCGAAGGCGATGCCCGTTACGTTATCCAGCGAACCGGAGTAAACAGGAACGCGGGAGAAATTGTGCTCGCGTAACTGCTCGAGGAAATGCTCGAGGGTGATGGTCTCAAGAATGGCGAAGACGGCAGGACGCGGCGTCATGACTTCGCGGACCAGCTTGTCTCCAAATTCAACGGCGGAGCGGACCAGGTCAATGTCGTTCTCTTCCAGGATGCCCTCTTCTTCGCCAGCTTCAAGCAGCGCCTCGACGTCAACCGCCGATTCTTCAGCGGGGCTGGCAGGCTTGTCTGCGAGAGAGGCCACTGAGAAGAAGAAGCGGACAAACACGGTAACCGGTGTCATGAGCCACAACAGCAAGCGGATGGGCCAGACGATGCGGCGCACCCAGCGGCCTTCCGTGCGATTGAAGAGCAACGAGGGAATGAACTGATTGCAGAAGACCACGACCAGAACCACGCTGAGGAAGGCCTGCCCGATTTCCGGATAGGTGGGGCGCGCAAGATTCGACGCACGGTCGAAGAGCACGGCGCCGAATTCGAGAGCGATGATGCCGAGCGCGAGTTGCTGCAATACAGCCGCACAAATGGCGGCGTGATCGCGCGTGAGGCCGAGCTGGGGCTCGATGAGTTCTTCCCACGCATCGAGATTTTCTTCGATGTCGCGGGTCAGGATTTTGCCGAACTCAGAGTAGACGCGGCTGATGTAGGAGGCCAGCGTTGAGATGGCGGCAAGGAGAAGCACCATGACGATTGCGATCGGGCTCATGGGCGTTTGGCCCTGGGTCGACTCCCCGGTCTCAAGAGCGAGACCGGGGGCACCCGATCATTCTCGGTGCGCTCGATGAGGCCTTGGGGCAATTTGAGTTTGGCGCGGAGCACGCGCTCGCGGCGGGCCATTTTGCCATCGTCGACTTCGTGATCGTAGCCAGCGAGATGGAGCAGGCCATGGAGGATAAGCACCTTGATTTCCGTGGAGAGCGAATGGCCTTGTTCCGCAGCCTGACTCAAGGCAGTGGTCACGCTGATGGCGAGGTCGCCAGCGATTCCACGCGCGCCGGGGCCTTCGGCGGGAAACGAGAGCACGTCGGTGGCTTTGTTTTTGCCGCGGAACTGGCGATTGAGCTTGCGAATGGCTGCGTCCGTTGTAAGCAGGACGGTGACCTGGCCGCGTAGACGCACCGCAGCTTGCGCAGAACTGAGAAATCGGGACAGCGTGCGCGGAGACGGCAGCTTGAAATCGCGGCTTGTTGATTTTGAAGGAGTGAGGGTAGACGCAGCCGAGGGCTTCGCCGGCTTTAGCCGTGGCGAGGGGTCGGGGTCCAGATCTGGGTCGAGGATAATCATCGTGCACGTGGCCGCTGTGCGCGGCCACGCTTCACCTTTGATTCTACTTGAATTGCAGATTTACTGCGGTTTAGGCGCCTGCTGCAGTTGCGCCTGTTGGCGGTTTTCGCGCGCTTGCGCATTCACGTCGATTGCCTCGCCGGCATTGAGCGGCAGTTCCTGCTGCTGTGGCTTGACCGCGTCGTAGGCACGCACAATGCGCTGAACGAGCGCGTGACGCACCACATCGGTGTCCTCAAAGTGGCAGAAGTGGATGCCTTCGACTCCGTTGAGCACGTTGATGGCGTCGATCAACCCGGAACGGCGCGGATTGGGCAGATCGATCTGCGTGATGTCGCCGGTGATAACCGCTTTGGAGTTGTTGCCCATGCGGGTGAGGAACATCTTCATCTGCTCGATGGTGGTGTTCTGGGCCTCGTCCATGATGATGAAGGCGTCGCTGAGGGTGCGGCCGCGCATGAAGGCGAGCGGGGCAACTTCAATGACATTCTTCTCCAACATCTTGTCGACCTTCTCGGGTTCAAGCAGGTCGTAGAGCGCGTCGTAGAGCGGGCGCAGATACGGGTCGACTTTCTCCTGCAGACTGCCGGGAAGAAAGCCAAGCTTTTCGCCGGCCTCGACTGCTGGACGGACAAGCACGATGCGGCTAACCTTTTTCGCATTCATGGCGGCGACGGCCATGGCCACGGCGAGATAGGTTTTGCCGGTGCCGGCCGGGCCTACGCCAAAGGTCATATCGTTCTGCTCGATTGCTTCGACGTATTTGCGCTGGTTGATGGAGCGCGGCTGGACGGTGCGCTTGACGCCCGCGGAACGCTGCTTGCCAGCTTCTGAGAGCGAACGCAGCGTGGTGGCGGGATCGGCCACGACGAGCTTCAGCATGCCGTTCAATTCCCCGTTGTGAAGGTTTATACCCTGGCGGCGCAGTGCTTCGAAATCCTCAAAAATGCGTTTGACTCTGGTAACTCCGTCGTCGGGACCCGCTACGTGTACAGCATCGGAACGGAGGTCGATGCGGACGCCGAGCTTGTCTTCCATCAGCCTGAGATTCTCATCGCGAGTCCCGAACAGGGGCTCAAGGTTTGGCGTGATCTCCAGAGTGATCTTCAAAGGATTCGAGGGCCTCCAGTGTGGCGTTTGCGGGTGGAAATGAACGGATGACGGCTAAACCGAGCCGCATCCCGATTGGCAACTGTCTGGGTTGAGCGCGCATTTTGCAAAGGGGCCAGACAATTGTGTAGAGTCGCAATCCTTGATCCGGGATGCCCGGAGAAGAGCAAGTACCAGGCAGAGTTTTGTGGGAACCGAAGGGCGCGAGGCGTGGCCGAGCCGTGGTGCCTGGCTGGCTGAGAAAACCGCGGGATGGCGTTGGCGACCAAATCGGGTATCTGGGCTTGACTTTAGCGCCAACGGGTCGCGGCGTCAATCCGCTGCGCATAGTTATTTGATGAATGCCGTGCCTTGACGGTTACCTGGGTTTGGTCACACGCGCGCCGACCGAAGTCGTTGGGTGCGGACAGGTGACCCACTCACCCCTCCCGCCACACGTCTTCGCCTTACAAATATTAAAGACTTGGACGAGTGGGCCAACTGCCTTAAGGCACCAAAACAGAAAAACTTTAGGCTAGACTTAAAATGGTTAAATAATGACGAAGATCTCGAATCCTGATCGACGCTCCGCTTCAAATACTCCTCCCGCTTCGAGACTTTTTTTTCGCCGGTTGAGAAGTATAATCTTCCGATCTGAACCTCTCTACAGGCTATATTTACAATGCCGGTATGGAAGAGCTCATTTAGCTAGTCTCCCCAAGAATGCCAAGTTACCGAATAAGGTTCTCCTGAGTAAGCAAGAGTGCATTGAAGCCGCTGAACGAGGAAGGTCTCTGGGGCTTCCGCTTCATAGGTCGCTTGAGAAGAACTGGGATCACCTTGAGGCGGTATACGCTATCGTGAACTCTGTCCCTAAATCCGCAAATATCCTGGATGCTGGGGCGGAATTGTATAGCAATGTGCTCCCCGCGCTATTTGCTTGTGGTTTCAGTCATCTATTTGGCATGAATCTATCCTTCACTTTCGTGGCGAGGCGAGGGCCGATTCAATATCTTCCCGGAGACATCACACGCACGGGATTTCGCGATTCCTTCTTTGATGCCATTACCTGCATGAGCGTCATTGAGCATGGTGTTCCTCTGAGGGCATATTTTCAGGAAATGTTCCGCATCCTAAAACCCGGGGGGATTTTGATTACCTCGACTGACTATTACTCGGAACCGATAGATACGAAAGGGCAAGACGCTTATGGCGCACCCATCAAAATATTTTCTAGAAATGAAGTTGAAAGTATCTTGTCTTTATCTGCGCAGTGCGGTTTTGAAGTAAATCGGGAGATAAGCCTCGACTGCGCGGAGCGTCCAGTACACTGGGAACCCTATGGGCTCGAATACACCTTTGTGATGTTTACTCTACGCAAGCCCAATTGAGAAATGGGGCTTGCATCCGCAATTCGCCGGCATTGCAGAAAGAAAAGAACAGGTTCAGTTGTGACTGCTGAACCTGATCTTCCGAATCACGCATGAACGAACTAGTTATGGCTCGTCCACAAATGATGGTCCGTCGCAGGCGCTGTGTACAGCATGTAGTATGTGCTGCCATATACGGCAACGGCTGGGGTGATTTCGGAACTTCCGTTCATCGAGGTAGCGTACTCGTCCTGCGTGTAGCTACCGCCGTTTGGAGTCCCCACAATAACCTGATTATTGCTGTTGAGATTCTTGTAGGCAAATGTCAAGTAATTCCCGTATATAACCGCAGATACGCCGCTTCCTGCCGGATTGACACCTGGAGACAAGAAAGTCATTGTAGGATTGTTGATGGCCCCGTCTGTTGTACAGACCCGCAAAATATTACCGGCACTGGAGTTGGTCCGATATGCAAAATACATCAGATTTTGCCACTCGATTATCGCAATGGATGCGTTGGGATCAACGGCCTACGAGTCTACCCTAGGGCAACCAGTTGTTCCAGTAAATGTAGAGCCGTTGCTGGTTGCAAAGGTGTCATTGAAATAATTGCTTCCACTCTGGGAGGTTTCATTCACCCATATCTGGCCATTAAAAACAGCCAGGGTTGGTGAGTTGGTTGGGTAAATCGCGGAGCCGGTTAAGGTTACAAGCTGAGGGTATACAGTCCAAAGGCCAGATGCAGGATTGTTTGTGTACCCGAGATAGAGCGCGCCATTGATCAAGCCGGCCCCACCGTCGGAAACAAACGCCACCCACAAGTTGCCATTCAAGAAAGCGATAGCAGGGGAAAATCCTCTTTTAAGAGTTGAGATCGGAACGTTCGTCCAATTTACTCCGTCAGTTGAGTTTGAGATGTAGATGTAATCGTTACTTACGGTCGACCCATACGCCATCCACAATCCCGTATGTGTGCCTGTTGGATCTGTCGCCACGGACGGACTTCTGTCGAACGAAATTATAGAGTTCCGGTAATTCGTTGTTAACGCCGGAGGAAAACTCTGAGCGAGTGCCGGTGCCGCAAATGCCGTAATAAGTGCCATCTGCGCTAAGCAATTACGAAAGCGAAATTTCATTACTTCTCCCTTTGGATGAGGCTGTTGAGTATCGCATGGTTTATTTGTTCTGGCGTACAGCGCGCCATTCGGTTTTAGTTCACTTTCCAACGTCTTCCCTGTTTTCTTTAAAGACAACTCCGAGATTGGATCAAAGAGCCGATAAAGGTGACCTATTCCACACGCAGCCGACCCATCGCGTAGTCACGAATGACATATTACCATTGTGCGCTGCAAAACGTTACTATTGCGCGCATCCCGAACGTTACTATTATGCGTGGTCGAACGTAGCGTTCGCTTGGCCTTGCGGAGAAGGAGCCGTTAGATGGAAGAAGAAAGACCCGGAAATGGGTATTGGAGGCGGGTGGCTGATTATCGCCCGGTCAGCTTCCTTTGAATTCGATTTGCGCAACATACCCATTCGCGGAGCACAATTATCAATAGGAAGGGCTAGCCAAGATCGTCGGGAGTATTTACCCTCCTCCCCTACCGAGCCCAGCCCCATTCATTGAAAACACGGCGCCTTAGAACAAAGCAACCGCAAAAACGGGCCATTTTCAAGCCGACCATGGGCCAAATTTGCCCCAATTTCGAGCAGAAATCGCCTGCGAAATTGAGGTGTTGTCCGTCCGGTTTTCCAAGGCATATGATGTGGTGTTCCCGATACTGATACCCCGAGGCGATGCACGTGAATGCCAAGAAACATATCCCTGAGACCCCTGCGCCCTCCACCCTTCAAATACTGCTCCCGCGGGAAGCTGCACGCGCACCTCATTTCCTCAACCCGAACCAAGCGCCGAAAGTGCTGCTCGGTCTTGCGTTGATGTTTCCCGCCGCAGTGGGACTGACCGGATGCGGCGGAGCAGCCTCATCAACACCAACGCCCGCTCCAACTCCAACACCGACACCAACATCGGGAACTCCCGATGCGCGAGCCGATCAAATGATTGCGCAGATGACGCAGGCCGACAAGCTGCAACTGGTGCAGGGCGGGGTCACGAGCAATCTCACCTATGGGTATAGTGTTCCGCTGGGCGCCGGAGGCTATGTGCCGTGGATTCCTTCTTTGGGGATACCGGGGCTTTACCTGGCCGACGGTAGCGTAGGTGTCGGCAACGGGGTGGGACCTGCAACCGCACTCCCGTCTTCCATAGCCAGCGCTGCCGGATGGGATGTGACGGAAGCAGGCAAGTACGGAACCGTCATCGGCACGGAGTTGGCCGACTACGGCATCAACGTGAACCTCGGCGGCAACGTCAATCTCATTGGCCGCGAACCGCGCGATGGGCGCACATTTGAAACCAAGGGCGAAGACCCCATTCTGGCAGGGAAGATCACGGCGGCGCATTTGAATGCGATTCAGGCGCAACACATCATTGGCGGCATCAAACACTTTGCCTTTAACGATCAGGAGTCCGGACGCACAACGGCGAATGCAATCATTGATGATCGTGGCGGCCGGGAGAGCGATTTACTCGCGTTTGAGATCGGCGTGAAGGACTCGAATGTGCAATCGGTGATGTGCTCGTACAACCTGACCAATAGCGTATACGACTGCGAGAACAGCATTCTTCTGAATGACGTACTGAAGAATAATTGGAACTTCCAGGGGTTTGTCATGTCCGATTGGTGGGCAACCCACAGCACAGCGAATGCGGCCAACAACGGGCTGGATCAGGAACAGCCAAACCAGCAGTATTTCTCAACGCTGGGCGACGCAATCACCAATGGCCAGGTTTCACAAACGCGGCTCGACAACATGGTGCATCGCATTTTGCGCGCAATGTACGAGGTTGGCATCTTCGACAACCCGCAAAAAATCCAGGCCATCCCCGCGGCTGCCGATGCCGCAGTGGCCCAGGAGATTGAGGAAAACGGCGCGGTGCTGCTCAAAAATGCAAGCAGCCAACTGCCGCTGAATGGATCGTCGATTCAATCCATCGCGGTTATTGGCTCGCACGCGGATGTTGCGGTACTTTCCGGCGGTGGCTCGGCGCAGGTACAGCCGGTCGGCGGCACACTCACGGGAGGGCAACCCTGCCCACCGTGCTGGGCAACGGTCACGTGGGACTTGTCCTCACCGCTCAATGCAATCAAGGCCAAAGCACCCAATGCCAAAGTGCAATTCGTTGACGGGTCAGACGCAACGGCTGCCGCAGCACTTGCCGCTCAATCCCAGGTGGCGATTGTTTTTGTGAGCCAATGGGCGAGCGAGGGCATGGATGAGACCAGTCTCAATCTCACAGACCTGACCAGCCCGACACCGATCAACCAGGATGCACTGGTGGCGGCCGTGGCTGCGTCCAATCCGCACACTGTGGTGGTTGTCGAGAGCGGCGGCCCCATCCTGATGCCATGGCTCGGTCAAGTGGGAGCGGTTTTGGAGGCGTGGTATCCGGGGCAGAATGGCGGCCCGGCGATTGCAGACCTGCTATTTGGCGCGGCCAATCCGTCGGGCAAGCTGCCACTTACCTTCCCCGCCAGCGAAGCGCAGTTACCGCGACCGGTAGTTCCGCAGCCTCCAGATGGGGTGACGCCGTTTCCTGTGAATTACACCGAGGGCTACAACGTTGGCTACAAGTGGTACGACGTGAACGGCTTTACGCCGCTGTTCTATTTTGGCTATGGGTTGTCGTATACCACTTTCTCCATCACCAACGGAGCGGTAGTGAACAATCTTTCCTCTGCGACAAATCCGAATTTTCAAGTGACTTTCAACCTGGCAAACACCGGTGCGGTGGCAGGCGCGGAGGTGGCACAGGTTTATCTGGGACTTCCGGCCAGCACCAATGAGCCGCCAAGACGGCTGGTCGGCTGGCAAAAGGTTGTGCTGCAGC
>Ga0302270_10004522_pt1 | contig 12907 bp, 10 predicted proteins | sample III_Bog_E2_3_FD_198773 | JGI IMG/M metagenome (GOLD analysis project Ga0302270, IMG submission 198773) | Peat permafrost microbial communities from Stordalen Mire near Abisko, Sweden - III_Bog_E2_3 | ecosystem: Environmental > Terrestrial > Soil > Wetlands > Peat | place: Sweden: Abisko...
ATGAGGACGGCGCCGTACTATGCGAAGTACATGCACTTGCCGATGGATCGGTGCCAAACCACCTGAAGATGCCATCCGCGCCCTTGCCACGATTCACAATCTTCAACGGGCCGTAGTGATTTGCGAGCTCAAAATAGTCGCCGCTCAAATTCTGCGAACAATTGTTATTGCAATCGGCGCCTTGATGCATTGTCAACGGGTAGCCTGAATTGAGCTGCGCGTTGGTTGAGAACTGCCATCCGCCAAATACTTCATCGGTCATCCGGTTCCACGATGAACCAAACTGTTTTCCGTGACCGAAGGGCAGTTGGTAGACCAGGATTCCCGACACAACCTGCCTGGCATCGAAGGTGGATGGGCCGTAATCTGCCTTGGGGTTATTGATATCTTGCCAGTAAGAGTCGTCGTCGTTGTAGTTATCGGTGCCGAAATATCCCGGGTTATTGGTCAGCGATTTTCCGTATGTGTAATTCAGCAGGAACTCCAGGCCCTTGGATTGATGATGCTGCAGCGTTGCCTGGAGTGAATGATAGTTAGAGATACCGCGAGATACGGTTTCTTTGAGCACATCGCTACCCGGGTTATCGGGGCTATTCGGGTTGCCGACAAGCGCGAAGTATGGCTCGATCGTTTGATAGCAGGCATCGATCGCGGCAGCTCCAGAAAGGCCCGAACAAGTGTCGTCAGTGGTGTACTGATTGGCCCACAAGGGTACAGCCAAATGCTGACCAGTCTGGCCCACATATCCAGCTTGGACCGACGTATGGTCGTTAATCTGATATTGGATGTTCAGGTTGAACTGCTGGATAACTGCCGGACGCATATTCGGATCCCAGGCGTAATACTGGGCGCCTGCGCCGGATGCAGCGGCGGGCGTTCCTACCAAACCACTATTGAGACTGTAGACGTTTCCCTGAGATGTTCCCGTGGGTCCAGTTGAATTGTTAGTAACTGCGGGCTGGAATTGCACGTTCTGCGTCATGCGAAGCGACGAGCCTGTGGATTCCAATTCGTCGGTGCTGCCGTAGCCGCCGCGTAAGACGAGGTTCGGCAATACCGAATATGCAAACCCTACGCGCGGCATGAATCCCAGGTAATAGGGGTTAATAAGTGCCCGGCTATTGGTGTTGCCGGTAATTGCATTCTTCTGACCGGCGAACTCCAACATGGAACTGATCGGAGTGCCGGCTGGCTTACCTTTCGCGTAAGCCAGGTCAACGTTGACCATCTTGTTGTTTACTTCATAATTTGGTTGCTCGTAGGAATATCGGAGGCCGATATTCACGGTCAGCTTGGGAAGGATTTTCCAGTCATCCTGAGCATAGATGGCATCGCGCCATTGCCGCTGGCCGAATGGACCATGAACGCCGGAGACCTGCGCTTTGGAGGCAGTGTCGAGTAAAAACTCCGCAAACCCGTAGCCCTCGTCGCAGATAGTAACGCAGCTCCAGTTAGCCGTATCGTTGCCGTTATAACCGAAATACCCTAACTCACCGCCGGTATCGCTCGAGCTGTAGTAGTCCTGTTGATAGCGCAGGAATTCAACGCCGAATTTCGTCACGTGCCTGCCGTGTTCCCAGTTAAGCACGTCGTTGTAATCGAAATTGTTATCGACTGCAAAGCCTTGTATGGGAGGTTCGGAACCGAAGTTACCAATATCCCAGCCCTCGCCGCTGCTCACGTCGATGTATGAGAAACCCGGAACTGTCTGCGTGTAGCCTGAAGGCAATCCAATGCCGCCCTGGCTGTTGCCGTTCGTACCGAAAACCCCCGAGAGATCCTTGGGAACACTCGCGTTGAGTATGATGCGAGTAAATCCGACGCGAGCATTGTTGACGATCGTTGGAGTAACAATGTGTGTCCACGCGATTGCGGCATTCGTGAACGGATAGTCGTCAGTGAAGGGCACCACGGCCGGAACGGGAATCTGCAACGGCTGGTCCCATGCGTCGCCATAACTGAACTTGGCCATCAGCGTATCTTTCGGATTGATGGTGTAGTCCAGGCGAAGATCGCCCTGGTCGTTATGCGTGGTTGCCGAACTTGGGCCTTGAAAGTTTCCACCAAGCAGGGCGCCGGGGGAAGGCGCGTGATTCGGCAGCGGCAAGGCCTTGAGATTGCTCATCAGAAGCGTGAACAGTTTATTGTTTGGGTTGATCGGTATGCAGACGCCCGCTGGGGCTGAACCCTGAGCTGGATACAGGGTCTCGTTGTTGTATCCGTTGGTGGTGTTCCACAATCCGGTCAAGCCGTAATACGCCACTGCCGCCGTAAAGTCACCGTAGCCGGCCGGGCAGGTTGAAGCCGTGTCAAATGCAGAAGCCGATGCAGAGAGGCCGCGCATGGCTGAAGTCGGCACACTTCCCGAACCTATTCCGGCTGTGGTGTTGCGAAACCCTTCGTAATTGCCGAAGAAGAATAACTTGTTTTTGAAAATTGGACCGCCAACCGCTGCGCCAAACTGATTTTGCGTGTAATTGGCCCTTGGACTGCCAACATTCTTGTTGGACCATGTGTTGGCAGTGAGTCCGCCACCTTCATGAAATTCAAACAGGCTGCCGTGGAGCGCATTGGTCCCGTTCTTGGTCACCATGACCACTTCACCACCGTTCACGTTGCCAAATTCGGCATCGGCGTTTCCCGTAATCACATGAACTTCCTGGATGGAGTAGGGTGAGGGATTGTAGCCAAGTCCATTCTGCAGGGTCTCATTGATATCGACGCCATCAAGCAGGTAGCTGTTCGACTGCTGACGGTTGCCATTGAACGAAGGCTGAACATCGGACGGGGAGCCTTCATGCACTGTGTAAGCGTCTCGTTCCGTGCCTTGAGTTCCGCCCATGAGGGCTGAATTCGGATTAACAGATCCGGGCAAGTAAAGGGTCGCAGTTTGAACATTCAACCCGTCCAGCGGCATATTTTCAAGAGTTGTTGAGCTGATGGATGTGCTTATGGTTGAGTTCTCAGTATTGAGCAGCAACGCTTGATCGCCAGTCACGCTTACCGTAGTGCTTGCCTTGCCTATCTGCAGTTTTACGTCGGCAGTTACGATTTGGTCGATCTGCACATGGAACGGCCCGACCACCCCGGTGTCGAAGCCCTGCGCTGTAGCGCTGACGTTGTAATCGCCCAACACCAGGAATTCAAAATCATACAGACCGCTCTTGTCAGAGACCGTCTGCCCCATAACACCAGTGCCGGTATTGGCGATGGTCACTCTTGCTCCGGGCACAACCGCACCGGTTTGGTCCGATATGATGCCACGCACCGACCCGGTAACCGTCTGGGCCATTGCTACCGTTCCGCTCAAGAACAGAACTAGAAAACAAAGCCACATCGCTGTCCATTTCCTGCTCATAAAACCCTTTCTTGAGAACTGCGTCTGTTATCTCCAAAAGTTGATCGAACTTGCGAACCACTGAATATCTGCAATCCCAATCCCATTTGCTGCCATTCACGTGCCAGCGAACCGGGCGAGCTATACCATTTCAATCGGTTCACTGCTACTGAAAGCCCCGTGTGCGGCGGATTGATTGAAGCGATACTGCCCCATTTTCTCCATCGGCCACGGCCTTGGCAGTCTGTGAACGATTTGTAACTCAATCCGGAACTTCCTTGAGAGCGCCTCGGAACAGAAATACCGGAATGACATCTTGTAAACGATCGCAGAGAAAAAGGCAAGGAAAATATCTCATTATTGAGCAAATTTTTCACAAACTGACGCAAGGACCTTATTTGCATCCCGAATTGATGCAGCCGATTAGCTTTCGAATGAGTGGTTTACCGTTCGGATGCGCATCCCGGTTGGCAGTGAGACGCAAAGCCGCCTGATTGATTCACAGTTTGCTTAAAAGGGCTTTTAGAGCTAGATTCTATGAACCCGAAGGAAGCCCTATTCCCTATTTTCCGGAGAGTCGAGTCTAGGTGGCTCGCCGAATCATTAGTAGCCAATTGATCGAGGCGCCGGCAGACGCGGTGAAATGCAGTTGGGAATCCCGGAGTGCATCCGTTCGGACAGGAATTCCTGCGCCACGCCAGTTCGTAGATCACGATGGACGTTTACGCACAGGCACGAAGGCAGGATATTCAACTCTCATTACAGGATCGGCCCGCGCGATCGGCTCTGAGCCGTCGGCCAAGCGTATCTCAATGCAAGGATTCGAACACTCTCAAGACTTTCCGGAGGATTTCGATGAGAAATACTCGTTGAGCCCGGCGGCAGTCTCCTTCAGGCCGCGGTCGAGATTGTCATTCAGCGCTGTTACGACCGCAGACATCTCCTTGCCCTGGACCGGCTCTGCCTGCGAATAAGAATGAGACCAGACGACCTTGCCGGACTTATGGTCATAGAGTTCAAACTCCATTGAAACCAGTCCGGTGATAGTTGGACCGTCAACTTCTTCGAAGTCAAAGAGCCGGCCGCGAACCACATATTGACCTTCCGACGAACCTCCGAGGCTTTCGACAGAGATGTAATTCCCTGTGGATTTGAGCGCGCGGATCAAGCTGATTTGCACCATCTCAACTGGCGGCTCGACCCACCGGCTGAACTCGTACGCGCCAATCTCATTTACCCCCACGCGGTACGCGATCGGCGTGCCCCGAAGGAACTCAGCACCGCTTATCCGTGCAACCAGGAGCGACGTCGATTGAGCGCCGGTTGAGATAGTGGGGGCTGTTGAAGACTGAATTGTGTAATAGTGGATCGGTTTCGTGCTGCCGCAACCGCACAGCATCAACGCGAACAGCGATAACACAACTGAACCGCCGATTCGATTCATAGCAAGACTCCTTCGCCTAACTTCGAACTCATATCTGGGGCCCTCATCGATTTCGACTCCTCGGCAACAATCGTCGCCGCCAAATCGGCAATTTTTCGCGCCCGGCCATGAAAATCAATTCCCCGCATCGCCGGGTTTGCGATCCTTCAAATGTTCTCCGCGGATGAGGATTGCAGGGTTGTTCTTCAACGAATCCGTCAGTTGACGGATATTTTCCGTAGTCACGCGCACGTTTTCCAGGGTCTGGTCCAGATTGTCAGAGTTGCTCGTGGCGGTGTTCTTAAGTTGCTCCGTCAGTTCTGAAGCAGTGGCCAGTGTTTCCCGCAATTCAATCACTATGGTGCGAATGTCCTCGTGATTCTCGACCACAAGTGAATCCAGGTGCGATAAGACGCTGTTCGCCTGAGTCATCGTTGTTTTAAGGTTGTCGAGTATTGGCAGAATTTGACCGGTGGCAGCCTGTACATTCGTAAGACTCGCTGAGACCTTCGGCCGGCTGTCAGAGAGCATCAAGCTCAAGTTTTCAAGACTGGCCCCAACCGCCCCGCGGTTCTTGTCGTTGAGCAAATCGTTGACGCGATTCTCAGTGGTTTGCAACAAAACCAGGTCCTGATTCAGGTTCTGCAGAGCTTGATTCGCGATCGGCGCAAGGCTGCCAATCATATCTCCAAGGTCGCCGATTCCGATTGTCTCAGCGGACTTCAGTTCGCTGCCCGGAGCAGCTAGTGGGGCATTCTTTGTCCCGGTTCCTATTTCCACGAAGTTATCCGACAGTGCCCCGAGGGCAGAAATCGTAGCTATGCTGTCAGTCTTTACCGGAATATTCGGCTTGACGGTGAAGTCGATCTCAATTCGAGTCGTGTCTCCCGGATCGACCCGAACCGCCTTGACCTTCCCTGCATCCATTCCGCCATACCTGACCATCGCTCCAGGCAAAAGCCCCCCGGCAGATTTGAAATAGGTGTGGTGCGCAACGCCTCCCGAGGAGAACGCACCCGAGACAGCCAACACCGCCCCAACCAGCAGCACGGCCGCAATCAATACGAAGGCGCCTACTGCCGCTTCCTCACGCTTGCCGCTCATATTGTCCTCATTCTCAGTAACTCCATGCTCTCAACGCTTCACGCTTTTGCTATCCGCCATGAGCATCTGCAGATAGTCAAGTTCATCAGTAACCTCTGGCTCCGGTACCCGGTCAAGAAACTGCCGCACGCGCGGATTACTATTCGCCATGAACTCTTCTTTTGTTCCGAGGGCCACAATGTGGCCGCGATCAACATACACCATCCGATCGGCAATCAAGAACGCACTGGCCAGTTCGTGAGTTACCACCACTATCGTCATGGCGTATGCCTTCTTAAGATTCAAAATCAGTTCGTCAAGTCCTGCGGCAATAATCGGATCCAATCCCGCCGACGGCTCATCGAAAAATAAGATCTCCGGGTCCATCGCAAGGGCGCGTGCTACAGCCGCGCGTTTCTTCATTCCTCCACTTAGTTCCGAAGGCATGAAATCTTCGAAGCTGCCCAGACCCACCTGCCCCAGCTTGATGCGCACCATGATCCGGATCGTCGATTCTTCAAGATCGGTATGCTCTCGCAGGGGCAGCGCAACGTTCTCGCCAACCGTCATTGAGCCGAACAGGGCAGAGCCCTGAAACGACATGCCCATCTTCTTTCGGATCGCGCCCATCTCGCGCTCGGAAATTGCCGCCGTGTTGACTCCCCCGATCCGAACCTCTCCCGATGTCGGTTTTTCCAAACCCACCAACGTCCTCAGCAGGGTGCTCTTTCCCGAGCCGGACCCGCCCAGGATCACCATGGTTTCTCCCCGACGCACATCAAACGTGATCCCGTGCAGAATCTCGCGATCGCCATAACTTACGCGGAGGTTCACTACCGAGATTGCCGCCTCGTTTGAGCCACCGTCATTCATTCAGAGCATCTCCCACCGTTGTAGTCTTGATATCCAATGTCACTTGCAAATCAGGGCCCTGATTCCGGAGCATGCCGGTACAACGACGTTTCATGTTCACTCCGGCGCTAAGTCGGATTGATGAAATAGAACAATGCTGTGAAAACCAGATCGACCAGAATAACCATGGCAATCGAAGTAACCACTGCGGACGTGGTCGAGCGTCCGACTTCCTCGGCGCCCGCGCCCGTGGAGAAGCCTTCTTTGCAACCGACAGCCGTAATTACAAGTCCAAACAATGCACTCTTGATGAGGCCCGTGTAGATGTCGCGAAGGACTATCGAATCCCGTGTTGCCTGAAGATAGGAGCCAACGGTGAAACCAGCGTTTGTGATGCCAAACATGCCTCCGCCGACAATGCCCATCATGTCAGCCCAGATTGTGAGGCAAGGCACCATCACCAGCATTGCCATAAACTTTGGAGCCACCAGAAACGAAACCGGATCCAATGCCATGGTTCTCAGGGCGTCCACTTCTTCGGTCACTTTCTTGGTGCCAATCTCGGCGGCGAACGCTGAACCCGACCGGCCAATCACCATGATGGCGGTAAGCAGGGGACCAAGTTCTCGAAGGATGGAGACAGCCACCGCGCCGGCCAAAAACTGCATCGCGCCCAGTCGCCGTAGTTCATAGGCGCTCTGCAGAGCCATGATGAGGCCTACAAAGAATAAAATCAAAGAAACAATGGGGATGGCTTCCACACCCACTGCAAAGGCCTGGTGAAGAGCGCGCTGCGGGCGTAGCCGCTGACCGCGAAAAGGGCCGACCAGAATGATGTAGGCCGAGCTACCGGTCAGGGCCGCAAGACCGCCGATGTAGGCCAAGCCATCGATTGCCCACCCGCCGATCGCAATTGGTATAGTCTCAATTCTTCTTGGCATATTTATTGCAATGTTTCCGTCCTAAGCGATGCTTCAGCGGCCTCCCTGAGGGCAACCTTCTTTGAAATGGCATTCGTTGTGGCCGGACTCACGCCTCCAGAGCTTGCAATTCGGTTTCGTGAATTTCGAAAACTCGGGTCAATCGCGTGAGTTGTAATACCTGAAGAACGGAAGCGGTCAACCCGTAGAGGATGATTCGCTTCTTGGATTTCTTGGCGTCTTGCAGAACCTCCAACAGGGATGCGATACCCGAACTGTCGATGTACCTCACCTCCGTCAGATTGATCGCAAGACGCTCGGTGCCTTTCAGCGATTCCAACAGTGCTTTTCGCAATGCCGGCGAGGTGCCCATATCAATTTGCCCGGTCACGTCCACTATCACAGCATTTTGTTCATTTCGAACCGAAAATTTTAGTTGTCCCTCCATTGGCCTCCTTTGCCGGCTTGGATCGAGAGCCTATCCACTGCGCGTTGAATCTATGCGAAACACGTAACTGCACTGCAGAAAATCGATTTGCGTTTAGAACAATGCTTGGATTACCCCCCGTCGGCGACTGCCTTTGAAGCATGCAGGCGCTTGACGAGTTTCACTTGGTTTCCCTCAGGGACCGTCTGGTACAACACTTCATCCATGACTGCCTTGATCAAGTGCGTCCCTCGACCGCTCAGTGCGACATCATCCATCGGTCCTGCGCAAATCTTTTTGGGATCAGGTGCCTCTCCCTGGTCCAGCAGTGTAAATTCCATCTGCCGGTCATCAACCAGGCACTCGAACTCGATCGTTTGGTCGTGCCGATTCTTGTAGGCGTGCCGAATAACGTTGGCCACGGCCTCGTCGACTGCCAACTTGACTCCGACACATTCTTCTTTCGACAGGCCATAGGTGCCGCACAACTCCTCTACCGTAGCTCGCACGACGGACAAGAAGCGGGGGTCACTCGGCATACTTAGTCTCAAGTGGAAGTTCATTTACGTTGGAAAAAGTCTGACCCCAATGAAATCACGTTGTACACGACTCGTCAACGGAATAGCGATGACGGCGGATGATTCCAGCGAACCGCTGCGATCGAACCTTTGCGGCGCAAAGCCGGTTTTCAGGATATCCGGCCTTATCGGCCGGTCACTTTTGCGTACGGGGCCATTGCGGGGAACCGGAATTCACTGGATTGGCTGGTTCTCTCTGCTGATCCGCACTGCAACCACGGTCATGTCGTCGTGCTGCGCAGCGCCAGCGGCGAAATTGTCGACAGCGGCGCAGAGCAATTCCGGCAATTGTTCGAGCGGAGCCCCACGGTTCGCGAGCAGGACGCGATCAATTTCCGCCTCGTCCCAGAAGTCGCCTTCACGGTTGCGCGCCTCGACAATACCGTCGGAAATGATGACCAGAGTATCCCCCGGTTCGAGGGCGGCGGTCGCTTGGTGATAGCTCATCGATGGCATCACGGCGACCGGGCAATCCGCTTCCGATAACCGCTCCAGACGCCCGTCCGCATGGATCAGAAACGGGGGAATATGTCCCGCACTCGCATAGGAAAAGAGCTTGCGGTCACTGGAGATTACCCCGCACAGCAGGGTCGAAAATCGTCCCGGCTTTGAGCTTTCAAACAGGGAATCGTTGAGCGCAGTCAGCACTGCGGCAAGGTCGTTTACGCCCCGTTTGAGCAGGCTACGAAGCAGGGTCTGGATGCTGGCCATCATCACTGCCGCCGGAATGCCCTTGCCCGCAACGTCGCCCAGGGTCAGTGCAAATTGCCCATCGGAGAACGGAATCAGGTCATAGTAGTCTCCGCCGATTGAACGAGCGGGGCGACAGAAGCCCACACACTCAAGCCGGTCCAAGCCGGTTGGCGGGTCGGGCAGCATGCGCGCCTGGACCTCGTGCGCCAGGTCCAGCTCATGCTTCATCAGCCGTGCCCCCTCCGCCTCCTGCCGAAGTCGCTCGCTGTCGATGGCGCTGGCCGCAAAATGTGCCAGTAGCCCCAACAGCCCGGCGTCTGTCTCGGTAAAACCGGTCGGCTTGTTCAGCAGCTGCAACCCCCCGATCACCTCGCCTTCAGCACGCAGAGGCACACATAATACCTGCTCGGTCCGGTAGCCGCTGGAGGCATCCACTTTCCGCAAAAGCCGCGATTCCTCTGCGGCATTGTTTACCAGTAGAACCTGGTTGTCGCGAACGCATGCGCCAATCAAACCCTGGCCCATGGGAATGTGAAGCGGAGCCACCCCATGCGCCACCTTGGTCCAGAGTTCGTTTTTCGCCACATCAATCAGCCAGAGACTGCAGCGGTCCGCGCCAATGAGATCCCGGGCAAAGTCCGCGTTCAGGCGAACCAGCTCTTCAATCTTCTGCTCGCGGCTGATGCGGGCCGCATGTTCAAAGATGGCGCGGATGGTGCGTTCGGCCTGATTGTTCAAAACTTCTGCGTCGGAGCTCATGGACCAGCTTTCTTTGACTGCAGTGTACCGGCTGGTCCCGTGGGGGGTCGATATCTAAAACGCTGAGGCGAAAAATCTTTGCATGATTCCCCGAACCCCAGCTTGTTCTGCCTGGTGGAGTATCAATGAGCGAACTGCTTCAAAAAAAAGATCGGCAGCACTTCTGACCGGCCCCGAGACTGGTAAGATTCAGTCTTGACTGAACGCGCTCAGATCGGAATCTCAAGGCTGGTGCCGATACTTGGCCTGACCCTAGCCATCGCCGTTCTCTACTTCGCACGAGAGCTTCTCATCCCGCTGGCGTTTGCGCTTTTGCTGGCATTCCTTCTCAGCCCCATAGTCAAGCGGCTGGAAGGGTGGGGGATCCCACGCGGGGCGGCGGCCGGCCTGGTGCTGCTCGTGGCGGGCGCTCTGCTGGTAATCGTGGGCTGGCTCGCGATGGGGCAGATGATGCAAGTCGGCGGCCGGCTACGCAACGATGCGCAAAATATCCAGCGTAAGATTGCGGGGCTGCAAGGCCGCTCGAACAGCCTCAACGATGCCCTCTCCACACTCGAAGATCTGGGTGTCCAGATCAGCAGCCAAAAACTGCAGGGTGTGCAGGCACCGATGAAAGTCGAGATCGTTACCGAGCACAACATGATCGAGGCAATCCGCGAGTATGCGGGTAGTGTGCTCAAGCCGTTGGGCACTGCGGGCCTGGTTCTGATCTTTACGCTGTTCATGCTGATCGACCGCGAGAGTCTGCGGAACCGGCTGCTGCGGCTGTTGGGCGAGCAGAATCTTCAGGCAACCACCAAAGCGATGGACGACGCGGGGCGGCGAGTGAGCCGCTATGTGCTGCTGCAGTTCGCCGTGAATGCGGGGTTCGGCACGGTGATTACGCTGGGCCTCTGGCTGCTGGGCGTGCCGAGCCCGCTGCTTTGGGGCGCGCTGGGCATGATGCTTCGATTTCTGCCCTACATCGGGTCACTAATTGCGACCTTGCTGCCTTTCGCGGTCGCGGTTGCTGAGAGCGATGGATGGCGCACTCCGATTTCAGTGCTGGCCCTTTTCCTCGTGACGGAGGCCATTGTCAGCAACCTTGTGGAGCCGTTGCTGTACGGGGTTAATACGGGACTTTCGGCCGTGGCGCTGCTGGTTTCAGCGGTGTTCTGGACCGTGATCTGGGGTCCCGTGGGATTGGTGCTTTCGACGCCGCTAACGGTTTGTCTCAGCGTGCTTGGGAAGCATTCGCCGCAGTTCGAGTTCCTGAATGTGGTGCTGGGTGACGAACCGGTACTGAAGCCCGACGTGATCTTCTACCAACGACTACTGGCGCTCGACCAGCACGACGCAATGAATATGCTGGAATCGCTGGGTAGGACTAAGCCCCTGATATCGGTTTTCGACCAGATTGTGATTCCGGCGCTGGCCATGGCGGAACGAGACCGGCAGATCGGTCAGCTGGATGCAAAGCGCGAGAATTTCATCGTGCAGACTATCAACGAAATTGTGTTGGAGTTGACTGAGGCCGAAGCTTCGGCCGCGGCGGTGCGGGAAATGCGGCATACGCGGGTGTTTTGCATACCGGCGCGGAATACGGCCGACGAGATTGCCGCGGCCATGTGCGCGCATTTTCTGTTGCAGCAGGGCTTCCCGGCGATTCCTTTCCACGTAACGGATTCACCCGGAGAATTGCTTGCGAACGTGGGGTGCCAGTCGGACGACGTGGTTTGTATTTCGGCGGTGCCTCCGTTCGCGGAGGCGAGTGTACGGAAGGTGGCCAAGAGCATTGGGGAAGGTGTGGATTCGCCAACGCTGATTGCGGGATTGTGGAGTTATGAGCGTCCGAGCGAAGCTCGAATGCAGAGACTGGTGAAGTCGCTTACGGCTTCGGTGGCTACAAGTCTGGCCGAGGCGGTGGCGCAGGTTCGGGCGGTCGATGCGCGGTCGGCGGGGATGATCGAATGAAGTACCGGTTGTTTTGCGGGCGAAACAGGCATGACTTCATTATTGAGATTCCCGATGAACTGGGTGGCCACATCGGTGCGACCGGTGTGATCTCCCGCGCAGTGCCCCCGAAGCCGTGACGCTTGATCGAGCGCTTCCCGTGCTGCGCTTTCGTTCAGGCTATCGCCGAGCTTGACTGTCTCGCGGACCATTAGCACGATGCTTACGCATTCATATCCCCCTCACAGTGAAGTGCCAATAGTGCCGCTGAGGTGAATTCAAGAAACAAGGAATATTGTCAAAGTGGTGCAGAAACCCCTGCGTCACGCAAGTTCGAAGACCACTACGGACGTTTACGCGCAGGCCCGGATGACGGACAAAAGGCGCTCGCAATTGCGAATCGTTAAAGGCCTGCGTAGGGGCGAGGTAGTGAAAAAGCGTAACGCCAAAAAAACGCCGAAAGCAGGATCTCAGCTGGTAGCGAAAAGAAGCGTTTAGCGGGGGCCGTGACGGAGGCGGTGACGGATTACGACGTCATTTTTGTAATCTATTGATTTATTTGGCGTCCCCGACGGGATTTGAACCCGTGTTATCGCCGTGAAAGACCGCAGGCAAGCAACAAAATCAACTTAATAGGGCGAATAGACGGCCTAGAACGCACCGAAACGGATGCAACGGAGCATCTAGTGGTCCCGAAGTGGTCCCAGAAAACCCTGATCTGCCCACCTGACGCTTAGTTCTTAATCCCGGCGCCCGCCGGCATCTCGTGCCTTGCGTAACTTTAATCTACACCCTTTTAGTCGAGTGCTTTTCCAAAGGATGCGAATGCGGCAAACCGGCAGTCCGCTCAATTAAGCGTGCAGAAAGCCATGGAAGCCTTCAGCCGGCAAAACTCAACACCAG
>Ga0302270_10004530_pt1 | contig 12884 bp, 5 predicted proteins | sample III_Bog_E2_3_FD_198773 | JGI IMG/M metagenome (GOLD analysis project Ga0302270, IMG submission 198773) | Peat permafrost microbial communities from Stordalen Mire near Abisko, Sweden - III_Bog_E2_3 | ecosystem: Environmental > Terrestrial > Soil > Wetlands > Peat | place: Sweden: Abisko...
CAAGGCAAGTTCGACTTCGCGTGGTTCGACACGGTGATGGACAAGATGCAGGCCAATGGTATCCAGGTGATCCTGGATATACCCGGCCTGCCGGCGCCCGTCTGGCTGCATCGCGCGCATCCTGGCATCGATATAGTCAACCAGAACGGTGCGCGTCTTCCCGTGGCGTTGGTGGCACCTGAAGCGGCGGCTATGGTCACTGTGTAGGTTGACGTTGCGCGCAAGATCGTTGTAGTGTCGAACAACTTGAGCAGAATTATTGCTCGAAAGCGAGCTCCAGTCCTTTGCCGCCGTCCGGGACGGTCGCCTGCCAGGCGTTGATTGCGCTGTTCCATGTGATCTTCACATTCTTGCCCGCGAGTTTGGCGTGTGCATCCGGGACTTTCCATCCGTAGACCTCGATTGTTATCTGCGACCACCACGCTTCATAACTTCCCTGGTGCGGTCCAACATGGATATGCAGTGCACCGTGGTCCACGGAGCAGGTGCTGTCGATTCGCAGGAACATTCCCTGTTTGAAATCGTACGAAGTACCATCATCCTGATAGAGCGTCCCTTTGCAGTCTTCACCCACGTATACGCGCAGAGTTAGCGGACCGGCGTGAGTGTCCATGGTGCTTTGAGTTAGCGGCGCAATCGGTATAATCGAGCCGCCTCTTACGAACACAGGCAGCACAGCGACGCTCGGCTGAACAATAAGTGGCTTGAGCAAAGTTTCGCGCGCCTGTGCCTGAGCACCCTTCTTCTGCTCCGCATCGCGGCTCTCCACGGCAACCGAGCGATCGATTCGTTCTCCCGTCCAATAGTCGTACCAAACGCCCGGCGGCAGTTGAACTTCGTACTTATCTAACTCATCCGGGTAGGGAGCAGGGGCAACCAGAAGGTCAGGGCCAAAGAGAAACTCCGCAGGCGCATCCAGATCGATGGGATGACGGTCCTCGGCCGCATCGGGAAACTCGAGGAAGAGAGGCCGCACAATGGGCAGGCCCGTTCGCGACATCTCTTCTGCCGTGCTATAGAGATAGGGCATCAGCTTGTAACGTTCCTCAATATAATGGCGGCGAATCGCCTCTTGTTCCGGCCCATCGACCCATGGCTCCTGATCGTTGGTTCCCGCCGCGGTGTGATCGCGATCGATGGGCTGAAAGGCGCCAACCTCGAGCCATTTGGTGAGCAGATCGGGCTGCGGCGACCCGGCGAATCCTCCCACATCGGCTCCGCTCAGCGCAAAGCCGCTCAGGCCCAAATTCTCCAGCATTGGAGTGGTCAGGCGCAGATGATTCCACGTTGAGCTATTGTCTCCGGTCCAAGTAGCTGCGTAGCGCTGCCCGCCGGCATAGCTGGCACGCGTCAGCACAAAAGGACGTACATTGGGCTCAATGCTTCTTAAACCATCATAAGTAGCACGCGAGTTTTCCATCCCATAAACATTGTGGATTTCAAGATGCGTTGCCGCGCGCTTCCTGAAGCCCGGCTCATCGATGCGGTGCTGGATATCGTCCGGCATCGTCTTTGTCGGCACCCCAAAGATCGCTGGCTCGTTCATGTCGTTCCAGAAACCTGCAATGCCATCTGCAACAAAATCCTTGTAGAGGGTGCCCCACCAAGCGCGCGTCTGCTGCTGTGTAAAATCTGGAAAGACGGAATCGCCGGGCCACACCTTCGCCACATAGATTGAGCCGCCTGGATTCTTCACAAAATGGTCGCCGGCGATACCCGAGTCGTAGGGAGCGTATCCCGCGTCCGGCAGCTTTGCAATGTGAAGATCCGTAATCGCAACGACGTGAAAATGCTGGCTCTTCAAGTCGGCGATCATCTGCTTGAATGCCGGAAATCGATCCGCATTTACCGTGAACGGTCTATTGTCCTGCTGATAGTCGATGTCAAGATAGATTGCATCCGCCGGTATTTTGTCGGCGCGGAGGCGATCGGCTATCTGACGTACCCGCGCTTCAGGATAGTAACTGTAGCGCGATTGCTGATAGCCAAGTGACCAGAGCGGCGGCAGCGGCGTCGGACCAGTCAACCATGCATAGTCTTCGACCACCTGCCTGGGGCCCGGTCCATAGACGAGGTAGTAGTCAACCGGGCCGTTGGGAGCACCGAAGGAATAAGCATCGGCAGATTCCTTTCCGAAGTCGAAAAATGCCCGCCAGGTGTTGTCAAACAACACGCCAAGCACGCGACCCTGGTTCCATGAAAGAAAGAAGGGAATGCTTTTGTAGATTGGATCGGTCGACTCCTGCCAGCCGAACGAATCCGTATTCCAATCCGTAAATGCCTGGTTGCGTCTGTCGAGCGGGCCAACCTTATCGCCTAGTCCGAAGAAGTGTTCCTCCGGCGCCATCGACTTATAAATTCTGAAAGCCGTGCCGTGATACTCAATTGGCCGCTCGTCCTGCTGCAGCACGTGGCCCGAGAGATCGCTCACGGTCAACCGCATGCTGCTGTCGAAGCTCACGCGTAGCGCCTTCGTACTGAAGCCTGCGCTCTCCGCCGTAACTGGAACGCTTGCCCCGCGCGCCTCCTTCAGTACTGCCCACGACGCGTCTTCGGGAAGTTCTCCGTTCTCACTTGCACGCACGCGCAGCACATCGTCTCGCAGTGCCGTTACCCAGAGTGCGACTCCATTGCCGGATATCTCGATGCCATTGGGCAAGGGTTGCGTCTGGATGGCTGAATTGGTCACGGCCAGGCTTTGCGAATCTGCCCATGGAGCGAACAAACAAGCGGCGGTAAAAAGAAGAATTAGTGCGGCACAATTGTTCTTGGAAATGGTAATCACCTGACTGCCTCTCGGTCGTTCATCCGCTGCGGAGGTAGCTTGCGGTGAGGCCTTACCGCACCTCATACACCGCCATCGATTCAGCCCGCTCTTCCATGTGCAGTTTACCGTCGCTTACCGACGGAGCAAGTCCCGCGGCGGGCTGCATAGCGAGAAACGTGGCACACCCCGCCAGCGCCGTTTGATCCATTGGCAGTTGAACAACCCTGCTCCGCTGCGCCTTGTTGACTACGATCAAAAATCTTTCTTTCGAGTGATCTGCAGCGCAACCTGTGCCGTCCTGCGAGCGGACAAACGCAAACACATCCTGATCGGCAAAAAGATTCTGTTCCATACCGGTTTGCAGCACAGGATGCGCTGCGCGGAGCGCCAACAGGCCGGAGGTCCAGCCAAATAGCTCGTCTTCTTTAGCGGTGCGACCGGCCTTGGTGAAGGCGTTGTGCGGGTTGCCGGCAAAGCCGCCGGGAAAGTCGTGACGATTGTCGGGGTCCTTTTCGCCCGTCATTCCGATCTCGTCTCCGGAGTAGATCTGCGGCATGCCGCGCAGCGTGAGGACAAGTCCCTGCGCCAGCTTGAGCGTGGGGACCGAACCATTCGCTTCCGTGAGAAAACGCGTGGTGTCGTGGTTGCCAATGAACGTAACCAACTGCTCAGGATGCGGGTAGAGCGAGTCCTGGCGAAGAACCTTAGCTAGCTCCGACATTGGTTGTCCATGCGCCAGGATATCGCGCAATGTGAAATAGACTGGAAAGTCGAACGGCGTGTCGAGACCTGTATCGATGCCCTCGTGCGCCGCTCCTCCGGCGAAAAACGAGGTGACCTCCGGATCGCGATGGAAGATCTCGCCCACTGTAGTCAGATGAGGGTAGACACTGTGAAGCGTGGCGTGAAAATCGTGCCAGAAGGCGCGGCCCACATATGGAAACGTATCCAGGCGAATGCCGTCGAGGTTTGCTGTCTCCACCCACCACATTGCGTTCTGAATCAGATAGCGCGAGACCAGAGGATTTTCCTGGTTCAGGTCGGGCATGGCATCGGTAAACCAGCCGTTGGTGATATCGCGCCACGCCTGTACGGGAGCATGAGGATCAACCAGCTCGTAGAAATCATGGGTAGCCGTGAAACCAATCAGGCGCGGGCGGATCGAGCACCCACGGATGCTGCACGCCAAGATGATTGGGCACCAGGTCGATCACCAACTTCATATCCCTTGCGTGCAGCGCATCGGAAAGATGGCGATAGTCATCCAGCGTGCCGAAGTGCGAATCCACCGCATAAAGATCGGTGGCTGCGTAGCCGTGGTAAGACTCAGGCATACCGCCATTGGAAGCAACCGGCGTTGTCCAAAGCGCCGTAACGCCGAGCTGTTGCAGGTAATCCAGATGCTGTTCGATCCCGGAGAAGTTGCCGCCATGCCAGCCGCGGGCGGCGGTGCGATCGTCGCCGGGTGGATCGCTCGCTTGATTGCCGTCGGCGAAGCGATCGGTCATGATCAGGTAAAGCACATCGGCTGAAGAAAATCCGCGATGCGCGCGTGGATCGCGAGATCGCTCTGCCAGAGCAAACGGCTTCTGCGCCTGCCCTTGATTGTTGACGGCAGTAATTTGCAGCGTTTGCGCAGTTGCGGAGCCGGCTTCAATCCATAGAAAGGCCCAGTGTCCATTGGCTGAAGTCTGTGTCCGGACCAGCTTCACGCCTTCGCCTTGCACGGCGAACCGCGCTTTCTGGAGGCCCTCGCCATGAACGAGCAGCATGGGATCGGGCAGGCCGATAAACCAGCCGGGCGGATCGATCTTCTCGATCTGGGGCTTTTCGCCTGGTGATTCTTCAATTTGTGAGATGGGTTGATGCGTAGCCTGTGCCGAGTGCGTTGAAGAGGCACAGCACAAGGAACCAGCCAACAGCAAAGATGGCCACAATCGCATGAAATTCTCCGAAGAACGCGCGTCAAAGCAGAGAAGAAAAGAATCCCTCGCCCACCGGCCCTATGCCATCAAGGCGCTTGCATCGAAAAGCCGCGTCAGGAAAGCAAGACACAAGCGGATCGTGGCAGAAAACATCCGCGGCAGCCATGAGACTGCGGAGATGGATCAGGCAGACGGTTCACAATCGAAGGCTGCTCTAGAACTCGAGTTGTCTCCCAAACTCACGCGCACTTCAGTGAACACGCGCATACTCTCGATGGCACGAAGCGGCTTATGGGAGTGCTCCACGGCGGCGGAAAGCCGCCATGGAGCAAGTTGAAGGTGCGTTAGAAAGTCAAACGGAGCGAGAGTTGCAGTTGCCGTTCCGAGTTGGCACGGACGCTGCTGATCTGCCCGAAGGCGCCGTCGTCCAGACCCATGTCGGGGTTGGTGAAGGCCGGCGTATTGGACAGGTTGAATGCATCCGCGGTGAAATGCATGGCAACGCCTTCCTTAATGGGGAAGTCCTTGCCAATCGATGCATCCAGATCCCGGAAGGCGGGTCCCACCATAAAGTTGCGGCCCAACGTTCCCGGCGCGATAAAGGTGCTGTTCTGCCCGTTCGGGGTGATGACCGCGGGGTGGCTGAAGGCCGTGGTGTCGAACCATTCAGTCAATTGCTTGGGATAGCTGACCTTGCCGGTAAGGTTGGCGCGGTTGGTCATACCGCCGCCGACAAGGGAGGTGCTGCCATTCGCCGCTTTGTAGAGGTAATTGCCGGTTGTGACCGTGATGGGCGTGCCTGACTCCAGGCTGGTGATGACATTCACATGCCATCCGCCAAGCGCTTCGTTGACGGCCCAGGGAGCATTCGTCAGGAACCTTTTGCCCTTGCCGAAAGGGAGCTCGCCCAGCGCGCTCAAAGTGAAGACCTGGCGCTGATCCTGGTCCGAGCTGCCGTAATTGGCATTCATGTCCGGGCCGGCCGAGGTGATGAAGATGCCCGCTCCATTGGTTCCAGTGCCGAAGGCGCCACTGGAATTATCCAGCGAATGCGACCAGGTATAGGCCGCAGTGAACTGGAGTCCGCTGTGCATTCTGCTGTTCACAAATACCTGCAGCGCGTTGTAGTTGGATGCGCCGTTGTTGAGGCCGCGATCGATGGAGCCGAAATTGACCCCGTTGGCGTCCTTGTACAGGACGGTGTTGGGAGCGGTGTCGAGTTCCTGGCTGTTGATGTTGAACCAAGTGGACAGATGCTGGGATGAGGTCCCGACGTAGGCCAGGTTGACCGAGGTCTGGCGTGTCAACTGGCGCTGCACCTGGAGATTCCATTGCTGGATCATGGAGGTCGGCATGCTGGTATCGACAGAGATCAGACTTGCGTTAACGGGATCGGCGCGATTGATCGTGGAGCCGAAGACCGGCAACGGAAGCGCCCCTTGTGTAGACGGAAGGGCCTCGTTGCAGGAACCCGGAAGGGTGTTTCCGTTTTTGTCGACAGTGGTGCAGGCAGGCGCTGCACCGGTGAAGTCCAGCCGCCAGCCGCCTTGCGCAGGCGAAGCGCTATAGCTCGCTGAGCCGTTGAAATCCGGATTATTCGACAGTTGGTTTCCCACGCCGCCGCGGTCCAGGAAGTAGTAGATGCCGTAGCCGCCGCGGACCGAGGTCTTGCCGTCGCCGAACAGATCGTAGGCGAAGCCGAAGCGCGGAGCAAAGTTGTTCCTGTTGGTAGCGACGATGTTGGCTGAGAGCCCGTTGGTCCCGGCTTGCTGCAAGGTCAGCGTCGACAGATTGAAGTTCGACTGGTAGTTGTGCGTCTCCAGCGGGAAGGTATACAGGTCATAGCGCAGGCCGAGATTCAGAGTCAGACGGCGGTTCACCTTCCAGTCGTCCTGGAAGTAGTAGCCCGTCTCCCAATTCTGGGTGACAAAGTAGCTGCTGGCCACGCCGATGCTGTAATTGGTCACAAAGGATGCCAGCATATCGGAGGTGGAGTTGCCGGTGAATGAGTTCTCGCTGAAGTCGAAGTTGCCCTTGGCGTTATTGCCCTGGAAGAAGGAGACCTGGCGCTTCTCGATGCTGGCGCCAAACTTGATCGTGTGGCGACCCTTGACCCAGGAAATCGCATCCACAAACTGATTGCTCGATTGAGGAACGGTGTAAGGCCCTCCGTCTCCGGTGTAGGTGCCCTCAGGCCAGCCGCCGTTGATGGCCGCGCCGCCGCCCAGCAGTGAGCTGCGGTTGGCGTTGAGGATGCCGAGATTGGCCGAAACCGGAATGTTGTCCAGGGGAGGAACGTATCCGAAAAAGTCATACAGATGACCGTAGCGGAATTCGTTCACCATATTCGAGCTGAATTGGTGGGTTTCGCCGACAGCCTCGCCGCGCGGATGGACGGGGTTGACGCCGGTACCGTAACCGGCGGGAAGATTCGGATACTGGCTTCCCTTGGTCAGAACATCCTGGCCGTAGCTGTAACGCACGAAGACGTTGTCCTTTGAGGTTGCCGCCCAGTCCATGCGCACGTCAAAGTCGTTGAAGTTCTGGGTTCCTGACGGGAATGAATCGTAATTCTCGCTCAACCCGATGTTGCCGCCTGTTCCGGTGGTGTTGTTGGGCAGCGGGAAGGCGTTCAGATAGGCCAATGCGGCCTTGTTCAGGCGACCTGCCGGGATCTTATTGCCAGGGAACGGCAAGCAGGTCGTGGGGTCGTAGATGGTGCCCGCCGGCCCTGCGGTGGTGGTGCAACCGGTGATCTGTTGGTTGGGTACGCTGGTGGACCAGCCGAAGTTGGGGGTCGTAAGCAGTTCGGAAAAATCGCCGGTGCGCATCAGAGCGGTGGCTACGGTGTTTTGTGCCTCTCCGTCCGGCGTCTTCAAGCGGAGACCCTGATAGCCGCCAAAGATGAAAAGCTTGTGGTGCAGGAACGGTATGGGACCGCCCGCCGAGCCGCCGAACTGCGCGCGGTGAAAGGAACTGGCCGGAGTCGTCGGACTGAAGTAATTCGGGCTGGCGTCGAAGATTCCGTCGCGGTCAAAGAAGAAGGCCGATCCGTGATATTTGGTGGTGCCCGATTTGATCGAGTTCTGCAGGATGGCGCCGCCCGCTCTGCCGAATTCGGCCGGGGCAACCGAGTTGGTCACGCGGAACTCCTGCATGTCGTCCACAGGCGTGATGAGAACCGTGCTGTTGACCAGCGATTCATTGTTATCCAGGCCGTCCAGCTCAAAGTTGTTCGACTGCTGGCGCAGTCCGTTGGCCGAAATTGCCGTGCCGCCTGTCTCCATGTCTCGCCAGGTCTCGGCATTGCCGCTGGCGCCCGATGCATCGCTGCCGAAGGCGCCGCGCGTGATGCCTGGCACCAGCATAGCGAGCTGCGTGTAGTTGCGCCCATTGAGCGGAAGCTCGGCTATTTGCTCTGCCTCGACCACGTTGCCGGTCGAAGAGGTCGTCGTGTCCACGATCGGCGCGGCGTCCGTGACGACAACAGTTGAGGTTGCCCCACCCGGCTTCAACCCGAATTTGAGCGTCTGCACCTGCGAGACATCCAAGGTCAGATTCTGTGCTGTGGTTTGAAATCCCTTGGCGGTGACCGTGGCCTGGTAGTTGCCGCGAATCAGCGCTTCAAAATGGAAGTTGCCGGTGGCATCGCTTACGGCTGTCTGCGTCAGGCCGGTGTCCAGGCTGAGCAGTTGGATAGAAGCGGCAGGAATCGCCGCACCGGTTTGATCCTGAACTGTACCTCGAATGCTCGCCAGATCGGTCTGGGCGAAGAGACTGGGCACCATCAGGAACGGCAGCAGAACCGCAACTGCCAAGAACAGCTTGCCAAAACAGCGCTCTCCGTTAGATAGTAGGGTGCTTCTTTTGTACATCACAAAGTCCTCCAAAGTGCGGTTAACGTTTCCGGTCCGGGGCTTCGGCAGGTTCAACGCCTCACCTCTGTAACCAAACCCGACAACACACCTTCGACATAGCGACGGTCAATTCACACTACGCCAATTTGGCGTCATTTCATGATCTCCTGGTAAATCATTTGTTTATGAATCTTTGAGGGTGCACATCTCCTCAAGATGGGGCGATTTTTCAGCCCATCAACATGGGCGTGAGGGCAGTCTGATCCCTTTCCGGTATACTGCGGGGCAGGGTTCGCCGGGCATTCATGGCAACGGAACAGCAAAGCAACGGCGCCAAGCGGCTACAGTTCGGCATCTTTGAAGCCGATCTGCAGACCGGAGAACTGCGCCGTTCCGGTGTGCGCGTCCGGCTTCAGGGCCAGCCTTTCAAACTGCTTGCGGCCCTGCTTGAGCAGCCCGGCGAAGTCGTATCCCGCGAAGCCCTTCAGCAGCGGCTTTGGGATCCGGAAACGACCGTCGACTTCGATCACAGCCTGGGAATTGCAGTGAACAAGCTACGCGAGGCTCTGGGCGATCACGCTGAGAATCCGCGGTTTGTGGAAACACTGGCCAAGCGGGGTTACCGATTCATTGCGCCGGTCAAGACAGTTGAGCCGCAAACCTCGTCAACCCCAGGGGATGTCCTGGTAGCCGTCGCCTCCCTCTCTCCGCGAAAAGCTGGAATCGTCCTCCGGCATTGGATTGCGGCATCGTTGGCATGCGTTTGCGTTTTGCTGGTGCTTTCTCTGCTTCTTCGCCCGCCCGCCCGCAAGCCTTACCGCGTTGTGCAAGTCACCTATTCCGGGCAGGTGCTCACCAACAATCTGAACGATCTGGATGTGGAGAGCTTCTCCAGCTCAGTGAGCGACGGCACGCGGCTCTACTTCTCTCATATGGATAAGGGAAATCCGGTGCTGGCGGTGGCATTGGCCGCCAATGGCGAGATCAGTCACTTCAACCTGCCGTCAGAGATTGGATCTCCGTTGATTGGGTCGCTTTCGCCGGACGGGTCCAAGTTGATTATTCACAGTCATCTGCAGGCAGATCCGGAGCAGCCGCTGTGGATTGTTCCGACGCTGAACGGCGATGCCCGCCGCGTGCCCAACGTGCTGGCTCACGACGCAACCTGGATGCCCGACGGGCGTCGCCTGCTCATCGCCAACGGCAACGACCTGACGATTGTTGGAGCCGATGGCAGCGAACCGCACAAGTTGATCACCACGGCGGGACTGGCCTTTTGGCTGCGCTGGTCGCCGGATGGACGGCGTTTGCGGTTCACGCTCCGCGAAGCCAAGCGCCAAACCACCGAGTTGTGGGAAGTGGCGGCGGATGGCGGAAATCCACATCCTCTGCTGCCCGGCTGGAGCCAGCCAGCTTCAGAATGTTGTGGAAGCTGGACCTCCGATGGAATGGATTTTGTCTTCCAGTCCTGGCACAACGCGAACGGCCACAGCGAGATTTGGGCGTTGCGGGAGCGGCCCTGGTTCCTGAAGGATCGCGAGCCCAGGCAAATCACCAATGGCCCGCTCGACTATGAGGCGCCCAGCACATCGCCGGGGAGCCATCGCGTCTACTTTATCGGAGTCAACTCCCAGATCGAGTTGCTGCACGCGCTGCCAAGGTCTTCAGTTTTCACAGCTTTGGATCAGGATTTGAGCGCGGCGGACCTGGCCGAATACTCGCCTGACGGGCAATGGGTGGCATGGCTGAATGCTTCCGACGGTTCCCTCTGGCGAAGCCGGGTGGATGGCAGCGACCGCATCGAATTGACCACTCCGCCACTTCGGATTTTCAGCATGAAGTGGTCCCCGGACGATAAGCGCCTGGCGCTGATGGCGGAGGAACCAGGAAAGCCCTGGAAACTGTATTTGATGGACGCGGAGGGTGGAAAACTCACGCCCGCACTCAACGAAGACCGCAACGAGGCTGATCCTGACTGGTCGGCAGATGGCCAGTCGATCGTCTTTGGCCGACTGCCTGATCGCATGGACAACGGTCAGCCCAAAGCCATCTACCTGTTGAATCTAACAACCCATAAGGTGACGGAGATTCCCGGCTCGACCGGACTGTTCAGCCCACGTCTCTCTCCCGATGGCCGCTACATCGCCGCAATCCGCCTGGATCAGAAGGCTCTGCTCCTGTTTGACCGGGGGCAAGAGCGTTGGAGCACCCTCACCACCCATGGAGTTGGAGACCCAACCTGGTCCCACGACGGCCGGCTACTCTATTTCCAGGATTTTCTTGAGACGGGCAAGCCTATCTACCGCATTGCCGTTCCCTCGGGACAGCCGGAACAGGTGTGCACCATCGAAAACCTGCGCCCCATTGCCGCCACCGATTACCGTCTGATCGGCCTGGCGCCCGGCGATTTGCCCATGGTCAGCGCAAGAACATCCACCGTCAACCTCTACAGCGTCGACTTGAACGAGCAGTGAGCCAATTGCTTATCGGAAAGCCCGCCCCTGCACCTGTCCCGATCCTTCTTTCAATGTGAGCAGTTGGTTGGCTGCGACAGACTTCATGGTCTCGACCAGCCCCGACGGCCAATGGATCTCGACGTCCACTGTCGTTGCGGCGCCAAGCCCGAAGTGCAGCCGCGGATCGTTTGACGACAAAAAGCTGGACTGGCTCAATAACTCCTGAGCCTGCACCTTGCCCGAGTAACGCACAAGCACACGTGCGCCAATCGCGCTGCGGTTGCTCTTGGTGCCCTCGAGGCGGATCTTGATCCAATGGTTGCCGGGCGGAGCGTCGTTGCGGAGCAGCGTCGGCGGCTCATTCACATTCATGATGAGCACGTCGATGTCCCCATCGTTGTCGAAATCGCCAAAGGCGGCGCCACGGCTACAGTGACGCGCACTGATGCCGGCGCCGGCTTCCGGGCCCAGCTCAACAAATGTCCCGTCGCCCTGGTTGCGAAAGAGGATACGCGGGGTGCGTGCCGGAAAAGCCGGCAGGACGCGGTCAACCTCCGGGTAGACAGTGCCCGTGGAGAGCAGGATGTCAGGATAACCATCATTGTCAAAGTCGGCGAACCCCGCGCCAAAGCAGAGAAAGCGGGTTTCCCCGTTGAGACCGGCCCGGATGGTCACGTCGTCGAAATAGCCTTTGCCGTCGTTACGGTAGAGGCCGGTAGCTTGATTGTAGTAGTGAGTCTTGAGCAGGTCGGTATGGCCGTCGAGGTTGTAGTCTCCCGCGGCGGCGCCCATGCCGCCCATCTGACGGCCGTCGCCACTGAGAGCGACGCCGCGAAACAAAGCCTCTTCACGAAAGGTGCCGTCGCGGTTGTTCATCAGCAGCAGAGAGGGCGTTGAATCGCAGACCACGAAGATATCCGGCCAACCGTCCTCGTCCGCATCGATGGAGACGACTGTGAGTCCATAGGAACCGCGGAACCCTGAAACGCCGGACTCTCTGGAAACATCCGCAAAGGTGCCGTCGCCGTTGTTGCGGTAGAGGTAGTTTTGGGCCTTGGGTAGGCCCAAGGGGCCGCAAAGGGTGGGTACGCCCTGGAAGTTGCAGTTGGGCACGGCCAATGAGGGCTTGGGAGCAGTGGCCACATCGATTTCGAGGTAGTTTGACACAAAAAGATCGAGCAGGCCGTCGCGATTGTAATCGACAAAGGCGCAGCCGGTGCTGTAGCGGGTCGCGGGATAAAGCAGCCCGGCCTTGGCTGTCACGTTCGTAAAGGTTCCGTCGCCGTTGTTGCGATAGAGGCGATTCTGCCCATAGTAGGTGAGGAAGAGATCTTCAAAGCCGTCGTTGTTATAGTCGCCCACGCAGACGCCCTGAGCCCAGCCCGTGTCGAGCAGGCCGGCGATGGCTGTTACGTCGGAGAAGGTGCCGTCGCGGTTGTTCTTGTAAAGGCGGTTGCTGGCATTGGGCGGAGTGTCCTTGAGCCTTCGTCCGCAGAGGATGAAGATGTCCATCCAACCGTCATTGTCGTAGTCGATGAAGGCGCAGCCGCTGGCCATGGATTCGAAGATGTAGGTGAAGCTGTCGGGCTCGCCGTAGACCATCGTTGCGGTCAGGCCTGCGGCGTGGGCCACATCCGCAAAACGAGAGAACGGCGCCGCTGTCTTACCCGCCGCGCGCAGTCCGCCAGAGATGAGAACGGGAGCGAGAGCCGCGGGAATGGTATGCAACAGACGACGTCGCGTCCACTGGCCGGTCTTCTTGTTGCCCATCATAGCCAGCATCCTTCCGGAGGCATGACTTCGCTTGGATTAGTGCTGGCCCTGCGCGTCAGCGAGCTTCTGGCTGAGTTCGAGAGCGGCTTTATTATCTGGCTCAATC
>Ga0302270_10004540_pt1 | contig 12872 bp, 8 predicted proteins | sample III_Bog_E2_3_FD_198773 | JGI IMG/M metagenome (GOLD analysis project Ga0302270, IMG submission 198773) | Peat permafrost microbial communities from Stordalen Mire near Abisko, Sweden - III_Bog_E2_3 | ecosystem: Environmental > Terrestrial > Soil > Wetlands > Peat | place: Sweden: Abisko...
GGTGGACACGGTTTGGGACATAAGGGTCTCCTGTGCGGAGTATACGCTCCGATCAGGTCCTATGAACCCTCAATTCGCACTTACCCCTTGCACGAAATTGAGCCTTGCCGGCCCGAGTCGAAACAGGCCCGCGGGCCGCGTGTTATCATCCCGGTTTGTGTTTGAAAAACTGACACTCTCACCCGGGCTGGCGCTCATTCTCGACATGGACGGCGTCGTCCTGCACTCCACGGATCTGCATATGAAGGCCTGGATCCTGTACCTGGAGAGAAACGGCATCAAAGATACCAGCGTGATCTACCGGATGCTCGGTAAGCGCAACGACCAGATTGTGCACGAGATCTTCGGCCGGGATCTGCCGGAGGCCGAGGTGTTGGAACACGGCGCGGCCAAGGAGCGGCTGTACCGCGAATTGATGACACCCGTACTTGAGCAAAGCTACGTCGCTGGCGTCCGGGAATTCCTGAGAGCCGCCCATGCTCAAGGCATCCTCCTGGCTCTAGCCACCAACGCCGAAACGCTGAACGTCGATTTCGTGCTGGACCACGCAGGGCTCCGGCCGCTGTTTTCAGCCATAGTCGACGGCAGCCAGGTCACGCATGCCAAGCCGGATCCCGAAGTTTTCCTGACCGCCGCGGCACGGATCGGCGTCGAGCCCCGCAACTGCGTCATCTTCGAAGATTCGCCGGGGGGCATCCAGGCGGCGCTGAGCGCGGGCGGACGCGTAGTCGGCCTGTTGACGACCGAAAAGGCATACCCGCAAGCGGCTCTGACCATGCTGGACTTCACGAGCGACAAGCTGCTGCCCTGGCTCGCGGAACAAAGGCCGCTGTAGATCCAGCAATGGGAGCGCATCACGATCCTCTGCAACCTTGCCGCTCGACTGGGCGTCGGAAGTGGGAGAATCTGAAGCTATGAAGCTGTCGATCGCGACTCTCGCCACAGTGTTGCTGGTTCTGGCGGCCGTGCCCGCGGCCGCGCAAAAGAAATACACTGGCCCGCGCCCCCCCAAGCCGGATACGCCGTTTCTGATCCATGGCGGGAATCTGCTGCCGGTGGAGACCGGCGAGGCCCGCGAGTCACAGGGCAAGAACGAGACGAATTACGCCGTCGATGGCGCGGCCTCATCGACCAAAACGCCCGTGCCGGAGCCGGTGTTCCTCTTCCAGTCGGATAAGATCAATCCCGAACGCCTGTCGCTGTTCAAGATGGAATCCAAGAGCGGCCAGAGAACGCTGTCCCTGCCCGCGGATCCGCGCAGGAGGAAGGACAACGCACGCCCGCTCTTCATCCTGGTCACCCCACTGGAAAACCGGCTGTTCAAGGTCGAAGTGAATGAACCTCTCGACAACGGCGAGTACTGCCTGTCGCCGGAGGGCACCAACACAGTGTTTTGCTTCAGCGAGTTCTAGCGGGCTGCTGGAATGCCGTATCCGGCACCGACCTCTCCAGAACCAGGGGACCGTTTACCGCCAATGACAAGAGTGGTCACTCCTCCCCCAACACGGAGCAGCGAACGTAAGAAAGCGGCCACGCCCACTTTGCGCAAGCGGCCGCGCTCTCACGTCGCGGTTCTGCGCTTCATCCGAAACCGTTGAAGGGCAGACACTGATCGTTATGCGTTGATCTGAGCCGATGGAGAAACCGCCGGAAGCAGACGGCTGTCACTTCCGCTCAAGACCGTGGCCGGCACTGGCCATCTGCGGTCGACTGTCCCAAACGCGCCTTACTTCTTCTTCGGCGAACGCGGCGTGAACACGTCTGGCGCGACGGCCTGGCCGAGTTGCGCGTGCGTGATCCGCATAGTGCGGACGTTCTTTGTCGCTTTGGCGCCCGTGGCGACGGACTCCGTGCCCGAGACCTGGCGGAGAACCAGGAATCGCGCCTTGTCCACCCACAGCTTGGTAGGCAGGCGCTTCACGCCCTCCGGCAGCATTCCCATCTCTCGCTCCGTCGAGATCACCCAGCAATCGACGTCCTGCCCGTCCACCGATACCGTCTCCGATCCCTCGACAGTGGCATTCTTATTGCCGGTATCCATCGAGTAGAAAAATCCGATGGGGGAGTTGTCGAGGATTCGGATGTCGAATTGGGTAGTAGGCTGCTGCGCGAATTCCTTCGTCGCGGTTCTGATCTCGGTAGTCGTCTTGCCGTTGGACGCACGCGTCCAACTTCCTTGCCCGGGATAACGAAACTCAACGACGAACTGATCAGGGGCGGAAAAGACCACGGTGAAGGTCTCGTCAGAGTTGGAAGCGATCTTTCCCGTCGTAGTTACCGCCGTTGTCGCTCCCTGGAATTCGTAGCTCTTCAAGGCCGAGTAGGTCTCGCCGACACTCTTCAATATTGCCGTTGCATCCTGGGCGAAGGTCAGCCCGCTCAACAGCAGAAGCACGCTGGCACTCCGAAGAACCGCTGCGAACGTCTTCATGTAAAACGCCTCCTTGCTCCAACCGAACTCAAAGCCGCCGCGCAACCCCATCCCGGCGCCGGAGGATCGCTCCCGATCCGAGGCGCCTCTGGCCGGGAGGCGCCACTCCGGTGCCCGGACGATCTATGAGCCTGCTCCGGGCGAAGCCAGCGGATTGATCCATATCATCCTGTCACAGGACGTGCGCGAATTCAGCACTGATTACGAAGCCCGGAGCAATTCAGCACGCGGATACGGCGAACGCCTTCCGGGCGCTCGCACTACGGCAATGCTTCTCGCATGCGACGCCGCTTCCAGGCCGAGCCCAGTTCTTCGAGCTTCTCCGCGCTGATCTGGCGTGCGGCGAACGGGAAGAGCACCCGCTCTTCAACCTCAAAATGCTCACGCGCGCTTTCGAAAACTCTTTGCAGACATCCCCGCGCCGCCGCCTCGTTGGCGGTTGCCCGAAGATGGTCAAATTCCTGCGCCAGTTGTTTGTGCTCCAACCGCATAGCCAGCAGCGCGTCACGGAGGCCGCCTTCGGCCGTCGGCACGGCATCGAACAGGAAGCAATCCTCGGCTACCGAATGGACCATCACGACTCGCTCCAGCAGCGCTCCGGTCTCGCGCAGGCGCCGCAGGTCCATGTGAGCCGCGTTCTGCTCCAGATGCTCGAAGAGGGTAAGCAACGCCGCGTGCTCGCCCAGAAGTCCATCCAGAATATTCATAGGTGTCAGTTAATCAGCCCTGAATATACAGTATGCACGTAGCCGTGTCTGAGTTGAAGGACAAAGCAGCGCATCTTCCGGGCCACGCTGGTTTGATCAGCGGAACAGCAGCAGCGTCGACAGGCCGGTGAGCACCAGAACCAGGAGTTCAAACAGGCGGGGCGAGAGGATGTTAACGATCTTGCGGCCTGCCACTGCGCCAATCACAACCGCGGGGACCATCGCCAGGTCGAAGGCCAGTCCGGACCGCGTCAGCAGGCCGTTCCAGCCGTAGATCGGCAGTTTGGCGAGATTGATCGCAAAGAAAAACCAGGCGCCCGTGGCGACAAACTCCTCCTTGGGCAGGCGTTTGCCGAGCAGGTACAGGCTCATCACGGGTCCGGCCGCATTCGCGACAGTGGTGGCGAACCCCGCCGTGGTTCCATACAAGCCGGGATGGCCAACTTCCGTTTTGAGGCTGGTCGCGTACCTCCGCCAGAGGTGTACCGCGAGCATGATCAGCACGATAGCGCCGACCAACGGGCGAATGGTGCGTTCATTGAGTCTCAGCGCGAACGCTCCGCCGATCATTCCCAAGACGACCCAGGGAGCGAGCCGGAACAGGCGCCACGCAGCCGCATGACGGCGCCAGTAAATGACCGCGAAGATGTCGGCGGTGCAAAGCATCGGCAGCAGCCAGCCGGCCGAAAGCCGCGCATCGCCAACCGCCAGCACCATCAGAGGCACGACCAGGATTCCGAGGCCCGGGACGCCGGTCTTTGCGATGCCCGTCAGCAGGGCGACCAGAATCCCTAGGGCCCATTGCCAGAGTTCGAGATGCGGCATTGAGGAGAAGCGACGACAAAGGCGAAAAGGGCGAAAAGGATAAGGATAGCAGCCTTGCCGGCTTGGGGTGAAAATCGCAAACCACTCGCAAACCACTCAAATGAGCGGTTTTGACAATTCTGCCCCGCACGGTCACGGAAGGGCGCGCGAGTCACGTTGACGCGTAGGGAAGGGCCGAGGCCCCGCCGGCTCAGGACTTCTTCGGCTTTTGCATCCGGATGGCCGCGCACTTGGGGCAGCGCCACTTCCTCTGCTTGTGAAACAGGTGGCCCTTGACCTCCTCCATCGGGGTTTTGCATTTGCGGCAGGTCATCGAACGGCGACTCAGCTTCCAGCATCGCACCCTGCGCGGGACGGTTCACAATGTAGAAGCAACCGCCGGGCCTGCTACGATTCTGAATATGCGCATTCCTTCGCCGAGGCTCACCTGCAGCCTCCTGCTCGCCCTCGGACTCACCGGCTGTATGAAGAAAACAGAGCTATCGAAATTCCCCGCGTTCGTGGACGAATACTACGACGCCGCTTTTGCCTGGAGCCCTTCGGGGGGCACAGCCTCCGGGTTCCATCAGTACGACAAGCAGATTGAGGATCGTTCGGCCGCGGCTTACCAGAAGCGGATTGCGACTCTTGAAGCGCAAAAATTTAAGGCGGATGCATTCCGGGCCGAGACGATGAGCCCGCAGGACGCGGCCGACTTGCAGATCGTGCGCAACTCGATCGATGCCGAATTGCTCGACATCAAAACGCTGCAAACCTGGAAGCGGAACCCGATCGACTACGTCGCCGGCCCCGGCGGCGCCGTGGACCTCATCATGAAGCGCGAATTCGCGCCGGCCAGGGAACGGCTCCAGGCCGTGACCGCACGCCTACAAGGCGCGCCCGCCCTGGTCACCGCAATGAAAGCGAACGTGGTCAACCCGCCGCAGGAATTCACGGACCTGGCGATTCGCGTCGCCGAGGGCTCCGTCGGCTTCTTGAAAGGCGATGTCGCTAAGTGGGCCAAGGACGCCGCAGCCGGAGACGCGCGGGCGCTCGCCGATTTCCAGAAGGCGGATGACGCCGCCGCGCAGGCCATGCAGGAGGCCGCGCAGTGGTTGAAGGCCGACCTGTTGCCGCGTTCCAAAGGCGCCTACGCCATCGGGGCGGAGAACTTCTCGAACAAGCTGCTGTACGAGGAGATGGTCGACCTGCCGCTCGACAAGCTGCTCGCCGTCGGCCAGGCCAACCTCGACAAAGACTACAGCGATTTCGTCGAGACGGCGAAGAAGATCAATCCCAAGCTCTCGCCGGCTGACGTGATGAAGTCGCTTGAAAACGAGCATCCGACGGAAGCGGACCTGCTGCCCGCGGCGCGCAGGACTGTTGAAGGCATTCGCTCGTTCCTGCTGGAACGCAGAATCGTGACCATCCCCTCCGAAGTGCGGCCCACGATCGAAGAGACTCCGGCATATGCGCGCGTCGGCACGTTCGCCTCAATGGATACGCCCGGCGCATACGAAACAAAGGCGACCGAAGCCTTCTACTACATCACTCCGCCGGAAAAGGGCTGGGACGCCAGGCACAAAGAAGAGCACTTGCGCCTCTTCAACAAGTACACGATGCAGATGATCACCATTCACGAAGCGTTCCCCGGCCACTACACGCAGTTTTTATGGGCGAAACAGTTCCCGTCGAAAGTGCGCAAACTCAGCGGAGGGGGCGCGAACATTGAGGGCTGGGCGCACTACGGCGAGCAGATGCTGCTGGAAGAAGGCTACGGCAACGGCGACGCGAAGATCCATCTCGCCCAGCTTTCCGAGGCCCTGCTGCGCGACTGCCGCTATGTCAACGGCATCATGCTTCATACCCAGGGCTGGACCGTCGACCAGGGGACACGCTTGTTTGTCGAAAGAGGCTTCCAGGAACCTGCCAACGCGTTCGAAGAGTCACGGCGCGGCGCTTACAATCCGACCTATCTCTACTACACGCTCGGCAAGCTGATGATCTACAAGCTGCGCGCCGACTACAAGCAGGCCAAGGGTGCGAACTACACGCTGCGCGGATTCCACGACGAGTTCCTGCGCCAGGGGCCGCTGCCGTTGAAGCTGATGCGGCAGGCGCTGCTGCCCGGCGACAAAGCGCCGCTGCTCTAACGCGTCTGGATACGGCGCGGGATAGATCGCCGGGCGTGCGGCCCTCTCAGTGCAGCTACAGTCGATCGCGCCGGGCTGCAAGGCATCGCCCGCCCGAGGTACCTCTGCCGCTGCTACCTCACAGGCACAAACTCGAAGGACGCTAGATTGTTTCCCTTGTTGTAGTGCAAGGTCAGCAAGTGCAACCCGGCTTGCGAAAATGTGATCTGGCCAATCTCGGCCTTATTCCACTTATGCATACTACCCGTGGCCACCGGCAGTTGGCAGTCGGCCGCGTGCACGCCATCAATGTCGAATTGAAGCGGGTTCGCAGCATTCCCATATAACGCAATGATCTTATAATTCCCTGCCTTCCTTATTTTCACGGTATAATTTGTCCACTCGACGTCCTCTTCCCACCCGATGTAGAGCTGGTTCTTAGGAGGGTCGACCAAGTTGGGATGATTAAAGTCGGCGAAGTCCTTCGTATAAGAAATATCCACTCCTTCGTTCTCCCGGAAGTAGCAAATATATTCGGGAACACCAGGCCGGCAGTGGTTCGCCGTGTGGTTCAGCTTGGAGCCCTCATTGATAGGCGTCGTATCGTGATAAGCCACTCCTTCGCCGCCGAGATCGTACAATGCTGCCTGTAAGACCCCAGGTATCTGTTGCGGTCCGGACTTATGGAACTGATCTCTGAAGGGCTTACCTTGATAGCCAGGCGGCATGGCAGCGCATGTTCCAACAATGCAACAACACATAATTAGAGAGGATTTGCACAAAGTGCTTGGTCGTATCATTTGTATTTCCCTTCGCGCTTGTTAAATGACCACGGGGCATGCCAAGGCGTAAACCCAAAAGAAGCCGGCGGCGGGAGAACCCGCCGCCGGCTTGTGGAGTCAAGTGTGAGTTTAGGTCAGAAGAGAATCTTCAATCCGAACTCCACCTGGCGGCCAGTTGCATAGTTGGAACCGCCCTGTCCAGAAGGACCAAAAGAGCCGCCGGGGGCGCCTTGGTAAAGCGTCTTGCCGAATGTGGAATCATAGTAATTCGTATCCGGGTCGCCGCGGTTCAGCCTGTTGATGGCGTTGTAAGCGGTCATCTTTAGTTCGGTCTTGACCCGCTCTGTGATATGGAAAGTCTTCGAGAGGCTACCGTCGACATCAAAGTACTTCGGGCCAGTCAGGCAGTCATACTGCAACGGGTTGGTCCGAAGAACATAAGGAGTAGTTGACGAAATCGGCTGGAACACCGAGGTATTGAAATACTGATTTGGCGAAGGATTGGCAATGCACGGGTTGCCGGTAACGACCAGGTTGCCAAAGTTCGGGTAATCGCCGGAGATGAAAGTCGCCACCCCCGTCAACTGCCAGCCGCCGACCACGAAGTCGGCAGCTTTGTTCATATGGCTGCCGAAGGCGCGGTTTTTCCCGACCGGAATCTCGTACGTGCTGGCGGCAGTCAGCCGGTGATGCGGCTGGTTACTGTCCTGCCAGAGCATTTCGTTGTTGAAATAGGTTTGATCGTTGAAGTTGTTAATTTCGCTCTTCTCCCGGATGTAGACGTAGGAGACTAGGAAGTTATAGCCCTTGCTGAACATCTTCTGGGCCTTTAACTCGAGCGAATTATACTCCTCCCGAGCGCCGGTGTTTCCAACTGTAAACAAGTTCCCATATTGCGGGTACTTCGACAGCAGGGACCAGACAGATACATTCTGTTGGTTATACAGCGGACCGGGGTTCTGTGTCGAATCCAGGTAGTGGTAGAAGGGATTCGCGACAGTGTTGTTGATCGTTGTCTCGTTGTTCAGCAGGAACTGGGGATTGGTACCGTTCAACTCCTGCGTGTAGGTGTGGCTGCCGAGATTCAGGAAGTACGTTGCGGAGACAACGATCTGCGAGGGCAGTTCGTGCTGGAACGTGACGTTGAACCGGTTGTTATAGGGCTTTTGCAAATTCTGCGGATACCAGACCAGAGACGATCCGCCAACGCCGAGTTGCGTACCGGAATTTCTTCCGAGAATCGGGTTAAGCGGATTCTTGCCGGCTGGGAACGGGTTCGAGAAGGTCGATTGCGGGATACCCTGCAATGCGCCCTGCGTGCTCTGGTTGCCCGACATGCCGTAGAAGGGCGGTTCCACGAAGACAAGGTCTTCAGCCCCTGAGTTCGGAGGAGCCGGCGCGTATTCGTATTCCGTGGGGACAAAATACAGCGAGTAGCCGACCCGGACGGCCGTCTTGTCGTTGATCTTGAACGCCAGGCCAGCGCGGGGCTGGAGCGCAAGCTTCTGCGGATTCCACATGCCCGGATGGCTGCCGCTCGTGAAGTTCCATTGGCCATTCCACGAGTAGTAGTTGCTGCCCACGATGTTGGTTGCCGCGGCCGGCATGTTGGGCGGGTTCGAAGCGATACTCTGGTTGGGCGCCGTCAAGTCGAGGCCCTGCGAGAGGTAGTGATTCGGATCGTGCCAAGCCGTCTCATAGTCGTTGCGGAGGCCGAGGTTGACAGTGATCCGGCGGCTCAGTTTCCAGTCGTCCTGGAAGTACATGCCGTAGAACTCTGTGTGCGGATCCGGGGCCGGGCCGCCATACATGGTCGACGAAGAGTCAAGCGTGCCGAGCAGGAACGAGGCATACTGATCGCCGTACATGGCGACGTTCGGATTGTTGAAGGTATTCGCGGTCCAGTTCGTGCTGAAGTTGAACTGCGGCGCGCTGTTCACATACGTGAGGCCATACGCCATGCGCGTTTCGAAACCGGCCTTCAGGAAGTGCGAGCCCGCCTGGTGCGAGATCTTCACGTTGTAGGACTGACCTTTGGGCAACTGATTCCAATAGAATCCGCTGCCACCGAATCCGTTGCCGCCGATATTCATCGAGGGGAAGTAAACCGGCTGGTTATTGATGGCCGGATTCTTGTAGTTCGAATACCAGTTGTTGTTGGGCCAGATCTTGGACCAACCGTTTGCGCCCATATCCGGCGAAATATAAGAGTCGATGAGGTCGCGCCAATCCCCATGGATCGTCACAACCGTACGCGGACTGGCCGTCCAGATCGCGTCTCCAGATCCTTGCCAGCCAGCCCGTAGGGTGCCGGTAGGCGTGTAGAGGCCACTCGCCCCGCCTGACCCGCCTGTCGGGTCGCCGGAGCTATCAGTCGTGTGATACCGGGCGATGCGGCCGAAGACCTTCCACTTGTCGCTGATGTTGTAATCAACCTTATCCGAATAGTTGTAATAGTTGAAGACTTCGGTGTAGGCCTTGTCGAAGTTGTTCAGGCCGGTGATATTGATACCGGGATTGTTGGGCGACCAGAACTGCTTCATCATCGATGCGGTGATGGGGTCCATGTGGCTGGCAGGAATGACGTTCCCGGCGAAGGGCTGCACGGCAACTGCGCCAGACGGAGAGACCACGGTGGTGTACGGATCGTAGATCGAGCGAATGCCGCTCTGGGTGCCGTTCAGATAATACGACTGCGAAAAGTCGCCGTTCTGTTCCAGCGCCGTTGGCATGGTCCGAATGTAAACGTTCGGATCCTGGATCTTCCAATACTCCAGCGAGAAGAAGTTAAACAGCTTGTTCTTGATGATCGGGTTGCCTAGCGTTCCTCCGTACATGTTCCGGCGTTCGGCGCTGTCGCTGAACGTGGTGCGGTCGGATTCGGCGCTGGCCCACGGATAGCGGCCCAGATAGAAGGCGCTGCCGTGCCATTCGTTAGTTCCCGATTTGGTGGTGACCATGATGGCGCCACCAGCGCTGTGTCCGGATTCGGCGTCCACGCTGTTGGTGGAAACGACAACTTCCTGGACCGAGTCGGTGTTCGGCACCACGGTCGCTTTGTGACCCAAGCCGATCGGGCTGCCGTCAACTTCCAGGTCGTTCTGCAGGTTCGTGCCGCCGCCGAGGTCGACGCTGTTGGGACCCCAGGAGTTGTATGGCTGGTTCTCACCGCGGGTGTTGACCGCGGATGGCGAGAGCAGGCCCAGCTTGAACGAGTTGCGGTCCAACCGGGGCGTTTCCTCAGCCATCTTCTGGTCGAGGGTGATGTCCTTGTTGGTGGAGTTGAATTCCACCGCCGGAGGAGTCTCCGTGATGGTGACCGTCGTTTGCACGGAGCCGGTCTTCAATGCGGCATTCACTGTGACGTCGCCGCCAGCCTGCAGCAGAACGTTCTCTTGCAGGAACTTATTGAATCCCGCATTTTCGACGCCGACCGTGTAAGTGCCTGGTTCGACGTTGTCAAACAGGTACAGACCTGTATCCGAGGTCTTACGTACCGCTTTGATGCCTGTGTTGACGTTGAGCAGTGTCACCTCTGCGTTGGTGATTACTGCATGGCTCTCATCCGTGACGATGCCCTGGATGCGAGCTCGGAAAGTCTGCGCTTGGCCTGCTGGTGCTAACAGCATGATGAGCATCAGGGCTAACGCGATGAGAATTACGCTTCGAGCATTTTTCATACTCTTCTAATTGCCTCCTGAAGCCAGGAACCCCCGTTCCTGCCTGTTTTACTAACCTCGCTACTAATCTCGACTTCCCAACCTGCCCAACGGACGAGTCGCGCCGGATGAGAAGCCGATTACATGATCGCAGCATTATGCATGTTGCGGTCGCAAAAAACCAATGGAAACTTCGCTGTTTTCGAAGCTTGTGATCGGTTCACGCCAGACAGATCGGAATGGCGCAAAATCACCCAGGAACTCCATTCTGACCGGGATGAGAGAAGACTGAACCGGTTCATACTCTACTCTCTTTCAAACTCGGCGGCAATGGTGAGTTTCGAGATAAATACTCGTTAATACGAAGCGAATTCATGCTGCTCATCCATTGCCCATTCGGCTACCAATTCGTCATCGATCCATCCGGCCGGTGGAACAACGGAATGGGTGCATAGCGTTCAATCACTTCCGTGATCAATTGTGCCTCTTTCGGTTCAAATACCACCCCCAGTCCAGGTCGATTGTTAGGCCAAAGCTTCCCGTCCCGGAATTCGAAGCTTTGAGGCAAGTGAGCCTCTGGTTTGGGGCCCGCTCCCTGCATCTCCATGAGAGCTGGGCCGGAGAAGGCGCCCAAAGCATGAACCAGGGCCGCGACGGCGACAGGTCCCGTAAAGTGCGGGATCATTCCCACGTTGTGCGTCTCGCACAACGTCGCGATCTTCATGAATTCGGTGATGCCGCCGACGTTCGGCAGCGTGACGCGCGTGTAATCGATCAGATGCTTCTCAATCAGTTCGTCGATATCCCAACGGCTGCCAAACTGCTCTCCCACCGCGATTGGCACGCGCACTCGTCCTCGCAAATCCTTGTAAATAGACAGGTTCTCCGACCGCAGTGGATCCTCGATGAAATAGGGAGAAAGCGGCTCGATCAGGGAGGCGAGAGTCACCGCATCGGACATGTCCAGCCTAGTGTGGAAATCAATCGCCCAGTCTTTATCCTTCCCAATCGCCTCGCGCACCTCACGGCATTGATCTGCAGTCTCACGAACCGCGGCGTGCGGCTCGAAGGTGTCGCTCCGCGTTTCGTCCACCGCCATGCGAAACGCACGGAATCCCGACTGGACGCACGCGCGCGCCGTCTCTCCAAGCGTGCCCCGCCGGGGAAAGCCCGTGGAGTAACACTCGATGTGGTCACGCGTAAGACCACCAAGGAGATCGTACACGGGGATGCCTAGGGCCTTCCCCTTGATGTCCCATAGCGCCAGGTCGAGCGCTCCCAGTCCGTGCAGTTTTTCGCGTCCCGGCGGATAGAAATAGCCGCGGTAAAGGTATTGCCAAAGGTGCTCGATGCGGCTCGGGTCTTCTCCGACGAGCATTCCGGCACACTGTTCAACGGAATCCCGCGTCCCGCCCTCGCCAATGCCAGTAATCCCCGCATCCGTTTCTACCGTGACGATCTGATTGCTCTGATTGACCGTCGGATTCAGATGAGGCGGCCTGTAACACCGTATGCGGGTGATGCGCATCTTGGGAATCGACGCGTAGGAGTCGCGCGCGGTGAAGGCGACCGAGCCGGCAACAGGGAGGGCGAAACGGATGAAGTTTCTACGGTTCATCAGGGAACTCAGGCCCGGAGCTGGACAGGATTATCACGTGAATCCGGTCAAGCACACGAACGCCGCCAAAACGAGGGCCTGCCCTAAGTTGCGTGTTGCAGCGACAGATTCCAAGGGAATTCTCCGTGTCTTCTCGGCACGTTTACGTGAATTTACGTGAACGCCATCACGGAATCATGCACTTACGGGGTAGCTTTTCACTCCCAGAGGAGATAGGCTATTGCTCAGCGGTGGAAGCGAACAGCTTAGAGGTAGGGGTTTGAGCGTCTTGCGCGAGGAACCCGAAGACAGAATCGTGCTGGCTGAAGACGAGCGCTGGGCGCTGGTCCAGCGCATCGTTGCGAGCCAATGCTTCATCAAGGCTCCCCAGCTCCGGGACATCCTGCTGTATTTGACTCGCCGCGCGTTGGAAGACAACCCAAGCGGCATCAGCGAGCACGAAGTTGGCTGCAACGTTTTGGGGCGCCGGCCCGATTTTAATCCGAACGAGGACAATATCGTCCGCGTCCAGGTACGTCATCTCCGCAAGAAACTCGAGGATTTTTACGGCGCCGAGGGGCGGGACGAATCGATCCTGCTGACCATACCGAAAGGCGCTTACCTTCCTCGTTTCGATGCCCGACCCGCCCCTTCCGTCGAAGCGATGCAGGAAAACGAAGGGAAACCTGCCGCTCTCAATCTGGAACCAGCCGGGATCGCAACAACAAGGGGGCCCGCAAGTAAGAAGCGCCTTTGGATT
>Ga0302270_10004544_pt1 | contig 12864 bp, 9 predicted proteins | sample III_Bog_E2_3_FD_198773 | JGI IMG/M metagenome (GOLD analysis project Ga0302270, IMG submission 198773) | Peat permafrost microbial communities from Stordalen Mire near Abisko, Sweden - III_Bog_E2_3 | ecosystem: Environmental > Terrestrial > Soil > Wetlands > Peat | place: Sweden: Abisko...
AGTGTAGGCAGCGGTTAAGGTGTCATTCCCGGGCGGCAATGATCCAGGAGGAACGGCGAGCACGAGGTTGCCATTGCTCAGCATTCCCGTTTGGGAATAACTACCGCTCGTCAGTTTCACGGTTCCAGTGGGAGTCTGGTTGCCGGTGCCAGCGCCACCGCCCACGACAATATCCACGTAGAGATATTGCGTCGTGGTGACGGCGGTGGGAGAGGGCATCACCGTGATGGTTGGGGTGATCTTCGGGACAGCGGTCACGGTAACGGAGCTTGACCCGGATGCGCTGTTATAGATGGAGGAGCTCACTGAGTCCGGAGTGTAGCTGACGGTCAATCCGTCGACGCCAGCCGGCAGCGAACCCGCCAAAACGCTGATGCTTGCGCCGCCATTGGTCAGTGCCGTTGGCACGGAGGAATAGCCTGTGCTGGTAAGCGTGACTGTGCCGGTGGGCACTTGGTTACCGGTTCCGCCATTCACAGCAACCGTCACCGACAACGGCTGGGCGGTAGTGATATTCGATGCGGACAAGGTCAAAGCGACTGCCGGAGTGATCTTCGCGACAGAGGTCACGGTGACGGTGGCCGATCCTGTTGCCGCGTTGTAGAAGTTGTTGGTGGACGCTTGCGGAGTGTAGCTCGCCGTCAGCGTATCTGTTCCAACAGCCAACGAACCAGCGGGAATCGTGATCGATGCGCTTCCGTTCGAAAGTGTCAAGGCGATGGAACTGTAGGCGCCGCTGGCGATGGTTACCGTGCCCATTGGGACCACGGTGGTGTTGGTGGTACTGCTCACAGTAACCGTCACCGTCAAGGGCTCTGCGGTGGTGATGCTTGATGAAGAAAGATTCACCGCAACAGTCGGCGTGGACATCGGTTGGGTGTAGTTATTCAGGAAGACATTTACATCGAGCGAGCCGAGGCCGGTCACTTCGTCGTATCCGGTCTGCAACTGGTAGCCCGCCTGGGTTCCGCTTCCGCTCACGAGGGGAATGCTGTTGTTGCACATGCTGGCCGTGCTCAGGCTGCAACTGCTCACGCCGCTCGTAGCGACGGTTGCATCGTGGAATGCCGCTGGCGCGCTAGCAGCCATCGAGTAGAGTTCCGGGTTGAGGCTTCCTAGCGGGGCCCCGTATTTCTGATCAAGCATCGCCGCCACGCCGGCCATCGCGGGTGCTGCGGCTGAAGTGCCGTAGAAACCGACAAAGTAATACGGGTTTCCCACACAACTGCCGCCTGCCGCGGCCATGCATCCAAAATAGCCGTCGTGCCCTGAGGCCGAAAACGAAACATCCGGTGTGTAGCGGCCGGCACGCGCTGCCGGCACGCCTGTACCTGTCTGCCACGAAGGAGTGGGCGTATTGACCAGGCTTACCCCGCCGCCTGACGCTGCCACTGACGAAGTTGTCGACTCGTTCCACCCGCCTTCGGGAATGTAACTCAGAGCCGACCCAAGCGTGCTCGAGTTTGTCCCGCTCCAATAAGTGGCTGGGCTGACCGTGTCGTTGAACTCGGTTCCACCCACGCAGGTGGCGTAGCTCGATGTGCAAATGTAATTCGGGCTGATGGCGGCGGGGCTGGCCGGCGGCGCTGAGAAAGCTACATCGCACCCTGCAGCGCCGGAGTCACCAGAAGAAACGAACGTTGAAATGCCCTCGGCCGCGCCCTGCTGAAACAGCGCGTTCCAAAACGCAACGCCCCCTGCCCCGGCACTCGATTCGCAGCCACCAAAGCTGATGTTCATCACCTGTGCGGGAACCGGGCTCGTCTGCACAAGGTATTGCGCGTCCGCGCCGATGCCGTCGTTCGCACCCGAGGGCGCAGAAACAACCAGCAGAATCCGTGCGCCCGTTGCCACGGTCGACGCGCGCAGTACATCCAGCGTAGCCTCCGTCTGGCCCCCGATGCAGTTGTTGGTGCAGGTCTGCGTCGTGGTGTAAGCGGGCCCGGGGTCGAGGCCTCCGTACGCTGTCGGAATCACTTCGGTCGGTGCAACCACGGATGCATCCGTTCTGCTGTCGAAGGCTGTAAAGTCCGCTGGGTTGGTTCTCGACCAGCTCACGATGCCAATCGTGTAGCCTGCACCGGTATAAGCGGTCGGAAGATCGTAAATCGTCGCAAAATCCGACGGCGAAATGTAGTGGTTTCCGTTTGAAGTGGTGACCTGCGGCGATTCCTCCTGCCTCACTTCCATCCGGTACGACGGCTTCTCGGGAATCGTATAAAGCCCTCGTATCGACGTGATCGCCGGCGCCAGCGCTTCGGGAATCATCGGGTCCGACGCGACAGAAATGCGCTCCTCGCCGTTCACCTTGTAGGCGTGCATCTCGGTCTGGAAGGCACGGCCCACATCGGCCGCGGCGCCGCCGAATCCAATGAAAATTCTGCTCGGCGAAACCCAGTTCACATGCAGTCCCTGCGACTCCAGCCAGCTTGTCATCGTGGCAATGTCCGCGCTCGACAACCCGAACTGGTCGCCGATCTCCGCCGGCGTAAGCCAGTGATGGTAATTCGGCGATGCGGGATTCTGCTGGTCGGCAAGCAACTGCTCAAAGGCCTGCTCCTGCTCGGCCGACCTGGCCAGCACCATGGTGAACTGGTTCAGCGATTCCTCAGCCGGCAGTGCTCCGGCGTCGTTGGCATCGTTGGCCCACAGCGGATGATGATTGGGCAGCGCAAGAATGCGCGTCGTGTCTACCACTTTCGTAATGCGGTTCGGAGTCTGCGCAAGCAGCGTGGGGACCAGAGTGGCCGCCGCGAACAGGCTGATCATCGCAAGTAATCCCGCGCGTCCAAGCGCAACTGGCGGAAATCCTAACGACTCGAAGGCAAAAAATCGAACAAAATCACGCAGATGAATACGCATCAATCTACTTCCCGTTCATGGTTAGACAGTCGGATCGAATTATAGCTAGATTCTCCGCGCTTTCCTGGGCTGTTGCAAGTGGCAGGTCAGCCGTGGCGTAGTTTCGCAGTTACCTCAATGGGAGACAGAATTCGCTTGCATCCCGCCCCGCGAATCGGAAAAAATCGCACAAGGTCGGTCCCCCAGATCGGGCACACGTGCCCGCGGCCGCAGATAAGTCTGAAGAATCGCAATACACAAGAAAGGAAGGTCAGGCCATGAGCAGTGTACGTGTGCTGGTGGGCACTAAGAAGGGCGCGTTCGTCCTTAGCTCGGATGGCAAGCGCAAAGACTGGACGGTCAGCGGACCCTTTTTTGCGGGCTGGGAGATCTACCACCTGAAAGGTTCGCCCGTGAATCCCGATCGCATTTATGCGTCGCAATCGAGCGGCTGGTTCGGGCAGGTCATCCAGCGCTCCGACGACGGCGGCAAAACCTGGCTGCAGCCGGGCGCGCCTATCGGCGAGAACCCTGCTGCGTGGCCTCCCAAACCCAGCAACAAATTCACGTATGACTCGTCGGACGCAACCGGCAAGCCGCTCACGACCCACCAGTGGTATGACGGCACGCAGCACCCCTGGGAGTTCAAGCGCGTCTGGCATATGGAGCCGTCGCTGAGCGATCCAAATGCCGTCTATGCGGGCGTTGAAGATGCGGCGCTCTTCAAGTCCACTGACGGCGGCGAAAGCTGGAGCGAGCTCTCCGGACTGCGCGGTCACGGCACCGGCCCGCACTGGCAGCCGGGCGCTGGCGGCATGTGCCTGCACACTGTCATCATCGATCCCAGCAACGAGCAGCGGATGTACATCGCCATCTCCGCTGCGGGCGCTTTCAGGACCGACGACGGCTGCAAGACATGGAAGCCGATCAACAAGGGCCTGGTGTCGCCCATGATGCCCAACCCCACAGCCGAGGTAGGCCACTGTGTCCATCATGTGGCAATGAACGGCGCGCGGCCCAATGTGCTCTTCATGCAAAAGCACTGGGACGTAATGCGCAGCGACGACGCCGGCGACAACTGGCGCGAGGTCAGCGGAAATCTGCCCACCGATTTTGGCTTCGTCATCGACGTGCACGCGCATGAACCGGAGACGATTTACGTGGTCCCCATCAAGAGCGACTCCGAGCACTTTGTGCCCGAGGGCAAGCTGCGCGTCTTCCGCAGCCGCACCGGCGGCAACGAGTGGGAGGCTCTTGAAAAAGGTCTGCCGCAGAAAGATTGCTACGTCAACATTCTGCGCGACGCCATGGCCGTCGATTCGCTCGACAAGTGCGGCATTTATTTCGGCACCAGCGGCGGACAGGTCTACGCTTCGTCTGACGCAGGCGACACCTGGGCCCCGATTGTGCGCGATCTCCCGGCCGTGCTCTCGGTTGAAGTGCAGACGCTGGCATGACAAACCAACCCGCGGGCGGCGAACACACGATTCATGTCGCGCTGCCTTTTCATCTGCGCAACCTTGCCGGTGTGGGTCCGGAAGTTGAGCTCGCTGTCCACGCGCCAATCACCATCGGCAGAACTCTAGACGCACTCGAAGCGCGTTACCCCATGCTGCGTGGAACCATCCGTGAATATCACACAGGACAGCGCCGGCCATTTCTGCGCTTCTTTGCCTGCGGTGAAGACTGGTCGCACGAGCCGCTCGATCGCGAACTACCCGAGGCCGTGATAGCCGGTCGCGAGTCATTGCTGGTCATCGGCGCCATTGCCGGCGGGTCCAATTAGCGAACAACGGAACAAGCGGAAAAAAGCTCGGATGCTAACCCTTAAATCGGATTTGACAGGACGCGGCATCGGAGCTTCCTCAATAAACTCACTTTCATACGGCCGAGGGTGCCCCCGGTCCATCGCCTTTGGGGACCGGGGATGATGATGAGAACTCCGCCTCGCCCTTCGTGTCAGTCGTCCACCGGCTTCGCCGACCCGCAGGGAATGAAATGGGCCGATGCGGTTTTGTATTCGCGGAGGGAGCAGGGGCCTCTAGTGTCTGCGTGAGAACTGAGGATTTCAAACCGCGCAGCGGCAAGAACTCCCGTCAGGGAGCGAGCGATATTAGCCCAGGCCGGGGTCCCCAAGGACGGGACTTAGTCCTTGGGGTGGAGAATGAAATCCGAGCCGAAGGCGAGGATGCAATCCTGGGAAAAGGCGCAAACCAGATCGAAAGCCCCGTAGGGGCGACGGAAAACTTGCAACGAAGTCGAGCCCCGATCGCGAAAACCTTCCGCTCCGGGTTCTCACGCAGACACTTTAGTTCCTGCCGGATGTCTTCCATTCACTCGAGCACCCTGGTGCTCGCCCGTGCTCGGCCGCAGCATCAGGTCCTTGATCGCTTCGCGCGGGTCCTTGCCTACGGGTTTTCTCACGGCCGATCAGTTAGCTGTGGGTGCTCCATCCTTGAACCGATCTTCGATTCAAGCATGGGAGAGAACAAACAATCCCCGATCCTTCAACCTCCAGACAACCAGGGAAGACAGGATGGCAACACCCCACCCTCGCGCTGAAATCCCCGCGCAATTTGCGCGCAAAAACGCGCAAAAACGCGCTAAAAACACGCAAAAAACAACCAAAATTGGCAGATTTAAGCAAAAAAATCCGGGCCCGGCCCCACATTCACGGCAAATATGTCCTGAGCGAACCGGACATTTCCGTCCCACGCTGCCCGCCAAACCCAATTCGTCCGTACAGACCACGCCCAAACCGCCCAAAATGTACGGATGCTACCCTACCAAAATTTAAGCGACATGCAATTCCTGCATCGGCGCCAGGCCTCAGTGCTCGCCCTTGCCCGGCCGCAGCATCAGGTCCTTGATGGCTTCACGCGGGTCCTTGCCTTCGTCGAGAATCAGCTCCATCTGCTCGGTAATCGGCATCTCGATCGAGTGGCGGCGGGCCAGCTCCAGCGCGGCGCGCGTCGTCAGCACACCTTCAGCAACCTTGCCGCCAAGCGAGGCTAGAATCTCAGGCAGTTTCCGCCCTTGTCCCAATGCCTGCCCAACCGTACGGTTGCGGCTCAGCGAGCCGGTACAGGTCAGTACCAGGTCGCCCGTGCCGGAAAGCCCGGCAAGCGTTTCGCGCCGCCCTCCGCAGGCCACTGCCAGCCGCGTGATCTCCGCAATGCCGCGCGTCATCAGCGCTGCGGCTGAGTTGTAGCCCAGGCCCGCTCCTGCAGCCACGCCAGCTGCGATGGCAATCACATTCTTCAGCGCCCCGCCAAGCTCCACACCGATCACGTCCGTCGTGGTGTAAAGCCGCACTGTCTCTGACGAGAACTCGTTCTGCACGCGCGCGGACACCGCCGGGTCGTTGAAGGCCACTGTGATCGCAGTCGGTTGGCCCTGCGCCACTTCAAGCGCGAACGTCGGCCCTGAGAATGCGCCGAAGCTCAGGTCGAGTCCATCCAGCGTCGCCGGCGCCGCCGCAATTCCCGATGAGCTCACCTCGGGTGCGTCCGGCTCCGTGAACACTTCAAGATGGACGTCGCTATTTGCCGCTGGCTTGGCAATTGAACCCAGAGTCGGCTCGCCCGCGCCCAGTGCTGAGGCGATCACTTCAGTCATGCGAAGGCAGCTCTCGTTCTCAATCCCCTTGGTGGCCGAGACGATGATCTGGCCGGGGCGGAAGTAAGGCCGCAGCCGCGCAATGGTCGGCCGCAGGAACTCCGACGGAATGACCGAGACCACAATGTCGGCCAGCGCAACCGGGTCAGCATCGGCGGTTACGTGGATCGAGTCGGCGAGGGGAAAGCCGGGAAGAAAAAGTGTGTTCTCTCGCGCGGCCGAAATCACCGCTGCTTCTTCCTTCGCGTGGCTCCATAGGGTGATCTGGTGGTCGCCACGGCGGTCAAGTGCCAGGGCGATGGCGGTTCCCCACGCTCCTGAACCCAGTACGGCAATTCTGCTCATGGTTTCTTCTGCGCTCCAAAGCGGGATTCCGTGCCGGCGAGCAGCCGGCGGATGTTCTGGTGATGCTTCACGATGATCAGCAGGGCCACGGCGCATTGCACGGCGATGTAAAACGCCGGCCGTTCACCCTTGACCAGAAACCACGCAAACGGTGGAAAGCTGCCCGCGCCCAGGATCGAAGCCAGCGAAACGTAGCGGGTCAGCGCAAGCACAACGAAGAAAACCGAAATAGCGGCCAGGGCGGCCAGCGGCGCTGCCACCAGGAAGACGCCGAAGCCCGTCGCCACTCCCTTGCCTCCGCGGAACTTGAGCCACACCGGAAACATGTGGCCGAGAACTGCCACCAGTGCGGCCAGGGCCTGCGCATTGCGCAGCGGAGTGCCGGGAAGCAGAAGGCTCCCCAGAAAACCGCCCAGCCACACGGCCGTGCAGCCTTTCAGCATGTCCAGCAGAAATGTCGCGGCGCCCAGTCCCTTGCCCCCCGAGCGAAGAACGTTCGTGGCGCCGATGTTGCCACTGCCGACCGAGCGAATGTCCTCATGACGGAAAATGCGCACCAGCAGGTATCCGGTGGGAATGGATCCAAGCAGATAAGAGGCCGCGACGATCAGCAGGATTGCACCGAGCATGACGATTGAGAGTTTAGCAGGTGAGGGGCGGGACCTGGATGAAGCGGAAATGATGACCGGCAAGCCTGCACGGAGCAGGCCTGAGATTGCGGGGAAGAAGGGTTGCGGCGCCGGCCGCTGAGGCCGGCTCCTTCAGAACTTAGAGCTGCGTAATCGCAATGCGCGCCGAACGAACTTCGTTGGCCAGCACTTGCAGTACCTTCACCATCAGCGCCGGCTCGGCCTGCATCAAGGCATAGAAGTCGGTGCGCGAAATAAAGCCCACCCAGGAGCCGTGATGGGCCTTGGCGGTCAGGGAGTAAGGCTGGTTTCCAATAACGGCCGGCAGGCCCAGCACCGATCCCGGGGCCGCTTCCACTGACAAGAGAGATTCGCCGTCCTCTGATGTCATGGTGACCGTGGCTCCGCCCTTGGCAAGAACGTAGAGGCCAACCGGCGGATCGCCCTGCCGGAACAGAACATGCTCAACGTCGCACTCGACGGCGGTTGCGCGCTTTTCGAGCACCTGGAATAGTTCGGGATCAGCTAGGAACGCGGATGGGTCTAGTTGCATAACGTGGCCTCTTTGAGGACTTCTAACGAATTCAATTCCCCTGGGGATCGAATGCATTCATCATGTCACCCCCAAATCCTCAAGTTTTGTGATCCACATCACGTAATTCGGGTTGGCTGGCCAGGCCCTTGTAAATACAGCAGTTTGTGCGCGAAAGGATCCCTCAGGTTGGGAATCTCCCAGCCAAAGGAGGAAATTATGGTTTTGCAGCCTCCTGACGTGCCAATTCGGTCTCAAACGCGTGCTCGCGCTCCGCAACGTAGGCCTTATAGCCCGCCGGATCCAAAAATGCGCCCTTATCTCCGGCCTTCCAGCGCCCATACTTCTCAGTCAACCCGAAGTAGCCGCCATGCGCCCCCAAAAACAGATCGCAGGGCAGGGAATTGAGCACCTCAAACGTGCGTTTGTAGTCTTCGGCAATGCGCGGATAGGCCTTGTTGTCCACCAGTTTGTAGCCCGGATTCACGTTGGGGCTGCCGATGATCACCGCGTGCAGCGTCTTGCCCGCTTCCTGCTCGTCAACCGTCCACGTGGTGGTGCCTTTCGTGTGGCCCGGCGTCAGGTGCGCCGTCAGCACCGTGCCGCCCAGCCGCACCAAGCTGCCGTCGTGCAGAATGCGATCGACGTGCGCCGCGGGATAGCGCATGGTAGGGTCGGCGCCGTAGCTAAAGTCCGTCCTCCCGCCCGTTTCCACCACGGAAACATCCGCATCCATCACATCGTACTTCGCGCCGGTAAGCTTGAGAATGCGCGCGCTGCCCGCGTCGTGGTCGTAGTGCGCGTGGCTGATCAGCAGGATCTTGATGTCCCGGAAATTGAAGCCGAGCGTCTCCACGCTCTTGCGGATCAAGGGAACCGATGCGTCGAGGCTGCTGTTGATCAGGATCAGGCCGTTCGGCGTCGCCACAAGATAGGAGGCCAGGTCCTCGCTGCCCACGTAATACAGATTGCCTGCGATCCGGAACGGCGCAAAGGGATGTGTCCAGGCGGGATTCGGGGCAGCCACGAGCGAAATGGGAAGCGCGAGACCTGCAAGCAGAGCTCCGCTGGCGAACAAGTTGCGAACGTTCAAGGTCCCTCCGGAAGTTTCAGGATCTCAGCATCTTTTGTCCGGCTAGGCCCGGACCTTCACGGCCTCTATGACCTGCTCCAGGTGGACACCACGGGAGCCCTTCACCAGCACCACGTCGCCCGGCGAAAGCGTCTTCACCAGCCACTCGCCGGCAACTTCGGAATTCGGCAAAAACAGCGAGGGCACACCGCCCGCACACGCCGCTGTGGCCAAATGCTCGGCATTGCCCTGCACGCCTACCACCAAGTCGATTCCTGCCTCAACTGCGGCACGGCCGCAGGCCGCATGCAGTTCCGGCCCCTGTTCGCCCAGCTCAAGCATCTCTCCGGCCACAAGGATGCGGCGTTTCGCAGGCCGCGCGGCCAGCGTGCGAATCATCGAGCGCAGCGCCTCGGGGTTTGAGTTGTAACTGTCATTCAAAATCGTCGCGCCTGCTATCTCGATCACCTCGCCGCGCTTGTCGCCCGCCGTCAGCTTCTCGAGGGCGGCGACGGCGGCTTCCACATCTACGCCTGCTTCAAGCGCCACCGCCAGTCCCGCCATGGCATTGGTCGCATTGTGCTCGCCCAGAAGCTGCAGCGTAAAGGAGCCTTCGCGCTCCCCGGCGCGATACTGCACGTGCAGCCCGGCAAGGTCTTCCTGCACTGCCAGAATCTGCGGATCGGCGCAGGGCCCTTCGCCGAAATAAACCACGCGCCCTTGAAAATCGCGCCCAAACTGCGACACGTACGCATCGCTGCAGTTCAGGAAAGCCACGCCGTTGGTGGGTAACGCGGCCACCAATTCAAACTTCGCGCGGGCAATGCCGGCCTGCCCCTCCGCAAAATTCTCAATGTGCGCCGTGCCCACGTTGGTCACTACGCCCCAGTCGGGCGAGGCGATGCGCGCCAGTGCGGCAATTTCGCCTGCGTGGTTCATGCCCATTTCCACCACGGCGATTTCGTGCTCGGGCTCCAGCCGCAACAGCTGCAGAGGCAGGCCGAATCCGTTATTCAGATTGCCCAACGACTTGAGCACATGGAACCTTGCCCCAAGCGCCGCGGCCACAGCTTCCTTGGTCGTCGTCTTCCCCGCCGATCCCGTAATCGCCACCACGCGACGGCCCCAGTGCCGGCGCACATGCGAAGCCAGCGCCTGCATGGCCACGAGCGGATCTTCTGCAATCAGCAGCGGCGCGGCCAGCACCGCATCGGGCAATTGCGCTACCCGCGCGCGCGAAACCACCGCCGCCACGGCTCCCCGTTCCAGCGCCGCGGCAATGTAGTCGTGCCCGTCGAGTCGCTCGCCGCGCACCGCAAAAAACAAATCGCCCGCTGCCACTGTGCGCGAGTCAATGGAATAGCCGGTGGCCACGCGCGCCCCGGCATTCGCTGCGGAGGCTGGCGCTTCGAGCATTGCGCCCGCGCCGATGGCCGCCTCTGCAAGCGTAAGTTTCATTGCCCCTTACCATAACCCATTTTGCCGCCGAGTTCACCCAGAGTTGCCAGGGCAACCTCTGTATCGTCGAACGGAATGGTGCGCCCGTTGAGAATCTGCTGCTTCTCGTGGCCTTTGCCGGCGATCAGCACAACGTCGCCAGCCGTCGCCGCTTCCAGCGCCAGTCGGATCGCCGCGGTGCGCTCCGGCTCAATCGAGTACTTCACGCCGCTGGCCTTCAGGCCCGGCTCCACCTCCGCTAAAATCGCCAGCGGATCCTCCGAGCGTGGATTGTCGCTGGTAGCCACCATAAAATCGCTGCCTTCGCCAGCGGCCAGTCCCATCCGCGCCCGCTTCGTCCGGTCGCGGTCCCCCCCGCAGCCGAACAGCGTAATCACTCGCCTACCGCTCTGCTTCGTCATTTGCCGGGCAAGCGTGGTTAGATTGCGAAGAGCATCGTCGGTGTGGGCATAATCCACGATTACCGTAAAGGGCTGGCCTGCGTCGACGGATTGAAATCGGCCCGGAACGGAATTGAGCGACGGAACGCTGGCAACCAGGTCAGCAAACGGCACTCCGCGCGCATGCGCGGCCGTCAGCGCGGCCAGCAGGTTCAGGATGTTCACCTCGCCGGCCAGCTTGGTCTCAACCCGCGCCGCCCCTGCCGGAGTTTCAAGATCCAGAATTGCTCCCGACGCAGTCAGAACAAAATTTGCGGCCCGCCAATCGCCTTTGTCCGTTCCGTAGGTGTGCACTTCCGCGCCTGCCCTGCGCGCCGCTGCCGCCAACTGTGCCGCGCGTTCGTCGTGCGCGTTGATCACCGCCACACGCGGCGCAGGATACACCGTTCCGTCGAACAGCAGCCGTTTGGCCGCGTAGTACTTCTCCATCGTCTGGTGGTAGTCCAGGTGATCGCGCGTCAGGTTGGTAAACACGGCCACATCGAAGTTCACGCCGCTGGCGCGCCCCTGGTCCAGCGCGTGGCTTGACACTTCGGTCACCAGCTCCGTGGCTCCACGTTCGACGCCCTCGGCCATCAACTCAAACAGATCGCGCGACTCCGGCGTGGTGTGGACGGAAGGCCTGGTCTCTCCGGCCACATGATATTCAATCGTCCCCACCAGCACCGTCGTGCGCCGCGCCGCGTTCAGCAGCGCTTCAGTCAAAAAGGCCGTGGTTGTCTTTCCGTTCGTTCCGGTAATACCCGTCGCAGCCAGCTTGCGCTCCGGATGCCCGAACAACGTCGCCGATGCCTGCGCCAGCGCGCGCCGCCCGTGTTCCACCTCAAGCACCGGCAAACCGGGCTCAAACACCAGCAGGTGATCGAAGGCCGGAGCCGAATCCGTGATGATGCCCAGGGCGCCCGCGGCGATGGCTTTATCGACGTATTTGTTTCCATCCGTCGACCCGCCCTTCATGGCCACAAACACCGATCCGGGCCGCACCCGGCGCGAGTCGTATTCGATGCCGCTCACAGGCTCATCCGAAGCGCCGCCCGCGCCCACCGCCGTGATTTCGTCCGTCAGTTCTTTCCAATTCATGTCGAAGTCCATTGTAGATGGCTGAGCGGTTCAATTTGGGCTTCCCGATTGCTGGACCTTATTAGGGGTTACACTTATTCTCGAAATGGCTCCCAACAACGGTTTGCTTTGGCGTTTGTCGATTGCGGTCTTTCTGCTCCTGTTGGCATTTTGTCCGGTGAAGACGATGGATGCACCAGACTGGAATGTATGCGTTGTTGACGAGGCAAACCAGCCGGTCCGCGGGATTCTCGTTCGAGAGAGTTATCAAAATTACTCTGCCGAGTGGCAAGGTCATGAGGAAGATCAATACACAGATGAACACGGCTGCGTCCATTTTGCCCCAAAGGCCGCTTGGATCTCGCCTCTGAAACGTCTGGCAGTTATTGCCACATCTGCTTTGGCCGGAGTTCACGCAAGTTTTGGCCCCAATGCCTACGTGATCGCGTTCCACGAGAATTTGTCGGGTGACGACGTCAAAGGTGGAATTGAGTACGCCTGGAAGGGGGCGCCGAGCCATGTGGATTCGACGCTCGTTCTGCGATCCCATTGATTGGAGTTCTTCGCTGTTGACTCGCCGCGGTTGATTGCGAGATCGTACCCCATAAAGCTCTGGCCTCGACGGCTCGTTCCCCAAATCTCGGAGGCGTCCATGAAGCAGACCTGGTTGGGTCTTCTCTCAAAGCTCTTTTCGCTGGTTGCGATTTGCGCGACAGCGCATACACCCCTGCAGGCGCAGTCGCCGGCGTGCCAGCAGATTCGCGCTGCCTGTAGGAATGCAGGCTTCGTCGTAGGAGGGCCGATCGGCGAACGCATGGTACTCGACTGCTTCAATCCCATCGCGCTCGACGAAATGCCGAAGAGACCGGC
>Ga0302270_10004559_pt1 | contig 12838 bp, 11 predicted proteins | sample III_Bog_E2_3_FD_198773 | JGI IMG/M metagenome (GOLD analysis project Ga0302270, IMG submission 198773) | Peat permafrost microbial communities from Stordalen Mire near Abisko, Sweden - III_Bog_E2_3 | ecosystem: Environmental > Terrestrial > Soil > Wetlands > Peat | place: Sweden: Abisko...
GACGGACGGCCCGTGTCGGAATAGAGCTTCTCAAGTTCGCCATCCATCCGCTTCAGCGCCCGGTCCACCAGCACGCGAATCTGCCGCGCCGGATGGTCGGCTGGTATCCGCTGCGCCAAGGTTAAATTGCTGAACATCGCCGTCTGCTGCTGATCGTCGCCACGCATACTTATTCGATGAAACAACTCCAAGAAAGATACCGCGAGCACTGACTCTCAAAAGAGTTTTCCCGCAGCCTGTAAAGCCCCGGCGGGGTGGTTTGAAGGTCTTCAATACATCCCTCAGCGGCTAAAGCCGACAATATTGGCCTTGAAATCGGCACGGCTGAAGCCATGCCTCTCAAGACAAGAACATCCCAGACTCCTTCGTTCATGCGATTGCCCTTCGTGTTTTTGTCCGCGGGAGCAGTGGCGGCGGGTGCGGCGTCTATACTAAAGCGCGCATATGCTACGGATTCTGGGAACGATCTTCGCGGGAGCGCTGGGGCTGGCCTTTGGCAGCTTTCTGAACGTGTGCCTGAGCCGCTGGCCGGTCGGCGAAAGCGTGGTTGCTCCGCGCTCGCACTGTCGCACCTGCGGCCGGACGCTGGCGTGGTGGGAGAACGTGCCGCTGCTGAGTTGGCTGGCGCTGCGGGGCCGCTGCCGGACCTGCGGAGAGTCGATCGGCTGGCGCTATCCGCTGGTGGAAGCGGCAGTGGGGGGACTTTGGGCAACGCTTCTATGGCAAAGCCTATCCTTCGCGGACGTGAACTCGGACTCTTGGGCACTCGCCCACATGCTTCACTATCCGATTGTGCCTTTTTTGATAGCTGGCTCTGCCCTGTTTATCTGGCTACTCATGACGTTGGCCATCCTCGATGCTGAGCATTTATGGCTTCCCGATTGGCTGACCTTGCCCGGCATTGCATTTGGCTTCTTGTACACGATGCTGAAGAACAGGCTCATCTATGAGGTAACTTATGATTTTGGGCCAGCTACTCCTCCAATCACACTAGGAGCAGTTAACTGCATTCTCACCATCCTGGCTGCTGCCGGTCTGATCCTGCTCATCCGCTGGGTCTACTGGCTGGTGCGCAAGCGCGAAGGGATCGGCCTGGGTGACGCCAAACTGATGGCGCTGCTAGCGGCATGGCTTGGATTGCCAGGGGCTCTGGTGGCCTTCGCGCTCGGGGTTGCACTGGGGACAATTACGGCGCTGGTTTTGCTGGTTCTACCAAAGCGCGCGGGGGAGACAGAGGCGTGGACAGCAATGAAGCTGCCGCTGGGGACGTTTCTCTGCATTGGAGGAATCGTCAGCGGCCTCTGGGGCCTGCCGATCATCGCCGCGTACTTGCGCTGGGCTGGGTTTTATTGATCCGGCCCTCAAATAGAAGCACTGTGCCCCATCCATTGAGCGGGCTTTATCGCGAAATGGGTGGGAAACCTACACACTAATTAAGGGCCGGATCAATAGTATTCTGCGGGCCGAGATCAATAATTCCAGAAACACGAGAAAACACAGCCAAATCGGTGTACTTCTAGCAGTCCCAGCTTTTTTATCTGGATGAAACGTGTTAAAAATCCAACATGGCCCAGAGGAAGAATGCAACACCGCCGGGACACGTGAACCTGCGCATGTTGGCCGAACACTTGCAGTTGTCGCAGACGACCGTGTCGCTGGTACTGAACGACTCGCCCTCGGCAAAGTCGATTCCGCCCGAAACGCGCCAGCGCGTGGTGGACGCGGCCAAGCAACTGAACTACCGGCCGAACTACTTTGCGCGCTCGCTGCGCCAGAGCCGCTCAATGAGCGTGGGCGTGCTGGCGCCGGACCTGAGCGAGGGCTACTTTACCCGCGTGATGAGCGGCGTGGTGGAGGAGCTGAACAAGGCCCACTACTTCTACTTCACGGCCTGCCATGACTGGAACAAAGAGCTGATCGAGCAGTATCCGCGCATGTTGGTGGAGCGCGCGGTGGACGGGTTTCTGCTGCTGAACACGCCCGCCGACCAGATCGATGTGCCAACGCCAGTGGTGGCCATCTCTGCGCACAGCGTCGCGGAGAATGTGACCAACATCGTGGTCGATCATCACAGCGCAGTGGAGCAGGCGCTGAAGCATCTTTACGACCTCGGCCATCGCAAGATCGCTTTCATGCGGGGACCAAAGGCGATTCCAGACTCCGAGGTGCGCTGGGAGGCGATTCAGCAGGTGGCCGGCGAAATCGGGATCAAGCTCGACCCGGCTCTGGTGGTGCGCATCGACTCTGGCGCGTGGAGTGTAAAAGCGGGCCACCACCCCATGGCCCCCGAGATCGGCTACAAGCCGATGAAGGCGCTGGTCGAAAAGACGCGCGGCTTTACGGCCGTTTTCTGCTTCAACGATATTGCCGCCATCGGCGCCATTCGTGCGCTGAAGGACGCGGGACTGAGCGTGCCCGGCGATGTATCGGTGGTGGGCTTCGACGACATTCTTTCGGCGGCTTACGCCACGCCCTCGTTGACGACCGTGCGGCAGCCGCTGACCGAGATGGGCAAGCGCGGCGCAGAGGTGCTGCTGGAGCGGATCGCCGACAAGGAGAAGAAGTTCCCTGCCGAGATCGTGATGATGCCGGAGTTGGTAGTCAGAGAATCGACTGGGCCGATGCGGAAGCAGTAATCGGCCGCGCTCAGCTGCAGAAAGACTCGAACCAGCGGCTGATGTAGACCTGCGCGTGCGACTCTCCGCAGTAGTGGCGGGCGCCAAGAGCCTCGGCAGCTTCACTGGTCCACTTGAAAACGGTCAGCTGGGTGTTGCTACAGTGAATCACGATCCAGCGCACGGGGCTCTCGCTCTCTTCGCCGCAGATCTCGCAACGGTAGATGGTGTCGATCATCGCCGGCCTCCAATCCTGTCAATTGAAACAAATCAAGCTGCGGCTGGCGGGGATTTCCAGCTGCGGTGGCTGTATGCGCCTACTCAAGCATCTGCAGGTCAAGCGGCGGAACAATGTGGCAATCCATGGAGCCGATCGCTGCGAGCGCGCGATTCAGCGCCGAAGACTTGCAGGGCTCAACGGTGACCACGAAGGGCAGCGGCTGATCATGATAGCCGGCCTTCTGCACTATGGCGCGGATGTTGATCTTCTCCTTGGCGAGCGCACCGGTGATCTCGGCAACAATGCCGGGCCGGTCGTTGACCGTGAAGCGGATGTAATGCGGCACCTCGAACTCAACGCCGACGGTGGCGGGCTCAGAAGGCAACTGCACGCGGCGCGAGTTCTGCGCCAGGGCCAGCAGGTCGCTGACCACGGCAACCGCGGTAGGATGGCCACCTGCGCCGTGTCCGCTGAAGACTACATCGCCGCCATAGCGGCCCGTAAAGACCACCATGTTCTCTGTGCCGCGCGACCAGGCCAGCGGCGAGCTGCGATCGATCAGCATGGGCCCCACACTGGCGGCAACCGCGCCATCGCTCAACTCGGCACGGGCAATCTGGCGGATGGTGCAGCCAAGATCCTTGGCGTAACTGAAGTCAATGGCCGAAACTGCGGTGATGGCCTGCGGATCGATCTCTTCCGGATCGATGACCACGTGCATGGCCAGCCGCATCAGGATGGCGAGCTTGGAGCGCGCATCAAAGCCGCCGACGTCTTCCGTGGGGTCGGCCTCGGCATAGCCCTTGGCCTGCGCATCGGCCAGCACCGGAGCGTAATCCGCGCCGGCTTCCATTTTGCTCAGGATGAAGTTGCAGGTGCCGTTGAGAATGCCCTCAATGCGGCAGATGCGGTCGCCGGCTAAGCCCTGTTCGAGACCGGGAATCACCGGAATGCCGCCAGCGACGGCCGCGCCGAACTTCAGGTGGCCGCCATTGGCAGCAGCCAATTCCTCAAGCGCAATGCCCTCTTTGGCGATAAGCTTCTTGTTGGCGGTGACCACGCTCTTACCGGAGGCCAGCGCGCGGCGAACCCATCCGCCAGCCGGATCGAGACCACCGGCAAGCTCGACGATCACATCCACATCGGGCGAGGCCAGAACTGCATCGGCGTCTTCGGTCCAGATAACACTGGAAGGGACCCAGTCGGCACGCTTGCGGGCAACGCTGCGGTTGTAGACGTGGGTGAGCTCGAGGCCCAGTGGCTGGGTTTCCACCAGAATGCGCGCCACCGAACTGCCCACGGTGCCAAAGCCGAACAGGGCAATGCGAAGCGGCCGGGCGGAGTTTGATACGGAGGAGTTCTGCACGTCTGACACTGGCAAGTCCTTGAAAGTGAGGTGCGCGGCAGAAGCCCGCTTTGTATCGATGATACTCGAAGCCGCGGGCGCTTTGAGACCAGATCGCGTGGCTCTTGCAGGATCGTTCACCGATGCGTCGGGGATGGACCAAATTCATGGTGGTACTATTCGGCCTCTGGCCCCTTTCCTTCTGTCCTATTTCAGAGACGCTCGCGACCGGAGACGACTCTATCTCGCCGCCAGTTTCTCCGCCACTGCCAGCCCACCCGCGCGCAGAATCCCCGGTACATTGAAGTGCTCCAGATAGTCGCTGTCTGTATCGAGCTTGGGCAGGCCCTCCGTGTGCAGAGCCACGGGCGTCCCACTCACAGCCGCGGCAAACGTGGCCCACACCGCCGCATCTCCGCGCGCATACAGCTCCACGTCACGACCACTCTTGCTGGCATAGGCGATGGCGGTCACAATGTCCTGGACCCGCGCCTGATCGTCGCTCACGTTGTAGGTCAGGAACTTTGGCCCACCGCCCGTGCCGGGGTCTTCCTTGATCGCCGGATGGTCTTCACGGTCGCGCGGAGCCTTCGCCGCTCCGGTCTGGAAGACGTCCAGCAGCAGCAGCGCCCGCTTCTGCTTGCGCAGCCCGGCCACCACGTCACTCTTGAGCGCAGCCGCCGAGCCCTCTTGATCCACCACGATCGCTACAGCACCCTTCGCGTTTCCCTTCACCGCAACAGCAGCCAACCGGTCGCCCTTGCCGCGCGTGAGCACGATCTTCTCGCCCTCGACGGAGGTCTCCACGTCGTCAGGATTCTCCACCGCCAGCGTCTGCCGCAGACGTTCGCGCAGGAACGCTGTGTCCAGCGGCTCAGCGTTCTGCTTCTCCGCCATCACGTGCCACTCGTCGAACAGCCCTTTCAAATCCACCGCGCCTTCAGGCAGCGTGCGATTGTAGAGCACCGACATCTCGCCCACCATGGGCACGACAATGTCGTGCTCGGTTAGTTCCTTCGCATCGCTCAGCCCCGGATGCAGCTTGGCGAAAAAGCGGTACACAGCCTCTCGGCTCTCGCGGTTGAAGTTGTGCGGCGCATCGATCTGCACGGCATCCACCAGGTCCGCCTTGCCGTAGAGCGCGTAGATGCTTTGAATCGCCGGCTGTTCATCGCGCAGCGTGTTGCGCGTCCAGTCCTTGGTGCCCGCCACAATCCCCATTGGCTGCGGCGCGCTGATGGCCGCCAGTTCCACGTTGCTGGTACCGATGCGTAACCCCGGCGAGCTCTCGCACAGGTCGCCACCCTGCATGAAGCGCGAGATCATGTTCACCGGCGCAGTAAAGCGAATGCGGTCGTCCACCGCGGCCAGCAGAAACGTCTGCGATGCCCCGCCCGATGCGCCTGTCGAGCCCAGATCGTTGGCGTCCACGTCCGGCAGCGAAGCCAGAAAGTCCACCGCGCGGATTGAGTCCCACAGTTGCAATCCCAGCGGACCAAAGCTCCACAGCCGCATCTCCGCACTGCCAAAGCGATGCGGCACCTGCAGCGTATCCGTGTAGCCCACCATGTCGTAGCTGAACGCCACATAGCCCTGCCGCGCCAGGCTGATGCCGAGCGCAGGCCCCGAGAAGATCGGCTCGTTCTCCAGCCTTCCGTAAGGCCAGTGCCCATGCGGCGTCACCACGCCTGGATGCTTGGCGCGGCCGTTCAAAGGCCGGTAAAGATTGCCGCCCAGGTAAAACCCCGGCAAGGTCTCGATCAGCACCTTCTCAATCGTGTAGCCCTTGCCTTCAATCTTGCCAAACACCTGCGCGTTCAGGGGCGTCTTCGGCGGCAGTGGCGAAAGCCCCGTCGAGACCAGAATCTGGTTCCGCAATGCGGCCTGCCGCGGCTTCCACAAAGCCAGGCTTGCGAAGGATGGCAGTGGCTGCTGCGTGTTCGTGGTCACGATCCGCGTGTTGCGCGCATCTTCGGCCGGAATCTGGACGGTGGCAGCGCTCGGAGCCGCTGTTTGTGCGGCTGCACGCTTCTCCACTGTCCCTATCAGCGCCACCACAAACAGCACAAGGGCTGCGACGGACGCGAACCCTTGCACCTTCCACCAAGACCAACGATTCATCTAAAAAATCCTCAAGAACATCAGAGCGTTATACCAGTTCGTCCTTTGCAGCCGCGACCTCGATCTCCACCTGTTGCGTACCCAGGAAGGGATGCGTGGCGCGCAGTTGTACTTTGCCGGTCACTTCGAAGGCGCGCACCCACACCGCGCCCACTCCGCCCACCAGCCCGAACGGGTTGTCGCCGATGATCTCCGCAGGGCCCACAATTTCGAGCTTGATGGCATCGGCCGCAAACGGCCGTGGCGCGCCAAACTCGTCCGTCACGCGGAAGACCACCCGCGTGGTGTCCGCACCGTCGGCAATCAGCTTCGTATCGTCGGCCTTCAGCGTCAGCTTCGCATCCACACCCTTGCCGGAAAGCGTCTTGGTAATCGCCAGCTTCCCGCCAATGTAGCCCTCGATCTTCAGGTCGCCCCAGTTGCCGACAAACTTCTCCAGGGTCACCGAGAACGGCGCATACTTCAAGTGCGGAAACTCCTCGCGGTCCGGATTGGCCTCTGCCACCAACTTCTCGTCAATGTAGAACTTGAGGTGCTCGCAGTTGGAGCAAACCACCGCGCGATCGAAGCTAGAGTTCTCGTCGCCGCGCGCCCAATGGAAGGCCGGTACCAGCACTACCTCTTCCTCCGGATCGCACTGCGAACGATAAAAGCCAGCCGCAGGCTTCGGTTCGCGAAAGAAGTCCGTCACGCCGTGGTAACAGATGCGGTCGCCGGAGCCAAAGTTGGCGTGTGTGTTGTAGTCGAATGCGCACCAGCCAATGCCGCCCGCGTACTGCGGATCGCTGGCCAGCTGGTTGTGGATGCGCGCATGGCGTAGCGTGTGCTCGCGCAGTCGCTCGATGTTGTCGATGGTCTTGGTCGGATACGTGTGCCCGATGAACTCCGTATTCAGATAGCAGGGATGGTTCGGCTTGCGCAGCGGGAAGCCGAAGTCGTTCAGCGTGAAGACGTCTTCGAGAAACTCGCTCTCATAGCGGTTGCGAATGCCACCCGTCTGCCGTGTCGGGTCGAGATGGTGCGCCAGCGCGTTGGTGCGCGTGTAGAAATCGTGGTTGTCCTGCGACTCGTTGATGCGCACGCCCCATAGAATGATCGACGGATGGTTCCAGTCGCGGCGGATCATGCGGCCCACGTTGTCCACGGCCACGTCCTGCCAGGCCAAGTCGCCGATGTGCTGCCAGCCCGGAATCTCTTCGAGCACGAGCAAGCCAATTTCGTCGCAGGCGTCAAGAAAGTGCCTCGACTGCGGATAGTGCGAGGTGCGCACAATGTTGCACTTCAACTCCCTGCGCAGCACCAGCGCATCGCGCCGCTGCACGCGGCCCGGCATCGCCTGGCCCACCCAAGGGAACGTTTGGTGCCGATCAAGCCCGCGCAGCTTCACGATCTTGCCGTTAATCGAGAAGCCCTGCGGCGTAAACTTCGCCTCGCGGAAGCCGATGCGGCGCGAATCATTGTCGACCGCCTTGCCGTCCTTGAGCAACCGAACGTCCACCATGTAAAGCTTCGGCGTCTTCAGTTCCCACAGCTCAATGCTTTCCAGCTTGTCGAAGTGCACCGTCTGCGGCGCGTTCCAATGGCCTTCACCTGCAGGCACTGCCTGCGTAGCCTTGGCTACCGGCTTGTCGCCGTCAAACAGCGTGGCCTCCAGCGTCCAGCCACTGTCCATGGCCTTCTTCTCGCTCACCAGCGAGCACTGCACATCGAGCCCTGGGTTACCGCTTAGCACGTCCTTCGGCTGGGCAAAAACATTTTCAATGTACGTGGGCGCAACCAGCCGCAGCGAGACCTCGCGATAGATGCCGCCGAAGGTCAGGTAGTCCACCTCGTGTCCGAAAGGTGGAATATCGGGCCGCTCGGTCGAGTCCACTTCGACCGCCAGCACATTCTCCGCCGACCAATCCAGGTGTTCCGTTAGTTCGAACGAAAACGGCGTGAATCCGCCGCGATACTCGCCCAGCTTTACCCCGTTCAGCCACACCGTCGAGGCCGTCATCACGCCTTCAAAGTCCACAAACACACGGCGGCCATGCGCCTCAGGCAGCATCTTGAAGTGTCGGCGATAAATCGAGACAAACTCGTAAGCCTTCTCGTCGAAGCTGTGCCAGGGCAACCGGATGTTGGTGTGCGGCACGGTCACGCGGTCAAACTTGCTGTCGTCAAAAGTGTGCTCATGCGCGGCTGGCGTGGCCTTCGGGCTGTAGCGCCAGCGGCGGTTGATGGGCAGCACTGCGCGTACCGGCTTGGCCTTCGCAGCGGCCTCTGCACTGGCGACAACGGTGGGAGTAACAGCGGCAACGGCCATCGCGGTCCCGGTAGTCTTCAGAAAATCTCGGCGATCCATAAAACTCCTTGGAGTTGAAGCAAGAATCCTGCCCGTGGTTCCATAGCGAGGAATCGGATGGAACCTCTTTTGTGGGTCAGCGATCATTGTATGCGTTTCCACCACCGAGTTGACTCGACCTTCGTCGAACCTTCTTGCCCACCGCTGACCCATCGTGTAATGTGGCCTTTGCTTTGGCAAAGCTCCACTGCAAACTGCCATTCTTGAGCGAGGCGTCCCATGAATCGTCGCGAACTGTTGAAGCTCTCCTCCTTTGCTGTGGCTGCCGCATCGGCTCCTGCCCTCGCCGCCGCATCTTCCGCCTCAGGCGCTGCCGGCGCCAGTGAGCCAACCGCCCGTTGGGACTACGTCGAGCTCACCTTTAACGGCCCTGCCACGGGTAACCCATTCCTCGACGTCGCACTCTCAGCCAGCTTCCGGTTGAAGAACCGCGTGGTCCGCGTTCCCGGTTTCTACGACGGCGACGGCGTGTACAAGATCCGCTTCATGCCCGACGAACTTGGCGTCTGGACCTGGGAGACAACCAGCATTACGTCCGCCCTCACCGGCAAAACCGGCGCGGTCGAGTGCGTCCCCGCCGAGCCCGGTAACCACGGCCCGGTTTCCGTCCGCGACACCTTCCACTTTGGCTACGCCGACGACACGCCGTACGTCGAATGCGGCACCACCTGCTACGCCTGGGCCTTTCAACCCAAATCCGTCCAGCTGAACACGATCAATACCCTCCGCTCCGCGCCCTTCAACAAGCTGCGCATGTGCGTCTTCCCCAAGTGGTATCAGCACAACCACAACGAGCCGCCCAGCTACCCCTTCCCGCGCTCGGGCGAGACCAACGACTACGGGCACTTCAACCCGGCCTATTTCCAGCACCTCGAAAGCCTCATCGGCCTCCTGCGGTTGATCGGCGTCGAGGCCGACCTCATCCTCTTCCACCCTTACGACAAGTGGGGGTATCAGTCCATGCCCGCCGAGGTTGACGACCGCTACCTGCGCTATGTGATTGCCCGCTTCGGTGCTTACCGCAACGTCTGGTGGTCACTGGCCAACGAGTTCGATCTGCTCAAGCACAAGACCTCTGCCGACTGGGATCGCATTGCCCGCATCGTCACCTCGGAAGACCCCTTCGGCCATTTGCGCTCCGTGCATAACTGCCACGTGCTCTACGACTACGCGCGCGGCTGGTGCACCCACGCTGGCATTCAGGATTCGCGCATGGAGCTGGCCGCCGGTTGGCGCGCCGACTGGGGCAAACCCGTCGTCTTCGACGAGTGCAAGTACGAGGGCAACATCGCCTCCCAGTGGGGCAACATCTCCGCCGACGCCATGACCCGCCGCTTCTGGATGGCGGCCGTCCAGGGTGCTTACTGCGGGCACGGCGAAACCTTCCTCAACGACAAGGACATTCTCTGGTGGTCTCACGGCGGAGTGCTCCACGGCAAAAGTCCGGCGCGCATCGCCCTGCTCCGCAAGCTGCTGGAAGAAACCATCGCCATCGGCCCTGGACCGATTGGCTTTACCTATGTCGGCGACCACCCCGTCTACTGCGCCAAACGGCCCAATGACTCGGTCCTGTTCTTTTACACCGACGAGCACCAGCCGGCCGAGATGACCTATCAGCTGCCCGAAGGCCACGTCTACACGGCAGAGTTCATCGACACCGTCACCCTCGAGCGCATCAAGCTCCCCGGCGAGTTCAGCGGCAACGCCAACTTTACCCTGCCCGGTCGTGCCTGGAGTTCGCTCTGGCTCCGCGCCAAAGGCACTACCGCTTGAATGTTGCAAGTGGCTCCACAGAAAAACAAAGAGCAGGGGCTGAAGCCCCTGCTCTTTCTGTCTATCGCTATCCTCACGCTCTTACGCGTTCACCGGCTCCGCTGCATTCAGCTTAACCGGCGTAAGCCAGCCGAAGCGGTCCGGCTTCAGGCCGTTGGCGATAGCGAAGAACTCGTCGGCGATCTTTTTGGTGATCTCGCCGGGCTTGCCGTCGGCCACCAGAATCTTGTCCACCGACCGGATCGGCTGCACCTCGGCTGCCGTGCCCGTGAAGAAGACCTCGTCGGCGATGTACAGAAGCTCGCGTGGCAGCGCCTGCTCAATCACCGTAAAGCCCAGATGGCGAGCCAGCGTCAACACCGAGTCGCGCGTAATGCCGCTCAGCGCCGAATTGGCCAGCGGCGGCGTGTAGATGACCCCGTTGCGCACCACAAACACGTTCTCGCCCGAGCCCTCGCTGATGAGCCCGTTCACGTCCAGCGCAATGCCCTCCTGGTAGCCGTTCGACTCGGCCTCCATGCGGATCAGCTGCGAGTTCATGTAGTTGGACGCGGCCTTGGCCAGCGACGGCATGGTATTCGGCGCCAGGCGGTTCCAGCTCGACACGCACACGTCCGCACCGCCCGTGCCCTGGATGTACTTGCCCCAGGGAAAATTGGCAATGTAGACCTCGATCGGCGACCCATGCGGGCTGACGCCCATCTCGCCATAGCCGCGCAGGGCAATGGGCCGGATGTAGCACGGCGCCACGCCGTTGGCCTCGATCAGGTCCACGACGCCGGCCGAAAGCTCCTCAAGCGTGTAGGGCAGCTCCATGCGGTAGATGCGCGCTGAATCGAGCAGCCGCTGCATGTGCTCCGGCAGCCTGAAGACCGCCGCGCCGTGTGGCTGGGCGTAACAGCGCACGCCCTCAAAAACCGCGGAGCCATAGTGAATCACGTGGCTCATGACGTGCAGAGTGGCCTGATCCCAGGGGATCAGCTGGCCGTTGTGCCAGATATTGGCAGTGGGGGTAATCGGCATGGCGGGCAAAACTCCTTGAAATTGCGCGAAACACGTACTTTTCAGCCTAACGCTTTGAGAACCGCTTGGAAAGAGGCGGCGGTGGCAAAGACAGAGCAACTATATGTGAATTTTCGACTGCGGAATCAATGGGATGCCCTTTCAAAGCTTGGCAAAGACTTGTCCCGCTGCAGTTCACCGCATTGGCTGCCGGATGATCGTCTTCAGCTTCTCCGGCGCTGTTCGCCGCGGATCGCTGAGGTAGATCTCGTGGTGCTTTCCAATGATCTCGAAGCCGGCGGTATGGATCGCGGCATGGACTCGGTCGATGGTTGGGCCTTCATCCGCATACGGACCGGTGTAGAAGATCTGAGCTGCCTTGCCCTCGGCCAACGCCTCAAACCGCACTCGCTCCAGACCGGTGTCCTTCTTCTTGCGTCGCGCCTCTTCCCGCGCCGCCGCAACGTCTTCAGCGGTTACAAACCCTGGTTGCGCGATCATCGCAGTCCACTTCCAAGTGGCCTTGTTGGCCAGGTAAAAGTGGTTCGGATCGTCGGCCCACCACAACCCTTCCAGCGGCATCACCCCGTAGTCGAGCTACCGAGGCCCTTTTTTTAGCATGAATTTGAGCGTGTAAGAGAGCGTGTACAGAGCACTCACTGCCTGCTCAAACACGGCCGACCCGTTCGGATCGCCTTCGCCGTCCGCCATCAGGTAGTTCAGCGGCGGCGCGTCTACAAAGGTCACGTCCTTCGCAGACGACTGGTAGAGCTGTTTCCACTGCTTCTTCAGGTCGATTGTTGGCATAATCGTGCCCCCTTAGGCGAATATACGGCGCAAAACGGGCAACAAACGCTGTCTATCAATTTTCTTCTTCAGCATTGTCCTTCTGGCTAGGCAGAAGAAACCGTTCTACCCTGGGCCCGCAGTTCCAGAGCAGAATTGCAAAAATAAGTAGCGCACCAATCCTCAGGAAATAGAACGCCAGCTCGGTGCGGTCATACGTCCAGAAATAGAAGTCCCCCGCCGTTGCTGCCAGAGAGTTCACCCTGCTGGCGTAGTGATAAAGAGAAAGAAACCGCGCAGGCAGATATGTGAGGTCAAGAAAAGCAGTTACGAGCTGAATGATCGCCAAAGCCCGGCTGACCAAGACTACCGCATCTCGCTTCGTCATCGCACTTTCCCATCCGAGCCTCTTGCAAAATTCACAATTTGGGGTGATTTATCGGCGGGGGATCGCCAACTTTAGAATAGGGTTACCAAGACCAACTCCAAAGTAGAAGGCGTCCCCACCCTATGCAGCTTATCGTTTCCAACCTCCTGAATCAATTCCAGCGGATCATGCAAGGGGTTTTATTTCCGAGCCTTGAAGAACAGTTGGGTCCATTATCCGACAAGCACCAGCAACTGGTCTC
>Ga0302270_10004567_pt1 | contig 12822 bp, 8 predicted proteins | sample III_Bog_E2_3_FD_198773 | JGI IMG/M metagenome (GOLD analysis project Ga0302270, IMG submission 198773) | Peat permafrost microbial communities from Stordalen Mire near Abisko, Sweden - III_Bog_E2_3 | ecosystem: Environmental > Terrestrial > Soil > Wetlands > Peat | place: Sweden: Abisko...
CGGAACACCATCTTCACCAACGTCGCCTTGACCCCGGAGGGCGACGTGTGGTGGGAAGGGATGACCGACGAGCTGCCGCCACGGCTCACCGACTGGCAGGGCCTGCCCTGGACCCCCGATTGCGGACGCAAGGCGGCCCATGCCAACAGCCGCTTCACCGCCCCGGCCAGCCAATGCCCCTGCATCGATCCCCAGTGGGAAAACCCGGACGGGGTGCCGGTCAGCGCCTTCATCTTCGGCGGGCGGCGGGCCACCACCGTGCCCCTGGTGGTGCAGTCGGTGAACTGGAACTTCGGGGTCTACACCGCCGCCACCATCGGCAGCGAAATGACCGCCGCCGCAGCCGGGACCATCGGCGAAGTGCGCCGTGACCCCTTCGCCATGCTGCCCTTCTGCGGCTACCACATGGGCGACTACTTCAATCACTGGCTGCAGATGGGCCGCGAGATCAAGAACCCGCCCCGGATCTTCTGCGTCAACTGGTTCCGCAAGAACAAGGACGGCAAGTTCGTCTGGCCGGGCTACAGCGAGAACATGCGGGTGCTGAAGTGGATCGTGGACCGGGTCCACGGCCGCGGCTACGGCGCGGAGACGCCCCTGGGCTGGGTGCCCCGGGAACAGGACATGGACCTGGACGGCCTGGAGGGCTTCGGCAGCGAATGCTTCAAGGAGGCCATGAGCATCCATCGGGACGAGTGGAAGCACGAAGTGCTGCTCCAGGAGGAACTGTTTGAAAAACTCTACGACAAGCTGCCCAAGGAATTCTTTCACATGCGCCAGCTGTTGCTGTCCAGCTTCTGGCGCTCCCCCGAGAGCATGGGCCTGGCTCCTGAGCGATGACAGACTAAAGAAATCTTAGTTGACATACATCAAGTAGGGTTTACCTTGGGGGGTGGAGGCCCATATGGCCATGCTCCCTTATACCCAGAAAGCTAACGAAGCCCTTGTGACGGCCCGGGACCGTGCGGTGTCGGGACAGCAGCCGGAACTGCTGCCCCAGCACCTGTTCGCGGCCCTGCTCGTACCCGAGATGGGCCTGCGCCCGATGCTGGAACGGGCCGGGTTGACCCAGGAGGCCTTGACCGGCCTGGCGGATGGCGCCGATGCCCTGCTTGAGGCGCTGCCCAAGGCCATCGGCGGCAGCCAGCCCCAGGCCGGCCCGGCCTTCCGGAATTTCCTGGACCTGGCCAGCGACACCAGCCGGGGCCTGGGCGACCGTTTCGTGGCCACCGACGCCATGCTCCTGGCCTTCGCCAACGCGGCCACCGATGCCAAGAAGCTGCTGGCGAAATTCGGCCTGGACCGGGAAAAACTGGAGGCGGCGATCCGGGAATCCCGCAAGGGGGTCCGGGTCGAGGACGAACGGGCCGAAGAGAAATTCGCCGCCCTGGAGAAGTACGCCAGGGACCTCACCGAGGTGGCCCGGTCCGGCAAGCTGGACCCGGTCATCGGCCGGGACGAGGAGATCCGCAGGGTGCTGCAGGTGCTCTGTCGGCGCACCAAGAACAATCCGGTGCTGATCGGCGAACCGGGGGTGGGCAAGACCGCCATCGTCGAAGGCCTGGCCCAGCGCATCGTCAAGGGCGACGTGCCGGAGAACCTGAAGGGCATGCGGCTCATGAGCCTGGATATGGGGGCCCTGGTGGCGGGCACCCAGTACCGGGGGCAGTTCGAGGAAAGGCTCAAGGGGGTCATCCAGGAGATCGAGCAGTCCCAAGGGGAGATCATCCTCTTCATCGATGAGCTCCATCTGCTGGTCGGCGCCGGCGCCAGCGGCGGCAGCATGGACGCGGCCAACCTGCTCAAGCCGGCCCTGGCCAGGGGAGACCTGCGCTGCATCGGCGCCACCACCCTGGACGAGTACCGCAAGCACATCGAGAAGGACGCCGCCCTGGAGCGGCGGTTCCAGACCGTGTTCGTGCCCGAGCCCAGCGTCGAAGACACCATCTCCATCCTGCGCGGGCTCAAGGACCGCTACGAACTCCATCACGGGGTGCGCATCCGCGACGCGGCGCTGGTGGAGGCGGTGCAGCTGTCCCAGCGCTACATCGCCGACCGTTTCCTGCCGGACAAGGCGGTGGACCTCATGGACGAGGCGGCTTCCCTGGTGCGCATCCAGATCGACACCCGGCCCATCGAGATCGATACCCGGGAGCGGCGGCAGATGCAGCTGCAACTGGAGCGCCATGCCCTGGCCAAGGAGAAGGATCCGGCCAGCCGGGCCAGATTGGCCGAACTGGACGGGGAACTGGCCGATCTGGGCGAGGAACTGGGCCGGCTGCGGGTCCGTTGGGAGCAGGAGAAGAAGGCCATCGAGGCCACCCGGGCCCTGCAGAAGCGGCTGGACGACCTGCGCATCGAACTGGACCAGGCCAAGCTGAGGGGCGAATACGAAAAGGCCTCCCGGCTGGAGTACGGCGAAATCCCGTCCCTGGAGAAGCAGATCGCCCAGGCCACCAATGTCGCCGGCGCCATGCTGCGGCTGGAGGTGGCGGAGGAGGACGTGGCCAACGTGGTGAGCAAGTGGACCGGGATCCCCGCTTCCCGGCTGCTGGAGGGCGAGCGGCAGAAGCTGTTGCACATGGAGGAGCGCCTGCGGGAGCGGGTGGTGGGCCAGGATCCGGCCCTGACGGCCATCAGCGATGCCCTGCGCCGCAACCGCGCCGGCCTGGCGGATCCCAAGCGCCCCATCGGCTCGTTCATGTTCCTGGGCCCCACCGGCGTGGGCAAGACCGAGGTGGCCCGGGCCCTGGCCGAGTTCCTGTTCGACGACGAGAACTCCCTGGTGCGCATCGACATGAGCGAATTCACCCACGAGGCGGACGCCACCCGGCTGATCGGCGCCGCCCCCGGCTACATCGGCTACGAGGAGGGCGGCGCCCTGACCGAGGCGATCCGGCGCCGGCCGTACGCGGTGATCCTGCTGGACGAGATGGAGAAGGCCCATCCGCGGATCTTCGACCTGTTCCTGCAGGTGCTGGAGGACGGCCGGCTCACCGACGGCAAGGGGCGCACCGTGAATTTCCGCAACACGGTGGTGCTCATGACCACCAATATCGGCAGCCAGGCCATCTTCGCGGCGGGCGGCGAGGTGGACAAGGCCCAGAAGGAGATCCAGCTGGCGTTGCGGGAATACTTCCGGCCCGAGTTCATCAACCGGCTTGACGAGGTGGTGACCTTCCGCAGTCTGGGCATGGAGGACATGAAGGCCGTGGCCAGGATCCAGATGAAGCGGGTGTCGGCCATGCTGGAGGAGAAGCATGTGGGGCTGGAAGTGCCGGAGCCGGTGCTGGAGTGGCTGGCCAAGGAGGGGTTCGACCCGCAGTTGGGGGCGCGCCCGCTCAAGCGGCTGATCCAGCAGGCGGTGGTCAACCGGCTGTCCCGGATGATCCTGGAGGGGCGGCTCAACCCCGGAGACTTGGCCGTGCTGCGGGTGGAAGGGGACGATATCGAGGTTGCGGTGGAGGCGGTCCAGTAGCCCATCCGGGCCGCATCCAACTTCGTGCCACGCCGTTCGCCCTGGTCGCGGGTGGTGTGGCATAAGCATGTTTTAAGTCTGATGGTTAGATGCAGATGTCGCAATATTGGCCTCCTCCAAGTATTTATTTGGGGTCAAGGGGGAAATCAGGCTTGATTCGATTTTTTTTCGTCTATACTGAGACGTGGGCCCGATGGCCCGCTCCAAATTTAGTTTTATAAATTTTAAAATTTGCATTTAAAAGACATCCAAAAGGAGGAGGCGTGAGCACCCGTGGGCTTCTGGCATTCCGTTTCAAGGGTCAGGATTACGTAACCTACAACCATTCGGACAGCTATCCTGCGGGCCTTGGGATACGGGTTGTCCTTTTCGCCCAGGAGCACCTAAAGGGGGCGGAGGCGATCCAGGCCTTTGGCAACAAGATCGCGGCTTTGGACTGGGTGACCCGGCCCTGGGGAAGGCGCTCGGACTGTCCCCAGGGGGGTGAACTCCTCGCCGCCATTGCTGAGGATCGGATCACCCGGGTCGTCCAGGACAGCCACCTGTTCCGTACCGGCCTGGATTGCGAGTTTGCCTACATCCTGGATCTTGACTCGGAAATTTTGGAATTCTGGGACTTGCCGGAAAAGAGGGAATTTTTTCCTTTGGCCTCGATCAACATCTGCATGGTCGACACCATGGAATGCGAGCGACGGCATTGAGTCTTTCGGTCGACCCGTTCGAAGGGATGTTGGAAACGATCGAAATCCTCAGCGACCGCCTGGGAGTGGCCCCGGCCGGGTAGGACCAGGAACACCTCCGCGCTGGGGACCCCTGCCACCCAGAACCCCACCCGGGTTCCCTGGCAGGTTTCGAATCCGGTCTCGTCGGCTTTTTCCATTTGAATTTTGGCGGAAGGTCGGGGCAGGGGCCGCACGGGATTTGCACAGCCGCCTGATCGTGATGGACAACCTGAGCTTTTCCGACCTTTGGGTGCCACCTTCGGCTGGGCCTCAGGCTGGGCACTCTCGGCCCGCGGGACCCGCTCCCCTGCTTGTTTTTTCAATGTTCCGAAAATTTATTTCGCCCCTCCGCTTGAATGAAATATTTATTGCCCCATATTCCCGTCCAGCCCCTCTCAGGGGCTGCCAACTGCCTCGGCCACAGCTTCGCCAGGGGAGGGTCCCATGTTTCTCATCGCCACTCGCCGCTCCCTGTCTTCCGCCCTTCGCCGCGCCCGGCCGGGCCGCCCAAACGCCCTGGTCAGGGTCGGCTGCGCGCTGGCGATCCTGGCCGCCCTGGCGGCCGCTCCGGCCCGAGCCGCGGCCCAGCAGGCCACCACAACCACATGGGTGACTAGGACCGGGTCTTCCGGCTTCCTCCAGCCGGCCACATTCACCGTGGCGGTCACCTCGACCAGGACACCCACTCCCTCCGGCGGGTTGGTGATCTTTTACGGCGACAACGAGTCGACCCTCCTGGGGCTGGGAATCCTGGAAAACGGCAAGGCCAGCGTCACCACCCCTCTTCTCACCGCGGGGCCTCATACCTTCAATGCCACCTATTCCGGGACCGCCACCATGGCCAACATTCTCCTCAGCCCGGGCGCCTACGACATCTCTGCCGTCTATGCCGGCGGCACGAATGACATTGCGTCCGACCCCTCCGAAACGATCCCGGTAGTCATCCCCAACAGTGGCAATGGCGGGGGTAATGGTGGTGGCGATGGGAGTGGGGGGGGTCTCCCCGATATGACCACCCTTAACGACTGAGGCCTATATATGGATAAGTAATCACCGAGAATCGGCCGCTGTTTTCTCGACCATCCTGTCCCTTTCAACCTTTGGAGGATCCAAGATGAACAAATCTGGTTTTCCTATTGTATTAATGGGTATTTTAGCCCTTTGCGCTTCGGGCCCGATCCATGCGGTCTCCGTCGTAACTCTTCCACCCGACATGGCGGTGACGACTTTCACCGCTTGGATCCAGGACGTCAGTTCAAGTTCCGACGGCAATACTGCCAAACCACTGAACGCCAGTGCGATCAGCGCCAAACTGCTCCAGACCTTTGCTTCCAGCGGAAACGGTGGGAGTTCGGCTGGAACCATCAACAGAACCCTATCCCTCGTGGTGGCAGGTAATGGCAGTTTCGTGAAAAGTTTTTTAACCCCAACAGTCAATGGCACCGTTGCACCATCATTCACAATCGACCTGGTTAGCCCAACTACCTTTTCGCCATCATCTGTCTATAGCGATATAACATTTACTAACTGCATTCTGGTTCCAGGGCAAAATTTTGACGATGATAAATACCCTACATCAACCATTACGTTCACCTATGGTTCAATCCAGTTCTCGAACAATTATCCTGGAGGCGGAAACAGCACCTACTGAACCTGCCTCGATGACCAACCTGTTGGGAAAACCTTTTGCCAGGAGTAAAACCATGCGCATATTCTCGCTTGTCCTATCTGTCTGGGTCACCTTGTGCTGCCTTCCCATGGCAGCCCTCAGCTTGGCTGTGGGTTCGGTGGAGCCCAACCCATCCCTCTCTTTCCAGCCCTTTGCCCTGATCGGGGGCGGCTCGGTGCCGGTGAATCTCATCCTGCAGACCTACTCCTCTCCCATTGGGCCGCAAGCGGATCCGGCCCAGGACATCTTCAGCCTGAATCACACCGGCACCTATTCCTTCAGCAAAATATGGAATGCCAGCCAGCTTGATTTTGAAAACCTCATGGAGCTACAGCTTGGGGGCTCGACTGGGGTTAGATTCCAGGGCTTGACCGGCGTGCTGATTCAGCGCAACTACCCCGCCCTGACCAATCCGTTCAGCCTGCAGGCCTATGACCCGGATGCGCCGATCGGCGTGGAGATGAATCAGCCGATGATCAACCAGTGGTCGCTTACCCTCATCAACGGGGTTCCGTTCGTGGTTGAAGGGGTGCAAATAGCCTATGGAAGCTCGAGTTCCCTGTTTCCAGGGGACATGGTGGCACCGGCTAACCTCGCTCAGTAGCGGGGCGGGAATGCGGTCAACAGTACTCCCGCCCCCGGGCCGGGAGGATGAAGCGGATCCGGAAAGGCAACCTTCCGGATCCGCTGCCCGCTACTAGAGCAGACCCTTGATCTGCTCCAGCCGGGCCCGCTTCTCCTCGGCGTGGCCGCGCATCTTGGTCACGGCGGCCTCGGGGGCCTTGGTGGTGAAGGACTCGTCGGCCAGGCGCAGGTTCAGCGACACCAGTTCCTGCACCAGCTTGTCGCGCTCCTTTTCCAGCTTGGCCCGCTCGGCGGCGGGATCCTTGAGTCCGGCCAGTTCCAGGGCCACCATGCCTCCGTTCACCACCGCCAGGGCCCGGGTGGGGGAACCCAGCTCGCCGTCCAGGAAGGTCATGCCGGACAGCCGCGCGATGCCCTTGAAGCCTTCGGCGAAGGGCTCCAGGGCCCGCACCGTGCAGAAGCCGTCGATCTTCTTGCCGGGATCCACCCCATTGTCGGCCTTGAGCCGGTGCAGGGCGGTCAGGACCTCCTGGAACCGGGGCACCAGCCCGGGGTCGCCGCCCTCCACCTTCAGCAGCGGATCGTCCAGAGGCCAGCTGCGGCCGGCCAGGAGCTCCGGTTCCCCGGCCGGGAGCCGGCCGGTCATGACGGCCTCGTGGATCTCCTCGGTGACGAACGGCACCAGGGGATGCAGCGCCCGCAGCAGGATATCCAGGAAGTGCAGGATGGCCGACTTCTGCCCGGGGGTCCCGGACAGCAGGTTGACCTTGGCCAGCTCGATGTAGGTGGCGCAGAAGTCGTCCCAGACCAGGTGGTAGAGGGTCTCGGCGGCCTCGTGGAAGCGGAATTCCTCGATGGCCCGGGTGGTCACCGCCAGTTGCTCGCGCAGGCGGCCGATCATCCAGAACTCCGCCTCGCCCAGTTCCGGCGTGACGTCCAGGGTGACCTCGGGGGTGAGGCTCATCTGCACGAAGCGCGCGGCGTTCCAGAGCTTGTTGCAGAAGTTGCGGCTGGCTTCGAGCCGGGTGCGGGACAGGGAGATGTCGGTGCCCGGGGCGGCCATGGCGGCCAGGGAATAACGCAGGGCATCGGTGCCGAACTCGTCCATGGTCATCAGCGGGTCGATGACGTTGCCCTTGGACTTGGACATCTTGGCGCCGTGCTCGTCCCGCACCAAAGCGTTGAAGTAGACGTCCCGGAAGGGCACTTCCCCGGTCCAGGTGAGGCCGGACATCACCATCCGCGCCACCCAGAAGAACAGGATGTCATAGCCGGTGATGAGCACGCTGGTGGGGTAGTAGCGCTTGAAGTCGACCGTCTCGTCGGGCCAGCCGAATACGCTGAACGGCCACAGGGCCGAGGAGAACCAGGTATCGAGGGTGTCCGGGTCCTGGACCAGGTCGGTGCCCGCGCACTGCTCGCAGGCTGCCGGGGTGTCCTCGGCCACGGTGATGTGGCCACAGGCCTTGCAGGTCCAGGCCGGGATCCGGTGGCCCCACCAAAGCTGGCGGGAGATGCACCAGTCCTGGATGTTGTTGAGCCAGTGCTCCCACACCCCTTCCCAGCGCTCGGGGGTGAAATGGATCCGGCCCGAGCGCACGGCCTCCAGGGCCTGCTTGGCGGCATCGTCGACCTTCATGAACCACTGCTCAGATACCAGAGGCTCCAGCACCGCGCCGCTGCGGTCGCTCACCGAGACCTGGTGGGTGTAGGGTTCGATCTTTTCCATCAGTTCCTGGGCTTCCAGGGCCGCCACCACCTGTTTGCGGCATTCGAACCGGTCCAGGCCGGCGTAGGCCGGCCCGGCCTGTTCGGTCATCTTGGCGTCGAAGCCGATGACGGTGATGCTGTCCAGGCCCAGGCGTTTGCCCGCCGCATGGTCGTTGGGGTCATGGGCGGGGGTCAGCTTGACGCAGCCGGTGCCGAACTTGGGGTCCACGAACGGGTCCGCCACCACGGGGATCAGCCGGTCGGTGAGGGGCAGCTTGAGCATTTTGCCCACCAGGTGGCCGAACCGCTCGTCCTCGGGGTGCACCGCCACCGCGGTGTCGCCCAGCATGGTCTCGGGCCTCGTGGTCGCCACCACCATGTGCCCGCTGTCGTCCGCCAGGGGGTATTTGATGTACCAGAGTTTGCCCTGGCGCTCCACGTACTTCACTTCCAGGTCGGAAAGGGCGGTCTGGCTGGCGGGATCCCACTGGATCATGCGCGGGCCCTTGAAGATGCGGCCCTGCTTGTAGGCGGCGGCGAACACCTTGCGCACGGCCTTGTTCAGGTCGGGATCCATGGTGAACCGCTTGCGGGTCCAGTCCACGCTCGCGCCCAGGCGGCGCAGCTGGTTCTCAATGGCGCCCTGGTTCTGGTCCTTCCAGTCCCAGAGCCGCTGGACGAAGGCCTCCCGGCCGATGTCATGGCGGCTCTTGCCTTCGGTTTCCTTCAACTGGCGCTCCACCACGATCTGGGTGGCGATGCCGGCATGGTCCACTCCGGGCACCCACAGCGCGTCGAACCCCTGGGCCCGCTTGAACCGGGTGAGGATGTCGTGCAGGGTGAACACCAGGGCGTGGCCCATATGCAGGTTGCCGGTGATGTTGGGGGGCGGGATGACGATGGACCAGGGGGTCTTGCCGCTGTCGGGCTTGCCCTCGAACAGGTGGGACGCCTCCCAGGTGGCGTACCACCGCTCCTGGGCGGTCTTGAAGTCGAAGGCCTTGTCCATCTCTTGCATCTTGGAGTCCTGAAGAAAGTCCGCTCCGCGGCGGGAGCGGTGGGGAGCCGGAAGGGGATCAGACTTTGGCGGCGGTTTCCACGCGCATGCCCAGGGACGCCAGCAGCTTGTGGTCATGGGATTCGCCGGGACTGGGCGTGGTCAGCAGTTTGGCCCCGGTGAACAGGCTGTTGGCTCCGGCGAACAGGGCCAGGGCCTGCATCTCGTCGCTCATGGCGGTGCGGCCCGCGGCGAGTCGGATCCGGCTCTTGGGGAACAGGATTCTCGCGGTCGCGATCATGCGGATGAATTCCATCGGCGGCGGCGGTTCCATCCCAGCCAGGGGGGTGCCGGCGACGGCCACCAGCTGGTTGATGGGGATGCTCTCGGGCGCAGGATCCATGAGCGTGAGTTCATGGAGGAAATGGATGCGGTCCTCGGTCTTCTCGCCCATGCCCACGATCCCGCCGGTGCATACTTCCAGGCCGGCTTCGCGCACCGCCCGGATGGTCTTGAGCCGGTCGTCGAACTTCCGGGTGGAGATGATGGTCTCGTAGAATTCCCGCGAGGAATCGATGTTGTGATTGTAGACCGTGGCCCCGGCGGCCTTCAGCCGCCGGGCCTGGTCGGCGCCGAGCATGCCGAGGGTGACGCAGACCTCCATGTCCAGCTTGGCCACCTCGGACACGATCTCCAGCACCTGCTCGAAGGCCTCCCCGTCGCGCACTTCCCGCCAGGAGGCGCCCATGCAGTATCGGGTGGAGCCATTGGCCTTGGCCGCCCTGGCCCCCTCCAGCACCCTGGCCTTCTCCTTGAGCGGCTCCGGCTTCACGCCGGTGTCGTAGCGGGCCGCCTGGGGGCAGTAGGCGCAGTCCTCGGGACAGGCGCCGGTCTTGATGGAGTCCAGCGTGCAGAACTGGATTTCCTGGGCATTCCAGTTGGCACGGTGGACCTGGGCGGCCCTGAACAGCAGATCGGGGATGGGGAGATCGTGGATCTCCCGGATTTCAGAGATGGATGGCATTGGATTCCTTGGTCCTAAAGGACCCAGACTACCACCCGAACCGGGTCTATTCGAGTCCGCGCTTCTTCAGGAGCGGCTCCACGCTGGGATCCCTGCCCCGGAACCGGCGGTAGAGTTCCAGGGGAGCCTCGCTGCCGCCCTTTTCCAGGATGTTGACCCGGAATGACCTGGCGGTGGCCGGGTCGAAGATGTCGCCGCTCTCCCTGAAGGCCTGGAAGGCGTCGGAATCCAGTACCGCGGACCAGAGGTAGCCGTAGTAGCCCGCGGCATACTCTCCGCCCATGCTGTGGGCGAAATAGGGGGTCCGGTGCCGCACCGGAACCTGGGGCAGCAGGCCGATCCGGGCCATGGAGGCCTTTTCAAACGTGGCGGCGTCCACCGGTGCCGGCCGGGTGAGGGTATGCCAGTCCAGATCCAGGAAGGCCGCGGCCGTGAACTCGGTGGTGCTGAAGCCCTGGTTGAAGGCCAGGGCCTGCTGGATCCGGGCCACCTGCCCGGCGGCGAGGGGGGCCCCGGTCCGGTAATGGCGGGCATACATGGCCAGCACTTCCGGTTCGGTGGCCCAGTTTTCCATGATCTGGCTGGGCAGCTCCGAGAAGTCCAGGGCAGTGCCGGTCCCGGACAGGCTCCGATAGCGGCACCGGCTGAGCAGCCCGTGCAGGGCGTGGCCGAATTCATGGAACAGGGTGCGCACCTCCTCCAGGTTCAGCAGCGCCGGGGCATCCCCCACCGGCCGGGGGAAGTTGGTGACGTTGTAGACCAGGGGCCGGATGTCCCGCCCCTCCTTGCACCACTGCCGGCGGAAGCTTTCCATCCAGGCGCCGCCCCGCTTGCCCGGCCGCGGGTGGTAGTCCGCATAGTAGATGCCGAGGAAGCTGCCGTCACGGTCCTGGACCAGGTAGGTGAGCACGTCCGGGTGGTACGTGGGCAGATCCGTGCGTTCATTGAAGGTGATGCCGAACAGCCGGTTGGCGGTGCGGAAGGCCCCTTCCCGGACCTGGTCCAGGGGGAAATAGGCGCGCAGGGCCTGGGCATCCAGTTCGAACCGGGCCTTCCGGGCCTTTTCGGCATAGTAGCGCCAGTCCCAGGGTTCCAACCGGACCCCGGGCAGGTCCTGGTTCATGAGTGACTGGAGTTCGGCCTTTTCCTTGGCGGCCCGGGCCAGGGCCGGCTTCCAGACCTGATCCAGGAGCAGATAGGCGTTGGCCGGGGTCCTGGCCATGCTCTCTTCCAGGGCGAAATCGGCATAGGTCGCAAACCCTAGAAGCCGGGCCTTTTCGCACCGCAACGCGGTGATCTTCGCCGCCAGGCCGTTGTTGTCCTGGGCATTGCCCCGGTCGCAGCGGGAAAGGTAGGCCTGGAGCATGCGCCGGCGGAGGTCCCGGTTCCTTGCGTGCTCCAGGAACGGCCAGAGGCTGGGAGCATGGAGGTTGAAGACCCATTTCCCCCCCTCGCCGCAGATCTCCCCCGCTTCCATGGCCGCCTCCAGGTCCGCGGCGGAAAGGCCGGCCAGGTCCTCGGGGCGTTCCACCACCAGCTTGAAGGAATTGGTCTCGTCCAGGAGGTTCTCCTCGAACTTCAGGCAGAGCAGGGCCAGTTCGGCGTGCACCGCCCGCAATCGGGCCTGGTCCGCGGGACAGAGGTTGGCGCCGCCCCGCTGGAAACTGCGAAAGGTCTTTTCCAGCAGGGTCCTCGCCTCCGGCGCCAAGGCCTCCCCGCGCTCGCGCACCGCCTGCACCCGCTGGAACAGCGCCTGATTCCAGAACTCCTGACATACCCCCTGGGAATTGAGTGCTGACGAGGGTCTCCTCGACGGGGGGTGCGGACCTTAGAATGTCCGCTTTTTGAGCACCGACGAATCGAATCCTGTCTCAATTGGCCTTCAGGAAATCCACCCGGTCCGGGGTCCGGCCGCCGTGGTCCTCGGTCGTTTTTCTGTCTGGGCCTCCCGGTCCAGGTCGGGGCCATTTCCCGGAGTGGCTGGCCTCGCCCAGGCCAATGCTGGCGGGCATTCCGGCGCTTCCAGGTGCGGACCATAGAATGTCCGGTCTAGGGTCCGACCACCGTGGTCCCAGGCCGCCCGCCTGCCGGGGCCTCCCGGTCCAGGTAGGGGCCATTCCCCGAGGTGGCTGGCCTCGCCCAGGCCAATGCTGGCGGGCATCCCGGCGCTTCCAGGTGCGGACCATAGAATCTCCGGTCCAGGGTCCGACCACCGTGGTCCTGGGCCTTCCGCCTGCCGGCGCCTCCCGGTCCAGGTAGGTGCCATTCCCCGAGGTGACTGGCCTCGCCCAGGCCAATGCTGGCGGACATCCCGGCGCTTCCAGGTGCGGACCATAGAATGTCCGGTTCAGGGTCCGACCACCGTGGCCCTGGGCCGCCCGCCTGCCGGGGCCTCCCGGTCCAGGTAGGGGCCATTCCCCGAGGTGGCTGGCCTCACCCAGACCAATGCTGGCGGGTATCCCGGCGCTTCCAGGTGCGGACCTTGAAATGTCCGCTTGCCGCTGGCCTTGCCTGGGAGGAGAAGGGAGCATGACCCTCCAGCCCATGCCTCTCCCTGGCCTCGCCTTGCCGGAGGATCTCCCCGGTATTGTCGCGATAAACGAACAATGCTCCATGCAGACTGAAGCAGACCGTAGG
>Ga0302270_10004569_pt1 | contig 12818 bp, 9 predicted proteins | sample III_Bog_E2_3_FD_198773 | JGI IMG/M metagenome (GOLD analysis project Ga0302270, IMG submission 198773) | Peat permafrost microbial communities from Stordalen Mire near Abisko, Sweden - III_Bog_E2_3 | ecosystem: Environmental > Terrestrial > Soil > Wetlands > Peat | place: Sweden: Abisko...
ACTGAAGAACTACGAGGTCATGAAGACGCTCGTGGACCGCTGGATCGAGATGGCCACCGAACTATCCAACCTCCGCATGGCCAACAAGCACACCTGATTCCAGCAGAGAACTTGGCACTGTCCAGTACCATTCTGAATTCCGCAAAACTGATTGCAGTCGCTCTCGCTGCCCAAGGGCAGACGGGATATTGGAAAGAAGCGTCCGGGCCAGCATTTGCTGCAAACTGGGCGCTATTCGTAGCTGCCCTCCTGACCCTCATCTTTCTAGCTTGGCAGGCGTGGGAAACTCGCCGCGCCGCGCAGGCTACGCAGAAGAGCACCGCTATTCTCGAAGGACAGAGCGCCATTTTGAAGGATTCTGTCACGGTTGCTAAGAAATCCGCTGAGGCGGCGCAAGATTCAGCCACGACCGCCAAGCTGAATACAGATGCGCTGATTAACTCTGAGCGGGCATGGATTCTGGCGGAACTTGGCTGGCATGACGAGCAGGCTGTCCGTATCGGAGAGGATGAGTTAGGATGCACCACTGTATATGTAAGGCTGACTTGCAAGAACGAAGGCAGAAGCCCGGCTTGGATAGATCATGTTTATGGCCGCGTTGACATCGCTTCTTCACGCTCTGACATCAAGGAGTATAGCAAGCAAGAGTGCGGGAACTTTGGATTGATGGAGCCAGTCGGGGCAGGCGGGGAAAAGTGTCGTGGTCTTGAGCTGCATTGCGACGGAACCATAAAGGGGGAAGAATTCCTCAGCGTTTCCGTGATTGTTGAATATCACGACATATTTGGAAAACAACGAGAGACAACAATCGGCTATAGCGTTGTCTCACCCTCGAATCTTTACCGCCAAAACGGATCGCCCAATCGCAACCGGAACACATAGGACAATTACGACCAAGACCCAAGGCAGGGCACTTAGCCTTTCCTAATTGCTCCGGTGGATTTCCGTTGATGAGGATCAGCATCGGCATGCACCTCATCTGAGGCCCTCTTAAGCCAGATCGCCGCTTGCGCCTCGTCCTCGGGCACTCCATGGCCTGTCTTGTAAGCCAAGCCAAGGGCGACTTGCGCGTCGGCATCGCCCTGTTCAGCGGCCATTCGGTACCACATTTCTGCAATTGCGAGATCCTTGGTAACGTGGCGACCATGGTTGTAGAGCCAGCCGAGGAGATACTGCGCATCGACAACGCCCTGATCGGCAGCGCTTCTAAGCCATGCGACTAAGTCACTGTACATTCTGAGTTTTCTTGGTTCGCCTTCTTCGGGTTGTTCCGCCGCCTTCCTAATCCAGAAGGCCGCCTGAGCATAGTCCCTTTCGACACCGAAGCCGCACGCATAGTATTCACCGAGGTAATGCTGGGACTCAGCATGTCCTTTCTCCGCTGCTTTGCGCCACCATGCAGTGGCCTGCACGTAATCCTTCGGCACGTCTGAGCCATCACTTCCGACCATTCCTGCACAAATCCAACCAAAGTAGAATTGTGCTTCGGCATAGCCAGACTCTGCAGCCTTGCGGAACCATGTAGCCGCCTTTCCGGCGTCACTGGGAACTCCCCATTCGTTGAAATAGGCTTCGCCTAAGCGGAACTGAAGTTCAGGGTGGGTTGGGTTCAGCTTGAGTCCTTGCTCAAAGCAGGCGACTGCCTGTTCCCGCCTGTGGTGAGGGTCGCGCAAGAAGTACTTATCGAAAAAGGCAAGTTTCTCGCCGGGGGAGGTAAACCGTCCGGACGCCACTTCCATATCAAGGGCCTGCTGCGTGGATTCGAAGCAGGCTTGTGTTTCATCAATTCCTTGCTTTCTGAATTCCAGTCCTTTTCTAAGCCAGTCCTCGGCCTCCTCCCTAATTCGCAGGTCGGTGCGGCCTCGGGCGGCAAGGGACGTTGCCCCGGCTTTGGTCAGGGCGGTGGACTGCACCGGAACCAATGCGGACTGTTTTTCTTCGTCGGCACTCATTTCGACCTCATTTCCGAGGGCCTATCTTCAAACTCTTTCCGCGCCAGTTCTATTCGATGCAAAACGTCTTTCTTCATCTCCGCAAGCAGATTTCGCCCCTTTGTTTTCGCGGTTTCCGCAGTAGCCATCAGCTTCGCAATCTCGGATGAAGTCAGTTCCGCGACCTCGGTTTCTATCTGGGCTAGTCTCTTGATTATTCGTTCAATCTGCCGGATGACGCGCTGCAAATCCGCCGCCGCGCCTTCGCCCTTTATCGATTCCGGGCTGCTCTTGTATTCCTCAAGGATTTTCCTCAGTGCATCCGCATCACCGAGCCGATATGCCAGATTGGCCTCCGTCATCAATTTGTTGCGCACGGCTCTATCGGCTTCATCTGTGGCATTGTCGGGATGAACGAGTTTGACGACATCACGGAAGAGTTTTTTCAATTCTGGCGAGGGCGAAAAATCTGTTGCTTTCGCGGCCTCTTCATTGGCGGCTGCGCGGGATTCCTCAGCACGCGCTCGCGCATCCGTAGCAGCAGACTTTGCTTGTTCGGTGCCGGTGGCCTCGGCAACAAGTTCGGCGATCCTTGCATTCCAGTCGTCAAGCTCTGCGTAGAGTAAACCAACTTCCCGCAGGTAGCGCCCTTCAAAGGCACCAAGTTCCGCCCGCAGATTTGCCGCAGACAATTCGCGTTCGGTCAGTTCTGCTTGCAGGATGGCGAGCTCCTGCCGCTTCTCAGCTAGTTCCCGCTCCTGTTGCGAAATGTGCCGAACTATTTCGGAGTTCACACTCGCCGCTTTTGAATCGGACTGCGGAACGCTTTCGACCTTCTCGTGAGGCAGTTCGGAACTGGATTGTGTTTCGGTATCGCCCTGCTTGATTGCCTTGCGATACCAAATTGCTAACAAGATCGGAGCAACCAAGGCCCATAGCGCGAAGACCTCAAGTCGCAGCCGGTCCAAATCAACGCTTATCGACGCTCGAAGAGAGGAGGGAGATGGCGGTGACCAAATCCAGCCGTAGCCTAATGCTCGCAGAGAATGCAAACGGTATGGGATGTCGATAGTCTCTTTCCACGGGGGAAAAAGCAGCAGGACAGCCGTCAGTGCCCCTGCAATGCCCGCGATAACCGGGATCAGGTGGGTAAGACGCCGCTTGGTCGTGGGCTTCCGCTCTTCGATGTTGCGGAGCCTTCGCGCTTCCTGCCAGTCTTTGAACTTCGAGAGCAGGCGCACGGGGTGCAAAAGATACCATCTGAACATAGACATGAACCCGTGGGGCAATTTTATATGATGGGAGTACACCCCCTAGTAGCGAGCCGCGTCCGCTGTCAAAGCATAACGATTTCACTCTTTTGGTACTCGGTCTAATTCCTCCCTCCGACGTTGCACTTCACGTTCCGATATAGCGATTGCATTCTGATCTGGATTCGGTTGCGCCTTCTGGTAGGCAAGCTCCCGTTCCGCTGCATTTAGAAAACCGCCGAGTTGTTGTCTTTTGGTGAGAATGAAGGTAGTCATGTGCGACAGAGTAGCATACCCAATTTTTGAGCATACGCGGGCGGGGTGCCGGGGCCGAAGTGGGCGGCGGCTTGCTCCCTTAGAGACTCAAGCCAAAGTCTTCCCCTTGCTCCTGCTGCGGCGCAATCTCCCGCTGCGGCGTGATTGCCTGCTCCTGCTTCTGTTCTGGCTTCATCTCCGGCGCATGGGCGCTGCTGTGCGAAACATCGTGCCCCAGCGCCGCGCCCAGCTTCTCGCGGTCGTTGGTGAAGATTTGCGCGTCGTATGCGCCGCGCGAAACGGCAACGTAGGCCATGCGGTTATTGAGCAGGTCTTTGGCTCCCAGCTCGGTATCGGCGTGGATCAGTACCCGGTCGGCGGTCTGCCCCTGGCTGGAATGACTCGTCACGGCGTAGCCGTGGTCAAGGTGCGGATTCTTCACCGAATCAAGCTCAACCTCGCGGCCTCCGTCCATCTTCAAACTCATTCGCCCATCCTGGCCGATGCCTTCGACGGTCCCCAGCTCGCGGTTGGCCAGCTTCAAGTCGGGCGAGGGCGCGGTGAGCTGCACACGGTCTCCCACTGAAAAAGCCCGCTCCTGTTCGCGGTAGACGGAAACGCCCTGCTGGCGCCGTGGATCGTAGCTCACTTCCTCGCCGCTCTTCCGCTCGACAGTGAGCCGGTTGTTTGGAGCATCAACGCTTTTAACCCGCGCATACTCGGCGGGTGGCCCCGGTCCAGGTGCCCTTTCCAGACTACGATGAGGGTGCCCCCGGTCCCTCGCAGTTGGGGACCGGGGAGAGATGGATGCTTCAGCCAGAAAAAGATTACTCCTCGAAAACGCCCCAGGGTCCGGAATTGAGGTTGGGTTCGAGGGTGTCCCGCAATTGCGGCGTCCGCCAGTCCCACTCCTCCATTTGCAGAGAATTACCTTCCCTTCGCGCACAATAGCTCCATAATGCCTTTCGCAACCCATACATCTCCGAGCCGATTTTGCGGGGCAGGAGCTAAAGGCTAAAAGCCCCCAAAAACGCCCGTAACCCCTTTGTCATCAGGATTCTGCGGCGAACTCTATTAGAATCAGGAATTTGCCGCGCCACGCACCCGGCATCTCATTGAAAATAAGAAACTTCCATGCAGAATACCCCCGGGGGGGATCGAGATGTATCTGGAATGTCGTCATATTATGCCGGGTGCCCCAGGTCTCGATTTTGAGACCTGGGATCGCATGAACCCTACCCAGCCACGGATTGCTCCCGAAATACGCCGTAGGGTCCAGAATCGCTCTTGCGCCTGGATGGTCGCCAACCCGGAAGTTGCCATGCAATCACCCCCTTGCAGAGACGATCGAGATCGAGGACGCCAAAAGTCAGAACCTTGCCCAAAAAGGCGTGCCCCCAGATCTCTAGACCAAGAGCTGAATCTGGGTGCCCCAGGTCTGGATTTTCAGACCTGGGATACCGCCGATTCCTGCCGTGCAAACCTTCAGGTTTTCCCAGGTCCCAGAAGCGGGACCTGGGGCACCCATTGTTTTGAGGGAGATTGAGATGTGGGGCGCCTGCGGATTAGCAGAGAGCGAGGAATCGAATGGACGTTTGAAAAGCAACTGCAGATCCTTCCGCTGCGCGTCAGGATGACAGAGGCTGTGTTTGAGGGGGATTGGGATGTGGGCCACCCGCCTTACTGTTTTCCCACCCTTGCGACAGGAATGCGAAAAGCAGGTTCTTCGACTCGCTGCGCTCGCTCAGAATGACAGCAAGGATGGGGCACGGAGCGTTGTGCGGCTTCCGGCGCGGAAGTCATTGCCGCTGTAACTCATTGGGGCGAGTCGAGCGGCCCCCAAGGTGTCTGGCTGCTTGTGGTTTTTATCAACCGCGTGGCGGGTTTCCGGTTCAGTTCTGTTCGCAGAGCAAGACCCGGTTGCGGCCGGACTCCTTAGCGTCGTACATGGCGGAATCCGCCTCGTTCAGCAGGCTGTCGAAGGCGATGTTGCGGCCGTTCAACCGAGAGAGCCCGATCGAGATGGAAACCTGGATGCGCTCGCCCCCTTGGGGAACGATGGTTGCGTCCGCCACCGTGGCGCAAAGCCTCTCCGCAACATCCATGGCGCCCGCGCCGTCGGTTTCCACAATCACCGCGGCGAATTCCTCCCCGCCCGTGCGCCCGAAGATGTCCTCTTCGCGCAGCGTGTCGCGGATCAGCTGCGCCACCTGCTGCAGAACCGCGTCGCCCACGCTGTGTCCCCAGGTGTCGTTGACCGCCTTGAAGTGGTCGATGTCAATCATCAGCAGCGCAAACGGCCTCTGGAAGCGGATGGAACGCGCCAGCTCCCGCTCCGCCAATTCCACAAAGCGGCGGCGGTTGGAAAGCCCGGTCAGGTAGTCAGTCTGGGCTTGCACCTGCGCCTGCCGCTTGAGTTCCTTTTCAAGTTCGAACTTCTTCTGCACCAGGATGAGATCGATCGCGGCCTGCTGCGCCTCTCGCCGGGCCTGGCGTGCGCGGGTGTGCAGGATCATGGCGAACATGCCGCCGATGACCAGGCCATTGATGATCAGGACGCGGAAGGCGGTGAGGTCGGTGAGCGCGGCGATTCGGGTGTTCAGGCCGGAAATCCAGAAGGCGACATTGGTCATCAGGATGGATACGAAGAAGATCTGGAGCAGCCGCCGGCTCGGAGTGCTTTCCTTGCGCAGGGAAAACGCGACAACGACGAAAAAGAACCAGGTGAGCTTGATGAGGGAGGAATTGATATTGACAGCCGCGGAGTCGAAGCCCAGGGCGATAGCCGCAAGCAGAACCGGAAAAGTCCACAAGAGGAGGTTGAAACCGCGCATCAGCCGCGGCGGTGGATCGTAGGGCTTGAACAGCGCGCGGCAAAACAGCACAGGAGTGAAATTGACGGCGCAGTAGAGGACGATGTCCACAGTGTCCGCCAACTGCGGAAATCGCTCGGGGACCCATGGCGCCAGGTATCCCGTGACGACAAAGCCAAAGAAGGTGTAAACGGCCTGGTGAATGGCAAACAGGCCCACCACGGGCTGCCGGTCCAGCAGATAACTGAGAATGGCCCAGAGCAGCAGGCAGAGCATGGCGGTGAGGAAAAACACCACGATGAGATCGTGCCGGTAGTCGTTGCTTGCGGCCTCTGCCGGTTCCAGGGCCTGCACACTGAACTGGGCGGGGCTCCTGGTGTTGACACGAAGATAGAAAGTTGCCCCGGAGGCGCCTACGTCGACAACAAATCCCAAATTAGTGCTGGCGCGGTCGCGATCGCCGTATGGGTAGTGGTTGCCGGTGGCGCGCGTCTTCCAGGTCAGCGGATTGCCGGGGCCTGCCACGTAGAGACGAACATCGTTGAGAAAACTGGGGAAAAGGTAGAGGACCACCTTGCTGCCCTGGGCAGGCGGCTGCACATGCAGGCACAGCCAATGCACGGTCTTGGAGTTGGCAACGTCAAAGCTCGGGTTAACCGGGGTGACAATGTGCCCTGCCACATCGGCAATCGTCAGTGTCCCGGTCGCATCGTCCAGCATGGTTCGCGAGTCAATCAGATCGCGCGCAGCCGCCGGCTGGGCCAGGAGCAACCCAGCGAACAGAACCAGAATGCCGGAAAGAAGCTTCATTCGATTAACACTCGCAAGGGACGCCCGCACGGAGAATCCATGCTGCTCCGGCGTCGAACCAGGTTCTATCGGCATTAAGGAAGAAGTAATCTAGATCCGTTGACACCAAAAAGCCGGGCCCTCGGCTGTCATCATACCCCCTTGCTTCGCCGTACCCAAGGCGATTCGTCTGCTGGGGCTACACCCAGGTAACCCCACGCGTTTTCGGCTTCGGGCAGGTACACTGTCTGCTGACAGGAGGTTTCTGCCCATGCAGACCCGGATTCAGGGCACCACCATGCCCGTGCTTGACGTGCAGCTTGACCCCAACGAGAGCGTTTTTTCAGAGAGCGGCGAGCTCTCCTGGATGACCGGCTCGATCCAGATGACCACTCATACGCAGATGGGCGGGGGCGGCGGCCTGTTCGGCGTTTTGAAGCGGGTGGCCGGCGGCGGCAGCCTGTTCATGACCGAGTACCGGGCCATGCAGGTCCCCGGCGAAGTGTCCTTTGCCACCAAGGTCCCCGGCCACATTGTGCCGGTGGAGCTGGGCCAGGGGATGGAGTACATGGTTCACCGCCACGGCTTTCTGTGCGCCACGCCCCAGGTCTCCATCAGCGTGGGATTCCAGCAGTCGCTGGGCGCGGGCGTCTTTGGCGGCAGCGGCTTCATGCTGCAAAGAGTGGGCGGCATGGGCACGGCCTGGCTGGAGCTCTCTGGCGAGCTGATCGTCAAGAATTTGGCTCCCGGCGAAACCCTGCTTGTGCATCCCGGCCATGTGGGCGCTTTTCAGACCTCAGTCGGCTTCCAGATCACCATGGTTCCGGGGATCAAGAACATGATCTTTGGCGGCGACGGGATCTTTCTGGCGGTGCTGACCGGGCCGGGAGCGGTGTGGCTGCAAACACTGCCCATTTCGCGGCTGGCGCACCAGATCAGCGAGTACCTGCCGCATACCGAGAGCCGGCAGGGGGGCTCGGTTGCCGGCGGCGCGCTGCTGGGCGGAATCGTGGGGTCTATTCTTGGTGGGGACAATCAGTAGAGGAACTTGCCAGATCGAATTGCGGTGACTGAGAAGTTCACAGGCGGATTGGAACGATGGAGACGCAGGTGTTTCGACTGCGTTTGGCACAGAGAACGTGGCAAACGCGGCTTCTGAATAAATGGCCTGACAGGGCTTCCTGTTTTCCCACCCTTGCGACAGAGAAAAGTCGCAAGGATGGGGCACGGAGCTTTTATGCGGCTTCAGGCGCGGGGCTGTTATGCCGCGCCAGCCACACAGCCCCAGGCACGGCCGGCAAACCCGGCGTGCAGGAATCCCGCCCATGACTCAGCTCTCCGACACCCCGCGCACCCTTCGCAGCGACATTGTTTTCGCCTTCGCCCTGGCCCTGGCCTGCTACCTGGCCTGGCTGATCCGCGACGCGCTGGTGCTGCTTTACGTCAGCGCCCTGTTTGCAGTGGTGCTCACCCCCGTGGTGCGAACCACTTCCCGGCTCCACATCGGCAAATGGCAGCCGTTCAAAGGCTCCGCCATCTTTTTCCTGCTGCTGGCTTTGGCCGGCGCGCTGGCCACCTTCGCTTTTCTCGCCCTGCCCCCGGTCATTCGCGACCTTCAGGAATTCGGCGGGGAGATGCCGGCACGCTTGCCAGGAATCATGGAAAAGCTCAAGAGTTTCCCCCTGGCTCAACACCTGGATACCGCGGATATCAGCTCCCGGCTTCAGGATTTCGCCAGCCAGGCAGCTACTTATCTGCTGTTCTCGATCCGGGACTGGGCAGGCAAGCTGTTCACCATCGTGATGGGCTTCATCCTGACCATCTATTTCATCCTGGAAGGCGATCACGCCTACCGCTGGTTCCTGTCGTTTTTCGCGCCGCAGCGCCGCGACCGCCTGGACCTGGCCCTGCAGCGGGCGGAGATTCGCATGGGCAAGTGGCTGCTGGGCCAGGGGAGCCTGATGCTCATCCTGGGCGTCACCAGCACCATCGTCTATGTCTCGCTGCACATTCGCTATGCCTACGCGCTGGGCGTGCTGACCGGATTGCTCAACATCATTCCCGTGCTGGGCGCCGCCGTGTGCGTGTTGCTGGCCCTGCTGGTGGCGGCCATCGACTCCTGGGGCCGGGTGATCGGCGTCGCCATCTTTTACCTGGTCTATATTCAGATCGAAAACTCCTTCCTCACCCCGCGCATCATGAGGAACAGCGTGAACCTGCCCGGGCTGGCCATCCTGGTGGCCCTGCTGCTGGGCTCGGCGCTGGAAGGCGTTCTGGGCGCCATGGTCTCGGTCCCCACCGCCGTGCTGGTAGCCGTGCTGCTGGACGAGTACCTGGTCCACAAGGAAACGGCCTGAACTTTCGGGCCGAAACTGCCCGGCGCGCCGTCGCAAACCGGGCCTGTTAGGTGCATGTATTCCTTTACCCGAAGGGCTGGAATTCGGGTACATTTCGCTCTATTGGCGTGATCGGCAACGACTGATCCGGCAGAAGGAAGGCGCGCTCCGCGCCCCATCTTTTCGCCTACTTATGGGCGAAAGGGCGGGAAAAACGGGAAGCTCGACGGTTGTTGTTCCGATCAGCCCGATTGGGCCGTATCAGTTAGAACTGCCTGATTTTGGGAGCTTATTTCGCCAGGGCCGCGCCCCGGACCTCACCCTCCACAGCAGCTTTCATCACGCCGCAATCGGAGAAGAAGCGGATGAGGCCGGCGGTGAGCGGTTCCCTGCTCCGCGAAGAAAGACCAGCCGGAGCAGGGCGGGCAGATTGCGTCAATTGAAGTTCGCCGGTTCCCTGCGCGTCCAGAATCAGCGCGGTGAGCTTGCGGGCCAGCTCCAGGTCGAAGCTCTCGGCCACAAAGACCAGCTTGCCGCGGATGGTAATCACCACCGGGCCTTCATCGGTGGAGTAGACCTGCTCCTCGACGCCCGGCGCGGTCGAGCGCTGCGCGGCCTGGTCGGTCTTCAGGCCGGAGTATTTGCGGCCCAGGTCGTCGGCGTAGAGCTGGGCAAAGGCCCGTGCGGAAGCGGCGCTCTTCCAGGCGGAAAGATAGAAGAGGGCCAAGGATTTGGTGCCGGCCTGTTCCGCGGCGGTCACGCCGCTGCGCCGCTGGCCGGCCCAGTAGAGGCCGCCATCCCAGGCCGGGGTGAGGTCGCGGGCGGCATTGTCTCCGCCGAAGATCTCGGCCAGAATGTGCACGTCCAGCTGGCCCATCTGGCCAATGTCGTAGGGCTTGTAGAGCTTGTCTACCAGGGGATGGATATTGGGCAGCAGGGGCACGGCGGGCACGTGCTTCTTCTCGTATTCGAGCGGGTTGATGATCTCCCAGCTGGAGGTGGGCGGGTGGTCCATGGCGCCGGCAAAGGCCGCGGTCTGGCCCTGGTCCATCCAGATGTCCTGCTCAAAGCTGAGGCCCTCGCGATAGGGAAAGAGCAGCGACTCGGAGAGCAGCAGGGGGGCGCGCGCCATCACCGGGGAACTGTCCGCGTTGTTCATCTGCTGCTTCACGACGTCCAGAATCTCGGGGTCCTTGACCAGGCTCTTGCCCAGCGGCTTGAGGATGTAGTCCATCATCACGGCGGTTGCCTGGCCCTCGACCACGGCTTCGCGCGCCGTGTCCATCTCGTCTTTGGCCAGGTGGTCGGAGTCCTGGGCCGAATTGGTGGAGACGTCGGGGGGCGTCTGCTCGCTCCACTTGTCCAGGTCGGTGTGCTGGTCCTGCAAGGCGTGGGTCAGTTCGTGGGCCAGCACCGGCTTCTGCTCGTCGATGCTCACCCAGTCCAGCAGATTGACGGTCTTGTTCTTGGAGTCGTAGTAGGCCGCGATCTGCTCTTTGAGCAGCGCCAGCAGGAAGGGCTTCAACTGGAAGTCGCGGTCCAGCAAGCCGAACTTCTTGAGCACGATTTCGCCGCGTTGCAGGCGCTTGGCGCCTTCGTCTTCGTCGAACTTCTCTTTCAGGAAGCTTTCCACGGCGGCGCGGGTGATGAGCTGGCGCTTGACCGTGCTCTTGACGGGCAGGCCGCTCTCCTGGGAAGAGAACTGGAGCAGCTCATCCACCAGGCTGAACAACTGCCTGGCCTGGGCGGGGGTGATGCGGGTTTCCTTTTCCGGGGCCTGGGCCTTCTCAGCAGGCTGGGCCTTGTCCTGCGCCGCGGCCACGGCAAAACACAGGGTCGCGGCCAGGACCCCGAGGCGCCAGTTTCTCTTCACCGCTTTGTGCTCCATGCTCATGGGTTCTCCCCGCGGCTCCGGCAATTTCGCCCCCGGCGCTTCGATCTTGTTCCAAGGCTATAATCAGGAAGCGGTGTGGCGCGAGGTTTTCAACTGGAAATCTGTGCCCGATCCGCCGAAGCGTTCCCCCATGACCGAAACCATCCTTACCGCATCGACCCCTCTCACTCCGCTTGCCGCCCTGCTGGAATCCTCAGCCAAGCCGCATGAACTTGCCGACTATCGCGGCACACTCACCCCACGCGAGTTGGACGCGCCAACCGTGGAAACAGAGGCGCTCATCGCCGGCGCCGCCAGCCACGATCTGGGCTGGCGCAGGCGCGTGGCGGTGCGCGGCGAAGACCGCTTGCGCTGGCTGAGCGGCATGGTCACCAACATGGTGAACGATCTGGCCCTCAACAGCGGCGCGTGGAACCTGGTGCTCAACGCCCAGGGGCGCATCCAGGGCGACCTGCATGTGTGGCGCGAGGAACAGGATCTGGAGTTGGAGATTGCCGCCGACCAATATGACCGGCTGCTGGCCCACCTGAACCACTTCATCATCATGGACGATGTGGAGCTGGTTCCCTTGGAAGGGGAGACGGCGCTGGGGCTGACCGGCCCCCTGGCCGGCGAGGTTCTGGCCCGCTTGAGCCTGCCGACGCTGAGCGAGCCGCTGACCTGCACCCGCGTGGAGTGGAACGGCCTGGATCTACGCATTGCCCGCGGCTATGGCGTACTGGCTCCGCACTATGAGCTTTGGACGCCGGAGGCGCGCATTGCCAAGCTGTGGAAGGCTCTGCGCACGGCCGGCGCCACCCCGGTGGGCAGCGCTTCGCTTGAGGCCTTTCGCCTCGCCGAGGGCATTCCCGCCTACGGCATCGATATCGCCGAGCGCGACCTGGCGCAGGAAACCTCGCAGATGCGGGCGCTGCACTTCTCCAAGGGCTGCTACCTGGGGCAGGAGATTGTCGAGCGCATCCGCTCGCGGGGCAGCGTTCACCGTCACCTGCGGCCGCTGGAGATCTTTGGGCCGCTGCCGGCAAACGGCGCTGAATTGAGCTGGCAGGATGCCGATGGAAAGATTGCCTCTGCCGGGCACATCACCAGCGCCGCCGAATTGCCTCTCACGAAGGGCAAACGCGTTTTTGCGCTGGGCATGATTCACGGCGAAGCAGAATTACACAGTCAACCCTTCGCCTACACCGCCGGAACGGCCACGGGCACGGCACAGATTCTGGCCGCTCCGCCCACTTTTTGAACCGTAACGGACTCACTCGCAACAGACAGGAAATGCAAGCACAATGAGCGATACCCCCAAATTCACCGTGATCGACCGCCGCAAGTTCAAGGCCGAAGAAGAACAGGAAGCCAAGCAGGCGTCGCAGCCTGAGACGGAGCAGGCGCCTCAGCCGCAGACCCCGGCGGAGCCGAGCTCCGGACCGCGCCTGGTGGTGAGCGAACCCAGGCCCGCGACCTCTGCGGACGACGCTGCCGCGGCGGACCAGGAGTCTGCCGCGGACCTGCCTCCCGCGCCGACCGCCGAAGAGAGCCGTGAGCAGAAGATGGCA
>Ga0302270_10004580_pt1 | contig 12808 bp, 7 predicted proteins | sample III_Bog_E2_3_FD_198773 | JGI IMG/M metagenome (GOLD analysis project Ga0302270, IMG submission 198773) | Peat permafrost microbial communities from Stordalen Mire near Abisko, Sweden - III_Bog_E2_3 | ecosystem: Environmental > Terrestrial > Soil > Wetlands > Peat | place: Sweden: Abisko...
CTCGCTGGTCGGTAATATCGTGCCCGACGATGTCACGGGCACGTTCACTTTCACGGTGAACGTCGCGCCGACCAACCTGCCGAGTTTTTGATATGGCCTGGATCAAACGCAATTTATTCTTTGTTGTCGGTGGCACGGTGGCGCTCGTGCTGTTGGGCGGGGCGGGCTATTACATTTATGCCGGTTATTCGCGCAACTCGGCGGCATTCGACAAGCTGAATGAGATTTACGGCACGCTGCAAAATCTGGCACAGCAGAAACCCGCGCCCGGCAACGAGAAGATCAATAACACGCAGATCGCGAAGGATCAGGAAAAACAGGTGCGTGAATGGATCAATGAAGGCGCCAATTATTTTAAGCCGATTCCGGCCATTCCCGCCAGCAGCGGCGTATCGAGCGAAGCTTACGCGGCCGCTTTGCGGGTAACGGTTGATCATTTGCAGCATGAGGCGGACAACGCCGGCGTGTTGGTGCCGCCGAAGTATGATTTTTCTTTTTCCGCGCAAAGACCGCTGATGAAATTTGCCGCCGGCAGTTTGGATCCGCTGGCTGCGCAGCTCGGGGAGGTCAAAGCGATTTGCGAAATTCTGTTTGCCGCGCGCATCAATTCGCTCGACAGCATCCAACGCGTCCGGGTTTCGGATGATGACGCCACGGGCCCGCAATCGGATTATTTGGACGAGCATCCGGTGACGAATGATCTGGCGATTTTGACGCCTTACGTCATCACGTTCCGCAGTTTCACGCCGGAATTGGCGCGGGTGCTCGCCGGTTTTGCCACCGCATCCAATGCGTTCATCGTCAAATCCATCAATGTCCAACCCGCCGGCGCGGCCTCCGGGCAATCGCCGGATATGTCAGCGAGTCCCAACAGCGGATTCCCGCCGATGCGGATGCCGGGCGAATTTGCCATGCCGCCCGCCACACCGCAGCCGCAGTCGACGACAACCCGGAATGGATTGCCGACGGTTTTGAAAGAGCAATTGCTTCGCATCACGCTGGAAGTGGAACTCGTCAAACTGTTGCCGAAAAGCTAAGATGGACTTTCTTAAAAAACATTACGAAAAGATTGTGCTCGGCCTCGTGCTGGCGGGGCTCGTCGGCGCGCTGGTGTTTCTGCCGTTCTACATCGGCGCGGAAACCCAGAAGATGACGGATCTGCGCGAAAGCCTGACCAATCCGCGCGTTCAGGAATTAACCAATCTGGATTTGTCCGCCGAAAGCGGTTCCATGCTCCGGCTCACGTCCGCCTACAATCTGGATTTTGAAACGGGAAATAAATTGTTCAACCCGGTCGAATGGCAAAAGGGACCGGACGGTTCATTGTTCAAACGCCACATCGGCAACGAAGGTATTCAAGCCGTCGTCGTCACCAACATCACGCCGTTGTATCTCGTGATCACGAATATTTCCGTGACCACGAACGAGCTGGGCGCGCGTTATGTCATTGGCGTGGAAAAGCAGGCGGAGAAAAATCCGGCCAGGCGCCATTTGCAATCGCATTATGTTTCGCTGGGAGACAAGCCGAACGACACGTTCGCATTGATCGAAGTCAAGGGGGCGGATCCGGCCAATCCGGATGCGTTGATTCTCAAGCTGACGGATTCCGGCGAAGTGGTTTCCGTGCTCAAGGATAAGCCATATCGCCGCGTGGATGCGTATGCGGCGGATTTTCGTTATGATCCGGAAAAACGAACATTTCACGGTCGCCGCGTCGGGGACAAGGTTTCTTTCAACGGGACGGATTATACCGTTGTGGATGTGAATCAAAACGAATTGATTTTGGAGGATCAGTCGAATCAGAAAAAAACCTCTTTGCCATTTGCACCGTGACCGCTTAACATCTTAAAATTAAACCGCGCCCATTCCAGACGAACCTGATTTAGCCATGACCAAAGCCGCTCTCTTCTTATTCGGACTTGCCGCCCTGCTGGTTTTTCCCAGCGAAGTGATTGCGCAAGAAAATTCTGCCACGCTGGCGGTCAACGAAGCGGTGTTGCGCCAGGCCAATACGATTGTGTTGCGCCAGAAATTGGTGGACGCGCAGGCGGCCGCCCAGCACGGCAACATTGTGGTCGCCGCCAAAATTTATCAGGAAGCCTGCGCGCTCGCCGATGAGATCGGTTCCGGCATTGACGCAGAAACTGCGCAGGCCAAGGCTGGTTTGGCCTCGACCCGCTTGACGTTGGCGCGCGATGCGCAGAGCCGTGGTGATTTGCGCGAAGCGAACACGCAAGTGACGCAAGTGTTGCATGTGGATCCAAAAAATCCGATCGCGCTGGCCTTCAAGGCGCAAAACGACCAGATGCTTGCCGCCAACAAAGGGCACATTCCCAGTGAAGCCGTCGTGGCACAGTTACCGCAAATCATTTCGCAAAAAACGGATGCGGGAACGCTCGTGCAGGATGGCAAGCTGCTTTATGAAATGGGCAAGTTGGATGAAGCCGAGGCCAAGCTTACCGCCGCGCTTCAATTGGATCCCGATGTTGCCGGGGCTTCTTATTACTTGAATCTCATTCAGCAGGCCAAATATGTCCGGGAATCGGCGCAGCACACGGTGGACACCCAAAAACGCATGGCGCATGTCGAAAAACAATGGGTGCTGCCCAATTCCGTGATTCCGCCGGGACCGAACGCTTATGCGACGAACAATTTGGTTTATACCGGTCCCGGCCGCCAAAACATCGTCGCCAAACTGGACCGCATTCATCTCGACAACGTTTCTTTTGACGGCCTGCCGTTGACCGAAGTGTTGCGCAACTTGACCGAACAATCCAAGCTGCGTGATCCGGATCGCAAGGGCATCAATTTCCTGATCAATCCTAATCCCGATCTGTCCGGTCAACCCATAGCAGCCCCGGCAGGTGGACAATTCGGCGGTGGCGGTTTTCCCGGCGCGCCGGTTGCGGCAGCTCCAACCATTGATCCTGCCACTGGATTGCCCGCCGCTCCGGCGCAAACTGCTGGCGGTGGCGGTGGGGAAGCAGTGGATGTCGGCTCTTATCAAATCAAATTGAATTTGACAGATGTGCGGCTGGCGGATGTGCTGGATGCCATCCAACTCGTATCGGATCACCCGTTGAAATATTCCGTGGAAGATTTTGCCATCGTTTTTTCAGCCAAGGCCGCGGAATCCCCCCAACTTTTCATGCGCACTTTCAAAGTAGATCCGAACACGTTTTACTCGGGTCTGGAAAGCGTCGGGGCAACCAGCTTCGGGGGTTCGTCGGGCACCAGCGGCAGTGGCGGTGGTAGCGGCGGCGGCGGCGGCAGCTCTGGTGGTCAAAATTCTGGCGGCGCCGTTGTTGGCGTGGTGAATCCGTTCGCTGGCGGCAGTCAGTTGCGCAACCAAGGCACCGGTGGCGGTGGCGGTGGCGGTGGCAGCGGTCAAGGTTCAATCAATCCGTTGAATGCCGGAACTGCGGCAGGTGCCGGGGCGGGCGGCGGCCAACAAGGTCAAGGCGGCCTTAATTATATTACTCAAATAACCCTTTCCCAACAGGTCAGTGCCGCCGCCCGGGCGTTTTTCACCACCCTCGGCGTCAATCTGAGCGAACCGCCCGGCAAATCTGTTTTCTTTAACGACCGCTCCGGCAAACTGTTTGTCAAAGCCACCGAGCAGGATTTGGATACCATTGAGCGAGCCATTCAAACCTTGAATGAAGTGGCTCCGCAAGTTCATATCAAATCCCGTTTCATGGGTGACAATGTCGTGGGACAGGCCGGCAACCCTGGTTCGCTCAATGTGCCGGTTTCGGCGGCTAATGCCATCGGCGCATTCCCCGGTGCCACGGCTGCCCAAACAATTGCTGACGGCGGCCAGCAGCTTTTCTCCAGCGGCCTGGCATCCGGAACTGCCGGCTCCACTACGGCCACAATCACCGGCATCTTAACCAACCCAAATTTTCAGGTCGTTTTGCACGCATTGCAAACACGTTCTGGTTTCGAGACTTTGGCGGAACCGGAAGTGACCACGATTAGCGGACGCCAGACGCAGATGCGCGCCACGCAGGTCATCACCGTGATCACGGGCGTCAATTTCCAGCAGGGCACTTCTGCCACCACGACCACCGGCGTAGGTGGCACGGCACCATAATTTCCGAAAGCGAGGCAACATGATGAAAACAAATTTCCCGACGCAAAATTTACAACTGGCACTTGCCATCCTGATGGCTGGCGGTTTGCTGGTCACTCCATCGCTCCGCGCGCAAAACAATACGTTCAATCCCAGCGCTTCGGCCATCACGTTCACCACGCAGCCGGTGGAGACAGGGCCGATTCTCGACGTGGTGCCCTATGTTTTGTCCGATGGCTACACTATTAATCTGGCGTTGATTCCGTCGCTGACCGATTTCAATGGCTATGATCCGACGCCAAACATTCCAGCGGTGACAGGCAACTTGAACGTGGTGCAGCTGCCGATTGTATTGCCGGACTTCACGATTCGCCAAGTGGTCACGACCGTGAATGTCTGGGACAATCAAACCGTCGTGCTGGGTGGATTGATTTCGTCGCAGGTGCAAAGCGCCAAGAGCGAAGTGCCGGTGCTCGGCGATATTCCGCTGTTGGGACGTTTATTCCAAAGTCAAAGTAAAACGACGGTTAAAAAGAATCTGATGATTTTTGTGACCGCCACCATCGTGGACCCGGCCGGCAACCGGGTGCATTCGGATGACGAACTGCCGTTCGCGCAAACCGGCGTGCCGACGCAGCCGCCCGGGGCCGGACAGGCGACCGAAACGGTGCAGAAAGTGCACATGCCCAGCGATGCTCAGCCTCAGTGAACCGGTTGTTGATTGTTGACGGACACGCTTACGCCTACCGCGCATTTCACGCCATTCGCGATTTGCGTTCGCCGTCCGGCCAGCCGACGAATGCCATTTATGGCTTCGTAAAAATGCTGGAAAAAATGCGCGCGACGCTGGCTCCGACGCATGTGGTGGTGGTTTGGGATGGCGGTTTAAGCGCCATGCGAATGGCCGTGCTGCCGGATTACAAGGCGCATCGGCCGGATATGCCGGATGAATTACGGCCGCAGTTGGATGAGATAAGAAAATATCTGACCGCAGCGGGCGTGCCGGATTTTTGCGGCGCCGGCGTCGAGGCCGATGACTATATCGCTTGCGTGGCGCGACATGCGGCGGCGGCGGAATGGCCGGTGGTGATTGCCAGCGCCGACAAAGATTTTATGCAGTTGGTTTCGGCGCGGATCGGCTTGTTGAATCCGAACGACAAGTCCGGGGCGGTGTGGACGCGGGAACAGGTTTACGCCAAAGCCGGCGTCGAGCCCGAGCAGGTGGCCGACTGGCTGGCGCTGATGGGCGACGCGGTGGATAATATACCCGGCGTTCCGGGAGTGGGACCAAAAACCGCCGCCCAATTGCTGAAACAATTTGGTTCGGTGGAAGTTTTATTGGCGCGCTTGGATGAAGTGAAGTCGGAACGGTTGCGGACGGCGTTGCGGCTGGCGGCGGAAAACGTGCGACGAAATCTGGAACTGGTCCGGCTGCACGAAGTGCCTTGTGAATGGCTGCCGGAAAATTGGCGGCCGCAAGCGCCGCAACGGGAAACCTTGCGCGACTTGTTTGGCGGCTGGGGTTTCAAAGGCCTGGTGGCGGCGCTGGCAGAACCCTGCTTGGAACGGCAGTCGGAGTTAATTTGAAAATGAATTTGCAAAGCTGGATTAACAACATGGCGACGGCCGGTTTGCCCAAAGTGATTTTTGGACAAACTCGCCGCGCTGGTTTATTATATCGTCGTCCAATGATGCTCACAATCGCGCGCGTTTCAAAATATATCGTCTGCCTGGCTGGGGCATGGTTGGCCGGATTATCTCCCGCCGTCTTTGCGCAGACCAATTACTACAATCCCAACGGAACAGAATACCCCGTCATCGGCTCCTTGATCGGTGACCAAGTTTTTCCGGATGCGGCCATCTCCACCACTGGCGGTTTTGTGGTATGGCAAGACAACAGCACCGACGGTAGCGGTTGGGGAATCAGTGCGCGTCGGTTGGACACCACCTTGTCCGGCACCTTGAGCACCTTCCGGGTCAACCAGATTGGCACTAACGACCAACAGAATCCGCGCGTGACCCTGTTGAAAAACGGCGGCGCGGCATTTGTATGGCAAGGCGGTGCGCAAGGCTTTCAACATATTTACGCCCAATTTCTCACGCCCAGCAACACGTTCGTGACGACGACAGACATTCTGGTCAATACTTTCACCAACCATTTTCAGGTTAATCCGGCGATAGCCACGCTCAATAATAGCAATGTGGTTGTCGTCTGGGGTAGTTATGCGGAAGCCAGTGCCACCAGCCTTATGGACGTCTATGGCCAGATACTTTCGCCGAATGGACAGAAAATCGGCGGCGAATTTCTCGTCAACCAGTTCACCAGTTACAATCAGCGCACTCCATCCATTGCCGCGTTGCCCAATGGTGGCTTTGTGGTCGCCTGGGTTTCCGAGCAGGAGCGTCTGGTTGCGCCCAATTTAGGCACCAACGATGTATATTACGGAGTGACGACGTCCGCCAGCGCTGTTCAAAATCCCAGCGTTGACATATATGCCCGACTCTACAACAACAGCGGCACGGCGCTCGGTAATGAATTTCTGGTAAATACGGATTCCAATCCATGCGCCAATCCCAGCGTGGCCGCCGCCACCGACAGCAGTTTTCTGGTGGCATGGAGTGCGCATGATTCCATTAACTCTACCAATGGCTGGGATGTATATGCCAGGACTTTTTCCAGCGCCGGCGCGGGTGGCACGGCGTTGCGGGTGAACACGCACACCTATGGCGATCAATATGCTCCCCGGGTAAGTTCAATTGCTTTGGATTATATGGTGGTATGGACCAGCATGGGCCAAGATGGTTCCCGCGAGGGGGTCTATGGCCAGTTTGTCCATGAAGACGGCTCATTGACTGGCAACGAATTCCGCGTGAACACCACCACCATTGGCCAGCAAATGCAGCCGGTGGTCGCCGCCGACGGAGTGAATCAGTTTCTGGCGGTCTGGACCAGTTACACCGGCGGGGCCAATAGTTTTGACCTTTTTGCCCAACGTTATGTCAACGCCTCGGCGGTGTTGGTGGCCATGTCGGCACCTTTTGTGTTCAATGTTCCATTTGTCGTAAGCAACAATATCTATCAGCCGCGTTTGGTTGTTACTTGGCCTAACCTACTTGGTATCTCCGTTTCCAACTTTGAGGTCTATGTGGATGGAGCCACTAGTCCGATGGCGTTGGTCACGAGCAATCAATGGACCATGACGGCAGCGAATGGTCTGACCACGTCCAGCACACATTCTTTTCAAGTGGACTATACCACGACGGATGGTCGGCGTTCACCAATTTCACCATCCGCCAGCGGCTCGACTTGGAGCGGACTTAGCTGGGGCGGCATTCCCTACGAATGGATGGCTCAATTTTTTGGCGGCTACTATAATGGAAAATACACCACCAACTATTGGCCATCCGCCAGCGCGCCGTTGGCTGTCGGCGGCCCCTCCTTGATCAAAATATTTGTGAGCGGGGGCAATCCATTGGATCCAACCACATGGTTGCAGACCGTGCTGGTGAAAACGTCGCAAGGCTTTTTCTTGACGTGGAACACTCAGCCGGGCGCGACCTATCAAGTTCAGGCCACGACTAACTTTACTATTTGGAGCAATGTCGGCTCACCCCGCTTTGCCGCCGGCACCAGCGATTCCATCAACGTTGGCGGCGGCTCGATAGGCTATTACCGGCTTGTGCTTTTGCGATAATGATTTTTGTATGCAGCCAATGATTAAACGATTTTTATCCATTATCCTGCTGGCGGCGGGCCTGCAGGCCGGCTGGGGATTTGCCTTGCTTGGACCCAACGCGCAAACTCTCAGCGGTTTTACCGGTAATCCATGGCAGACAATCACCATTGGCTATAATGATCTTGTTTATCAGGAAAGCGACATCATACCCGGCGGTCCGGTGGCCTTGGGCGATCTTGGCGGGCCGGTAAACATCGGCGAAGGCTACCGTCGTAACGTGCCAACACTCTATTACGCATATAATGCAAATTTCAGCGGCTTCTTTGGCTCCAACGGGATGTCGGCCGCGGATGGTGCCTTTGCTATCATGAATAGTCTGACGAATGTGAGCAGCTATAGCAGCGATCTTTCCGAGTTTCCGTTGACCTCACAGCATTTCAACTATCAGGCGCAGGCCTTGTTTTTGACAGACATTAAATCGGTGACCTTGCATCTGCTCGTGGAAACGATGGGTCTGGCGGACCCGGAACGTTTTACCTGGACGCTGGCTGAACGCGATCTTCCGGCTGGCGGCACGTGTCCGCTTGACGAAATTTATCTGGTAATTCAAAGAAATTTTGCCATCAGCCCCACTTCGCCTAATCAGATTCAATATTCTTCCTACGTCAACAACGAATTATTTACGTATCGAATTTTTGAAATCTGCAGTGGTAATCCCACTTTGGCGATTGCGGCACCAATTCCGGTGGACCCACTGCAGGCGGCAGATACCACGGCAGTTGCGGCCAACAATTTTACAGGTATTATTGACGAATTTATCGTCGGCAGCCAGATTGTTGGTGTCGGCGAAGTGGCGGGGCTGGAGATTGGCGGCTATTATGCCGGATTGACCCGAGATGACGTGGCTGGTCTGCGCTATTTAATGAACGCTGCCAACATCGCCACCGAAGACGCCGGAGCCGGCAGTTTGTTGCAAGTTACCAATCTTTCGCCGCAGCAGTTGATCACCACGCTCCCATTGGGTTTGTTTCTTTCTCAGGCGCTGACCAACGACCCGGTGACCCTGCAGACATTGTATCCGGGGCTGATCATTTCTTCCACGATCACCAATTATTACTTTGCAAACTCCACCAATGTCACCGCTTACTATACTAACCAGCCCGGACCCTCTGTCACCAACTATTCGCCGGCGCTGGTTCTGATTACCAATTATGATTTCAGCCTGTTCCAATCACAGTCAAAAACGGACGCCCCGGCGGTGCTTCAGGCATTGTATCCAGGCCTATTGATCACGAGCGCCAGCCAGGTTCCAACCGGGCTGCTGACCGTTTCCAATCCGGTCGTGGTGACCTACCTCACCAACAGTATTGGGTCGCCTTATGGCTCGCCGCCCATTCAGGTGGTTTTGACCAATGGTTATACCTTTAACTATTTTCCAACCTATACTTATAGTTTTGGCAACATCGTGACCAACACGTATTCTACCAGCAACAAGGTTACCATTCAAACCATCGTGGTTACTAATGTTTATGGCACACCTTATGGCAGTCCGCTCTCGACGAATGCCACGAGCGTCACTAAATACCTTACGAATAACAATAGTGGCGACTTTTTCATCATTCCCACCAACTGGTGCGGCTATTCCATTTTGGCCACGGGTTCGGTTCAGAGGATTCCCAGCTATACCAACGTCGTGACGGCAAATGCGACAACCAATGGAGCAAATGCGGCAACCAATGGTTTCGGGTCGGCTCAATACTCCCAGAACACGATCTTTTTTTACACGAATCGCGTCTATGCGGTCTTTCCCGGCGTGTGTGAACCCGCGCTGGTTTTCGCTACCAATGTCGTGCCGACGGTTGGAACCAACTATTTCGACAGTTTTGCCAATGTCGTCACGCTCTCCAGCAACAATACAACCCTGACGACCCTGATAGTGACCAACATCGGCGCCTGTTCCAACGGGGTGGATGGCACATTGTGCACCAACGTATTCACGACCAACTTTCTGGCGAACCAGATCTCGGGTGATTTCTTCATCGTGCCGGCGGCTTGGAATTGCGGTTACACCATCATTTCGACCCAGTCGGTCATGCAGGTCGGAGTGACTAACACCATCACCGCCGTGCCGACTAACGTCACTTCGATCGGCCAAATCTATTCGGTGACAACCATTTCGTATTATACGAACCGGCTATTGATCATTCAGCCTATCATTTGCCAGTTGGCGCAGCCGGGTCCTGCTCTTCGCGAAGGTATCGAACGAATTCAGTTTGTGCGCGCGAATTATGATTCGATTATCGGCCAGTTCTTCCAGCCCATCACCAATTATTATTCGATGACGAAGGTGACCAACAGTCAGGCAATCACCGAATATTATGAGCGAATCATCACGCGGCCGGATATAGTTTTCAACGCGGATGATCAAATTGGCGCGAACACCTTTAATGGCACCGTCACACGCAATATCGTCTACGACACGGCCAATGTTCTACCCGGCTTAGCCGGACCCGGGGTGATCAACTCGCCCGTCACTTTTAGCTATAATAAGATTGGTGATGCGTTTGAAAATGGCAGCCTGGCCAACTTCCCCAACTATGCATTTTTGAGCGAGCTTACGACGACCCCTGTGTTGGCATGGGCTTCATTTGACGCTTCCACCAATGCCCCAGTGGTTTATCCGAACGGCAATAGCATTCAAAATCTGCAAAACCAGATTCTGGTCCAGATTTCGCCAGCCAGCTTGGCCAATGGAACCAACAACGCCGCTTACTCGCCGGTTACATTCACAGCGACGGGAGGATCCTTCATCCCGCAGTTTACTTGGTCGGCCTCTGGATTGCCGCCCGGCATGACCTTATCCTCCGGGGGAACACTTTCCGGCACGGCCACGCAGACCGGCACCTTTGACATCACCTTGCAATTGACCGATTCTTTGTCCCGGACAGTGCAGTGGTTCTACACCCTTATCATCCAATGAACGGCATTCCCTCTCATTCCCTTTCGACGAACCGCCTGCGCCGCATGATGAAGTGGCCGCTCATTTGTGCGTGGTTGAGCTTCTCCTTGGTGGGCGCGGCGCTGGCGACGGATCCGATTTATCAAAATTTCTCGCCGATCAATTACACGGTTCCCGGCAACCCACCGCCGGCACTCGATGTCCAGGCTTTTGATAATGAAAGTGTTTACAGCATAACCTATGGGGTTTACACCGCCTACCCGGAATTGTATGAGACTTTAAACACATTGTTCTACACCAACAATGGCACCATGGTTGCCAATGCCCCGATCACCACTAATGGCTTTGCTTTATCCCTAGGCAGCGTGGGTGCCGGATTTAATTTTGATTTGCAGGTCACCAACCTGAACAACCAGCACCTGATGGCAGACACTTTTTATAATCCCGGCACCATCTATTGCGATTCGACTAATACTGGTAACAACATTCTCAATTTTTACGGATCCATTTTTGGGAGCTTTCTTTTTGAACAGACCAGCATTGGCATGTTCTCGGTGATGGCAACCAACATCATCAATCCGGGCACCATTTACGTGGGGGCCAGCGGCTTGATGCAATTCACCGGGCAGGGAGCCGATTTGTCCCGCAGCACGCTGACCATCGAGGGCAGTCTTTTGGGGCAGGTTTTCCTCGGCACAGGATTGTTTTTTAACTTCTTCAATTCCAGTCAGAATTTTAGCGCCACCGGATTTTTTGGCACCGACACGAATCAGGATTGGAATCCCGGTGCTCAATTGGGTCCCAATTTTGCCCAATCATCTTTTTCGGGTTATACGCTGCAAGGAAATGTATTATTCGCCAACGTATTGTATCTCACGAATTCCACCTCCTATTTCAAGATTGATGCGAACGGCACGAATGGCGCGACGGTGCGCGCTGTTTTCCTGATGGACACCAGCGCAAATGTCGCCACCAATGTATATTTGCAGCCCGCCGGTTCGGCCGGACTTTTGGGTTCAGGCACCGCCGACGTGGAATGGATCGGCTCTTATTTGAACCCGGCCACGGGGCAGACCGTTTCAAACTATCTTTATCTCAACGACGACTATTTGCTGGGTGCCTCCACCAATGTATTCTTATATGGCGGTAATGGCGGTGCCAACAGCGGCATTCCGGATAACTTCACTTTCACCACATCCAGCACCGAACTATTGTCCGGGCCAGTGCCCAGCCAGTTTCAAAACGTTTTCCAAAATGGTGTGATCACCAATCCCTATTCTTATTTTCAAGGGCAACTGATCGCTTCGACTGTCTCCACTAATAAGAGTGGATCAAACCCCAGTGGTGCTTTGACCAATTTGCCCGGTCGCTTGCAGGTCACTGCCACCAAGGATTTGAACCTGACCCTGGCACAGATTTCCGGCCAGAACTATATGTCGCTGATTGCGACCAACAATTATGAAGGCAGCGCCGGCGCATCCATTGCGTCGCCTTATTCGGACATCAACTTGGGTGTCACCAATGGATTCATGACCATCAGCAATCTTTTGATGTCAGGCATTCCCGCATGGAGCGGCGCTATATCGGCATGGAGCACGCGCTGGACGAATGTGGATTCCACCGGTTTTGTAACCGATTACCGCGTTCTGCTGGTGCAAAGTCAGCTGTCTCCCACCACGCAGCCAATGGTGCAGACCTTGAAATTGCATGCGACCAATAGTCTGATTATCAGCGACGTCTTGAATGTGTTGAGTTCGCTTTATATTGACGCCCAAAACCTGACGCTGACGACTAACTTGTCGGGTAATGGGGCTACATCCTTGGACGGCGAGATCAATTGGAACGGCACCGCAAACATCGGCACCGGCCAGTTTCCCAACCTGCTTTGGTTGACCAATAACGGGGCCATCCGGTCGCTGGGATTTGATCAGTTTGGGAGCACCGGGACACCTTACGGCGCGCTTATCAACAATGGTCTGATCGCCGACCAAGGTTCAACCATCTATGCGAATAATTTTCTGAGCAGTGGCATAATCTCCAACGGCGTCGGCAATTTCCTCCTGCAATCCAAGATCACGACCATCACCAACGGCTCCA
>Ga0302270_10004600_pt1 | contig 12769 bp, 9 predicted proteins | sample III_Bog_E2_3_FD_198773 | JGI IMG/M metagenome (GOLD analysis project Ga0302270, IMG submission 198773) | Peat permafrost microbial communities from Stordalen Mire near Abisko, Sweden - III_Bog_E2_3 | ecosystem: Environmental > Terrestrial > Soil > Wetlands > Peat | place: Sweden: Abisko...
CACTTTACCATGCACGAACTTCTTCCCAGATACCTTCCGAGTATTTCACGCCATTCGCATCAATTGGGAGCGATACCATGAGCGTCCACCCCGGATGCGAGAACGTATCGGAGGAGGTCGGAAGGGACCAGGTTGGCAATGAGTGCCCGCCCGCCGCCTTTGCTGGTGGCGCGAATTTTGGCTCCCCTGAACGAAACGCCTATTTACGTGAAGCTGCGGAGCGTCTTAGCGCCGCTCTCTTCCAGGTTGTCCACCAGCCGACCTCCAAAGGGCGAGATCGGTCACTTGCCGCGCTGGTGGTCCTCATCTATGGCCCCACACCGTTTGGTGGCGTGAACAGCCTGAGGGACGTGGCGATGCGTTATGGCATGACGGAGCAGAATCTCTTCCAGCTGATGCGCGGCCACCGGGACCTGCTGTCTCGCGCGGCGGACCCGGAGTACGAGATATGAGCCTCGATACGCGGCTGGCAGCGGCTCTCGACGGCGCCCACAACGCCCCCCCGCTCCAAGCAGAGGCCGCGGGGTCCTTCATGCACGACGGGCACCGACATCGCATCGAGAGGATCCGGTTTTTGGGGCCGCCCGCGAGCTACGACTACGTTCGCATCGGGATCTTCGCCGGAATTCATGGGGACGAACCCTCGGGAACGGCCGCTTTGAGCATTTTTCTCAGCTCGCTCCTCGAGAATCCCGCCCGGGCCACAGGATACGAGTTGTTTGCATACCCCGCAGTCAATCCTGTGGGCCTGGAGCGAGGAACCAGAGGGAACTGTTCCGGTTTGGACCTGAATCGGGAATTCTGGAGAGATTCCAGGGAACCCGAAATCGGGATCATCGAACGCGAACTGCGCGAGAATTGCTTTAATGGTCTTATCGCGCTGCACGCGGACGACTCGTGCGAGGGCACCTACGGGTATTCACACGGCAATACGGTGGAGGACAGCCTGCTCAGGCCGGCACTGGACGCGGCCGGAAAGGTGCTTCCGAGGGACCAGCGTCCGTCGATTGACGGATTCCGTGCACGCGAAGGAATCATCTCGGACTGCTATCAAGGCATCTTAGCCCCGCCTCCCGAACAGCGTCCGAGGCCCTTCAATTTGATCTTTGAAACTCCAGCCAAAGTGGCCCTCGGCCTGCAGGCAGCAGCCCATGTTGCGGCGCTTGACGCAATTCTCGCCACATATCGAGGATATCTGTCCTACGCACAGGATCTTTAGAAACCGCCAGGATCGACAACGAAGAACCTGTGGGTAACTATAAGGAACTGAATGGGGAAGAGGAATGAGCCCACGAATGTCTACCTAGCCCTGTAATTCTTCCGGAATGAACTCAAACTGCTGCAACTACCTTGCCGACATCGCTCATTTTCGCTCCCGTCGCAAACAACGCCCTAAATAATAGATCTAGGGAGACGTCGGATTCCGCAGCCTCTAGTTTAGCTATTCGAGATTGGCTCGAGCCAATACGGCGCGCGAGTTCAGTCTGTGAATAGTGTAATCGCAAACGGCGGCTGCGCACCTGTTCGGCCAACGACATCCGTAGCGACACCAAGGTACTTTCCTCCGGGCTAAGGGCCAGAAATTCATCGGCAGAGCCCACTTTGAAGCCGGCGGCTTCGAGACGTTGTTTTTTTGCAGGTTTCATAGAATAGATTCGTAGATCTTCAGGCGACGTTTGCAGTTATCGAGGACGGCTTGGGGAGTCTTCTGTGTCGTTTTGTTGTGCACCTCTAGGATGACCAGGGCATCAGCCGAGTTATGATAGAAGATGCGCCAGTTCTTGGTTTCGTCACGAATGCGAAGCTCGTGGCAACGCGATCCTATGTCCGGCATGGGACGGGAATGCGGAAGGCCGATATTTTCGCCCTTCTGCAGTCGCCGTAGCAACATGCCAGCCTCAATCCGGGCCTCACCTGAGAATGGAGGAGTCTTGATTTCTCCCTCCATCCACACGAGTGGCTTGTCGGCTTGAGACATGGAAAACTAGTATGTCAGTTGCGATATATGTCAAGGCCGACATTTTTTTGGTCGTCCTCGCCAAGGTAACTAAAAGAAACTAAATAGGACGCGCCATTGTGGCTCATTAGAATCCGCATGATAGCCGTCATTTAGTCACCCTGAGGGCACATTCTCCGGTTCTGGACCCTCTGATTTCATATCTGGACTCCGAGCGATTCGGATCAATCCTCGAAGACTGACCTCCCCTCCCTTGCTCGCTGTCAGGGTATCATCTAGTTGCTCCCGCGTGATCTTCCCAAGCGGCCAAAGTTGAGAAACGCGGGCTCGCGTAATACCCTCCCTTCTAGCTATTTCCGCACAAGAACGAACCCTACCCTCTCGTAAATGTGCGGTCCACGAGTGGACCTTGAGAATCACCGACCAAAGGTACGATGCGGTCCCAGTAAACCGGCGCTTCTGCGGAATTTCCATGGTCGCTTTCCTGATAGAATTCCTCGCCGTCTCGAAGGGCATCGAGACTCGCAGAATTTTGTCTCGGATCCCTCCTTGGGCAGCCATTTCAGGATCAGAGACACAATTTTCGACGGCTTTTTGTGTCAGATGCGTAATTGGGTCTCGATACCCATGCTGGGATGAAACGATTCAGTTATCGGCACGCGGCCTAAATAGATCCACTGAGACCTTCAAAACGCTTACAAGTCCTAGGATTCAGTTAAGTATACTCACCTACGTTTCGGCGTAGAATTGCATTGAGCTAATTAGGATGGAATAGATGGTTCAGGAAACGGAGCCCTGACTTTCCAGCACACCTGGGCTTGGAGGCGCACTTTGAGAACGAATCGCCCGGTCGACAACATTTGCAACCGGCCCGACAAGGAAGAGCGCATAGTAGGGAGCGTCGACCACGCCATTAAGGCGCAAAACCATTTCCGCGACGGCAATGAGCGACGCGACCAAACATTGAGAGCGCCATCCCCGCACCGTCGTCGGCGGGTCCGTAATCATGAAAAAAACGAACAATTGATACATTGGCCCGGTCAGCGGCGCGACGGCCGAGAGCCATGGATTGCCCGTGACCTCACTCCGGATCCATGAAAGGAACAGAAAGGTCCCGACATAGGACGCGCAGATGTGGAATCGCCTGAGGCGGAAAATGATGACCGAACCGATGCACCAAACCGTGATCATCGGCCAAAGCGTATTGCCCCATTGAATGCTCAGGGAGGCGACGGCCGCCGGGTAGAGGAAGAGCATCGCGCTGACCCCGAAGTTTGACGGATTCCAGATGTGCCGGCCACGCCAGCGGATGGCGTACTTGGACAGTATGGACAGGGAACTACACAGCATGTAGGGCCACAGAAACGGCGAGCGAACAAGGATACCGACGCTAATCCCGGAAATGTAGGCGCTGGCGAGGTGCGGCCATTTCCCGAGGACCAGGCGGGAAAGGATTATTTCCATCCCTATCGAGGTGGCGATGGCGAGCAGAGTGCGCCCCCCGCTTTCCAGGACCCCAAACTCGAACTGCCCGGCAAGGAGGATACACGTGATGAACAGCGGCGGCAGATAGCGGTTGTTCGGGCTGAAAAATCGCGACTGCCACGAGGGAGCATCTGCCATCGGGGTTTCGCTTGGGACTCTGGCGACTGCTGTGTTCACTTGGGTTCCTCGATATGGTTCAGGGTGTCGATTGGTGGGGATTCCAACGTCTGCACGCGCCCGGAGGGCCATCTAACGGTGACACTATCGACCGCCCTTGCCTCTCCCAGTCCAAAATGCAACCGCCGTTGGTTTTCGGCTGCAAAGCCGCTCGCAGCCTCGACTTCCTGAAGTTGACTCTGGCCGTTCCATTTGACCCTCACCTGCGCCCCGATCGCGCTGCGGTTGCTGGCCCCCCCCTTAAGTTCAAACTCGATCCAATTTCGGCCCGGCTTCACATGGTTGCGATAGAGCAAGAGGGGCCCTCCTTGGTTGGCAACGATGACATCCAGGGACCCATTGTTCTCCAGGTCGGCCAGGGCCACGGCACGGCCGTCATAGGTTTCCGTGACTCCGACGGCCTGGGATACATCAAAGAATCGGCCGTCTCCTCCATTGAGCCAGAGACGTTTCCTCTGGAAGCCGGCGAGGCTCCGGCCCCGCATCGCCGGCCAGTTCTTCGCATCCGAGATGATGCTGGCGTTTCCACCCGTGATTTCAGAGAAGTCGTACCAGTAATTGCTTTCCGACTTGGCCGAGACGTAGCCATTCACCAGGAAGAGATCGAGGAACCCGTCATTGTTGAGGTCGCCGAACTGCGCCCCAAAGCTCCATCCTCCGAGTTCTATGCCCATCGCCGAGGCTAGGTTCGAGTACTTCAGTGATCCCGGGGCCTGGGGTACCCAAAGGTTGTTGCCTTGAACGAGGACTCCATCCTCGGAGATGTTGGATACATAGATCGAAAGGGCGCCGGAATTGAGGACATCTCCGACACTCGCGTTCATGCCGCTCTTCGGACTGTGTCCGACCCCCGACTCCTCCCCAATCTCTCTAAAACGGCGACCGTTGGGTCCGGCCTCATTGATGTACAGCTGCGATACCCCGTAGTCGTTCGCGAGGAAGAGATCGGGCATCCCGTCGTTGTTGAAATCGGCTGCGATCACCGCGAGCGTCCATCGGGTGCTGTCCAGACCGACCTCGTGGGTGACGTCCCTGAACGTGCCGTCTCCCATATTGCGAAAGAGCCATTTCCGCCCGCCATTGTTCGCGTACTCGAAGCTGTTGGGCATAACCTTCGTCGTTGGCGTCGACTCGAGGCGGACGTCGTCTGGCCAATAGCCCGCGATGAACAGGTCCAGCTTCCCGTCGCCGTCGTAATCGAGCCAGGTTGCGGCACCCGCGTTGATCCAGTCGGGCAGCCCCGACCGGTCGGTGACCCGGGTAAAGCCACGGCCGTGGTCGTTGTGGAACAGCTCGGGCTTCCCCCACTTGTAGACAAACAGGTCCTCGTAGCCGTCATTGTCGTAGTCGGCCCAGACCGCCCCCATGCAGACGCCGGTGCCCGGCTTGTTCAGGTCCGCGATGCCGAGTTCTTCAGCAACGTCGACAAACCGGCCGTTCCCAAGGTTGCGGTAAAGGTGGTTCTTGCTGCCAGGACTGCTGTTGGTGACATAGATGTCATTCCAGCCGTCGTTGTCGTAGTCGACAATCGACACCGACGCGCCCATGGAACCGATCATCGGCGCGATGTTCTGCAATTTCTGGTCCACGACCGGGATCGAGTGTACCATGTGGATCCCGGACGCCTCAGCGACTTCCTCGAGCGACATTCCGTAGCGATCCATGGCCGACTGCTGCCTGGCGAGGTCCGCGTCGGCTCTGCGCTTTCCGCGAAGGTACAGGAGCGGCCCGAACAGGACCGCAATTAGCAATAATGCGAGCACCGTCTGCTTTGAGGTCTTGCTCATATCCAGCTCCCAGCGGCTACTTCTCGCGACAGGGTCGGGGTGGACCGCAACGTGGAGGTTGCGCCGAAAAGGGCGGTGGGCATCAAAGGGTTTCCTCGTTTAGATTTGTCGTACTAGGTGGATTGCGCGTGCCTGAGGCCAAAGGTCACTTCTTTAACACCCGTGACCCAGACTTCCCATTCAAAAACGCCGGAAGGCGAGATCTTTGAAAGTTCGAAAATCCAATCGCCTCTCATAGCGAATTTCGGGCTTCCCACATACTCTCCAGCGGGCTGACTTGGCGAAATATTTGTGGTGAAATGCAGGCCCAAAGGGGGGAGCGTTCGAGCATCGCTGAGATTGTTTAAATTCGCTCGGCCACACAATCCCGACCTATCGCAACCCGCATCGGGCCAGCATGGCCCCGATCTCCGCATCGGTCGCGTCCAATTTTTCGCCATTCCTGTACAAGTCCCACGGAGACGCTGGAAACCACGGGTCGCGGCTCACATCGGTGAAACCTGCCACGTCGTAAGCCTGGACCGCATCGCGCACCCTTGCTCCCAGGTTGGCGCGGCCCGGTTCCTCAAGGGACAACGCCTTCAGGCGGGGGCCGAAGACGGGATGCCGGCACAGGAGGAAATCGGGGACCAGGGAGTTTTTCCCAAGGCGACGCGCAGCCTCCGAGAAGCTCGCTGCTGTGAAATAGAGGAGGCTCATCCGCTTGAAGTCGTCAAATCGGCCCATTCTTGCGTAGAGCGCATTAACGAGCCGGGCCGTAGCCTCAAATTCACGCGTCGTCGTATCCGCGTAGTCCGTGAGTCCGGGCCCAAATTCGGGCATCCCAAGGCTGCGCATAAGCCGCGCAAGCCGCTGCACGCCGAGAAGCGTAAGGGGAAAGCCGGTCGAAAGAAGGGGGTCGATGACACCGGCCGCAGACGGCAGGAGGGCCCAGCGCTTACCGGCCACCTTTCCACTTTGGAATGCCGTCCTGGGCAGCCAAACAAACGGCATCGTCGCACGCGCCGAGGCAAACTGTTCCCCTATCGAAGGAAGTTCGCGCATTACATTCGACCATCCCTCCTGTCCGCGGCGGAACTCCAGCCGCTCGGCCACGGCGTCAACAGCCACGACACCGGCGCTTGTTCTCCCGTTGTTGAACCTTAGTACCCATACCCATCCTCCATCGAAGACGTGGTGAACGGCCGCCTGCTCGGGGGGAAAAGGCGGTGCGCCCGGCGTAAACGCGGCGGACAACGGCGAAACACCCTCGAAATGGGCATAGAGCGCCTGGGTGTGCGGGAACCCTTCTACAGGCTTCTCTTGAAGGTGCATCAACCGGTGGAAAAACCCTCGGGGGCCGCTGGCATCGACAACGAAGCCCGCAGTGATCTCGATGCCCCGTCCTTCGCGCACGCCCGAGAGCACGACATGGCCAGGTTCCTCGGCGGCGAGGTGCAGCACTGTCTCGTCGCGATAGTCGACTCCCATCGCCGCCGCCCGTTCGGCAAGGTAGCGATCAAATTCAGGGCGGTACCAATGAGTGTCGGCGACGCGTTCATTCGGGCTGGCGCCGACCATGAGTTGGCGCGAAAGCGCGGCCCCGGGATCCACGGGAAAGCGCTGTCCAAGATCGTGTTTGTAGAAGGTGAAGCCCCGCTTGAGTCCGCAGGCAATGTCCGGGTGCTCATTCTGCCAGGTCCCCCACTTGGAGAGGGAACGAACCTCCGGCATCTGGAACTCGTCGCAGATCTCCTCCAGGAGGAGATTGGTCAGGGGTGTCGTCGATTCGCCGATGGCAAATCGCGGATGCCTTCCTCGCTCAACTAGGACTACCGACAGGCCGAGGCGCCGGGCGGCCATCGACATGAGCGATCCGGCGAATCCCGAACCGACCACCGCGAGATCGAAATGCTCCCTTGTCACGTGCCGCAGCAGCTAAAGCGGGATATGAGGGGGACGGCCGCTGCGCCATGCGAAATCGGGAAATCGGCCGATTTCACGACCCAATCCGGCGCGTCCCCAGGCGGCAATATATTGCGACTCACGGGATCTGCCGATTCGACGCCGGCTTCCGCGCAAGGACCATCGAACCCACCCAACGTGTGTTGTAGTCGCCTATCCAGGCCTGGTCGAGGCCTGCGGGCCGGTCCTGCCGCCCATATGCCTGGTCATCCATCGAGCGGAATGGCAGGGGCCCGACTTCCCAGCCCCGAAGGACATGGAAATCCGCATCCTTGTCCCACCCGTAGGCGTACAGGAAAAAATCGCGGTCCGTGCCCGGAGGCTTCGGAACAAAGCGGCTGGCCTCAAACGTGAGCGCAAGTTCATCGCCCCCATTGAGGATTGCCAGCCGGTCGTCGCCCCCTTCGATCAGCGCCCGCACATCGCCATACCTTGTGCACCAGCCTGCGGGAGTACGGTCCCACGGCGGCGAGCCGACCACTTGGTCGTATTGGGGAGTGAGCGGTTGAGCGGGGGCCTGGGGCAAATAGCGGCTGAATCCCCGCCAGTGCAGGCCCGCCGCGTCTGCGTGGATGGACTGCTGCCTCGTGGCTTTGGAATCGATCCGCTCGCAGAGAACTGCTTCGTCCCAATGAATTTCAAACGATGTCGTGAGCCGAAGGCTGTGCGCCCCGTTCGGCAGCTTGCCTTCCAGGTCCACGAGTATCGTCTTAGTCTTTCCGCAAGGGGCGCCGACTTCGGTGTCCACCTTCCGCCATGAACCATCGGGAAGTTGCACCTCAAGCGTCGGGAATGGGGGCCCAACGGAGGGGTCAATCGATGCCGCGATGTTGGCCATCCCTCCGCCGAATTGAAGCCAACCCGTAAGCGCAAGCACAAGCGGCTTTCTCGTATCCACCGCCCCGAAGTCCATGGTCACCGAATACGGCTCCGCAAAACCGCGCAGCTGCGGACGGCGCAAAGCTGTCGGGGAAACCATCCTTCCGTCAGTCCTGGCGAGTTCCGAGGTCACCTCAAGCCCGTCGCTCCGGACGGCATGCACTGGCGCCCCGAGCGGCCTTAGGGTCCAGATTTCGGGGGGTGGGAAGGGCCCGGAGGCCCGCAGCTTGCTCGTGCTATAGACGATCGTCCCTGAAGGATGGTCGACCGCCATGAGGCGCGCCTCGTCGAGGTAAAGGACCTCGCGCAGCTCATCGGTAACACGAACCTCGTACGCGCCGTTATGGGGAGGAAAAGTTTCGTCGTTACCCAGCGCCAGCATCTCCTCCGGATTTGAAGGCACGAGTCTGGACTTGGTGAGCGGCAGGCCCAGGGGTGCGGCCCCTAGGATATCCGTCACAAAGCGGAATCCATGGCCGTCCCAGGCGTAAAGATACGGGCAGGAGCCGCTCGGCAGCTTGGGCTCCACGACAGCGACCGGCACCGCCGGGACCGCCACATCCAATGTGGTCGTGGCCAAGTCGGACCAGTGGACCGTTAACGCATCCAGCTTCGAATGAGAACCGATGCCGATCTCAATCGGAAGCGCATGCACGAAACGGCTGGTTCGCCAATTGCCGGCGCTCACGTCGATCCGCATGCCCAGCGCGCTGGCATTTGAGCGCGTACCCGTGAGGTGAATCTTCAGCTGGCGATTCGCATTACCCCCGTCGTTGCGCCAGAATTGAAGCCCCTTTGGCGTTGTGAGAATCAGGTCACTGGAGCCACCGCCGTCAAAATCGGCCGCGATCGCACCGTCGACCGGGCCAACCGTGTTGAGGCCCAGGGAGGCCGTGACGTCGCGGAACCCCGCGTGTGCCTCGTTCCGCCACACCCGAATTCCGTCGGGCCCGTACGCAAGGATGTCAAGCCAGCCATCATTGTCGAAGTCCACGAGGACTAGGCCTGCCGTGCGAAACCCCGCGGTCGGGAGGCTTACCGGGTCCTTGTGGCCGCTGAGGAGCACCTTGATGCCATCCTGCGTCGCGAGAACAACATCGAGTTCCAGGTCATTGTTTAGGTCCCCGACCGCAATGATCGATGCTGCCGGCCATCCGTCAGACACCGCGCTTGGGGCAAATGCCGAGGCCCTCCTCTTTGTGAAGTAACGCGGCGGCTGGCCCTTCATCGCGACGAATACGCCAGGGAGGCCGTCGTTTCCCCAATCCGCCATTTCAATCGCCGTCGCGCCTGGGAGAGTGCCGGGAAGACCGGAGTCATCTACGTTCGTGTCAAACGACGAACTTCCTATGTTGCGCGAAACCTGGAGGCCGGAGTTGCCCGGCATTATTGTGACAAGGTCCAGGTTTCCGGTGACGTCGAGGTCGCCGAGAAGGCCTGAAACCGCCCGAACCTGCCCGAGCCCGGTGGAATCTGAGTAATCATAGGCCCTTCCCTCGGAGGTTATCTTGTAGACGCGGGAGCCGTCCTCCCCAAGGACTACCACACAGCTGGAGCCGTCATTTCCCAGGTCCCCCACCAAGGCAGAACCATATTTCGCACCACGTTCCGCTGGCATCGGGCGACCAAGCGGTGAAAAATGGCCCAGCCGGTTGTCGAGGAGGCGAAACTCCCCGCCCGGCTCGCGGGCCACGATGCTGTTCCTGCCGTCGTGGCCGTAGTCGACGACTGCGATCGGCCCCTTGTAGTCGGCCGCCTTACCCCCAAATGCGGCATCCGTTGAATTGACAAAACGAACGGGAATGCCGGGGCTCACCGGCTGTTCCAGAATGAACGGTTCGAGTGGCTTCGTGTATGCGCATTGCTCGAGCGCGGCGGGGTCCAAAGGCCCCGGTTGCCCTTTCGCGGCGAGTTGCAGGTGCTGGCGAAGCTCGTTGGCTGCCTCGTCGGTCTTGCCCAGGCGATCGTAGAGCCGGCTAAGGAGATAATGCACCGTCGGGTGTGTGGGATCGTAAAACGCTACCGCCTGGAAGTCGTTCAACGCCTCCTGCCTTTCGCCCAAGGCATCATGCGCCAGGCCCAGCTGGAAATTCAATGCGGTGACGCGTGTATCAATGGCCTGTGACTGCTGAAATGCCTGCACGGCCGCCTTCCATTGCGAGAGGTGCATGTAGGCGCAGCCCATCAGATAATACGCCGCAGGATTGTTTCGATCCAAGGCGAGCGTCTGCTTCGCCATTTCCACCGCATCGGCCTCCCGGTTTAGCCTTAGGTAGGCATTTGCAATGTTGAGCCTGGCGTCCGTCGACTCGGGCGATGCATCGAGCGCCTTGTTGTAAGCCCGGGCTGCCGCATCCAGGTCTCCCTTCCGCATGAGGTTGTTGCCGCGATTCATCAATCTCACAAAATCCTCGTTGCCCGCATGGTGCCACAGCAGCCACGAACCGGCGGCCAGCACGGCAAGAATGATGGCAGACCAGAATAGGCGCATTCGCATATCGGACCCTATTGGCTCCAACATTGCGCAGGGAAAGTCGATTACGAATTCGCGCGCGACACCTGCCAGCGCTGCATTTTGGAGGCGCCGCCATGTCGCTCGACAGGGTCGAGGCTACCGGTGGCGTGCGGTGCCGAAACAACTCACGGATTCGGCGATCGCTGCAAGCGAAGCTGCATTGGCGGACCGCGATCCTCGTTATCGGCCCCCCAGCTTTCGGCCGTCTCACGGCACCTTGGTGATCGACCATACGAGCTTCACAGGGGCGAAGTCGCCCTTCTTCAGGTGCGTGAGCTGCAGTTGATTTCCGCAAAGGCATTTCTACCAGAGTGAACCGCGACCCGACATCGCTAGGGCCCAGGCACTTGATCACGGTTGGATCGCATGCGTTAATCTTGAAAAACAAGGACATTGGGTCCGTTACCGGCGTAAGCTTGCAAACCAAGGCATCCCTGTAACCCGGCAACTCACTCACGAAAGCGTTTGAGAAGTCGCGACACGAAACCGTGTTGCGCCTTGACCGCGCCGGTGCCGGCGGCAAATTGTTATCCCGCCAACAAAATCAAAAATAATATCATGGAAAAATTAGACGCTATTCTCGCTAACCAGTCGAAGCTACTCGCGAACCAGGAGACGATCGAGGCCAACCAGTCCAAGATCATCGCCAATCAGAAGAAATTCGAGAAGGTGCTCGGCAACCAGGGTGAAATTAAGACCAACCAGTCCGCCATCCTCAAGAACCAGAAGAAGTTCGAGAAGGTGCTCGGCAACCAGTCGAAGGTCCTCGCGAACCAGGGGACGATCGAGGCCAACCAATCCAAGATCATCGCCAATCAGAAACAAATCCTCGCTAATCAGAAAGCGATTCTCGCGAAGTAAGGCGCGCCTGCCGGTGTGGATGGGGTCTGTAGGAAGATTCGAAAAGGGGCCGAGTCAGGAGACTTCCATCCCACCAAAGGTGGGACCTTGCCGAAAACCTAGGGGGAGAATTTTGGAAGGTACGACAGAGCGGGGTGTTGAAAAATTAAGGTGCCTTAGAGGTACTTCGGATGGCGCTTCACCCATTCGGCTATTCCCGAGGCAAGGATCGACCCGTGGCCGCCGTTTACCCCTATTTCAACTCTGTTCACCCCAAAATATTTGTGTGATTTGCCGCGAAATTCTTTCTTTAGTGAGCGCGGTTGCCCAGATCTGGGCATAGGCACCTTATAAGTGCCCTGTAGCAGGTAGTTCTAAACGTCGCATTTTATGAACATGAATAAATTAAGAGTGGCAGCAGCCTTCGGGATTTCATTAGTTATCTTTATCGGATGCATTAGGGCCGCGGATGATTCAACGGCCGCACCCTCGACGCCGGCCCCCGAGTTAACAAGAATCAAGGTCGGTTGCATTGGCATCACCTGCGAGGCGCCGCTCTACGTGGCGATCGAGAACGGGTACTTCAAAGAAGAAGGGTTGGATGTTTCGCTGACAAAATTCAGCAATTGGTCGACCTACAAGGACGCGCTGGGTCTTGGGCAATTCGACATCACCCATCACCTGATCATGATGTTCCTAAAACCCATCGAACAGGGGATGGACGTCAAAATCCTTGCCGGAGTACACCGGGGATGCCTGAGGGTGCAGGCTTCCACTACGGGCAGTGTTCAAAACCTGGAGGATTTGCGCGGAAAGCGAATTGGCGTGCCGGGTATGGGCACGCCGCCGTTCATTTTCGCCAACAGGGCGCTGGCCTTGAAGGGCATCGATCCGTCGAAAGAAATCACTTGGAAGGTCTATCCGGCCGGCGAGTTGAAGCTGGCATTGGAGCTGGGCGAGGTGGACGCGGTGGCAGACTCGGAGCCGATCGGCACCCTCCTTCTCTCCAGCGGGAAGGTCAAGAACATCGCCGACCAGGCGGTCGACGAGCCCTTTGCCAGCGAGTATTGCTGCGCAGTCGTGGCAAATGGGAAATTCGTCGCCAATAACCCGAAGGCCGCCGCGGCCGCGACGCGCGCGATCCTGAAAGCCGCCAAGTGGGTGGAGGCCAATCCCCGAGCGGCC
>Ga0302270_10004615_pt1 | contig 12738 bp, 10 predicted proteins | sample III_Bog_E2_3_FD_198773 | JGI IMG/M metagenome (GOLD analysis project Ga0302270, IMG submission 198773) | Peat permafrost microbial communities from Stordalen Mire near Abisko, Sweden - III_Bog_E2_3 | ecosystem: Environmental > Terrestrial > Soil > Wetlands > Peat | place: Sweden: Abisko...
CTCCACCATCTCTCCACCCGCGCCGTAGAATGCCAGCACGAACCATGCGTTCATAAAGAAGAAAAACCACACGTTGACGCAGGCCATGGCGATGAAAGCCACCACCCAGGGATGCATGCCGTGCATCATGACCAGCGGTCCCAGGACGACGCTGATGATGATTACACTGGAGGTGATGGAGATCATCACAAAGCGGAAGGCATACACGCCAAGCGCCATGGCCACCACAAACAGGTAGGGATTCGCCACGGAGCGTGCGATTACCGGTCCCAACGCCTGGCCCAGCCAGAGGTCAATCTTGAGGACTTGAAAGACCACTCCGATGTTCATGAGGCAGCCAATGTAGATGATGGCCGGCCAATCCACGCCCTTGCGGAAATCATCGCGGCCAAGGATCGAAAAGCCGAGCAGAATGCAAATGCTGAAGAGAGCAACCTCCCCGGAAGAGATTTTGTGCAGCGGCTCAAGTATCCACATGAGCAGGGTGAGTACCAGCACAACGGCCGTGACCTTTTCCGCGCGGCTCATGGGACCGAGCCGCGCCAGTTCCTGCGGCAAAGTTTGACTGGGCAGCGGAAGCTTCTCCAGTGGACGGTACAGGAAGTAAATCGCAATGCCGGCCCCGAAGAACATCACCAGCGTCCACGGCGCGGCGTAGAGCATCCATGCGACCCAGGTGACGTGGTATTTTTCCGGAAAGCGCGACGCGGTTAAGTAGTTAATAAAAGTGCCGCTCATGAAGCCCGGCGTGCCGATGCCGCAGAAGCCAAGCCACATGGCGCCAAAGATGCCACCTGCGGCGCGCGATTTGCGCTTGCATTGGAGAGAATCACTGATAGCCAGCGCCAGCGGCGAGGCGATGGCCGCCTTGGCACTGCTGCTGGGGATCAATGGAGACAGAAGAGTGCCGACACCGAGCAGAGCCCAGGTTTGTCCGCTGAATGTGGCGGGAAAGGTGTTGAGGATGAGCAGGGCGACGCGACGAAGGAGTCCCGTCTTGGCGGCGACCACGCCCATGCCGAAGGCGCCGACCAGAATCCACCAGTTGGAGTCGGAGAAGCTGGAAAAGGCCTTCTGGAAGGGCACCGCCCCGGTTGTGACCCAGAGCGTGCACATCAGCATACTGGTGACGAATTCGGGGATCACGTCGAAGATCCAGAAGAATATTGCCCAGACCATTACACCGGCGGCATGCATGGCAGGCACCGTCAGTCCCTGCGGCGGTGCATGCAGCGCCACGTACACTCCGAGCACGATGGCCAGGGTGGCGCCACCGATCCTCTTCAGGTTACGCGGCAGCGTTTGGCTTTGAACCGGCACTGCAGTAAGAACTGCTTCGGCCATCCTACAGCCTCCTTTCCTGTGCTGCTCAATCGCGAGGGATTCGGGCTAGCGATTCTGGCCCGTTTTTTCCGTGGCCCTTGCCTCGCGCGCCAGCGGGCGAAGCCGAAGCGAGAATTCACGCAACGAGATATCGGCGAGAAACGCTACCCCGCACTTCGCTATCGGAGCAGCCGGATTGCCCTGCACCACGGTCATCGGGGGCACGGAGCGCGTCACCACGCTTCCGGCCGTCACCACTGCGCCTCTTCCAATTACCACGTTGGGGAGAATCATCGATCCAGGGCCGATGAACGCCTCGGGCTCGATGTGGACACCCTGCGCCTCCTTGAAGTGCGCGATGATCGTCACCCGCATGCCGAGAAAGCAATCGTCGCCAATGGAGACCAGTTCTGGACTGGACGAGTCAATCAACGTGCCGTAGCCGATCAGCACATTCTTGCCGATTTTGACGCCACGCGCGCGGTGCAACCATATCCGCAACGTGCTGGCGCCCGGCATGCACAACGCCAGCTGTTGCAGGATGCGGTTGAAAATGCCCCGCAACAGCCCTTCGCGCTTCTCAAACCGGTTGTGATTTAGAAGAGACATTCAGATGCGTACCTGTCCGCTCTGGATTCGCTGGTACAGCACGCGATCCAGGCCGATGTATTCCTGAAACTCAGGGTGGAAAAAGAAGATGGGATCGTCCGTCTCCGCCGGATCGAAGCCCTGGCGCGCGAGGCTGACCTTGTTGTACTTGAAGGTGCCGGTCACTTCGATCTCGCTGCGCACCCTTAGAAACACAGGACACGCATGCGCCGGCAATCGTTCCAGCAAGTGGGCGCGCAATGCCTGCAAATCCAGCTTGCCCTCGGCGACGATGGCCGCCATGCCGGCCCGGCCATCCGCCCCCGGAACGCGCACGCCGTACACGACAGCCTCGCGCACCGCATCGAGAGCGGCGATGGAACTGGCGACCTGGGCGCAGGAGACGTTCTCACCCTTCCAGCGAAAGGTCTCGCCGACGCGGTCCACAAAGTAGTAGAAGCCTCGCGCGTCTTTGCGCACCAGGTCGCCGGTGCGAAACCAGGCATCGCCCGGGCGGAAGACGTCGCGCAGCACTTTCCGCGCGGAAGAGCGTTCGTCTACGTATCCCTCAAAGCGGTTTCCGACATGCTCCGGCCCCTGTAGCAGAGGGCCGATCAGTTCACCCGCCTCGTCCGCCACACAGGGGATGCAGAGTCCCTGCGCGTCACGGACGGGCGCGTCCGTCTCCGCGTCATAGCGGATGATCCTGGCGGGAAAGCGCGCGGCAAGGTACGGCGGCGTCCTGCCGATGGAACCGGCCTCGCCTTCCACGTTGAACAGGGAGACGGCGCCTTCGGTTGCGGCATAGAACTCGAAGATGCGCGGAATGGCGAAGCGCCTCTGGAAAGGCTCCCACACCTCCTGGCACAGTCCGTTGCCGCACACCATGCGGAGGTTATGTGAGGCCTCGTTTGGCGAGGGCGGGGCATTCAGCAGATAGCGGCAGAGTTCGCCGATGTACTGGAAGAGCGTGCAGCGCCAGCGCGCAATGTCATCCCAGAATTGCGACGCAGAAAAACGACTGGCAATGGCCACGCTGCCACCCCCGGCCAGCGTGGCGCACGGGGCAACGATTCCGCCAACGCTGTGATACATGGGCAGGCAGCTGTAGAGACGATCCGCAGGCTGAACGTCCATCAGGCCGGCGAACCAGTGGCTCCATTGCATCACGCGTCCGTGGGTGATGCGGGCGGCGTTGGGTAACCCGGTTGTGCCAGACGTGTAGATGTAAAGCGCGCAATCTTCGATGGTGACCTGCCGCCGCTCGCATTCGGCGAGGGGCTCCGGCGATTGGCGGTCCACTTCCACGTCAATCCGCCGGCCGTGCGCGGCACCGCCGTGCAGCCACACCGTGGGCGAGGATGCAAGCAGCGGCAAGGCCGTAGCGAACTGTTCACTGAGCTCCGCGTCCACGATGATGTGCCCGGGCGCGGCGAGATTGATGCAATGCGCGAGCGAGGAGCCGACCAGCGAGGTATTCAGCAAGGCCACCACGCCGCCAACGGCGCTGATGCCCAGCCAGGCGGCCAGGTATTCCGGGCGGTTCGGCATCAGCAGGCCAACGCACTGGCCGCGCGTGATCTCCTGCGCCAAGGCCCAGCGCGCGTATTGATGGATGCGCTGATCGAGTTCGCGGTAGGAGAAGCACTCGCCATCCGACAGCAGCGCCGGTGCGTCGCCCAGCTCCGCGGCCCGCTCGGCGATCACCTGCGGGAGGATGCGGCCCGGCTGGCGCGCGATGGGAGCCGTTCGCTCCAGGGCAGACACCCAGGCCGCCGTGACCTTGTTTCCGCTCTTCGGCAATGTCTCGGTTTGGTTCATGCGGTGTTACCGGCATCCACGGTCATCACGGTTCCGGTAATACTCTTCGACCGTTCACTCAGCAGGAACTCAACGGCCTCCGCGATATCATCGCGGCCCGCAAGATGACGGAGTGCGCTGCGCCGGGCGATCTGTTCGCGCTGGTGCTGGTTGAGGCCATGGGTCATCTCCGTCTCCACAAAGCCGGGCGCCACTGCGTTGACGTTCACTCCCATCCGGCCGACTTCGCGCGCCAGCGAGCGGGTGAAGCCCATGAGTGCCGACTTGGTGGCACCATACACCGATAGCCCACTGTATCCGGTGAGGCCGATGATCGAACCCAGGTTTACGATCCGTCCGCCGCCGTCGGCGATCATGCCGCGCACCACGTACTTGGTCAGCACCATGGGGGCGAGAACATTCACGCGCAGAAGCTGCTCCATCTGTACCTCCGGCATGAGTGCCAGGACGCCTTCCGCTGCAATCGCGGCGTTGTTCACCAAACCGTAAATTCCGCCAAAGCGCTCGCGCAGCGTGCGCACCAGGCCGGGAATGCGATCCACCTGCGACAGATCAAAGGAGATGAAGTGAAACGCTCCAGGACGCTGGCTTTCGCTTTCAGCCATTACCTGCCGAAGCTCTTCGGTCTCGTTTCTGGCGATGGCGACGACGCGGTATCCTGAGGCGACCAGTTTCTGCGCGATCGCCAATCCCAATCCGCGACTTCCACCCGTGACAATGACGTTATGCACGGTGCCTCGCAATCTTCCCGGTCACACCCACCGTCAGCTCAGAGACAATGCGAATGGTGGCCGGGACTTTGTGCGCCGGGAGTTGACCACGGCAGAACTGGAGAAGCTCTTCCGTGACCTTCGCCCGCTCCGCGTCGTCGTGATCCCCTTCCAGCACCACCTCAGCCGCCACAAGTGCACCCGTGATTGAGTTTTTCCGCGCGCGGGCCAGCGCCATGCGCACCTTGGGATGCAGTTGGAGCACGGACTCCACTTCTTCGGGATGAATCTTGAGCCCGCCGACGTTGATCATTCCATCGCGGCGGCCCACGTAGTAGTAGCGGTCCCCGCGCTGCTCGACCATGTCGCCGGTATTGACGAAACCATCGGCCCCGGCCACGGCCGGCTCCTTACCGAGGTAGCGAATCGCGTTTCGCCGCGAGCGCAGGCAGAGCGCTCCATCTTCCACCTTGATGTCAACCTCGGAGTGCCGGGTTCCGGCCCAAGCCGCGGGGAAGCCCGCCAGCCCGTCATTCACTACGAATCCGACACCCGCCTCTGTGGAGGCGAAGGCGTGGGCCACGTTCGCTTGATAAAAGTCACGCGCGCGGTCGAGGATGGCTTGATCGGCAATCTCGCCGGACATGCGCAGGTAGGGCGGAGAAATAGACCGCGCCGCAGGACTCATGATGGCCCGGCGCCAGTGCGAAGGAGTGCCTGTCATGTGGGTGACGCCGTGCGCGCCGGCGCGCTTGAGGAACTCGGCCGTCGTCTCGCCGGAGCTGGAGAGCACCATGGAGTCGCCGCCGAGCAGAGCTCGCAGGAAGATACAGAGCCCGCCATAGCGCCGGATATCGTAGAACGTGGCCCACACCGGGCGCTCGGCCAGTGAGACGCTGGACTCCACGGTCATGCCCAGCGTTTTCAGCGTGTGGACCACCATCTTCGGCGTGCCCGTGGTGCCGGAGGTCAGCAGAATCCACTCGGTGGGCTGCTGCGCTCCGCGATGAAACGCATGCTCCTCCAGGTAGGTCCCGCACGGCACCAGCTCCGCTATGCCATGAAGATCCTCGGCGATCGTCCCATCACAGACGATGGCGTCAGCCTGCACGGCGGCGGCGACGTAGAGGAGGTCTTCTGTCCTGAGGTCTGGAGTGCAGAGCACCATGCGGCGCACGATGCCGTCCAGTTCGATCATCGCCAGGGCCGAGGCAAGCTGGTCCCTGGTTCGGAGCAGTACCGAGCGCCCGCGTAAGGATTCCGCTCTTCCCATTAGGCTGGTGCATCGCTCCAGCTCGGCCAGCCTGACGACCTTCTCCGCTCCGCAGAGAAAGCGCTCCTGGAGGTTTCCCGCCGCGCAGATTGCATCCCACAACGACTCGCGTTCGTAAGGTTGCATGACCATCATCCTTGACCGGCGGCTGTTATTTCAGTTGCTTGTTCACTGCATCTTCGTACAGACGCACGAAGTCGCCGACGGTGACCGGGAGCTGGGGCTCAGAGGCGGTGGCAAATGGATCGACGCCCAGTTCATCTTCCAGGCGGGCCACCACGACAGCCAGGCACAGCGAATCCAATCCGGAATCCAGAAGCACCACCTCATTGGACAGCGGTGCCAACTCAATGCTCTGCTGCTTCGCTACACTCGCAAACTGCTGCATAACCATTGATTGAACGGACATTTTTAACCCTCGACCTTTGAAATTAGAACCTATTTCCCCCGCGCCACGGTGCTGCTGCCCTCCGGTTCGAGGGCCGTCTCATCACCGTAACCATAGCCGTATCCGTAGCCATATCCGGGATAGCGCGCGGCCGTAGGATCGGCGGCACGATTCAGAACCACCCCCAACAGGCTCTCCCGGCGAAACTCCTGCGACGCTCTCTTGGCCAGAAACGAAGGCGTGGCACTGGAGTTCACCACCAGCAGGACGCCATCGCTCAGATCGGCGATGACCCGCGCATCCGCCGTCGGCAGCACGGGAGGCGTGTCAATGATGATCCAGTCGAAGAGCGGCCGAACCTGCTCCAAAAGAGTGACAAACCGCGGGTCCCCGACCAGTTCGCCGGTCTGCGCCACGCGTTCTCCCGAGGGAATGAAGTAGAGGCGCTCAATGGAGCCGGTGTGGATCAACCCCTCCAGCGGATGTTTTCCCTGCAGGTATTGCACAAGTCCGGGAGAATTGGGGGCCTGAAGCACACCGGACAATCCGCCGCTCCGACGCAAATCCGCATCAATCAACAGCACCCTGCGGCCGCTTTGCATGGCAAAAGCGTGGGCCAGATTGGAGGAGACAAAGCTCTTGCCTTCAGCGGGAATCGCACTGGAGACGGCAATGACCTTCAGCTCTCCTTCGGACCGCATCTGGTACAGGCGCGAGCGCAGCGTGCGGAATTGTTCCTTCCCCGCCAACACCGAGTCTTCCGAAAGGAAAACCAGGGCTTGGCGCCCTTGCGGCCAGGTGCCATGGATGCACTTTGTAAGCACTGGATGGGTGAGGGCAGCATCCGGCGACGCCAGCATGTCGCTGGGGATCTCCACCGTAGGGGCCGGAGCGCTTACCTCCATGTTCTTCATCTCCGCGCCAGTGGCGATGATCTCTTCGACATCCGGCAATGGCCCGTAAGAACCTGTGGGAGACTGGCTTGCTTTCTTCAGCGCTTCGTGAATTCGGCTCATTCGTGGGTTCCTTTTTGTTGCAGCGCACTCAACGCAGCGGCCGCATGGTGGTCCTGCGATTCCGCTGGAGCCGCGCTGGCGTCGGGGAGTGGAGCGATCTCAAGGTCACGCGCAGCGACCTCAACATGCTTTGCGGCCACCTGCATTTCATCGTCGCAGAATGCGTTCATCAGCGCGTTCTCGCAGAGCTGGTTAATCAGGCGCACCACGCCGCGCGAGTACTGGTGCACCAGTCCGATGGCCTCCGGCCGAAACATTTCGCTGCAATGGCCGCCCGCCACCAGCAGCCGGCGGGCGATGTACTCCGCCGTCTGCGGATACGACAGGGGAAGGGTTTTGCAGCGCAGACTGATGCGCTGCTTGAGCTGGCGCAGCGAAGGCTTCTCGAGGAGCCGCTCCAGCTCACTCTGCCCGGAGAGCACAATCTGCAGCAGCTTTTGTGTGGGAGTCTCCAGGTTGGTGAGCAACCGGAGTTCCTCCAGCGTTTCCTCAGGCAGTTGCTGAGCTTCGTCCACGATGAGAACCGCGGGTTTGCCGGTCTTCAGGCGCTCGAGCAGCCAATGGTTGAGTACGATCAGCCGCCGGCTCTTGGCAGTTGATTCGCAAGGGATGCCGAAGTCGTTCATCATGAAGTCAATGAAGTCGTCTGGCCCCAGCCGGGGGTTGAAGACAAACGCGGTCGCCGCCTCGTGCTTTTCCAGCCACTGAACAAAGACGTTCAGCAGCGTCGTCTTGCCGGTCCCAACGTCGCCGGTCAGCAGCACAAAGCCCTTCTGCTTGGTAACGCCGTACGCCAGGGTGGCAAGAGCCTCCTTGAGCGTCGGCGTGACGTACAGGAAGCGCACGTCCGGATTCAACGTGAACGGAGCGAGAGTGAGATGAAAATGCTGTTCGTACATGGGTCAGGCCTTGGCGGCCGACTCCCTGCGTCCGGATTGCCGACGCTGTAACGTCTTTTCCTTCTCCGCTAGGGCTCTGGCCGCGCTGACATCGGGAACTGCCACCAGCAAAGGCAGGTTTAGGATCTGGACCACATCTTCCGCGCTCCGGATAAACTGTTCGCGCCTTTCGAAAAACAGTGCCAGCGCCACGCCCACTGCCAGTCCCCCACCCAGGCCTCCTAAACCGAACTTCAGGCGATCGGGGAAGCTGGGATGATCGGGAAAGTCAGGGGCATCCATCACACTGAACTGCTCGCCCTCCTGGCGCCGCTCCAGATCGCTGGACATCTCCGATTGCGTCTTTTTGCTGAGCAGATCGTTGTAAAACTGCAGCGCGGTTTCATAATCGCGGGTCAACGCCTTGTAACGTTCCTCGACCACAGGGCTTAACTGCAGGCGCGACTGCAGGCTGCGAACCTGCTCTTCGAGACTTTTCTGCTCGTTGCGCTTGGCGTGGATGTTCTCCTCGGTGAGGCGGAGCGCCACTTGGAGCTGCCGAATCTCCGGCGTGTCGGGCACCACGTCACTGGGCGAGGGCTGCTGCTGCATGGGCGCGGGCTGCGACTTGATTTGCGCGCGCACCCTGGCGATCTCCGCCTTCAGTTCGATCACCTGAGGATGATCCTGGGTATAGCGCGATTGCAGAGTAAGCAGTTGCGATTGCAACGTTGAAAGCTGCTTTTCGAGTTCGTTGGGATCGCTTCCCGTCGCTGTGGTAACTTTACTCGCGCGCAGCCGGGAGAGCTCGGATTCCTGAATGATCTTCTGCTGCTGCGCCTGGCTGGCTTCCTGGTTCACCGTCTCCAACCGGGTCCTGGTGGAGGTGAGCAGCTCCAGGTTGCGCTGCTCGTCGGAGGGAAGCTGCCCAAGGTATTTCTGCTTGAAGTCTGCCAGTTGCGCATCGAGTACGTCGAGCTTCTGCTTCGACTCTTTCAGTTGGTCGGAGAGGAATGCCGTGGTGCCCACAGCCCGCTGCTGACGCAGCTTGAGATTTTCCTGCATGAACATGTCGAGTATGTCGGTGCAAACCTGCCTGGCCTTCGCTGCCGAGGTGGCGCTGGCGGTGATGTAGAAGCCCGATGGCACGCGGCCGGAGCCCTCTGGAATCAACGTCTTAACGTCAATCGCGCTGCGCAGCTTCTGCACTTTCTCATCTATCGTCATGTTGGGCGAACGATCGCTGTACAGGCCCAGGCGAAGGATGATCGGCTCAAGTTGAGACCGGCTGAGAATCTGCTCCTTCAGGGTCATCAGACGAGTGTTGAGCTCGTCGGTATTCAACTGCACCACGAACTTGTCTGGCACCTTCGGCTGCTCAATGATGACGAACGCCTTTGAGGTGTACACCGGCCGCAGCACAAAAGTGACCGCGACGCAGAGGATCGGCCCCAGGAGAGCTGGGACCACAATCCACCAGAACCGCCGCCTGGCAATTACAAAGACGTCTGAGAGCGAAATTTGCTTTTCTTCTTCCATGGGTCACCTACAACAGTTTGTCAGCACGTTTGATGCCACTCCCACTCACTTTGCTGTGGGCAGGGCTCCGAATATGTTCGGCGGTTAAGTGATTGGCTGGAACAACGAAATCGAATTGCCCAGGCTCCCGGACGGCAGGTCAGGGAGCGTCAAAGCTATAGCGCAAGGTCTCACCGTCCAGCGAGGCATACGCGATTCGGGCACGCTCACTTCCCTCCCCGACAATTTCCCACCCGGCGCCCATCGGCTGGATAGAAAGCTTGCTGCGGAGCCGCCACCAGTCATTGACCTGACCGGGCGTGGTCAACCAGATGTTCTTTGCCGAAACCTCGGTCGCCAGATGATCCAGCAATTCGGTATAGATCTCCCGGGCCCAACCCTCGATGAGGTAGTCAGGGTGAGAAAGGATGGTGATCAGCCCATGATTTCTCTGGATCTCCGAAATCTGTTCCTTCCAGATGTCTATATTCCGCTCACCGAAGATGTGGAAGACCGCGTAATCCTGAATCGTCGTGAGCGGCAGTTCGAGAAGATTTCCAATGAAATACGGCATGATGGAGCAACAGCCGCCACCTTGCGGTTCAAGATGAGCAACATTCGGCACGGACATGTCATATTCAAACTCCAGGGCAGGAAACCACTTCTGGTTGCGGTACATCGCGCCGGAGCGGAATCCGCGAGCCCGGAAGGATCGGCCGTACCGATTGATGGCCTTGGCTCGTTCAAGGAATGTGCTGCGATCGGAAAACAGCATTCCGTCGTGATTGAGATCGTGGACATTCACTTCACATCCATGATCGCGAATCAGATCGAGATATGCCGGCGGCACGTCGTACCGCAGCTCAGGTACAACCTGGTAGGACGCCTTCACTCCAAACGAAGCATCCAACGCAATCAGTGTTTTAGTAAATTCGCGCCCCTCTGTGGCCTCAACGTCATGGGTCACAATTGCACAACTGGAGTGTTCACCGGGCCAGAACCAGAGGAATGGAACTGAAGCGGCACCGCTCGCCTTCAGAGCTAATGCCAACGCTTGTTCCACCAGACGATCCGCCGAGCGGTCCACGGGCCAGTGCGGGAAAGGCACCTCTCGCCAGCCTGACAAATAAATGCGCTGAAGGTACTTGCGCGTGCCGACGTTCAGCTTGGGGCGGATCGCATAGTAGGCGTCACGCAAATACTTCCGCCAGCCGCTCACGGCCGCCGAATACTCTTCCATGTGGAGGTTGCTCACTACCTCATTGAGGTCAAACGGAAGCACCCCCATGCCACCAGCCACTGACACGCGTTCCCACGCGTCAGCAAGATGCCTTCTTGGTGAATCCGAAAGCGGAATTGATGCGCACTGACCGAAGGCTATGGCATCGGAACCGAAGCGGAAGAAACCAGGCTTGCGGCCATTTGACTTGGTGGAAAGCAACGGAAGCATGGCCTCTGGCGTGCGAAAGAACCGGCTTACGCACTCTGCTGCCGAGGTACCTGCGACGAGGTTGCCTGCCTGAGCAGACGTCGGATTTGAGTTTGGAGTTGTCATTAAAAGGGAATGTCCGTGGTCCTACCTTGAGTCTCAACCTGCCGCAATGCTGCTTGGTTCAACGTGAGCGACATCCGCCTGCTCTCTGCCATTGCGAACGGCGCAAAGCCGGCGAGCAAACTTCTTTGTATCCAGCTCCTCTTTATCCGATGTGACGATAAAGAAGGTTCCCTGCTCCTACCAGAAGCGAATCCGGGGCCAAACTGCAGCCCGCTTTCAAGAGCTTCCTCAGCCAGGGATTGCTGCTTGTTTTGCTCTCCCCGCTCCCTGGAAGGCGGAAGTATTGGATTCGTTCCTCCACCCCGCCAAGTCTGTGCTTGAAGGCAATCAGGCCTGGCTCGTCTGCGTTAGAGCGCCCAAGGTCCATCTCTTCCAATCCCCTGTCTTTGGCGTATTCAAACATCTTCGAGAAGAGGAACGGGGTTCCGCCGAGATTTGCGACACGCCTGTCAGAACAGCCGTACTTGTAGGTAAGCGTCTTCCGAAACTGCAGGGTGAGCGTGGCCGCCACCGGCGTGTTTGACTGGTACGCAATGTGAATCGCCATGTTATCTCCCAGGCAACGCGCCAGATTTTGAAACCATTTCAGCGGCTGCGGCGGAAACCCGAGACGGCGGCGGGTGCGAATCATTAATTGATAAAATTGAAGGACTTTCGTTTCATCCCTGCCTACCGAGTAAGTGAGGCCTTCCCTATTCGCACGTCTCACCTTGCGCTGAATGCACTCCTTATGGGTTGCGCGGAGGATCTGTTCAAGTGATGCATGGAGCGGGACCGTGTGCAGAACAAGTTCGGAGTACTGAGTGGGCCGGCAGGCAGCATCCAGCAGCGAAGCAGATGTGCGCGGACGAAGTTCAGCATAACGCAGCCGCTCACATTGAATGACCTCGCCAAGTTGAAGCAGCAGGCTCTCCGTGTCTGACGTCGAGTCAACCAAGGCATCGCAGTGATCTGTGAACGGAAGCGACACCCAGCGGCGTCCTGTACACCAACTATCCACTTCGCAGAAGACAAGCGCACTCCGAAGGACTCGACCCGGACCATAGGTTGCGAGAATTCTGGGACGGTAATCATAGGTTTCCGCGAGGGCCCGCAGCCAACCCCGCGTATGAAAGACACTGGCGCGTGGATGAAATTGCAGGAAATCTTGCCAAAGCTCATTCGCAGGCGAGTCAACTCGAGAAAAATCCACGTCGAGTACGTCGCAACCTGCTATCTGATTCACGCGTCCGCTCCCCTGGTGCCGCTCTGTCATTCTGGAACCGCGACGCCGAGCGAGGGCAACCGCTGTCACGTCGTGCGCAATCACAAGATTGCGCCTGCCTACTCGCCAGCTGTCTCCGGCATCAGTTGCTGCCAGGTTCGCTTGGCAAATCCCATCTTTCCGCGCGCCACCACGACGTCCTCGACCCGAACCGTGGACTCGATCACGGCAAAATCCTGGATGAACTTCTGCGCCACCACCTCGATCTCCATCCGGTCACCGGGCAGCACCGGCGCGAGGAACCTCATTTCGTTGATCACGCCGAGGACGAGGAACTCTCCCGCACCCGCTCCAGTGCCGGTGCTCTTCGTGAACAGGATCGAGGCGGCCTGGCCAATCGCTTCGATGATCAGCGTTCCCGGCATGACGGCATGCTCCGGGAAGTGGCCCAGGAACTGAAGCTC
>Ga0302270_10004619_pt1 | contig 12731 bp, 10 predicted proteins | sample III_Bog_E2_3_FD_198773 | JGI IMG/M metagenome (GOLD analysis project Ga0302270, IMG submission 198773) | Peat permafrost microbial communities from Stordalen Mire near Abisko, Sweden - III_Bog_E2_3 | ecosystem: Environmental > Terrestrial > Soil > Wetlands > Peat | place: Sweden: Abisko...
AAACGCCCGGTAATGCGATATGCGAGCCACACTGCCAGCGGCGAGGCCACGGCCACGGCCAGCAGCCCAGCGCCAATCGCCGCGCCCATTGGCACAGGCACCGCCAGCAGCCACAGCACCGCTTCCATGGCCACAAACTGCACGGCCAACAACAGCGCAAACAGGCCCAGCAGCTTCGCGAATGCTTTCACTTTCACCGGATTCACTCGCCCTTGGGCAGTTCAAAGCGATAACCGGCTCCGCGCACCGTCTTCAAATAACGCGGATTCTCGGCATCCACCTCTATCTTCTCGCGAATGCGCCGGACATACACATCAACCGAGCGGGGAGTGACAAAGCGCGCATCGCCCCACACGGCGTCGAGCAGATGGTCGCGGCTGAAGACGCGGCCCGGATGGCGCGCCAGATAATCGAGCAGACGGAACTCCGTGGCCGTGGTGGTGGTCAGCTCTCCGCGCACCTTCAACTGCATGGCGCTGGCGTCGATGACGACCTCGTCAAAGCTGACGATTGAAGGCGTCGTGGGACGCTCGAAACGGCGCAACACAGCCTTGACGCGCGCCACCAGTTCGCGGGTCGAGAACGGCTTGGTGATGTAGTCGTCGGCGCCCAGTTCGAGACCGAGAACACGATCATTCTCGCTGGCACGCGCCGTCATGAAGATGATGGGCGTGGTCGACAGTCCCTGATGGGTACGCAGACGGCGGCACACATCCAGTCCATCGCCCCCCGGCACCATGATGTCGAGCAGAAACAGCGCGGGCGCCTTGCGCTCGGCATCGGGAATCAGATTGGTGGGAGTGTGGAACAGACGCACATCGAAACCCGCCGCTTCCAGGTGATGCTGCACGAGCCTGGCGATATCAGCGTCGTCTTCCAATACAAAAATGGTTTGACTCAACCTGTCAGCCCTCTTCCGGCGGCGCGTTGATCGATGTATTGATCGGGAGCTTCTTCGGCCGCACGAACTATGAACAGAGTAATGCAGCCGGGCAAACAGATTGCAAACGTACGATGAATTTGTCCCGGAATGCTGTTGGACCAGACTGGCAGATGCCTGAAAACAAAGCAGGAAACCCCGCCTGGCAGTACGATGCTGTAGGCTGGAAAACGTACGGAGAAGGTTGTACGCAAGCCGTGCTCAAGGAGCTGCAATGACCTGGTTGGCTCTGTTATTGGGCGTCATCGTGGGCGCTTTGTCAGGCGTGGTGGGCATCGGCGGCGGCATTCTATTTGTTCCCGCACTGATGTGGTTGTTCGGCATGGACCAGCACAAGGCGCAGGGTACGTCGCTGGGCGCGCTGCTGGGCCCGGTGGGAATTCTGGCTTTTCTCGAGTATTACCGCGCAGGCAATGCCGACATCCGGGTAGCCTTGCTGTTGGCCGCGGGCTTTCTAGTTGGTGGCTACTTTGGCGGGGAATACGCGCAGCATCTGCCGGACCTGCTGCTACGCCGCGTCTTTGCCGTCACGCTGGTGGCCGTGGGTGGATGGATGTTCTTCCACCGTTAAGGAAGCTCTGCTCAAGTCTCCAATTTCAACAGGACAATCCTTCCAAAGCTCAAGCGGTAACCCATTCACGACGCGGGTCTATTCAGATACTCTCGAAGCCCCAGCCTCATGCGCGCGCAATGAAACGCAGCCGCACATAGTCGGCCACCCAGTTCCCTTCCTCGTCGCGCAAGGCCGGTGCGAGCAGCGCGGCAGTCTCTTCAACTACCTTCTCGCGCAGTTCTGCGGGCAAGCCCTCCAGCACACCGCGGCGAAAGGTTCTGAGCCAGCCGCTCATGCCGCTCTCCGGCAATGGGGTTGGCCTTGAAAGCAACTGCATTCGCTCCACGCGCAGGCCGTGGCGCTCAAGCCTCCGTGTATAGCTTTCCTGCGTAGGAAAATAGTTGACGCCGGCCTCCCGATCACTGCAGCCGTAACGAGCAAGCACGGCCAGCAACGCAACGCGAATGGCTGCGATGTTGCCCTGCCCACCCATCTCCGCAACAAAGCGCCCGCCGGGCTTGAGGATGCGGCGCACCTCGGCCAGCATGGCATCCTGATTGCGCACCCAGTGGAGTGCGGCATTGGAAAAGACGGCGTCGAAGCTGGCGTCAGCAAAGGGCAATGATTCAGCGCTGGCCTCTACGGCATCGATCTGGCGGGTCCGGGCCGCTGCGACCATCTCCCGTGAGGCGTCCACGGCGCGCACCTGCGCACCTACCGCTGCAATGCGCGCCGTCAGCTGCCCGTCGCCGCAGCCAAGGTCAAGAATGTCCTCCGCGGGTTGCGCAGCGAGCCACTCCACCACGCCACCTGCCATTTGATGTACAAATGCGCCATTGTTTCCGTATGCCTGCGGGTCCCAGCTCTGGGTCATCGATTGCCTCCACTCCCAGTGTGCTGGCGTGATCAATATAAAGCAAAGTTATTATCTTTTTCGATTCGATAAATATAATTTATGTAGATACATGAGTAAAGTCGAGAATCGCTCTAGAAAAACCAATGGCGGCACTCCTTGAAAAAGTGCCACCATTGGTTTGTTCCACGTTGTCGAGATGGGCGGCAATGGCCAGAACATCTGCCTGGAATTCCATCGCCGCGCCGCTCGCCGGATTAGTAGACCGTGTTGTTGGTGTCGCTGGTCGCATCCATGTAAGCCACGTCGTAGGCGGTGCCGGTTACGGTGACGTACTGGTTGTCGATCGAGGCGCCGTTCACGGTGGAGTAGATGTATACCTGCCCGCCCTGCGCAACATAAATCTTGTGTAGGCCTTCGACGTCGGCAATACCGGTCAGGTCGCCGAGGAAAGGCTCGAGCAGAGCTACCTTGCCAGTCGAAGTGTTGTACATCGTCAGGCAGCCGTATGGAAGGCTGTTATTGGCGCGTTCACCCTCGTCGCACTTGGTCATACCGATCCAGAGGGTATTGTCGTCGGCCAGCAACATGCGGCTGACGGCTCCAGCTTCGCCATCGCTGATCGAAACCGGGTTGGGCGCGGAACTGGTCGAGGCCACCAGGGAGTTGGTTGACAGGTTAATCACTGACAGATAGCCGCCGAAGTAGCCGTCTGGCATCACCTTCTGGCCCACCACGTACATAGTGCTGGAGCTGACCAGCGCATTGCTGGCGCCTCCGGCAACGGCGATGTTGGTCATCGGAGTGGTGGACGAGTTAGAGCAGGGCGACGAGTTGCAGGGCAGCAAGCCCGAGGACTGCCCAAGAGTGAAGATCAGGGGAGCGGTGGGCAGCAGAGATACCTTCGCCGTAGCGCCACCGCACTCCGGGCCGCAACTGAGCACATAGGCCGTGCCACCATCGTTGGAGAAGACAGCCTTTACCGGGTGATCGAAGGTCAGCGGAGCGCCGTAGTAGTTCCCAGTGGTATCTGTTGAGTCCGGGCTCTGAGCCTGGAACAGGCACCAGCCGGGCGCAGTCTGCGGCTCACAATCCACGGCAGCCCTGGGCCACTTGGCGGAGCCGCCTGCGTACGCCTGGGTCTGCGCCGTCGTTAGTGCGCGCGCGTAATAAATGTAGTTCGAGTTCTGCACGAAGGCCAGGGCCACCGAGCCGCCGGGATTCACACTGACGCGATAGATGCCGGGAAGGGTCAGTGAGTAGCTGCTGCCGGCGTTCTGGTTGACGACGCTCAGTACGTGCAAGGCCTGGCTGGCGGCAAACACATACCCGCCATTGCGCGTGATGAAGACGCTCGAGGACTGCCCATTCAGTCCGGAGACCGAACCAGTGGTTTTTTCCGACGCGTAGTTGGCCAGCGTCAGACTTCCATCGCCAGAGGAATAGATCGCGCCCATCTGCTCTTCCGGCATGTTCTGGATACTGACCGGCAGTGCTGCGCCGAAGCCGGCAAGCGAGAAACCTGCCGGCGAACCGGTATAGCCGCTGCGAATATCGTAGTAGGCGTCAACAATCTCCAGCGCACCCTTGGTCAGAATACTGGGGTTCTGGATAGCGATCAGGACGCGATTCGTCAATCCGCTGGGGGGGAGACTGCGGCCGGCAAAATAGGTGGTTTTTCCACAGCCCGCCAGTGCCGCGGCGGCCACCAGGGCGACGATGGCGCTCATCCAAAGACTTCTATTCTTCAAAATCCCTTACCTCGATCGACAACGCGGAAGCACCCGCGAATCATGACATTCTCAGAGGCCGTAACCTCTGCAGAGCTTTCGAACCGGGCCGGCAAGGATACAGAGACGACGTGCAACAGGCACCTCTCTGCGACCAGTTGCCGCACAGCGTATGACTCCCGAAGTATAACAAAGTGAGCCACGCATCCGGGCAGCCACGGGAGCAGGATGGCTGCGCATGAAGCAGAGGATGGCAGCGAGCCCTGCCGATTCTGGCTCGTGCAGGCACTACCGAATGAAACCGGCTGCCGAAAACCACCATAAATGACTGAAGCAAAGTGCGGTAGCATGACAAGAGAATGAGCAAACTAGCCGAAATCCTCGCCAGCCGTCCCATGCTTGCCGATGGCGCCATGGGAACCGTGCTCTATTCGCGCGGCGTATTCATCAACCGCTGCTATGACGAACTGAACCTCTCCGATCCAGGTCTGATCCTGTCGGTGCATGAGGAGTACCTGCAGGCGGGCGCGGAGATTCTGGAAACCAACACCTTCGGAGCCAACCGCATCCGGCTGGCTCGGCACGGGTTAGCCGGCAAGGTGAAGGAGATCAACGAGGCCGGGGTCCGGCTGGCTCGCCAAGCCGTCGAACACCTCAAGGAGAAGCAGGCAGGCGAGGCCTGGGTGGCTGGCTCCGTGGGTCCGCTCGGGGTACGGCTTGAACCGCTGGGCAAAACTGGCCTCAGTGAGGCGCGCGAGGCCTTTGCCGAGCAGATCCAGGTGCTGGCCGACGGAGGAGCCGATCTGCTGATTCTTGAGACCATGCCCGCGCTGAACGAAGCGCACGAGGCGCTGGAAGCGGCCCACGCCGTGGCGCCGCATCTGCCGGTCATCGTAATGGTCACCGTGGACGACGACTCGAACTGCCTTGACGGAGCCTCACCTCAGCAGGCAGCTGCACTGCTCACCGAGTGGGGCGCAAGCGCCATCGGCGTCAACTGCTCCACCGGCCCGACCACTGTGCTGACAGCAATCGAAGCCATGCGCCAGGCAACCACCCTACCGCTCGTGGCCATGCCCAACGCCGGTATGCCCCGTGCCGTGGAAGGCCGCAACATCTATCTCTGCTCGCCGGAGTACATGGCCAGCTTTGCGCGAAAGGCGATCAACGCCGGCGTGCAGATGGTGGGCGGCTGCTGCGGCACCACGCCGAACCACATCCGGGCCATGCGCTCGGCCATGCGTGCGCTGGACGCACAGGCCCGCGTGGAAGTGAGCGGCGCGGTGCCGGCCATATCGAGCGAAACTCCTCCGGCCCCGCTGGCCGAGCGCTCGAAGATCGGCTCGCTAATAGCTGCAGGCAAGTTCGTCACCATGGTCGAGATTGTGCCGCCCAAGGGCATTGACTGCTCGAAGGAGATCGAGGGCGCAGGATTGCTGGCTCGCCTCGGCGTGCACGCCATCAACGTGCCAGACTCGCCGCGCGCCTCGGCCCGCATGAGCGCGCAGAGCCTGTGCATCCAGATTCAGCAGCAGACTGGCATCGAAACCATCCTGCACTACACCTGCCGCGATCGCAATCTGCTCTCGATTCAATCGGACCTGTTGGGCGCATCATCGATTGGGCTCAGGAACATCCTCTGCCTCACTGGCGACCCGCCCAAACTCGGCAATTATCCTGACGCCACGGCGGTCTTCGACGTGGATTCGATCGGTCTGGTCAATATCGTCCATCGGCTCAATCACGGCCTCGACATCGGCTCGAACTCGATTGGCGCCAGCACCAACTTTACCATCGGCGTGGCGGCCAACCCCGGCGTGCCCGACATTGAGAACGAACTGCGCCGCTTCGTCTACAAAGTGGAGGCGGGAGCCGAATACGCCATCACCCAGCCGGTCTTTGACCTCAAACTGCTGGAGAGCTTCCTCGACCGCATTAAGGACCATCGCATTCCAGTGATCGCGGGCATCTGGCCGCTCACCAGCCTGCGCAACGCTGAGTTCATGAAGAACGATCTGCGCGTCTCCATGCCCGAAGAGATCATGCTGCGCATGGCCCAGACCGAAACGCCGGATGCTGCCCGCAAAGAGGGCATCAAGATTGCACAAGAGATGCTGGAAGCAGTGCGGCCCTATGTGCAGGGCGTGCAGGTCAGCGCGCCTTTCGGGCGCTATAACGCCGCCGCCGAAGTCATTGCCAGCGTTTTGCCCGGCGGCGAATTGCGCTGCGCCGACTAGGATTTCTCCACTTGGCATGGAGTTTAGGGTGCCCCACCTTAGCCGCGTTCTTGTTCTCGAGGCTAGGGTGGGGATGCAGAAACCATCTAAACCAACAGGAGAAGTGCTTCACAGCTAGCCCCGCGAGAAGATCGCCGGCCCCACCGCCTCCGCAGCTCACCTCCGCCGCTCATTCCATCTCAGCCCTTCTATTTTCAGCGCCCCAGTCCTACAATGAACAAGATATGCCGTCCTTTGAAGAATCACTCAAGAAGCTCGAAACTATCGTCGATCAGCTGGAAAAGGGCGATTTGGCGCTCGAAGAGTCCCTGAAGCTCTTCGAGGAGGGAGTAAGCCTGTCCGCAGGCTGTAAGCAGGAGTTGGACGCCGCCGAAGGCAAGGTGCAGATGCTGGTAAAGCAACGCGACGGCGCGCTAAAGCCGGAGCCATTCCTAACCGAGAAACCGATCTAAGGAACCTCTGCTGAAACCATTGTTTTGAAAGGGCACGACTTCAGCCGTGCCGCAAATGCTGCAAAATCAACGTAAGCTTTACCCCTTGAGGGGATGTCCGGTGGACATTTGACCTTGATCACATGCTCCCGAGGGTTACAGTGGCCGGTATCTGAGAGCCATCGGCCCGGCTCCACGCCGTGAGCGGTAACCGCAACCACAACCCTGGATAACTCTCAAAACATCCTCTCTTCCCTGCCCTCAGCCTTGTAAAGCGCGAATCACTTTTGCCGTCGTCACCACCTGGCCCACATGGCGCTGGGTGTGGTCGGCGATATGGACGACAATGCCGCCGAGCGTAGTGGGCAGATGCTTCCGGCCGATAGTGCGCGGGACTTCAAAGTCGGCATCTGCCAACGTTAGCAGGCGCGTTTCAGCGCGTGCGGCTGAGGCGCGGAGTTGTTCGAGCAACATGGCACGCGAGACGCCTTTGCCGGTCTTTTCCCCGGCCAGCCAGTCAAACTGCGCCTCCGAGAGATCCAAGCCTGCTGCGTAAGTGAGCGAGCGGTCCAGCGCGCCGGTGAGGTGGCGCAGATGGAAGCCGATCGAGGGCAAGCCGTGGAACTCAGCGTCGATCTGCTCGTCGGTAAGGCCTTCGGTCCACGCCTCAATGTTTTCAAGTGACTGATCGATGGCATGGAGAACAGCGCGAACGACAGCCGGAATCTCAGTGCGGGTACCACGGAGCCAGGGTTCGACGGACATTTTTGGTTTCCTCGTTTTCTCTCTCGTTATACGAATGGATGAAGCGGGAGAGGTACGGGATTCATGGAGGCGGTTCAGGTTCTCAGAACCAAGTGGCTGAAACCTCATGACATCGACTGGATTTTAAGAAACCCAGTCGATGCCTTCCTATTTCTCGACTTCAGCAGGTTTGAGAATAGCTGTGCTTCTCTCATCCATGGAAATACCCCGGTAGAACTTCTTCAACTCACCCATCTTTTCAACCGGGACTGTCATTTCCTTAACCTCCATGGTCCGAGTGTAGAGTATCGTTCGTCCGACTGTTTCTGTCTTGCTGTGATAGCTTGCGAAGCTGTAGTCCAAATTCGCTGGAGGCGGTAACTCATCGACGACATATCCCGGTGGCAATGCAATCTCGAAGCTGTCAGTGTCCTGGAACGGCCCATCGAATTCAACCGGAAACTTTCGAAGGTCCTTCGACTCCAAAATCGTCGACGTCTTGTTCCCAAGGACCCTTGGCCGCACGAGCAACATATCGCCCGCCTTCTTCGCATATCCTTCAGACTCAAATGTGTAATCCAAAACAAAGGGAAGGTCCGTGGATCCCATATTAGACATGCTGGCCTTGAGAATCCTGAAGCCCGACAGCGAGCCAGCCAGAAAACTCTCGAACGGCTTGATCCGATCCGTACTCTTCTGAACCTCGCGAAGCCGCCAGCGCTCTGACGAAGCTCGATCGCCAAGCCGAATTTCCTCAACATCCCCCGCCAATTTGCCTTTGGCGTCGAGCGCGAGCTTGCCCTCCCTGCGGATGCTGTTCGTAGGGGGCGGCTGTTGCGGTAATTGGACGAGTTTCCCGCCTTCGGGCAATACCATCAACCCATAATTTGCCTGAAGCTGCCCTTGGATCTGCCCGAAAGGTGTCATTTCGTCCGTGGGATCAAAAAACAGAATTCTTCCGATCCCTGGGTACTGCGCCACTGCGCTAAGTGCAGGATATTTCAAGTCCTCGGGTAACTTGACCGCAAGAATAACGTGATTGAAAGCGTTGTGCGCCGGTGAATTTGGCGTCACCGAGCCGCGCTCATCGTTAATCACTACATGGTAAGAGTCCACGCCGATCTCGCGAAGCATGGTTCTCATCAGAGTGACTTTATCTTTGCAGTCTCCATATCTGTGGGTGAAAACGTCCTGAGAGGTGTGCGGTTGCCAGCCGCCGATACCAAGCGAGATGGCCACATAGCGAATGTCGTGCTGCAGGAATCCGGCGATGGCTTGCATCTTTGACATCGGCGTGGTCTTCCCCGCCACTAACGCACCCACTTCCTGCTTGATCGCGGCCGACGTAGCAATCTGCGTATCGATGAGACCTTCATACCACATCCCCATACTTTGCCAGCTTCCAAACTCGTTCCGCCGAGAATTCTCCCCCGGCGGGAAGAACGAAACTATCATCTGACCAGCCACGCCATTCACGGGGGGCATCTCCGGTTCAGGACGAATCGCCTTCACATCACTGACCGCCCATTGCAATGCATCCCCTGCCCCTGCAGTGGGCTTCGCTTCCGGATAGGAGGACCATGAAGCTTTGTATTCCCAGCCGGGGGGAAGCTGCAGTGAAAAGTGGCTTTCACGAACGGGATAGGTTTCCTGGAAGGACCACGTATCCTGTAACCAGAAAGGCTGCTCCTCGACGTCGTATTCATATCCAACGATACTTCCGGGATCGGCTGCCGGAATCCGCAGCACTTTGTACTTTATATCTGAGATCAACTCGCCACCATCAAACGGAGCGGCGACATCGATCGCATCCTTCTCCTTCACTTCGTAGTCCTTGCCCTGCTGCGGAATGCACCAACCGCGAAGATTAGAGATTTTCCTGCGAGGATTAAAGTAAACGGATAGAGTCCCGAGTTCACGCCCCTCAGGCCGCAAGATTTTGTAGGCCTCAAGTATGTGGGTCCGAATTTTGTCAGCTGAAAGGACAGTTACATTGGTCTCGGAATAAAGCAGAACTGCATCTGTCTTTTCGTCATAGGCCGGGAGTTGTGCTCCAGTCAGCGCATGTAGCCACTGAGGTGCGTCGCCACCGGCGGCTGCCTGAGGTGTAAAAACTGCTAAGCAAGTGACGGCCCAGAAGACCACTAGCGCGCATCGACTGCCTACTGACCACCTATTGAGAAACTTAATTGCTGGCATGGGTTTCACCTGGCTGTAAGACTACCTGCTCGCCGTCCCCGACTCTCACCGACTGAAAGAAACTCCGCAACACTGGGTAGTACTTTTGTCCAATGAGCATAAAGCCGATGGTCAGCTTACGTGTCAGATGCACCGACCCCGGTCCTTGTTCCGCTTTAAAGGAGTAGTGAAACTCTTTCCGCCCCTGATCCAAGGCAGATGGCAAGCTCGCTACATGCCATCCATCCGGAAGCTCTACTGTAATGTCATCGATCTTTTCATATGGATAGTCGATGTAAATAGGGTGCACGCGGTCTGCGTGTTCGAATATGTTCTTCTCTGCTGCCGTAAATATCGCCGCAGGAATTATCGCTCGACTGCCAGCATTCACCATAAACTCCGGGATTTTCAGGTTGAATTCAGCAACCAGAGGCGTCTCGGAGTTAGTCCAATCAAGCTTGTTAGTTAGCTCGGCTTGAGCTGCACCCTCAGTTTGAGAAGTCAGCTCTTCCTCCAGAGACTTCTTGCGCGCTACATCGTCGGCATTCCGCGCTTCCTGACGGCGATACAAGGCCTCAAGCCCGCTGTATGTAACAGTCAGCTTGCCTTGCAGATCTCCTGTGTCGGAGAGGTTGAACTTTCCGACGCGCACAACTTGCGATTTGTCGGCTTCGGAAAGCGTTGTCGTGATCCACGAGCCCCCATCTTTGTCCAACCGCAACCCTGGGGTTCCGGCCTCCGTCCAGATCAACATTCCGTAGGGAGTGAAGGCTGCCCCTGGATCGAAATAAAGATCCTTCCCGTTCAGTTTGACGAGAACGACGTTGGCATTGAGCCTGCTGCCGTCTCGGGTCGCAGGAGAAAAAAAGTATTCACTGCGATTGGATACCCAACAACCGTAGGCTTCAAATCCGGCGGCCCGGGCCAGGCCAAGGAACAGCCACGTAAGTTGCACACCATTGCCGTATCCTCTCTTCCAAACTTCCTCAACATTCTCCGGGGGTTTCTCTTTGGCGCGCTTTTGCTCTTGCTCGGTTTTCTGGATTTCATACGAAGTGTTCCGAAACTGCTGAACCCGGTCGTAGAGTTTTCGAAGCTTCACCTCTTGCGAATCTTCGGGCGAAACAATTTGCGTCACCGCCTGTTCCATTGCCTTCTTCTTGCCAATAAACGTCTCCAAAAACTCGTTCCACGGCTTCTCCGTCTGTTTCCAATAATCCGCCTCGTCCTTTACCGCAACGTTTGAGTCATAGATAAAGTCAACCCGTGACTTCAGTTCGCCAGCAGGAGGCATGTAGTCTTCGCTCTGAAATGCAGGGATATTCTTGGCTTCCATCCTGACAATGTGGTCAGACCCCTCTTTCGGCGGATCGGTGCCTGCAGGCAGCAAAATCCAACTCCAGCGAAGAGCCCACTTCTGGTAAGGACTAGAATAAGGCTTGAGCGAGAATTGTGCTCTCTTTGTGAACAATTCATCGCTCAGTATCCAGTGAGAATCGAAGATGCGATTTTCGCTCAGTATGACCGTATAGGAGTACTCTATGATGCTTCCCACCTGAACGTCCGGCATCGTAAAGGTCTTCGCCTGATACTTCACACCTCTGCCCTTGACGAGAGTCTTTTCGAATACTTGCCCGTTAATTTCCGCGATCGAACCATCCGGCCTGATGGTCCTACCCCGGATGTTTTCAATTCTCTGGTCGTCCTTAACGAAGGGTATCTCGATGTCGGCGTATCTCCTGCCTTCTTCAGTGAGAATCTTGATACGGACATACTCATTCTCGCGAGTGGATAACCCGCTGTCGTCCCTGTCTACTTGTCGGAAAAGTATGATCGCGGGCGCACCCGGAGCCAAGGACTCGCTCGTCATCTTGATTTCTTCAGGTGAGACCGGCTGAAAGGGCACACTGGCTTTCGCCTCTGGTGGCGTAAATATCCCAACTGCGAGTCCCGCAATCATGAGCCAATCGCTCGCGCGTTTCATACTCCCTCTTTCATCGTAAATGGATGATTCTCAATCTCATCGAAGTGCAGCACGACAACCGCCTTGAAGCCAACCGCAACCAATGATGGAGTGAGGTCGGTAATTGCATTTTGTCCGCTCTGATTGCTGACTATAACTCGAAAGAGAATCCAGCAATCTGGGTATTTGTACTCGAGAACGATCAACTTTGTACAAACGCCTGTCCCCTTGCATTCAGTGGAGGCACCAAGGGTTTCAACACCGAGGGGCTCTTGCTGCGGAACCAGAGCAACGGCCCTCCAGAGTTGGGTCCGAAGTTGATCTTTGTCATAGCTTGGATCAAACGATTGAAGGATTTGGTCAACCTGCCTCTGGCGAAGCTCTTCAAAGTAACTCTCGCCGTTCCGAATCTCGTCGGGGCCATTCTGTCGATAAACCACCGCATCCAGTCAAGCCGAGCAACACCAGAACCGCAGCAGACTTCCAAACTCGTTTCATGAGAAGCTCCAAGCCAGTGTTTCCATTTGATTCCAGTTTGGCGGAATTATACAGGCTAGACCTGTGTTGGCAATGGTGAGCGAGCTGTTCGTGCGACATCGGATGGTTGCCATCCAGACAAAGCACCATGGTTGGTTCTCCGCTGACCAGCAATCTGCCCATTTCCGGGTCGGAGATGGTTTACCGGTCACTCGTGCGGAACCGTCAACAGCCGGGATGCCGACATCAAAGAAGTAAGCTGCCTTCGACGTGAGCATTGAAGGTTCTCGAGAAAAAGTGGGTCCAGACGATTTGCGGGCACAGATCCTAACATCTGAGGGAACGGCCCGATTTTGCTGAGAAAACGCACAGGGAGTACAGTAGTGCTAAGAAACCCCAGAAATGGAAGAACCACAGCGAGTAGCCGATCCGCGCGGGAAAGACAATTGAAACCGGCAAGAGGACGAGCGCGACCCTAGAGTAGATCTCTTAACGGTGGAGCCTCATGCAAAATCCCCGAGACCCGCAGGTAGAAACGGGGATTCTCTTCTTTTGGCGGGCATTGTGATCGATAGCCGGTGGATTTGCGGCGAGTGGGAGGCAAGAGCCCTGATTTTGGACACGC
>Ga0302270_10004620_pt1 | contig 12729 bp, 7 predicted proteins | sample III_Bog_E2_3_FD_198773 | JGI IMG/M metagenome (GOLD analysis project Ga0302270, IMG submission 198773) | Peat permafrost microbial communities from Stordalen Mire near Abisko, Sweden - III_Bog_E2_3 | ecosystem: Environmental > Terrestrial > Soil > Wetlands > Peat | place: Sweden: Abisko...
CTGAAGGGCGCGAAGGCAGACCTGCCGGTTGTAGACTTCGTCGACGGCAATAGGCCGGTGGAGATCAAGATCGGGCTGCCCTTCGTCAGCACCGACAACGCAAAGGAGAATATCGAGAGGGAAATCGGAGACAAGAGCTTTGAAACGGTGAGGACAGAGGCTTCGGCAACTTGGGAGAAGCTGCTATCGAAGATTCAGGTTTCGGGCGGAACGGAGCGGCAGAAGGAGCTGTTCTACTCCTGCCTGTATCGTTCGTTTTTGTGGCCGGCGCTGAGGAGCGACGTGAACGGAGAATATACCGACACAAAGGGAGCGGTGGTCAAGGCGGATTTCGAATACTATACGCTTCCCTCGCTATGGGACACCTACCGGAACAAACTGGTTCTGCTGGGCATGCTCTCACCCGACGTAACGGTTGACGTGATTCGATCGTTGATCGATCGCGGGGAAAAGACAGGATTCATTCCGACGTTTTTCCATGGAGACCATGCCTCGGCCTTTATTGCGGGCTCATATCTGCGAGGATTGAGGGGGTACGACATCAGGAGCGCCTACAACCTGCTGTTGCGAAATGCCACGGTTGAAGGGGGCACACGGCCTTTTATCCGCGAATACATGGACAAGGGGTACATCTCCGATCCTGACGTGGCGAGCCCCGTGGTAGAGACGAAGGGAAAGGCTGGAGTAACCAAGACGCTCGAATACGCTTACGACGACTACTCGGTTGCCTTGCTGGCGAAGGAGTTGGGCGACGAGCCAAACTATGAAATGTTGATGAAGCGTTCGAAGAACTACAAGAACATGTTCGACCCCTCGACGGAGCTTATGCGTGGCCGGCTGGACGATGGTGAATGGGTGAAGAATTTCGATCCGCAGTATCCCTACAACGAATACATGTACCGAGAAGCTAACGCGTGGGAGTCATCCTTCTTTGCGCCGCACGACACGGAGGGACTGATCGGCCTCTACAAGAGCAAAGCCGACTTCGAACAACACCTCGACTCACTGTTCACAATTCCGTGGAATCCCAACTACATCGCGGAGAATATCAATTCGTTCATCGGGCAATACTGCCAGGGAAACCAGCCGGATCACGGCTTCGCATATCTCTATTACTTTGTAGGCAAGCAGGAAAAATCCCAGGCAATCTTGAACACCATCATGAGCCGCTTCTATGGAATGGGCGACGATGGCCTGGCGTTGTCTGGAATGGACGATGCCGGAGAAATGTCGGCTTGGTACGTGTTCAACGCCATCGGCCTCTATCCCTACTCGCCCGCAGACCCGAAATACATCATCTCAGTGCCGCTGTTTGACAGAGTCACCTTCAGAATGAACGATGGCAAGACTCTGACCATTCTGAAGAAGAATTCGGGCCTGCGTATCACCCGCATTGCCTATGGCGGCCACAAGCTCGACGGCTACTTCGTCAATCACAGCGACCTTGAGGCGGGTAAGGAATTGGTGATCACGACAGACTGATCGTGCCTCCCGGATCACCTTCTTTCCCTCAGGAGCAAATTCGCCATTACGAGCTCGCTTTCCAAGCAGGCGACCCTTCGCGTCCAGGTGTTTCAGCGTGTCAGAACTGTGGAACTCTGCGCCTCCAATCCTCTGCGATTGCAGAAAACTGGATTGTCCTGCAATGACCGCCTAAGCAATGGCCGGCCTGGACTTCGCCGGCTCAGCCTCAATTTGAACCGTAGCTGAATCCAGGCCTTCCGCCGTCGCTGCCAGTTGAATCGTGCCGGGCTCCTTTGTTGCCTGTATGATGGCCATGCATAATCCGCTAAAGGCATTGCGCGCGGCAGAGTTCGGAACGCTTGGCTTGTCGGCCTCACGGCTACTTGGATCGCCGTTACCGACACCAATGATCTTTCCCGCGCCGGCGAGCTGGAAGCTCACTCGATTGCAGGCTGTCGGCACAATGCGCCCGGAGGAATCGTGCACTTCAACCACGATTCCTGTGAGGTCCTCTCCGTCGGCGGCGATTCTGCTTCGTTGCGGCCGCAGCACCAGCTTCGCCGCCGCTCCGGTGGTCTCGCGGCGATCGGTCAGCACGATCCGGCCATTTCTGGTTCCACGGGCCTCAATTGCCCCAGGCGCATAATCTACCGTCCAGCTGACATGCGAATCGCGAGGGACAATCCTGGAACCGGCGCTCTTTCCATTCACAAAAAGCTCTACGCTCTCCAGGTTCGAGAAGCAGAACACCTGCATGTTCTTCCCTTCGCTTCCGCTCCAGTTCCAGTGCGGAAAAAGGTGCACCACAGGCTCATGTCCCCACCACGACTTGTAATAGTAAAAAATATCCTTCCGAAATCCGCAGAGGTCCAGAATGCCGCACTGCGAGCTGACCGCTACATGGTCATAGGGTGTCGGCTCACCGCGATAATCGAATCCCGACCAGGTGAAGCCGCCAGATAGAAAGCCGCGTTCATCGAAAATCTTCCACCATGTCTCGATCGCCAACGGACGATCCGGATTTCTGCCGAAGAGGCTGACATATCCTCGTTCTGGGTCGGTTATGTAAATGCCGCGCGCGCTGTGGTCGTTCGCCTGCTCGGTTCCAACGGTGGGAAGCTTTGGGAATTGACCATGAAATTTGTCGATGTCCGCCGGGGGCGCTGAATGCGCAGGCTTATCGCCCGGCCGTCCGCCATTCAGGTAGTTGAACCCCTGAACATCCACGACGTCGGAAACTCCCCCAGCTACCCAGCTGCCATTCATCGCGGCTGTCACCGGGCGGGTTGGGTCCAGCTTCTTCGCTAGCCGCTTCATGCCGGAGACAATTCGCGCACCGGTCGGAGCCCCCTGGTAGAAGTACTCCTCATTTGCCAGCGACCAGATCACAACGCTCGGATGATTCCGATCTCGGCGAATCAGACGCTCAAGCTGGCTCAGGCCCTCCGGCGTGGAAGCCATCATTCGTGTCTCGCACATTACTAACATCCCGAGCTGATCGCAGGCATCGAGAGCCTCGGGCGCCACGGGGTTATGCGCTGTCCTCCACGCGTTGGAGCCTGACTCCTTCAGTGCCGTCACCCGGTCAAAGTGAATTCGATCCGGAAGCGCGATACCGACGCCGGCATAATCCTGGTGATTGCAGGTGCCTTTGATCTTGACTGGTTTTTCATTGAGGAAAAAGCCGCGATCGGGATCGAACCGTACGGAACGGATGCCAAAGGTTGTGCTTCCGTGGTCGGTCACCTTCCCATTGCTCTCGATACGAGTGACAAGACGATATAACATGGGCTCTTCGATCGACCACAGTCGCGGCTGATCAACCGAGACCTGCGTTTTCACCGTCTGGCCCTCCCAGGCGGGCGCTTGAAACGCGATGGCAGGAACATTGGCCACCAGCTTCCCATCGGGATCGAATAGCTGCGAGACAATCCGGCCGGCAGCCCTCTTTTCGCTGTCGTTCAGGATCTCAGTCTCAATCGAGATCGCCGCATGCGTTGTTCGTACCTGGCTCCGCACGCAAGTACCCCATTTCGCGATGTGGAGAGGATGCGTTTTCGTGAGCCACGTATGACGGTAGATGCCGGCACCCTCGTAATACCAGCTCTCATTGAGGGTGGCGTCTACCCGCACCGTGATCACGTTCCGGCCGCCGTATTTGACATAATCCGTTACGTCAAAGCCAAACGGCGCGTAACCGCTCAGGTTTCTTCCCAGATAAAAGCCGTTGAAAAAGACAGTGGCATCGCGAAATACACCGTCGAAGTCCAAACAAAGGCGCAGTCCCTCATCTTCGGCGGGTACATCAAAGGTCCGATCGTACCAGCCAATACTCGTCGCCGGATATTCTCGTCCCAGCGGCTTGCCTCCGTGGGCGGCATGCGCAGTTACATCAGGACCGTCAGGCGGGACATAGGGCAGCTCGAGTGCCCAATCATGAGGTAGATCGACGACACGCCAGGCGCTGTCGTCGAAACTGTGCTGCAGTGGCGGATCCCCCGGGTTATGCAGCCAATCCTGGCCTGCCTTGGCAAAGGTTCCCTCGCGAACCGGTGAGCCGAAGCGAAAATCCTCAGCGGCATCGTTCGCGTTTCCAAGATGAAAACGCCAGCCGAAATCGAGCAGCAATTGCTCGCGCGGAGAATCCAGCTGCTCCAATTTCGCATCAGCAGCCGCCGGAGTAGTTTGCGCGGCCGGTAATGCAGCCTCAGCTTCGAGCTGGTGAAGCCCACTCTCACTGCCAATAAGACCAGCCGATACCGCAAGGCCCGTTTTCAATAAACTTCGACGTGTTACTTGCATGATCGTCTCACCAAAACATCCGGGTTCGTTAGATTCGAACGTGTCTGTCGCCCCGAGAGGGTGACACGCTGTCTTGCTTCAACCAAGGAGTATATGACTGTGGAGCGTTGCCTCGCTCGCGGAACTGTGGGCGGAGATCTGATTCTTCACCCCTCGCTCGGGGTCCCTGCATCGGTCACGGCAAGCCGGGAGATGCGCCCCGAGGGTTGATCGATTTCGCTCTCTGTGCCGGAAAGATCCGCTTTGTAATCTCGCTCCCCGAGCGAATCTGCCTGTGATTCCCTCATCGGAAAGGGCCAAAATGAACGTCTTCCGGAGCAGAAGACGTATCCATAAATTGGATTGTGGTTGCCGGACCAAGGTCTGCCGGAGGAGTCCAGGATTGGAGAGTCCATACGACCCGCTTCGCGGGAGTTACTTCGATGGCCTGGAAGCTTCCAGGCGGGTTGTCGGGAGATTTGTTCCATTCATTCACCCAGTTATTGATGACCGTGTCCCCGTTCGGCAGCCTCCAAACCTGCTGCAGACTCGCAAAGGGGTATTGAGGCAGGTCGGCCGGACTGAAACTCCAGACGGAATCCCCACGCCGCGTAACCTCCCGGACCCGTTGCCTGTCTGTGATCAGGACATTCCCGTTCGAAAGAGGCGTCACCCCCCATGGACTTGCTGCGGGAAATGACCACAGCTCATTCCCGTTGTAGTCGTATTCAACTACCTTGTTCAGATCCATGTGAGCCACCATGAGCGTCCCCCGATCGGTGAGCCGTGCATGACGAAACTGCCCATGAGTGCTGGCGGGATGCCTGACCGCCAAAGTGATTTCTCTTTCCGTCGCATTGGTAACGATATTAACTACCCGCACCACCGCCGGATCGCCGTTCTGAATGTATAAGACCTGTTCTAGTCCTATGGGCACGGCGGTATGCACTTCGTACCCGGCGGGGGCGTCATAGTTCCATATCACTTTCTTATCGGGACTAATCTCAGTGACCCCAAATTGATGGGCGAAGAGAATATTGCCGTTGGAAAGCATCACAGCATCGCTGATTTCGCCTCTTCCCGCCGGGTCGTCATAGGTCCAGACGACCTTCCCATGCCGCACGATAAAGATCTTGCGGTCGTGCGATTCGCCGGCATACATAAAATCGTGCTCGGCGATTCCCCGGTCAGGCTCTTGCAGGGCCTGACTATGGTTGGCGCCACTCTCGGTCTGGGCGCCAACCGCACAGCCCGTGGCGAGAAGGCAAGCCAATAAGAAACAATGTAATCGCATTCTCTAATCTCCCCTGGTATTAGCTTTCGGTGAAGTTGCTATCGCGACTGACGAGACCGATAGAGCGCAGCAGATCACCGTCCCCGTTCCGGCAGTTTTCCAAAATACAGGCTTACGTGGCCCTTGTACTCCCCTTTAGCAACCGCCGGCTGCCCCATCGGACCAACGGACCGCGGCTCACCGAACTTGTTGCCGATCGCCGGGATGGCATTCAGGAAGGAGATTGATGCGGGCGGGAAAGGCACGGCAACTAGCCCAAGCAAGTTCGCCGGTGGCGTTCTCGGCGTAAAGATCTGCACGTAGACCGGTGAATCGCGATGCTGGTCCACTATCGCGGTGATCGGGCCTTCGCTGGAATTGAGCTGCAGCCATCGCACACCTGAGTAAAACCCCTTGAAGAGGGGATAGTCGAAGCGCTCTCCTGGCTTGAGATCGTCAGGGTCACCCACGAGGGTGTTGTTATAGGGCCTGTTCCAGACATCGAGCATACCGCCGGCGAGGCGATCCTGATATACGGGCGCAGGACCCTCGCCAAGAAATCGCATGCCCTTGACGTCGGCTTCGGGATAGTCGAATGCGACGCCGAAGTACTCCTGGGGGCCAGTCATGCCGTAGACGTAATCGATGGTCAACCAGCCGCTGGGCTTGAGACGGTAGGTGATCGATTTCGTCGGCCCGTCGAAGACTGCGGACACGATCAGATCGTCGCCTTCGACTTGATGAGTTAATGAAACTAGCCTGGAATTTGGTGCAATCGTGGAGGGCGAGGGAAGCGGAGATTTCGGATTTTGCCCGCGGACACGGGCAGGCCGCGGCCCAATCGCCACCACCCGAGGGCCATTGGTCAGAGAGAAGGACTTGCCCTGCCGGGATACAAAGAGCAGCAGCCCGGTTGTCTTGCTGATTTGCAACGACAGGTCGCCCGCCGTCGCGGTGATTGTGTCGCCGGTCTCGGCCACGGCAGGCTTTGCTCCCCCCGTAGACCGCTCCATCTTGTCCAGTCCGCTGTCGAGACCGCCTACCGGCCATACATAGCTCCAGATCAAAAGGCCGGCCGGATCCTTGATGATGAGTCGAACGGCATCTGCTGTTTCCTTCCCTCTATGTCCGAACGCATAAGCAGGCGGTCCCCACCCGTCCCAGGTCGCCGACGCCCCGGGCTGCAGCGAGCGGCCGTGATCGGTCCGCGACGCCAGCACCACCGAACCGGAACCTGCTTCGTTGGGGCGGCGAAAGGCGATTACCTCCCATTCGTAGGTGCATCGGTCGGCGTCGAGAAAACTGTAACGGTTCGTTACAGCGTAGGAATGCGAGCCGCTGTCAGGCGGCTTCACGATGATCGGCGACCAAAGCTGCTTGACTGTAGAGAAGCTCGCTTCCCGCTCGCGATATGGGCCGAGGATGCCATCGGGAGCCATGTTGCCCTCTGAGTCGAGAATGCCGCCTTCATCCGTGCGTTTCACGTCTTCATCCACAAACGACCAGACGATTCCTCCGCCGCCGGCCTTGCTCTTGAGAATGGCATCCCAATAGTCCTGCATTCCCGCTCCGGCGCCGCCGTCGTAGAGACCATGCAACATCTCGGTGGGGAAATAGACGGGATCGGCACCCAGCTTCTGCAGCAACGTTTCGTAGGTGGGATAGTGCCTCGTATCGGCGATATCTGGAGGATAGCTCGACGAGGGATGCAGGACCGTGCGCTTCTGCACGTCGTATTTTGCAAAGTCGGCATCAAGATCGAAGTTAAACCCGCCTTCGTTGCCGTTGTCCCAGAAGATGACCGATGGATGGTTCACGTCGTGCTCTATCATCTCCTTGATCAGCTCGCTGCCTATGCCAGTGTCGTAATAGGCGTGCCAGCCGGGCAACTCATCTAAGACGTACAGGCCAAGTCGATCGCAGGCATCGAGAAAATGGCTGTCCGGGGGATAGTGGCTCGACCGGACGGCGTTGCCGTTCATCTCCTTGACGAGATTGACGTCCTCTATCGAGATCTGTTTAGACAGCGTTCGGCCGGAGTCGGGCCAGAAGGAGTGGCGGTCGAAGCCCTTGAGGAATACGCGGTGGCCGTTGACGAAGAAGCCGTGTCCGGGGCGCAGCTCAATGGTGCGGAATCCGAAGTTCTGATGCACCGTGTGGACGACCGCGTCGCCCATCTTCAGCCGTACTTCGAGCTGGTAAAGGTTGGGCGCTTCGGCACTCCATAGCCGCGGATGGTGGATGCTGCCTGCGAGGTGCGCCACTCCGTTCAGGGAGACGTTCTTCAAGATTATCGGAGCACCGACAGGCTTGCCCTTCATGTCGAGCACGCGCATCTCTAACGAGCCTGCGGAACCAGCGTGAGCTGGTTTGCGCAAATCGGCGAGCGCGACATCGACGGCGAGGGCGCCCTGATCCGTGGCATCGACGGCGATACGATCGATGAATGTTTTCGGCACAGCCTCAAGATAAACAGGGCGGAAGATGCCGCTATAGTTCCAGTAATCGCCCCGGCGCTCCGCGTGATTGACGGATTCATTCGCTGACTCATCGTCGACGTCGACCTGGATTTCATTCTGCTGGCCCGCGGGCTTGAGGAGATTGGTGATGTCGTACCTGAAGGCGTAATAGCCGCCCTGATGAATGGCGCCGGCGGACCGCCCGTTGATCGTGACCCGGGTATCGGTCATCACGCCTTCAAAATTGACGAAGATTGCTTTGTCCCGCCAAGCCGCGGGGGTAGTAAACGTGCGTCTGTAGATACCATGTATGCGAACGCTGGGCCAGCCGCCCTCCGGAGTGACTCTGCCATATGTGTAAATCCCGAATCCCTTCAGTTCCCAATTGGACGGAACGCCGATTGTGGACCACTTGTTGGCCTGCTGCCCCTTGTCGCATATGAATTGCCACTGGACCGGGTCGTCTTTGCCCAGGCCGGACAGATACTGATACCGAGTCTCAGTCTCCGCAGCACTTGCTACCGACACCAGAAGAACGATCAAAAATGCAGCAAAGCGAGCCGACGAATACATCACACCCCCGAACAGCCGAAATCTTCAAGAGCTATGGCAGCACGTGCAACGCTAAACAGCCGAATCTACTGGCATGAATATCTGGCGTTGCGCCCCAGCCGATCGGATCGGCTCACAGCGCCGGACATAGCCCTGCCGGCTCGCCTCAGCGCATGAGGCTCTCGCGGAATCATGATTGCGGCTCCAGCGCCTTCGGAACATATTTCCAGTTGCGAAATGTAGCCGACCCGGTGCCGCAAGCGTAGAGAGCGGGTCGCAAGTCGAGAAACCCGCCAAGGGCATTCTGCTGATCGCAGGTCACGTCAAGCGTGCCGCGTGCATGCACCCAATTGCCTGTCCCCTCAGTTCGGTAGAAGAAGTCCACTTCCTGATCGTTGTTTACGATTCGCAGGGTTGCACGTTCCCCGGAAACGAGGATCGTTCGGGACTGAGGTTTGACATGCGTGCCCGAGGTCAGGCGCAGACCGCAGCAGTTCTTACTGTTGTAGAAGAGCAGCAGTCCGGCCTCGCAGCCGGGCGCAATATCGACTTCTACTTCGACGGTGTATGTCCTGTCCTTTGCCGCGCGCGTGAGCGGGGATGTTGTCTGAATGCTGTCTGCGTCAGCGGCGAGTTCCAGAGTGCCGTCGACGAGCCGCGCACGGCTGGCGTCGTATCCCTTCCAAAACTGCCATTGCAGATCAAGGGACTGGCCGGAAAAGGCCGACGCCATCTCCGGCGCAGGCTCCGGCTCCAGGTGAGCCTTGGGAATAGCGTCAGCCGCGGAGATACCGTCCGGCACTTTGAACCAGCCGTCAGCGGTCCAAACGACCGGGAGCAGCAGGATTTGCCTTCCCAGGGTCTGGAGTCCGTTCTGATAGGCATGAAGCGTCATCCACCATGAACCGTCCGGCGCGTCGACTAAGCGCCCGTGACCTTTGGACCACCATTTCTCAGACTTGCTGTAGGTATGAACAATTGGGTTGAATGGCGACCACTCCCATGGACCGTCGATGCTGCGGCTGCGAGCGGAGAGTACCATATGACTGGTGGGAGGCCCGGCGGTACCCCCCTCGGCGACGGTCAGGTAATAGTAGCCGTCGCGGAAGAGCAGCTTCGGAGCCTCCAGGCACACGCACTCGACCTGCCAGTTCTCCGGGATGGGCCAGGGTTCAAGAACTCTGCGCGGTTCTGCTGTTACAGATAGCCCATCACTGGAGAGCTCGGCCATTAAACCGCCCGCGATGTAGAGAACGCGGCGACCTTCCGGCGTGGCCCCGTGAGTCGGGTCTATCCCCGACAACCCCAACGATGTCGGTTTGCTCCACGGACCCAGAGGACTCGTCGCATGTACGACAAAAATTTTGCCGTCACAGGGGAAGTAGATGTAGAACAGCCCCCGGTACTCGCACAGGAATGGAGCCCAAACCGCTCCGTAGTACGCATCGAGCGCCGCCCCCGCAACCTTCCAATGCACCAGGTCGCGCGAATGCCAAATCAAAAGGCCGGGCGTGTAGGAGTCGGTCGTATGGACGAGAAAATAGTCCTCGCCCACGCGAAGGGCGCCTGCATCCGGATGATCACCCGGAATCACCGGGTTGAAATACCTGCCGGGCGCGGCTAACGGCGCAGACGAAGCTAAGGACGGAGCCGCCCGGGAGGTTAAAATGCCGGTGGCCGCAGCCGATCCGCCGAGCCACAGAAATTGCCGCCTTGAGCAAAGCTGGTAGTTCATGTTGTACCACCGCCAATCTTCATCGTCGCATTCCCGTCGTGCTGTCGCAGTGCATTTCCAAAGCAACCCCACGCCCCACGGGTTGATTCTTTAGCTATTGATGATTTTAGCGCCCGAATTGAGTTCGGCAGCAAAAGCGAGTTTTGCACGAAGCCTCCCGACGCTTTCGGAGGCCAACTCTTCCATGTAGCGATTTCCCTCACACACGTCCGCATCGACCGTGAATTAGACGCAATGAAGTCAACCTGTGCTTCGCACTAGCATCCTTCACCGAGCCGAACAGTTCAACATGATCTACGGAAGAGAATCATCGGGCGCAAGGTCAAAGGAAGGTTAGGGCTAGCTCGTCGGCCTATGATGTTGTTCTATCCCGGGATGTGTGATCTCTTTTCATTGAGGGACCCTCGGTTCGCGTTCAGTTGATTGCCTGTCGAAATGACGGTCGCCATCATGCGAGCGAGTGACGGAAGCAACGCGAGATCGGGATATCCGCGGGAATGCCCCAAGCTCGACGGCGCTGTTGCACCCTGATCCGCGTCCCTTTTTGAATCAACCTTACCTACTAGCCAGATTGAGGTCGGGTGGTCGCCGATGGGGAATGTAGTTTGGCGGCGCCGCAGTCCGTGGCCGGCCTCGCTGCCCAATTAAGACTGCACGCGCCCGGCGAAACTTCAGCAAAGGGAAGCATCGGCGGTGACTCGGGACTCGACTCAAGAATTGTTCTTTGGAGGCAGGACAACTATCTCTACCTTCGCTCCATCAGGTAGTGTCGCGATTTGCCTGTGCATGTCCCCCAGCCATCCGACGTTGTCATAAAGATCGGTAACATACGCCGAATTGAGGCCATCACATTCAGCGGACACAACGGGGGGGTAAAAGCCAATACACTGCCCGGGACCGGGAACCAGGCCGAGTACCGCGGCGGCATTCGCATCCTGCTCCGCAAACCACTCTTCTCGCCTTTCTGGAGTCCTCGCAAACTCCGTGAACTCAAGGACCGATTCGGCAATGAGGCTGAAGTCCCCTGATCCGACATTGAGCATGTGAACTCTCCCTGCTTCATCTCTCAGGAATAGATCGCCAAACGTATTTCTCTGGATGACGGTGAGGGATTGGGGACAAAGCCAGCGCCAAGAACAAAGCAGGCGCTCGCTATCAAGGGTCTCACTATAACTGGGTTGAGCCATGTCTGATTATTGCCACATAGCACGGAGGATTTTGCATGATCGAGATCCGGCAGGCGGAGGACGACTTTCCGAGGAACAGGCTTCTTAATCCGTTGGGGCATACGGGCGGCCTCCTCTGCCGCAGACATGCCCCAATACTCTATGCGGATGCCCTTCGGGCCAAAGAACGGAATAGGGCTCGAAGAGCGCACAGGCGATTTGCGTCAACTGAGGAAAACGAGCGGCGCGACCAGAACAGCTATTGCCGGCGACGAAACTGTAACGAAGGGCATTGCAAGGATGAGTTGATAAACCTATCTCCAATGCTCTTAGACCAGAAGAGGTCACCCTGTTTTAGCGGTCGCGGGTGTGCCGGGCGTCGCCGATGCCACACCGTCCGTGTCAGGATAGATGTCGCCCATGCACAGGTTGTCTGAAAGGCCGGTTCCGCTCTTGCTTACCCGGAAGATAGGCATTTGAGAGGGCGCAAATCGGCGAAATTCATGCGTATGTACGCCTATCTTGATCGGCTTCGATCTTAATTCGGCTTCGACATCGAAGGAGGTGCGGCATCCGGGGCGCTGCCCCAGTTTTTGTTTGGCTCGGGGCCCATGTACAGCACCAGCTTTGCGCCGCCGGCTATGTCGGAATAACTGAACCATGGTTTATCCCACGGCTTTCCATCGAGTGTCGCCGATTGGATATACATGTTCTTCACGGAGTTGTTGCGAGCCACGATGGTGAAGTCTTTTCCGTTCTCCATATGGATGGTCGCTTGATCGAAGAGCGGGCTGCCTATGGTATAGGCTGGGCTGGTCGGGTCGGTTGCGTAGAAGCCGAGGGCATTCATCACATACCAGGCTGAAGTTGAACCGCCGTCATCCATTCCGGACCACCCCAGACCGGTCTTATCGCTGCCATACATCAATCTAGAGATCTTCCGCGTGAGTTCCTGCGTCTTCCAGGGCTTGCCCGCCCAGTCGTAGTAGTAGGGGACCTGGGTGTCGGGTTCATTGCCTTGCACATATTGCCCGATCATTCCCGTGCAGTCGCGGCAGATGCCGGTGGCAGTGTAGGGAGTGTTGAAGAATTCATCGAGCTTGGCCGAAAACTTTTCGCGGCCTCCCAGCAGGTTGATCAAGCCCTGGACATCGTATGGCACATGCCACAGCGTTTGCCAGCTGGAGGCTTCCTTCATCATGAAGTTGTAGTACGGCTCCTGCGGATCGAAGCGGTGCGATCCGTCGGCCTGCAGCGGGGAGATCCAGCTGCCGTCCTCGGTTCTGCCGCGCATGAAGC
>Ga0302270_10004625_pt1 | contig 12724 bp, 10 predicted proteins | sample III_Bog_E2_3_FD_198773 | JGI IMG/M metagenome (GOLD analysis project Ga0302270, IMG submission 198773) | Peat permafrost microbial communities from Stordalen Mire near Abisko, Sweden - III_Bog_E2_3 | ecosystem: Environmental > Terrestrial > Soil > Wetlands > Peat | place: Sweden: Abisko...
CAAGGCAATACTGAGGGCTATTTCGCGCACGACGAGACGGCGCTGCTTGTCTTTTGCCATATAGGCCAGCTTGTAGATGACCCGACGAATTTTTTTGCGTTTCATGATGAATCCTCGTAAAGATAGTTTGGCTGAGGTGCCGGTTCAGGCTTATTGTTCAGCCGCCCTGCTCGAGCGCCTTGGTAGGCGCTTGAGTGGCAGTATTGCTTCGCTCCAACAGACGCTCAAAGGCAGACCCATCCCGGTGCGTTAGGTTTGGGATGAAGCGGCTGTAGACGCGGAACAGCATCTCGGTATTGGTATGTCCCAGTTGTTTGGCGACCCACTCCGGCGACTCACCTGATGCCAACCACAGGGTGGCGGCGGTATGGCGGGTTTCATACGGTCGCCGGAGGGCCAGGCCAAGATCCTTCAGCATCGAGATCCAGATACGGTTGTTGAAGTTCTTGGCATCAATGGGTGTACCGGTCCGGGAGCTGAAGACATAGGCGTCCCTGCCCTTTCCGCCGGTGGTGTCGTACTGCCGCTGCAGAGCCTGGAACACCGGCTGCGTCATGGCGATCTCGCGCTGGGATGAGTCGGTCTTGGTGTATTCCACTCGCCCCTGCGTAAAGGTCTCTCGAATCAGGATTTCCCGGCGCTCGAAGTCGATATGTTTCCAGCGCAGCCCATTGATCTCACCGGTGCGCATGCCGGTGAAGAAGCGGGTGATGAGGTAGTCGCGGAAGTCAGACCGAACATCCTCGATCATCTGGCTCACCTCGGTAAGCGTGAACGGCTGGATGTGAACCCGCTCCTCCTTGAGCTTTTTGATGCGCTCCCAGGGGCTTTTTAGGTCATAGCGGATGCAGCCTTCAGTGAGGATGGCCTTGGTCACCGTCATGATGCGGTTGACGTAGCCCGAGGTCAGCGCCAAATCACCAGGGGTGCGGTACTTGACGCGGCCGGCCCGGAAGGCGACCAGGACATCACGGGTGATGGCATCCAGAGGCAGGTCACCCACTTCGGGCAGGATGTGTTTCTCGATCAGGAGGGTGATGGTGTTGCGGTAGTTTTGGCGCCACTCCACCTCGTGCTCATACATCCACGCAGTGGCCATCTGGCGAAACGTCGGAATTTCACTGCCCAGCGCACCACGCTGAGCCCTCGTTTCCTGCAACTGAATCTGCTTGAGAAACGAACTGGTCGGGAAATATTTGGCGTAGTCAAATTGGCCGATGAGTATTTCGGCATCAATCTTCTTCATCTTGGCTTCCAGCATTTTGCGGTTAACCGCCGTATCGGGAAGCGCAGTGATTTCGCGGCACCGCTTGCCAAGATAGCGAAAATCGAAATAGAGCTTACCGCTCGGTTGCGCACGTATGTTACCCACGGCAAACACCTCCGGAAGCCAGGGGAATTTCCGTCACCGGCAGCACACCCATATCCTCCTGAACACGCTCCCAGATAAACAGGATCTTGCGGCGGTTGAAGGGGCGGGTGTAGTGGATACCTTCGATCAGTACATTGTCGATCAGATGCCGGCGAATGTAGTGCGCGGAGTACTTGATCCGCGTCGCCAGCTCATCTGTGGTGAGATAGGTCAGGTTCATTTTTTTCAGTCTCCCTTCGTTGAGGTTTCAGGATTTCGACCCTGCTGCCAATCAGAGTTTTTGTCCCTTGAAAACCACGCTACTACAGTATTTTGACTTGTAAAGCGTACTTTTGATTCTTATAAAATCATTTTGATCTTTAATATTGACGCCGAAGATGCCGTTTTCAGCTACCCGGGCATCACCCACTTCGGGCAGTGCGTCAGTTGCATTTTGTTGTCCTCCAGCAGACAATCTGCTGCGGGAAACCGAAATGCTCTTTACGAGAGCAATTTCACTTCCTAAAAGCAATACTAACACGCAATTTGCTCTTGTAAAGAGCTTTTTGAGCTTCTTTAGATTATTTAGGGATGCACGAGATGATTCAATGCCGACTGCACATGTTGATGGCAGAGCGCAGACTCAAGGTTGTTGATCTGCATCGGGAGACGGGGCTGTCACGAACGTTGCTGACGTTGATGCATAACGGAACGATATCCCGCATCGATATGGAGTCGCTGGACAAGCTCTGTGAGTATTTTGATTGCGAGGTGGGTGACATCCTCAAAAGAGAACGAATTCCTCAGCAAGAACAACGGGATAAGAGCAAATAAAGCGGACTTTGGTCCAGATGGGGAAAGTAATGCAGAGTAGGGGTCACTTTTTACGTGACCCCTACTTTTTGAATTTTAGAAGTGGTCAAGATTTGGTCTGGATTTGGTCCGGATTTAATTTTCGGTTATTTTTGGGATTAATTTTTCAAGGCCCAAAAACAACGAAACCCGCGTGGCACAAGGCTTTGCGGGTTTCGGATATTGGTAGGCACGAGCGGACTCGAACCGCTGACCCCTACCATGTCAAGGTAGTGCTCTAACCAGCTGAGCTACGCGCCTGGGTCGTCTGCAAGCGGCCTGTGAGCCGGAAACTTGCGAGGCGCGCATTCTACTGAATGGCCCTGCGGGATTCAACCCAAACTAGAATAAATTCCAGTCTGCTCAAGCCTTTCGGTTCAGAGCCTGTTCACTATCCTTGTCGCCCTGCGCAGGGCGACAAGGATAGTGAACAGGCTCTTAGCCCCTGACCGCCGTGGTGAAGGCCAGCCGGCGCAGGCGCTGCAATAGCTGGCGTTGCTCGGCGCTGGTGCCATGCTGGTAACGCAGGCTGATATAGAGGTTCTTGATCTCAAGGGCGCTGCCGGCCAGCTTTGGCCGCTCGCGGGCTACGCGGGCGGCGTAGTCGGCGGCGCCCTCGCCCGGCTCGCGGGGCAGGCCGGCGGCGGCCATGCGCCGGCAATATGCGCGGTAGTAGCGGTCAGGCGCCGGTTCGCGCTGGCGGGGCTGGCGCCACCACCACCAGAAGATGACGATGCCCAGGGTGCCGGCAAAGAGTGCCGCCATGACCAGGGTGCGCTTGACGTAGTCGTTCCTGCCCAGGAGTTGCAGCATCAGCCCGTCCTGGCTGTCGCTGTTATAGCCCAGCACGTGGCGGGTCCAGCGGTAATTGATGTCGTCCAGCCACTCGTGCATGCCACGGAACATGCGGAAATTGCCATAGCGCAAGGCGCTGGCACCGGAAGTGCCCCAGAACTCGCGTTTCTCAACCATGGACTGGGCTCCCTGGGTAATGCGCTCGGGCGCCACCACCGCCGTCGGATCTACCTGCACCCAGCCCCGGTCGGGCAGCCAGACCTCGGCCCAGGCGTGGGCGTCCATCTGCCGTACTTCCCAGTAGTCCCCGCGCGGGCTGGCCTGCCCGCCCTGATAGCCCACCACCATGCGCGCCGGAATACCGGCGGCACGCATCAGGAACACAAAGGCTGAGGCGTAGTGCTCGCAAAAGCCCTGGCGGGTATGAAGGAGAAACTCGTCGATGCGATCACCGCTGAGAGGTGGCGGCGACAGGGTGTAGACAAAGCCCTGCTGGTGGAACCAGGCCATGACGAAGCGGATATAGGCGGCGTCGCTGCCCTGCTGGCGGCGCCACTCCTGCGCCATGCTGCGGCTCTGGGCGTTGCCCTGATCGGGCAGTTCGAGGTAGTCGTAACGCATGACGGGCGGCAGGCCGCTGTCCATGATCACGGGCCTGAAGCTGGTGACCTCGTAGGTCTTGCGGGTGGTCACCGGCAGGTCGGCTTGCAGGTTCAGCTCGCGGGTAAAGCCTACGCCCGGCGTTTCGGAATAGGGCAGGACCAGCGCAAACAGCCAGGTCTGGCCGGTGGGTTCGAGCGACACGGTGTAGCTGAGCGACTGGTTGTGATCGACCTGAATGTCGTAGATCCAGTCCGGGGTGTGGGTACGATCGGGCCAGGTCACCAGATCACCGGCGCTCAACTCCGGCGCCTGCCGCCAGGCGTCGCCGTCAAAACGGCTGAGCACCAGCCCGCGCCAATACAGCTCCGACTTGGGCGGAGTCTTGCCCTTGAACTCGACCCGGAAGGCGAGCGCGTCGGACTGGCTGAGCTGGGCGATATCGCCCGGTGTGACGGTGTCAGACATGCCGGTCTGGGTGTCGCCCTTGGACAGGTGCATGGTCCAGAGCGGCGGCAAACGCGGGAAGAAGACAAAGAGGATGAGCATGAGCGGAAAGGCCTGCCCCACCAGCACCAGCGCCTGCCGCCCGGTTTGCAGCGCCGTGCGGTCGGTGGGCTGGTGCATGACCAGCAGGCTGCCCACGATCAGCACCAGCACGGCGCCGATATACAGGGTTTGCCCCAGCGACTGGTCAAAGAGGAAATTGGTGGCCGCCACGAAAAAGCCGAGGATGACCACGACGTGGCAATCCCGCCAGGTACGCATTTCCAGCAGCTTGGCCGCCATGCACACGATCAGGAAGGCGGTGCCCGCCTCGGGGCCGATCAGCGTGTTATAGGAGTGCATGACACCGGCCATGCCCATCAACAGCAAGAGCACGCGGGCAAAGAAGCCGGGTGGCGGCAGGCTGATTTCCACGCGTGGCGTGCGCCACAGGCAGGCGGCGGCAACCGCTGCCATCAGCCAGACGGGCAGGTGATCCCACTGCGGGGCAATGGCCGCCAGCTGCGCGGCCAGCAGCCAGTAGCGACCGTGGCGGATATCCTCGGCAGCCATCAGGGCCTCCGCTCGATAGAGTTGTCTTCGGCAGTCATCACCAATGTCCTGTGCAGATAATTGTGTAGCACTCTGCTCTGCGAAAACCCTTTGCTATAGCCACCCGGCCACACGCGCTCCCGGCACGGTGTGGCAATCCCCACATCCCTGTGGGTCGTCGATCCGCTCTGAGTGAACGGAGGTGGGTGGATTAGACCTGAACACATGTTCCCGATACCGTTCGTACAAGCCTGTCGAAACGCGGCTAAAGCAATTGGTTCTGAATTACCAACACACAGGGCACTAGCAGCCTGCTGAAAATCTCAAAAACGCAATTTTGAATGATGCTGTAGGCTTCAACCTTGGCTGGTTTCACCCGAAAACCGCTCAAGATTTCGCATAGCATCACCGGATTTGTACGTTTTTTGACCGGTAAAATTTCGGAAAATAGATTTTCAGCAAGCTGCTAGGGCTTCCACTCGAACAGGGCCAGCGCTTCCAGGCAACGGTCGCGGTGCTGTGGGCCACGCCCCAGCGGAATTTCCACGCCGGGCAGCAGCAGGCCGAAGGTGCGGTCCTGACGGGCAAACTCGGTGGCCCACCAGCACAGGCGTGACAGGCGGCCCTCTACGTCCATGCCGGTAAAATAATTCCAGTCCAGCATGTCGGTGCCCGCCAGCTCGTCGGCATAGAGCTTGGTCAGCAGGCCCTGGCCACGCGCGGCGTGGCGCCAGGAAATGCGTGCCTGCGAATCGCCGGGGGTGTATTGGCGCAGGCCGTCGAAATCATCGGTGCCCTTGACCCGCTCCACCTCGCCCTCGCCTTCCTGGCCGAGGCCCGCCGGAACGGTCGCGCTGGGCACGGGGCGCGGGTAGACCAGCGCTTTCAGGTCAAGATCCAGCCAGGTCCAGGCACGCAGCAGGCCCAGCGGGTAAAAGGTGAGGATTTTCAGGCGCGGAGGCCGGAACAGGCCACGCCGCTCGGTCGTGATGTAAAAGCCCACCTCCTGCGGAATATCGACCCGGTCCAGCAGGGCCTCGGCATCGCCCCAGCTCAGGCGCAGGCTCTGGTGGGTGAGCCCGGAGGTGCTGTCGAGACGCAGGCGGAAGCCGGCCTTTTCCCCGGCATAGGCCGGCTCGGTGCCCACCGCCGAGATGCGCAGGCCCGACAGGTTGGCATAGGTATGGTGGATAGTGACAACGATCAGGCTGCCAAGAAAGAAGCACAGGCCCAGCAGCAGGTTATTGCCGTAGTTAAGGCCGCCCACGAACAGAGCGATCAGCACCAGCGTCATGGTCACGCCCTGCGGGCTGAGGAAAATAAAGATGCGGCGCTGGTTCAGTACGACTTCGTGCCGGGGCGGAATACGCCGCTCCAGCCAGGTCGCCCAGCGCTGACGGTAATACTCTTTGTACCAGGTGCTCATGCCTGCCCCTACGCAAGAATATCAACGGCTGTCAGCAGCTTGGCGGTCAGGCTGTGCGCCCTGCCCTGATGCTCCACGCTGCCGCGCAGGCGATGCTCGGCCACCGGCGCGAGCACCACCTGCACGTCTTCCGGCATCACGAATTTGCGGCCATCGAGCAGGGTCCAGGCCTGCGCGGCGCGCATCAGGGCCAGAGTGGCACGGGGCGACAGGCCATGCGGAAAGTCGGGCGAGGTGCGGGTGTGCTTCACCAGGCGCTGGATGTAGTCCAGCACCGCATCGCTCACGTGTATCGTCCTTACCGCTGCCTGCCAGGCTGCCAGCTCCTCGCCCGTGGCCAGCGGCTTCAACTCGGCCAGCAACAGGCGACGGTCGCGGCCGGTCATCAGCTCACGCTCGGCCTTGGGGTCGGGGTAGCCCAGCTCGATACGCATGAAAAAGCGGTCCAGCTGCGATTCCGGCAGCGGAAAGGTGCCCGCCTGCGTCATCGGGTTTTGCGTGGCGATCACAAAAAACGGCAAGGGCAGCTTGCGGCTGACGCCATCGGTAGTCACCTGCCCTTCTTCCATCGCCTCCAGCAGCGCGCTCTGGGTCTTGGGCGATGTACGGTTGATTTCGTCAGCCAGCAGCACCTGGGTAAAGATGGGGCCGGCACGGAACTCGAAACGCTGCTCCTGCGGGTTGAAAATGGAGATGCCGATGATGTCGGCCGGCAGCATGTCGCTGGTGAACTGCACACGCTGGTAAGCCAGGCCCATGACATGCGCCAGCGCCTCGGCCAAGGTGGTCTTGCCCATGCCGGGCAGGTCTTCGATCAGCAGATGCCCGCGCCCCAGCATACAGGCCACCGCCAGCCGCAACTGCTGCGGCTTGCCCAGGATAATCGTTTCGAGCTTTGCCACGATCTGCTGCAAATCGGCCATGAAGACTCCGCAGGTTGAGTGTTGGTTGCTGGGGTTGGCAGCTTGGGCAGGCTGCGCCGTGAAGGCAACACCATAGCACTATGGCGGTTTGAGCTGAATGGGGAAATGGGGGGGAGCGGCTGGAAATTCAAGCGGTTATTGGGGAGGGGGTGGGGCGTGGCCGCAGTTGGTGGGCAGGGGTATGGGGCCGGCGGGGCCGCAGGGCACTGGTTCGTAGGATGGGTGGAGCGAAAGCGATACCCATCGGGCTTAGGCCTGAATACGGCGCCGAAATTGATGGCCTGATGATGGGTATCGCGCGTTTTCAGCACTCCTTATCCAAATCCCAACCACAATTTTGGCATTTCTTCACAAAAAGAGCCTTGTGAACACGTAAACCTGCTAAAGGCCTGTTGTCCACAAAGGTTACAGGCACGCCACAATTAGGGCACGTAATTCGATTCAAAAAAAAATGGCCTGTGTATATAACCGTGGCAAACGGCGCCAAGAACCAATTTGATAAATATAAGGCTGCTAGTCCCGTTGAAGAACATATGCCGAAAATACATATCCATGCCGCGCGATTTCTTTTGAACGGAGTCATTCTTAAAACCTCAGGGACATGTTGATGGGTGAATTTTGTTATAGAGCCAACCGGCCAGAGCATTGGCTAAGTCATTTAAGCTGCGCTCCACCCATCCTACACTTACGCGACCGAAGGTGAGCATCAACTGCGAAGATGAGCACATCCCCAGGGATGTGCATCTTCGGGAGCCATGTGCATCTTCGGCGGGTTGTCCGTTGTTCGCAGATACATAAAACCTTGAGGTATCAGGGCTTCCTGCCGTTCCCCACTACAGCGACACACACAAACTATACGGCAACTATTTTCTTCAGCAGCTCCTGATATTCCGTATCGGTTAATTTCATCCGCCTACCACCATACCCCTTGAGGTTATTTCTCGTAATAATTATCCGTCGCCAAGAACTTAGCGTATAAACATTGCCCGATTTTATGGCATATTCCTCCACTGCGGGGACCTTGCTAAGCCATTTCCGCTGCGCTCTCGTAATAATTAAAATAGCACTACGCTCTATAGCCTTGTTTACCAGATAAAAAGAATATCGCTGAGATGGCAGCTCCTTGGAATCAGGAAAACCATACTTCTCTGAATGGTAGGGGAAATACTCAACAACCAAGACCTTTTTCTTTAAGAAATCGGCCGCGCACGCATCCTCATAGCTCAAATCGTTTGGAAACTTACTGGCCTTATACCTCTCTTGCATGTCTATAGTCACCCCGAATTTACCATAAGCATCTCTCGCGAGATGCCTGAGTATTTTCCACCACCAATTATTTGGACTGATGTGGGTGTCAAGGCCAATATGCAAATAATCGCTGTGTGTTTCCGGTGAGCGCACGGCATTAATCAAGTGCTTTCGGTGGTCAGGATTGGCACAGCTAGCACGAGTAGACTCATCAATACCAGGATTCTGGGTCAGAATAAGTAACTGTGCATCAAGCGGCCCTGAAAATGGCTCCGGGACCAGAGTCAGATCAACCTTATGTATGAGCTTTCTGTTTGGCCCACTATTGTATGCCTCTATGAAATCCTTATCAGTGGCAAGGCAAAGCTCCGTAGTACCGATGGGAAACCTGTTGAAATCAGGCTCTGGCAATGCGCGCCACGGATTGGCCACTTCTTGTAGATCATGCAAAGCATTGTGCTCCTCTGCTGTGCTCTCATAGCAGATAAGTTTACGTGACTTGCCACGCCGCATAATTTAAAGAATATGACTGACTTTACCACAAAGACCGCCGTCGTCTATTTTAATGACTTATTTTTCAGTACCGTAGGGCGCAGTCCCCCAAGGGGACTTCCTGCGGGCGTAACCGAAGGGTATTGCGCCGTATTCAGCCATCATGGCGCAATGCGCTGCGCTTATTGCCCTACGTTTACTGATGACCAAGCCATAGCGCAGGACCATCAACACCGAAGATGCACATGGCCCCCGAAGATGCACATCCCCGGAGAGTGCTCACCTTCGGCTTCGATGTGCATCTTCAGCGCCAACGCCCCCTTCAGTGATACTTGCCCGGTGCCGGCAAACTCCATTCCCAGCCACCCTTCATGCCAGCCTTGCCGACGACGACACCCACACCATCCTTGGCGCGACGCAGGCTGTTCCAGGTAAGCCCGGCCGCAAGCGCCTCCCGCTCCAGGTCATTGCTGGCCACCGGGCCGCCCACCAGCGCCGCCCTCAGGAAGGCGGCTGCCTTGTCGATCATGCTACCCCCCTCCTCCACCCCCTCCACCTCCCCCAGCAACTCCCTGGCGCTCCCCGCCAGCATCTCCCCCCACAGCACCCGGCTGGTGGTAATTCCGCTGGGTAAAACAACATTCTCCAGCGTATAGCCAACACCCCCATCGTCCGGCCCGATATTCGACTTGGCCCTGGCCAGCATCCGTCCCTCACCCTGCTCGCTCTTGCCGGCCACCAGCACGATGCGCGCCAGCGCCCCGAAGGCTTGTGAGCCAATGACGCGATCCAGCGGGTTGCTGCCGCCGCTGCCCTTGGAAAAATGGGTGATGCCGAGCACGGCGCAGCGCTGGCGCATGGCGAAGTCGGCGATGGGTTGCAGGCTGCGGCGTACTTCGGCGGCTTTGTGGCTGTCACCTTTTACGGCGGAGACGATGGGGTCGATGATGAGCAGGCGCACGTCACCGTGGCGTTCGATGGCCGTGGCCATCTTGGGCATGTCGTCGGCCGGGTCAAAGGCACGCTTGCCGCGCTGCTCCCACACCGCGTTCAGGAACTGCACGCGGTCCAGGTCGGCGCCGGCCGCTTGCAGGCGTGGGACGAGGGTGTCGCCGGGGTCGTCCTCGCCACTCCACACCAGCACCCTGCCGCCCTTGGCGCAGGGGCTCTGGTCGGGCCAGTGGCCGGCGCGGGTGATGGTGGCGGCGAGTGCCAGGGCCAGCGTGGTCTTGCCGGTGCCGGGCAGGCCAGCGAGGATGGCCAGCTTGCCCACGGCCAGCCAGCCCGGCCACAGCCACTCGATGGGCTGCGGCACGATGTCGGCGGCGCAGAGCAGCTCCACGTCGTTGAGCTTGCCGCGCTGGGCGAGGTGCCAGCGCGCCTCCACAATATCGTCCAGGGATATGAGCGTGCCCTTCGGTTTGCCCGCAGGCTGGTCCTCGTCCTTGTAGATGCTCATACGGCACCTCCCTGCGCGCTGGCTTGCGCCGCTACCGTCGCCGGGCCTGCCCGAAAGGCGGGCGGCACCCAGCCGCTGCTGTCCCAGAACACGTATTCCTCCGTGCGCAGCGACTTGGGAATGACGATGGCGCCATCAGCGCCATACAGGGCCAGCTGCCGCGCCAGCCGCTTGCGCAAGTCATGCGAGGTCTCGACCATCTCGATCACCACCAGCGACAGGCCCGCCACGCAGGACCAGTCAAAGTCCTCGGGCGCTTCACCCGGCGGCAGCAGCATCACGTTGTACCGACCTGCGCTGTGCCCGTTTTTCACCCGTTGCCAGGCGTCAGGCGAGCCAAAGAAGAGCCAGACGCCGGCGCCATTGCTCTTCACGTCGGCCGCGTAAGGCGGTTTTTTCAGGGGTTTCTTGTCCATGCCATGCCCTCTTTACCGTATGTTGTTGGGACAGACATAGATTAAGCGATAGTTAAATAATAATGGAAGTATGCTTAGCTACAACCACGGAAATAAATGGCTTACTTAACTTAACGGAAGGTGATGCCTCTCTGCTCCCGCTCGGTAGAGGGGCAGCCGGACTCGCTATGGAACAGGTCTTATAGGGCGGGTGAAACCCGCCAGATGCCGGTGCGCCGTTCAACGCACTCATAAAGGGTAGGTGGGCAATTCCGGCCTTGTCCGGCGGGTTTCACCCGCCCTGCAAAAGCTGCCCTCCGGGATTGGCCAAGCGACGGAGACTGCGGGCCGTACCGCAGGATGGGTGGACCGAAGCGATAGGGTTTGCCAATGAACCTGTGGTGTCACAGGCGGACTCAGCATCGCCGGGCGCAACCGGCCCGGCGATCTACAGCGCTTCAAGCCCCAAACAGATGAAAAGAAACATACAACCCGGCCGAAAACAGCATCGCCCCCAAAAAAACACAAACCGGAATGGTCAGCACCCAGGCCATGAGTATCTTCTGGATGGTTTCCTTTTGCAGGCCGGAGTGGTTGGCAAACATGGTGCCGGCGATACCGGACGAGAGCACGTGGGTGGTGCTCACCGGCAGGCCCAGCACGTCGGCGGCGCTGATGGTGGCCATGGCGACAATTTCAGCAGCGGCGCCCTGCGCATAGGTCAGGTGCGCCTTGCCGATACGCTCACCCACCGTCACCACGATGCGCTTCCAGCCGATCATGGTGCCAAGGCCGAGGGCAAAGGCCACGGCGGCTTTGACCCACACCGGAATGAAGGTGGTGACGGCCTTGAACTGGTCGCGGGCGGCGCCCAGTGTTTTCTTGTCGGCGTCGTTCAGGGCATTGCCCTTGCTCAGTTTACCAATGCTTTCGGAGGCCAGGTAGGTTTCCGCGCGCAGGGTGCGGCGGGTGGCTTCCGGCACGTCCTTGATGGCGCTGATCTGCGCCACGTTGGCGTCGATCTCGTGCAGGGTGTGGGCCAGCGCCGGCAGCGTGGTGTCGGCCAGCTTGCCGGAGCGCACATAGGCGGTCAGGGCTGCCTGGGCGTCGGCATCGCCGGGCACGGGCGCGCTGCCCGCCAGCCGGTCGGCCACCTGCACGCCAGCGTGCGTGGTGCTCACCAGGGCGGCTACGGTCTTGGTGTCAGCGCCGAGATTGAGTGCATAGACACCCGGCACAATGCCAATGAGGATGAGCATGATCAGGCCCATGCCCTTCTGCCCGTCGTTGGAGCCGTGGGCAAAGCTGACGCCGGTGCAGGTGAAGATCAGCACAGCGCGTATCCACAGCGGCGGCGGCGTGTCGCCCTTGGGGGCGGTGAACAGCTCGGGGCGGCGAATGACCAACTTGATCAGCAGCAGGAGCAGGCCCGCCACGATAAAGCCGATAAGGGGAGAAATCAGCAGGGAGAGCCCGGTATCGCTGACCTTGCCCCAGTTCACGCCCTCGCCAAAATGCGCGCCGGGTGTCATCAGGGAATTGGCCAGTCCCACGCCGACGATGGAGCCGATCAGGGTATGCGAGCTGGACGCCGGCAGCCCCAGCGCCCAGGTGCCGAGATTCCAGATAATGGCGGAGAGCAGCAGCGCAAACACCATGGCAAAGCCGGGACCGGACCCGACATTGACGATCAGGTCGATAGGCAGCAAGGCCACGATGCCAAAGGCCACCGCGCCCGTTGAGGTGAGCACACCCACAAAATTGCACAGACCGGACCAGAGCACGGCCTGATTGGGCTTGAGCGACTTGGTATAAATGACCGTGGCGACGGCATTGGCTGTGTCGTGGAAGCCGTTGACGAACTCAAAGGCCAGTGCCAGTAACAACGCCAATACCAGCAAAACTACCGTGCCCGCCGCAAGCGAGCTCCCGAACAGCATGTCCATCCCGTAACCCCTCAGCGCAAAAACCTGATTGTCCTTGCTGCACGGTTACGGTTTGATGACAGGAAGGGGCTTGCTCAGAACGGCAGCCAGCCGCGCATACAATCCTTGCGCAAATCCTCGATATATTCCGTCTTTCGCAGGATGGGTGGAGCGCAGCGATACCCATGGTGGCCGCTTCTGATCTGATGGGTATCGCTGC
>Ga0302270_10004626_pt1 | contig 12721 bp, 8 predicted proteins | sample III_Bog_E2_3_FD_198773 | JGI IMG/M metagenome (GOLD analysis project Ga0302270, IMG submission 198773) | Peat permafrost microbial communities from Stordalen Mire near Abisko, Sweden - III_Bog_E2_3 | ecosystem: Environmental > Terrestrial > Soil > Wetlands > Peat | place: Sweden: Abisko...
TCCGCCGCCGCGCCAATCAGTTCCGAGCGAACCGGGAAGTGATCGCTGAAACCGCCAAAGCGGAACCACTGCCGCAGGCCCGCCTGCTCCACCTTGATCCATCCAATCATCTCCAGGTTGCCCGTTGCCACGCCCAGAAGGGCGCCGCGCCGCGCCAGGTGGTCGAGCGTCTGTTCCACGCCGGGCATGCGAATCAGGTCGAACTCATGGCGGCGTTCAGCCACGGTGTTCCGCATTGCTTCCAGAATGGCCTCCATCCGCGCCTCGAGGACTGTAACTGGAATCCCCGCCTGGCGCCACGCCTCGCGCAGAATCGCCGTGTCGGTGCTGCCATGCAGCAGAATTCCAGCCAGTGTAATTTCAAACCCGGTGACTCGATGCACGCTGGAGGCAAAAGACTCGAAGTGAACGCGATCGCGGCTCCGCAGCAGCGTTCCGTCAATGTCGAAGAGATAGGCGTTCTGTTCGTCCCAGGCAAAACCCGGCTCGATAGCGATGCGCGCTTCATTGCTCGATTGAGTTGTCAACATATCCCTTGAATCGTCAGCGATAGCTCTGCCGCACTGCGCTATACACAGGACGTTCGCCGCGCGGCGGACGCTTGAGGCCGGCCCGCACCTCGGCGAGTTCAAGGCCCAGCTCCGACATGGCCCGGCTCAGGGTATTGCGGTGCATTCCCAATTCTTCAGCCGCTTTACACTGGTTTCCCCTGTGTGCCACAAGCACTTCGCGCAGATACTGTTTCTTAAACTCGCGCACGGCATCGTCATACCTCATGCCGCTGGAGTGCATTTGTGTCACCAGGCTGTCCAGTTCTCTTCTCACATCCACCTCTTGCCACTTCTACAGAATGATCGATTTATTATCTTTGCGGAAACCTTCGCATTGCCATCAACTCTTCTTGGGAGCGATCAATCCACTCGACTCATGCTCCAACACCTTCAGGCCGTCGCGTACGCGGTGCGACAGTTCCGCGGGGCTTGCATGAGTGCTGAGATGACACACGCCGAAAAACATTTTGGGCAGTCTCGCTTCCGTTAGCAAATTCGTCTCAGGAAAGAACGCAACAATTGCGAGGATTCCCAAGGTTACCAGAATTATGCCTTGAAAGAATCCAAAGATTGCACCGGCGAGGCTATCCAGACAGCCCAATCCGATAAGCTTGAATGCTTTTGCCAAAAGTGCGCCAATGATGGCGAAGATGGCCAGGACCAGCACCGCGATCAGCACAAATCCCACCGCGTCGGAGATGGCCTTGACGCGAAACAGCGGCATCAACAGCGCCGAAACGCGACCGTAGTTCCAGGACGCGACTTCCAAACCCACCAGCAGACCGGCCAGACCGCAGGCGGAACGAAAGAAGCCCTGTGACAGTCCGCTGATCACGGACACCGCCATCACGATCACAATAACCCAATCGACCCAAACCATGATGTACTCCGTTCCAGTGCTACAGACTGAGATGCCGCCCGGTCAAGCGGCGAAACGCTTCAAGATACTTGCTCTGCGTGCGCTCCACCACTTCGTCAGGCAAAGGGGGCGCGGGCGCTTGCTTGTTCCATTGGATGTCTTCCAGGTAGTCGCGCACAAACTGCTTGTCAAACGAGGGCTGCGCACCCCCAGGATGCCATGCGGCAGCCTCCCAGAAGCGCGAGGAGTCCGGCGTCAGAACCTCATCGGCAAGAATAATCCCACCGGCAATCTTGCCAAACTCAAATTTCGTATCGGCAAGAATAAGGCCTCGGGACTCGGCGTGTTCCGCGGCGCGTGCATAGAGGGCGAGGGTGAGCCGGCGAAGTTCCGCGGCATCGGCTGTGCCAAGCACACTCTCAGTTGCCGCGAAAGAGATGTTCTCGTCGTGCGCTCCATCCTGGCTCTTGGTGGCCGGGGTGAAAACCGGCGCTGGGAGCCGCGATCCGTCCAGAAGCCCTTCAGGAAGGGGAATGCCGCAAACCGTTCCGCCGTTGCGATATTCCTTCCAGCCGGAACCGGCAAGGTAGCCACGGGCGACGCACTCTACCGGAAACATTTCTGCCCGCCTGACAAGCATCGCCCGGCCTTCGAGTTGATCCCGATACGGCTGCAATGCCTGCGGAAAGTCGTTGACGCTTGCACTGATGAGATGGTTGGGCACGATGCCGGCCAGAAGATCGAACCAGAAGAGCGAGATCTGGGTCAGGATTTTCCCCTTGCCCGGAATTCCGGTAGCGAGAACATGGTCAAAGGCGGAAATGCGATCGGTTGCGACCAGTAGCAGCGCGTCGTCGATCGCGTAAAGATCCCGCACTTTGCCGCGGCCAAGCAGAGGTATATTGCCCAGATTTGTAGTGAGGAGAGCGGTCACGGAGAGGCCTGCCTTGGCGGGTACTGAACTTCGATTCTCCAGTGCGCGACGGGGTTTGTCAATGTTCCCCAGGATGCAGTAAGCATGTGCGAAACTGATCAGCGCTGGCGGGTCGATTCGTGGTTCACTCAGACGAAATTACTTTGTGGAAAAAAAACAGCATCCCTGTGACGACCGTCACGGAACGGGTTTCCCGTATGGGAGACACTCCAGTTGTCAACATGGTTCGGAAGACGAGCAAGAACAGCCTTCTTAGAGCCGGGCGACACGAGGCAGCCGTGGAAAGGGGAAGCCGCTGCTAGCTTCGTTAGTACAGGGATCACCAGTAGCCGCGCGCTACCGACCTCCAGCGCCGGCTACTGGTCCCCGTCTCTCTTGTGAAATACAAGCGCCTCCGAAGAGAAGATGTCCTTCGGAGGTGATTTTTTGTCAGTCCGCCCCGTAGGCCTCCGGCCTTACTCTTGCCTGCAAAAGTAATCTACACATCCTGGCGCGCAGGTGATATATTCCGCTCACTTATCCAAGCGGAGATACCCAAAGTGGCGAGCAAATTTCAGTCAAAATGGTGCCCGAAGATCGTTGCTGCATCGCTGCCTGAGAGAGACAAGCATCCCGCGTATTTTTCGGGGATAGCACAGACTTTGCCGTCGGCGGTTCTAGTTTTTCACGGAATTGGCGAGCAGGTTCGCTTTGAGACACTCAGCAGGGCAGCATCATTCCTTCTGGAAGAAGCAAAGGAACGCGGGGCTGCTGATTTTTCTGTTGTCATCCGGCCCGTTCCCTGCAACAAGGTCGCGGCCAGCCTGATTGTGCGCACCGAGATTGGGTGGAAGGAGAAAGATGGCCAGCCGCGATCGGTCCACGTCTACGAGGCGTACTGGGCGCCATTGACCGCGGGCCAGGTGAGCTACTGGGAGACGTTGGGATTTCTCTTGTCCGCAGGTTGGAACGGGATTCGCGGAACCGTCCTGTCCGGAAAGATCGGCTGGTTCAGGCGCTGGCTCTTCGGCGATTTCAAGAACCTCAAGGCCACCTGGGGCACCTTCATTCTGCTTCCGCTTTTGATGTTCATGGTCGGCTTTATTGCGCTGGGGATAGCCATTGCGGCATCGGCTGTGGCCGGGGTTGCAAAGCAATTCGAATCGGGCGCTATCGGCAGCTTGTATGACGTTGCCAACTTTGTCTATGGACAGATTGCAACTCCATGGAACTGGGCAGCAAGATCCCTCGGCGGCTCGTGGCCGATCCTTAGCCCCGACCTCTCGCTGGTTCATCCGTGGCAGGGAGCCGTTGCTTTCCTGTTGTGGGTCATCGTGGTTGGAGGCACCCTGTGGTTCAGGTCGATATTGATCCAGTATGTTGGTTCGCTGGTGGCCTATCTCTCGCCGTACAAAGACAGCAAGTGGGAAGATCTGCGAGGAAAAATCCAGCAGGTGGGGTTAGATGCAGCCCACGTGGTTTTTGAAGGGCATAGCTATACGGGATGGATTCCGAAGTACGAGAGAATTGTCTTTGTGGCGCATTCGTTGGGTTCAGTCATCGCCTACGACACGATCAATGCATTGATCAACAACCAGGCCGCCTTGCTGTCGGCCGATGCACCGAACCCCGCGATTGAAAGGACTCATGCGCTCATCACGCTCGGTTCGCCGTTGGATAAGACGGCATTTCTGTTTCGGGTACAACTCAAGCTGGCAAGCAACAAGCTGGATGACCAGGGCGAGCTGAGAGAAACGATGGTTTGCGCCGTGCAGCCGTTGATCACCGATTATGATTTATACCGCTTCAACAAGGCCGCGCCGCCCAAACGGCCGAAGTGGATCAATATCTGGTCGCACATGGACATTGTGAGCGGGCGGCTGGATTATTACGATGATCCCGCCTTGCTGGAAACCGATCCTCGGCACGTGCAAAACATGATTGACCGCGCTGCGTGGATCCCGCTCGCTTCGCACAACCAATATTGGAACAACAAGCTGTTGCGCAAAACAACATACGACGAGTTGTTTTAGATTGGTTCCAGGATAGGTATACCGTTTCCCGCGTTGTACAGGGTCGCCACTCCTTGGGGTCGCGTCGACTCGACTGTATTACCTTCGGAGTACAGCAATCCTGGAACCGCTTTAATCGCCCGGTTGTTTCTATTGCGATTCGCGCTCTGAGTTACGAGAACTACGCCGTAGCGCGTTGGCGCTCCTGGTTGTTCAATCGGACGCTCACAACCTTCGACACGCCAGGCTCCTGCATGGTCACGCCGTAGATCATATCGGCAGCCTGCATCATGCGCTTGGAGTGCGTGACCAGCAGGAACTGCGTGTCCTGGCTCATGGAGTGAAGCAGCTCAGCCAGGCGGCCCACGTTGGTCTCGTCGAGCGGCGCATCCACTTCGTCCAGCACGCAGAACGGGCTGGGCTGGAACTGGAAGATGCCCACCAGCAAGGCGAGCGCGGTGAGCGCCTTTTCGCCGCCGGAAAGGAGCAGCACGTTCTGCAGTTTCTTGCCCGGAGGCGAGGCGACAATCTCAAGTCCGCTCTCGGCCTGGTTTTCAACGTCCGTGAGCCGCAAAAAGGCCTGCCCGCCCTGGAAGAGACGCGAGAAGACCAAGGCGAAGTTCTCGTTGATTCTGACAAAGGCTTCATCGAACTTGGTGCGGGAGATCTGGTCGATTTCCTTGATCGTCTCCTGCGTGTTCTCGATCGACTCCATGAGGTCCTTGCGCTGGGCCTCAAGGAAGCTGTGACGATCGGCGGTCTCTTTGAACTCGTCGAGCGCCATCATGTTGACCGGGCCCATCTGCTCAATCCTCTGGCGCAAGGCGCGGCAGGTTTCTTCCTCGGCAGCAAGGGCCTCATCGGCAAGGCGTTCCATCTGCTCATCGGCGCGCAAGACCTGGGCCTCGAGATTCACTTCAGTGAGGCAGCTCCCTTCAAGATGCTCAAGATCGGAACGAAGCTTGGCAACCTTGCTCGAACGCCCAGAGCGGTCTTCGCGCAACTGGTCGAGAGCGGCGCGGCTTGTCTTCAGCTCCAATTCGATGGAAGCGAGTTGCTGGCGCAGGGCCAGTGCCTGGTCGGCGAGGGTTTGGACGGCGGCCAGGGCCTGGATGCGCGTCTCCGCAAGTTCCTTCTGCTTTGCGGCAAGAGTTGCGCTTTCGTCGATACGCTGCACGCGCTCAGCGTTCGCGGCGGCCAACTGCTGCGAGATACTCAGCACGCGCCGCTCGAGGTCGGAGTGCAGGCGATCAATGCGCTGGAAAGCGGCTTCCGCGCCACGCCTGCGTTCTTCCAGACCGGCAAGTTCAGCGGTAACCACTGCGGCTTCCTGCTGCAAGCCTTCGCGTTTCAAGCGCAGTTGCTCCAACTGCGCCTGGGACTCTTCAAGAGCAGCCTCGGCGGCGGCTCGCTCGGCTTCAAGGCGCTGGGTCTCCTCGCGCTTCTGCGCGATCGCATTGGATTTACCTTCGCGTGCGTCCTTGTTGCGGGCGGCCTGGGATGACCATTCCTGCAGCCGGCGTTCGATGCGCTGCGCTTCGGCTTCCATTTGTTTGAGCGCTGCGCCCTGGTTGGCCGCATCGGTCTCTGCCTTGCGGCGCTCTGCGCTGCGCGTTTCGAGTTGTGCCGTCAGCTCTTCGATGGAGCGTGCGAGGGCTGCAACTTCGGCGTCCGCATTCGCAAGGCTGTTTGCGAGCTTGGCCAAACGAGCCTCTGTCTCACGTAACTCCCTCTTGAGCGCCAGCGGGCCTTCTTTGGCAGGGTTGCCGCCGGTTACCGTGGTGTTGTGAAAGCATTCTCCTCCGGAGGTGAGGAAAAATGCATGGGCGTAGTGCCCTGACAATCGCTGCGCCTCGGTGGGATCCTCGACGAGGTATCCGTTGCCGAGCTTGGGGAGGATGGATTCGAGGGTCCGGCCGAAGCCGTTGAGCACACGAATGGCGTCTTTGAGCGGGGTGAGTCCGGGGCCGCTGATGGAGTCTGCCGGCTCGTCAAAAAGCGCGCGCTGTTCAGGAGAGTGGACCAGGAATGTGGCCCTGCCGTCGGTGCCGGACTTGAGCAGCCGCACGCCTTCTTCAGCGGCCACCCAGCTCTCGACCACGATGTAATTCAGCTCTTCGCGAAGGAACTCGTCAACGACGGCCTCGTGCTCGCCGCTCACCTCCAGGAAGTCCGCCAGCGTGCCGATGGCCGACCTCCCAGCTCCAAGTGCGCCGGGCTTCAGCAGGCGCCGTACCGTGTCAGTGGAGTAGCCGTGATTCCGGATCAATGCTTCAAGTGAACCGCGCCGACCGGCGGCCGCGGCCTGCTCGCCGCGCAACTGGTTGGCGTGCGCGCGCTGGCTGTTCTCCTGCGCGCGTCGCGTCTGGAGATCCTCCCGGGTGGAGGCAATTTCAGTTTCAAGGAGCTTGAGCGCGTCCACCGCGGTTCCGAATCGGAGAGTCGACTGGCCTTTCTGAACCCCCAGGTTTTCAAGCTCGATTCCGGCCTGGCGCATCTCGGAATCCAAGCGCTCCGCTTCACGTTCCAGGGCGGCAAGGCTCTCTTCAGCCTGGGCTGTGTGGTTGCGGGCGTTGCCCGCCAGGGTCAGCAGATGCATCGCGTGCCGGCGGCCCGTTTCCAAATGCCTTTCGGAAGCGAAAACTTCTTCGGCTGCGGTGCGGGCTTCCTGCTGGTGCGCTTCAACTTTCTGGCGATAGGCTTTGGATTCACCGGCGGCCGACTCAAGGAACGCGTGCTGCTGGGTTCGTTCCTCGGCGATTCCAGTCAACTGAATGCGAGTGGCTTCCAATTCCGCGCCCGCGGCAGCGATCCGGGCTTCCAACTCGCTGACGCGCTCGGAGTTGCTGCGGCCCCGCGCCATGTTTCGCTCCAACTCAATGGCGGTCTCGCTGGCGCGACTTTGGGCCTCGTGGCTTTCACCTTCGAGCTCATATCCGCGTTCGGTGAGGGAGTGCTGGGTGGTTTCTAGAGTCCCGATCTCTCCGGCGGATCCATTGATTCGCTCGGTGAGCAGAGCAATTTCCTGATCAAGGGTGGCCTGCTCCGCATCCATGGCGGCCATGCGGCTGGCCAGGACAATCCGCAGGCGTCCGCGAAGTTCGTCACGCACGGCAACAAATCGCTCGGCTTTGGCCGCTTGCCGCTTCAGGCTGTTCATCTGCCGCGTGATTTCTTCAAAGATGTCGTCGACGCGCGCCAGGTTCTGCTTGGCACTTTCCAGGCGCAGCTCAGCGAGGCGCTTCTTGGTTTTGAAGCGCGTAATGCCCGCAGCTTCTTCGATGATGGCGCGGCGATCGTGGGGTTTGGAGCTAAGCAGTTGGCCAATGCGCTCCTGGCCGATAATGGCATAGCTCTCCGGGCCGAGACCGGTGCCCATGAAGATGTCCTGAATGTCTCGCAGGCGGCAGAGCTTGCCGTTGAGCAGGTATTCGCTTTCGCCGGTGCGGAAAAGGCGCCGGGTGATGACGATCTCGCCCTTCTGTGGCGTGCGCTGAAATTTGCGGCGACGAATCTTGAGTACGACGGCTTGCGGGCCTTCGGCCGATGCTTGCGCGGCAGCGGAATCCTGAACGGAATCCTCATCAATCACCTGGCCCGGCTGTTCGGCGGCAATAATCTCTTCGGCTTCGCTCGCGCGCTCGCGGCGCATCTGGTCTTCGTCCCAGTCAGCGGGGCCGTCAGCATCGACCAGGAGTTCAGGCTGAACCGGGATTGGGCCCTCGTAGGCTTCCGGGTCCACGAGGGTTAACGTGACTTCCGCCATGCCTAACGCTTTGCGATCGCGGGTCCCGGCAAAGATGACATCCTGCATGTTGGAGCCGCGGAGCGATTTGGCGCTCTGCTCGCCGAGTACCCAACTTACACCGTCCAGAATGTTGGACTTTCCACATCCATTGGGACCAACCACCACGGCGATGCCCGCGCCCGGCACGGTCAACTCCGTGCGGTCGCAAAAGCTCTTGAATCCCAGGATGTGAATCTTTCTCAGCTTCAGCATGTGTACTCCAACCTACGTACTCTAAATCGGCGGGCGCGACCGCGTTCCAGGCGGCAGGAATCTTCCGGAGCCGCTTCGGTGGGGAGATGTTGCTGCCCAATTACAAACTCTATGGACACTGACCGGCACGGTCAACGGAGGAAAGTAGGGTTTATGTGGATAAGGGAGGCCGGAATTCTTCTTCTTTGAAATACTCATCCGCTGGTTCAGGACGGGGATTTTCTAAGCCTTGACGTTGCTCGACTTAGCAAATTCACCAGTCTTGCAAGCAGATCGTGTTATATTGCGATATAACTTTTGACGGGATGCTTAATGCTGACAACAACACTTCGAAAAGTCGGTGGTTCGATCATGATGGTGGTTCCTCCAGCGATTCTTGAGCAGCTGAATTTGCAGGCTGGCACTGCCGTAGCTCTTGCCGTTGATGGCCAGCGACTCATCGTTGAGCCTCCCCGGAAGCCCCGTTACACCCTGGAAGAGCTGCTCGCGCAATGCGATCCCGATGCCCCGCTTTCCGACGAGGATCGCGCGTGGATTAACACGTCGCCGGTTGGACGAGAGCTTCTGTGAAACGCGGCGATATCTGGCTCGTTTCGCTGGACCCAACCGCCGGTCATGAACGGCAGGGCACACGGCCGGTCCTCATCGTTTCGCCCGACGAGTTCAATCGAGTTATAGGAGTGCCCGTTGTGCTTCCCATCACCAGCGGAGGAGCATGTGCGCGCACCCGCGGCTTTGCAGTTTCACTGCCAGGGGTGGGCACCACAACCACCGGCATCATCCGCTGCGACCAGTTGCGCTCACTTGATCTGACTGCGCGCAAGGGGCGCTTCCTGGAGGCGGTTCCCCAAGCCATCATCGAGGAGGTTTTGATGAAACTCGCACCGATCTTTGCGTGATCTCTGCGCCAATTCTCAATCCGCGCAGCTTGCAGGCCTGGTAACAACGGGAAATTCATTTCACTACATCGCGCCTCCCGCTTTTCTTTGGTTCAAAGAGCAGGCGTATCATTACGTCGGCGGACGCTTCGCCACAGTTCACATTGAATCTCTAATTTCTGCCCCACATTGCGGGATGGACAACCGAATTGCAACACGAAAGCCAAGGAGATTTTTCCCATGTCTGAAGAGCAGGCAAAGCACCCCGGACCCCCGATAGTCGACGATCAGAACGCCATGTCAGGCGATGCAAAATGCCCGTTTTTGAACGGCGCCCGCAAACACACGGTGGGCGGAGCCCAGGTAAACGCGAACTGGTGGCCTAATCAGCTGAACCTTAAGATTCTGCACCAGCATTCGGCGCTCTCGAATCCCATGGGAGAGGGATTCAACTACGCCGAAGAGTTCAAAAGCCTCGACCTCGATGCCGTGATCAAAGACCTGCATGAATTGATGACCAGTTCCCAGGACTGGTGGCCTGCGGACTACGGCCACTATGGCCCGTTCTTCATTCGCATGGCATGGCACAGCGCAGGCACCTACCGTATCGCCGATGGCCGCGGCGGCGCAGGCAACGGAACGCAGCGATTCGCGCCGCTGAATAGCTGGCCGGACAACGTGAGCCTGGACAAGGCGCGCCGGCTGATTTGGCCCATCAAGCAGAAGTACGGCAAGAAAATCTCCTGGGCCGACCTCATGATTCTCACCGGCAACGTTGCCCTCGAATCAATGGGATTGAAGACCTTCGGTTTCGCCGGCGGACGCGTTGACGTGTGGGAGCCCGACGAAGACATCTATTGGGGACCTGAGACCAAGTGGCTGGGCGACGAACGCTACAAGGGCGACCGTCAGCTCGATAATCCCCTCGGCGCGGTTCAAATGGGGCTGATCTATGTGAATCCGGAAGGCCCCAACGGCAACCCCGATCCCGTGGCTGCGGCCCGCGATATTCGCGAGACGTTCGCGCGCATGGCCATGAATGACGAGGAGACGGTTGCTCTCATCGCTGGCGGACACACCTTCGGCAAGGCGCATGGAGCAGCCGATCCCATGAAGTATGTCGACCGCGAGCCGGAAGGAGCCGGCATTGAAGAGCAGGGCTTAGGATGGAATAATACGTTTGGCAGCGGCAAAGGCGTTGACACCATCTCCAGCGGCCTGGAAGGCGCATGGACCAGCAACCCGGTGAAGTGGGATAACGATTACTTCGAAAAACTGTTCGAGTATGAATGGGAACTCACCAAGAGTCCCGCCGGCGCCAATCAATGGACGCCTAAGAACGGAGCCGGAGCGGGTACAGTGCCGGACGCGCACGATCCCAACAAGAAGCACGCGCCCATCATGTTCACTACGGACCTTGCCCTGCGCATTGACCCCAGCTATGAGAAGATCTCGCGGCGCTTCCTCGAGAATCCTGCGGAGTTCGCCGACGCTTTCTCCAGGGCCTGGTTCAAGCTGACCCACCGTGACATGGGACCTCTCGCCCGGTATCTCGGCTCGCTGGTTCCGAAAGAAGAGCTCATCTGGCAGGACCCGCTTCCGGCTGTGGATCATGAGCTGATCGATGCGCACGATATTGCCGCGCTGTCAGCGAAGATCCTTGCTTCCGGCCTCTCCATCTACCAATTGGTTTCTACGGCATGGGCGTCCGCTTCAACCTTCCGCGGCAGCGACAAGCGCGGCGGAGCAAATGGGGCGCGCATTCGTCTGGCCCCGCAAAAGGATTGGGAAGTCAATCAGCCTGCCGAACTGGCCAAAGTTCTTGCCACGCTGGAAGCGATTCAGAAGGAATTCAATGAGTCTAAGTCCGGCGGCAAGAAAGTTTCGCTCGCTGATCTGATCGTTCTCGGCGGCACGGCAGCCGTGGATGCCGCTGCGAAGAAGGCCGGCCACGAAGTGAAAGTGGGTTTCGCGGCTGGGCGCTCGGATGCATCGCAGGAGCAGACCGATGTGCATGCGTTTGCCGTGCTGGAGCCGGTCGCGGATGGTTTCCGCAACTACCTCCGCAAGGAACACGAAGGATCAGCGGCGGAACTGCTCATCGATCGTGCCAACTTGCTCACGCTTACCGCGCCCGAGCTGACGGTGCTTATCGGCGGCCTGCGCGCGCTGGGCGCAAACTATGGGCAGTCGGATCTTGGCGTTTTCACCAAACACCGCGGAACGCTGACTAATGACTTCTTCGTGAACCTTCTCGACATGAGCACCAAGTGGCAGAAGTCCGCCACATCTGGCGCCGTGTTGGAAGGACACGATCGAGCGACCGGCGAACTGAAATGGAAGGGCACAGTCGTCGATCTGGTGTTCGGTTCTAATTCTCAACTGCGGGCGCTCGCGGAAGTTTATGCATCGAGTGACGGGCAAGCAGCATTTGTCGAGGAATTTGTGGCGGCATGGACCAAGGTAATGAATCTGGACCGCTTCGACATCAAGTAACTCAACTGGAAAAGAGAAGGCCATTGGCTGGGTCTATTCGACCTTGCCAATGGCCTTTCTTTTTGAGTTATTCGAGATAACTCTTATGGAGGATGAGTTACAAGTGGAGATAGCGATCCGCGCCGTAGACTAACAACAGAGTTACGAGCGCAATGAAGACTTCGCCGATAGCTCCGACCGCAAAGGGACGCCACCCCTGCTTTCCCAATTCGCGCAGGCTGGTGCGCAGGCCGACCCCGGCGAAGGTGAGCAGGAAGGCCCAGCGCGACAGGTTTGCCAGGCTGGCCAGTTGAGGCTTGGCGAAGAAACCCACAGTAGCCAGCAGCGAAATCAGCAGAAATCCCAGAACAAACTTGGGGAACTTGTGCCACAGGAAGGCAGCTTTGTTGCCCACGGCCTGCGCCTGTCCGCGCGACGACCAGTAGAGAGCGTAGCCGAGAACGACGAAGCCGATGAGGGCGTTCCGCGTGGTCTTGGCTAGGACGGCGACTTTGCCTGCGGCGTCGGAATAGAGTGCGCCGGCGGCTGTTGCTTCGGCCGTGTTGTCGACTGCGAGGCCAGCCCAGAGGCCGTAAGCTTTGTCGCTGAGATGAAGTGAGTGGCCGATGAGCGGGAAGGTGAAGAGCGAGATGGCGCCGAGGGCAAGGATGGCGGCGATGGCGTAAGACGCGTCTTCATCGTCTGCGTCGATGGCGGGCTTGGCAGCGATGATGGCCGAGACTCCGCAGATGGAAGAGCCGATGGCTAGCAGCGATGTGAGCTTCGGTTTGAGTTTGAAGGCGCGGCCGATGAAGTGCATGAATGTAAATGAGAGAGCGATGGCGAAGGCCACAAGCAGGAGCGAGATGCCGCCGAGGTGGAGCACATCGCCAAGCAGGAAACGCGAACCGAGCAGCACGATGCCGGCCTTGAGCCAGAACTCATAGGTGGCCACACCGGGTTGAAAGATGCGCGGGATGCCAATGGTGTTGGCAATGATAAGGCCAATGACGATGGCCCAGAGAACATATTC
>Ga0302270_10004628_pt1 | contig 12714 bp, 10 predicted proteins | sample III_Bog_E2_3_FD_198773 | JGI IMG/M metagenome (GOLD analysis project Ga0302270, IMG submission 198773) | Peat permafrost microbial communities from Stordalen Mire near Abisko, Sweden - III_Bog_E2_3 | ecosystem: Environmental > Terrestrial > Soil > Wetlands > Peat | place: Sweden: Abisko...
ATCGCCGACTGCAAGCGCGGCCGCGAGTAAGCATGGGAAACCAGAGATCCGATCCGGCCATGCCTTTCCGCCTCTCTGTCCAAACGCACCCACAACGAATCGCTAACGCCTGAGCATCTTGCAAAATCCCATTGAAACTGCAAAATGTGTCGGGGCACGGCTCTAGTGTGCCCTGACACAATCTATTGCCTAACAGCCTGCGGCAAAAGTCGAAAATTCAGAAAATACACCCCTCAGGGGCTAAAGCCCCATTGATTCCTGAGGCTTTACGGCACGACTCAAGTCGTGCCCTTTCAAAACAGGACTTCTGCCACAGGTTGCTAAAGGAAATTTCCAAGAGGCTCCCCTGATCACTCATAACTATTCCCCAAAAAACATTCCCCCGCACCCTCCCGGCTCCATCCGGCATCCAACCATACGACCGCGCGAGAGCGTGTGAAAATCGGATTTAACCTCTTTGCTTTCGGCCCCCTGCCCGACGCCGGGCACAACCCCCGCAGTACAATCCAATGCTAAGGAGAATTCCCCAATGGCCTACGAACTTCCACCACTTCCTTACGACTATGCCGCGCTCGAGCCTTTTATCGACGCGGAGACCATGAAGCTGCACCACGACAAGCATCACCAGGCCTACATCAACAATGTGAACGCCGCCCTCGGCGGCCACCCCGACCTCGCCGCCAAGTCCGTCGACGATTTGCTCCGCGGCCTGGCCGACGTTCCCGAGGATATTCGCGGCGTGGTTCGCAACAACGGCGGAGGCCACTCCAACCACACCGCCTTCTGGAACCTGATGGGCCCCGTCGGCTCCGCTGGCGTTGGCGGCGCGCCCACCGGCCCCATCGCCGAGCAGATCGCCGCCGACTTCGGCGACTTCGAGACCTTCAAGAAGACCTTCAACGAGGCCACCGCCAAGCAGTTTGGTTCCGGCTGGGGCTGGATCGTCTTTGTGGGCGGCAAGCTCAAGGTCGTCACCACCGCCAACCAGGACTCGCCCCTCTCGCAGGGCCACTACCCCATCCTCGGCAACGACGTGTGGGAGCACGCCTACTACCTCAAGTACCAGAACCGCCGCCCCGACTACCTGGCCGCCTGGTGGAACGTAGTCAACTGGCACGAAGTCAACAAGCGCTTCGCAATCGCAAAGCAGTAGTCGGTTTTCAGTGGTCAGTTTTCAGTAGTCAGTGATCAGTGATCAGTGATCAGTAGTCAGTAGTCAGTAGGCAGCCTAAACAGCACCGTGCCTCATCCTTTCCGCTTTTTTCTGCGGAAAGGGTGGGAAACCATAGCCCTCAACTGGCTAACTGACTACTGACTACTGACTACTGATAACTGCCTTTCACAACTCTTTCCCCCATCCCGTGTCTAACCCAGCAGGGACGACCCATACACCCATGCGCAAACCTGTTCTTCTTGCAGCCTTTTTCGCCTTGACTAGCTTGGCCGCTGGCTTTTTTTCGGTCGCCGCCGTACCAGTTGCCGCGCAATCCGGCAGCTTCACGATCGCACAGAACGGCAAGCCTGTTGGAACCGCCGAATTCAACTTCGCCGCCACGCCCCGCGGCTACGACTCCACATCCGTTGTCCATCTGGACATGAAGGGCCTCAACTACTCGCTCTCCAAGACTGAGACGCTCTCTTCGGCAAACCACCTGCGCCATGTCCAGGTCAGCGCCATCCTCAACAACGTCGCCGTCAACGTAACCGCCGCACCAGATGCCGCCCAGTTCCTGCTCAACGTCTCGGCCGGCGGCAAGAGCTCCACGGCCCGCCTCACGCTCCATCCCGGCGCCGTCTTTCTTCCCGACTTCGATCCTGGCGCGCTTGAAACGCTTCTGGCCCTCGCCGTCACACACAACAACCGCAACCTCTGGGCCATCGTTCCCAAGCAGTCCACCGGGCCAGACGGGACAGTCCAGGCCGGCTCCATCGCCTCCATCGAGCTAGCCACCTACGCCGATGAGCAAGGCACCCTCGACAGCAAGCCCATCACCGTCCATCATCTGGTAGCCAACATGGGCGGCGCCAAAACCGAGCTCTTCTCCGGCCCAGAAAACCAGCTCCTTCAGGCCGAACTCCCCCAGCCCGGCTTCGCCCTTGTCCGCAACGGCTTTGTCCTAACCCCTCCCGCCAAACCCGGCGCTCCGCCCGTCCAACCAGCTCCCGCCGCCGAGCCTGCCCCAGCCCCAGTCCAGCAATAACCGCGATTGACTGCGATCTAATCCCTATTCCCTATGCCCTATTCCCTGCCTCAGTCACACCGCCTTCCCCGCCGCCACCCCCGAAGCCCACGCCCACTGGAAGTTGAATCCGCCCAGCCACCCTGTCACATCTGCCACTTCCCCAATAAAGTAGAGCCCCGGCACAGCCCGCGCCTCCATCGTCCGCGCGTGCAGCCCATCCGTATCCACGCCTCCAGCCGTCACCTCGGCCTTCTCAAATCCTTCCGTCCCCAGCGGATGAAGCCGCCAGCAATGCAGCTTTTGCTCCCAGGCCATCAACGCCGCATTCCCCCAGCCACCCGGCGCCTCCGTCTCGGTGAGAAACGCCGCCAGCCGCTGCGGCAAAACCTCCCTTAGTGCCAGCCTCAACGCCGCCTTGTCCCGACGGCCCCGCGGCTCCATCAGCGCTCCCACCACACCGCCGCGCATTTGAGAATCGAGCAGGATTCCAGGCGCAAAATCCAGCACCAGATCCTCCCCCGGCCGCCAATACGACGAAGCCTGCAACACCGCCGGCCCGCTCAAGCCCCGATGCGTCACCAGCATCTTCTCTCGAAAAGGCACGGTTCTTTGGAAGGGTGCAGCCCTCGGGAAGGGTACGGGCTTCAGCCCGTACATTGGTCCCTCGGAAGTGTCGTGGGCTTTAGCCCCCGAGGGACGGTCCTTCGACGCCGGTTCCACCCACGCCACCACCTCCGTAGCCACCCCCGCCAGTTCCATCCATCGCGCCTCATCTCCCCCCAGCACGAGGGGAACCAGCGCCGGCCGGGGCGTCACTACCTTCAGACCAAACTGCGCGGCCAGCTCGTATCCCAGCCCTGTCGCCCCCATCTTCGGGATCGACAACCCTCCCGTGGCCACCACGACGGCCTCAGCCCGCATCTCGCCCGCCGACGATGCCACGCGAAACCCGCCGGCCGACTCGCGCTCGACCGCGATGTCCCGCGCATTCAGCACCAATTCAACCCCGCCAAGCGCGCACTCCGCCAGCAGCATGTCCAGAATCGCCCGCGCCGACCCATCGCAGAAGAGCTGTCCCAGCGTCTTCTCATGCCAGCGAATTCCATACCTGTCCACCAGCGACAGGAAGTCTTGCGGCCCGTAACCCGCCAGCGCCGACTTGGCAAAATGCCTGTTTTCCGAAATGAAGTTCTGCGGCCCGCAGTGCAGATTCGTAAAATTGCACCGCCCGCCGCCTGAGATGAGAATCTTTCGCCCCGCCTGTCCCCCATGCTCCAGCAGCGCCACGCGCCGACCGCGCTGTCCCGCCGTAGCCGCGCACATCAGGCCCGCCGCCCCCGCACCGAGAACAATCACATCGAATTGGCGCAGTTTCGGCGGCATAGACTCTCGATAAAGGTCAGCGGCTGAGCCGTTGGCCCATTCGGTCTATACTTTACCGGATGACACAAAAGTTTCGTTTTCGTAGCTCCGACACGGTCGGCGTCGCAGACGCGGAGTCTGACCGCGCGTTCCTAAAAGAATGTTTTATCGATACGGGGCAGCTCGATCTGCTGTCAGATTGTGTAGATCATAGACGGATCATCTTGGGGCGAACTGGTGCCGGTAAGACCGCACTGCTAAATGAGTTGCGGGAGCGCCTTTCGACAGTCATAAATATCAAGCCAGAGAGCCTGGCTCTTGCATACATCACGAACTCCACCATCCTTCAGTTCGTACATGGCCTTGGTGTCAATCTCGATACATTCTTCAAGCTGCTATGGCGCCATGTCTTCGCTGTTGAGGTCATCAAAGCACACTTTCACCTAGATAGCCCAGATGCCAAGGAGGGGCTCGTAGACTGGCTTCGAGGAGTATTTAGCGATAAAAAACGGCAACACGAAAAGGCCCTCGCATACCTTGAACGTTGGGGAAGCAATTTCTGGGAGCAAACGGATTACCGAATTCGTGAGCTTACAACCAAGCTCGAAAGAGAGTTAGAGGCCTCGATTAGTTTGGAGGTCCCGGTTTCAAAGATTAAGCTCTCAGGCGGTGAGACTCTTTCCCAGGAAGAGAAGGCCAGTGTCGTGCAGCGCGCGAGATTCGTGGTAAATCAGGTCCAAATCCAGGAACTCTCGTATGTTCTTGAGTTGCTTGATTCAATTCTGGAAGACCCCAAGAAGCGGTACTATATCGTCATAGACAGACTGGATGAGGATTGGATAGAAGAGAAATTGCGGTACCAATTGATCCGTGCGCTCATTGAGACGGTTCGTGATTTTGGCAGGGTACGGAACGCGAAGATCATAATTGCTCTTAGACACGACCTGATTGACCGAGTGATTCGGCTATCCCGAGGTCCTGGATTTCAGGAAGAAAAATACGAATCGCTTTATCTCGACCTAAGTTGGTCATCCAACGACTTGATCCAAATTCTGGACGCGAGAATCAACAAGCTGGTACGGCAGTCCTACACAAAAGAGCTTGTCACACACAAAGACGTCCTCCCGACGCTGATCAACAAGAGTCCCGCAGTCGACTACATACTAGAGCGCACTCTCATGCGACCTAGAGATGTGATCATGTTCTTCAATGCCTGCATCCGCCAGGCTCAGGGCAACCCGATCATTTCCCCCCATATGCTAAAGGAAGCGGAAGGTGAGTATTCGCGTCAACGACTCCGATCTCTTGCAGATGAGTGGATCGCCGACTATCCAGAGTTGCTGGATTTGATTGATATTCTCAAGAATCGCCCATCGACTTTCGGCGTCTCGGACATCACGGACGAGCAGTGCTTTGACTTGGCAATCAAGCTCTTCGACGATGGGCGAAAGCGGGATGGGGAATTGGGAGACGTTTTGCGTAGGATCGAGGTCAACCCCACGGACGTTGGCTCCTTCCGCAATTGGCTCGTTGCTTCGTTCTATCGCGTCAGCCTGATCGGACTGAAGCTCGAAGCCTTCGAAGCGGTCGTTTGGTCGACGAGTGGCCGGCGCTCGATATCTGAGGCCGAGATTACCCCAAAGACCAGAATCTCGATCCATCCAATGTTTTGGCGAAGCCTGGGGATCAATCCCCAGGCCGCCGAGGGGGAGTCGGTCGATTAGGGGCCGGGCGCCCCTTGTCCGGATCTTCGGACTTGGGAAGGCAGGAAGTCTGCGCCGCCATTCTTCTTGGAAGCCAGCTTTTTCCCTTGCCATCCGCTCCGCAAAAAGCCTAATCATTAGAGAGACACCAATCGATCCAATTTTAGGTAATTCCCGACAATGCCGGTTCATTCGAGCAAAGTACCTCTAACCACAACGCCGCGGTTCACGGTAAGGCCGTGGAGTCTCGTCCTCGTTGCGGCCTTGAGCATGGCTAGCGCCGCGCAGCAGCCCTCCGCCTCTGCCAATCCGCCCGCAGCCCAGGATGCCAAGGGCGGCGAGGACACTGCCGCGCCAACTCCGCGGCCTCGTTCAATTGAAGAAGCGCGCGCCGGCGTCCGCGCGGCCGAGGCAGCCCACCCCGGCAATACGTCTGAAGTGGCCGCGGAGCTCATCGAGCTGGTGTACGCCGAGATATTGTACGCACCCGTCAACGAAGAGACTCTTGCGACGACGGAACGGGCGGTAAAAGTAGCCGAGGCAGCCCAAGGCAAGCAATCGCGCATCTATGGGCTCACATTGGCGGCAAAGGCGCGCGTTCTCCAGATGCTGGATCGCCCGGAAGTGGCGCGGCCAATGGCCGAGGAGTCATTGGCCATCCTGCAGCGGGTCGGGTGGGATCACCGGGGTCTATCGGATGCCGCATCGACCCTGAGCCTTGTCTGCGAAAGGGAGGGCGACAAAATCTGCGCTCTGCGGAATGCGGAGATACAGGTCCAGGCTCTGCGAGAAGTAAAGGACGAGGCTCCGGTCGACATGGCGTCAGCCCTGATCGGTCTGATGCATGCGCGACGCCTCAACGACGACATGACCGGCGGAAAGGCCGCGGCCGACGAAGCGATGGACCTCGCGGCTCACTTCGAAACACCAACTCAAGAGTGGGCGATCCTGGAGAACAATGCCGGCGCCTTCTACATGGTCTTCGGCGACTTCCAGCGTTCCTACGAGCACCTGAAAAAGGGCCTGGACCTGAACATTCAACTGAATGGTCCGGATAGCATGACGCTGAGCGGTGTCCTCGCAAACCTTGGCTATGTGGAGATGTGTCTAGGCAACACAAGCGAGGCGCTGTCGTATTACGCGCATGCACGCAGTCAGTTCGCCAAAGTTTACGGTCCACAGCATTCGATGACTACGCTCGTCGATTCTGGCTACGGCTATGCCCTGACCTATATGGGCCGCTACCAGGAAGCCATGGAGATTGAGTTGGGCGCGCACAGGATGCAACGGGAGCGCATCCGCCTGGCTATAAAACTCATGCCCGAGCAGCAAGCGCTGGCCATGGCAAACACCGGTGCAAAGTCGTTCAATATCGCAGTTACGCTTGCCACGCGCCATCCCGCCATCGCTGGAGCTCCGGTCTATCAGGAAGTGGTGCGCTCGCGGGCCATGGTGGCCGACGAGATGGCGAAGCGCCAGGCCGTGCTGAACCGCAAGCTCGGTCCCGAATCGGAAGTCCTCAAACAGGAATTGGAAAAGGAGGGCAAGACGCTCATGGCGTTACAGGGAGCTCCGCCGTCCGGCAACGCGGCCACGGCCCTGGCCGATGCCACTCTGAAGATGGAGCAGACAGAACGCAAGCTCGCCGAACGCAGCGCCGCCGTACGCGCCGACGAACGGGCCGAAAGCAGCGAACTCGGCGATCTCCGCAAGAACATGCCGCCCGGTTCGGTCCTTGTTTCCTATGTGGCCTACGCGAAATATGCAGAGGGGAAGACGGAGGATTTCAACAAAACGCCGGTCCCTTCCTACATGGCATTTGTGCTCCATCGCGACTCTGAAAACATCGGCGTGTACGACCTCGGCGACGCAACACCGGCCAGGGACCTGATCTTGAAGATGCGTGCCTCAGCCGATGCTGAAGCGCACGGCGCCGGGCTCGGGTCGGTGCGCAACGAACGCGAATACCGCGAGGCCGGCCTGGAGGTGCGCAAGCGAATCTGGGACCCCTTGAAGGCCGATCTTGAAAACGCCAAGCTGGTTCTGGTTGTCCCCGACGGATCGCTGAATCTCGTCCCCTTCAGTGCTCTGCCTTCGGGCAACGGCTACATGGTGGAGCAGGGCCCCGTGGTCCATATCCTCACCAGTGAAAAGGACCTGCTGCCCCAACTTCGCGGAGACAAGAAAGCAGGACTCTTGGCTGTCGGCGGTCCATCGTTCGAGCTCGCGCAGGCGGATGCAGCCTCGAACACACTCCCCAACGAACTCCGCGGCGGTCCCATCAAGTGCGAAGCCTTCACCCAGATGGAGTTCCATCCGCTCCCCGCCTCGCTCGACGAGGTCAAGGACATCTCGTCCACTTTCAAGCGCTGGAACGCGGACGAGCCCGAGCGGATGCTCACCGGCGAAGATGCCACGCGCTCGCGCTTCCTCGATGCCGCGCCACAGTCCAGAATTCTGCATATCGCCACGCATGCTTTTCTGCTGGACAAGAGTTGCGGCAACGGCAATCCCTTGCTTCACTCCGGCCTTGTCTTTGCCGGTGCCAACAAGAGCCGCGACAGCTCCATTCTCACCGCGCAGCAGATTGCCGCCGTCGACCTCCGCGGCGTCGACTGGGCTGTCCTCTCGGCCTGTGACACGGGAAGCGGTGAATTAAAGGACGGCGAGGGTGTTCTGGGCCTGGAAAGAGCATTCCGCGTCGCCGGCGCCAACAGCGTAATCATGGCGCTATGGCCCATCGACGACCAGGTAACCCGAGAGTTTATGCGCGACCTCTACGCCGAACGCTTCGCCCGCCGCGCCACAACCGCGGACGCAGTTTGGAACGCCGCAAGAAAACTGCTAAAAGACCGCCAAGCCGCCGGCAAGAGCACCCATCCCTGGTACTGGGCCGGTTTCGTAGGCTCCGGCGGCTGGCAATAGCAAGCGAAGCCGGGTGCCCCACAGGACAATCGCATTTGAACTTTCATGGCAAGCAACCGTCTCAGGCCGGCGCAAAGATTCCATCGAAGCGAGCTTTGTCACAGCCGTCCACCGGCGTTGCCGACCCATGGAGGGATGAAACGTTTGCCCGGCGATACCACTGCTAACGCGCTAACTTTCTATGTCCGCGAAGCGGACGCTAACTCGCTGAATTCACTCGAACAATCCGCGCCGTCCGTAGGTTCCAACGTGTGTTTTCGGTAAGCCTGCGTTGTCGAGGATACTTGGTTTATTTCCTGGGGGCTTTGCCGCGACGACGAGCGGGTAAGAGCATCTGGTTGACGCTGTCGATCGAGAAGGCCATTGGGTCGAAGTCATAGCCGAGCCAGTCTCTCAGTTCTTTGTGCTGTTCGTGGTTGCGATCAGCGATAGCCTCAACGAGATCATAAAATCCTGGAATGCCCCCACAGTCATCCGGCGGACACGCGAGTTGACCATCCGTGCAGACCGGATAGCTCGCAATCGGATCAACTGGAAGCTGTTTCTCCAGGACGATGGCGTGCTCCCAGCTATCGCCGAGGTCATAGGTATAGATAAGCTTGGGGCCAGTCTTCCGCAGTACCTCGGAAAGACGCACTGTGCGCTCGTTTTCGACCGGGTCCATTCCCATGCTCCGATACTCGGGGTCTGGCTTACCGAAGTATCGTTGGCCTGCGCGGAACTCGTGCATATGTCCGCCGTGCCACCCCATTGCGGTTTGAACTGCACCGTGCAGCTGCGCCAGCGTCAGAGACGAGGGAACAAGCAGACGGCGCCAGATCGGCGGTTTGGTGCCAAGTAGAGTGACCTTGATCTGATAGATGTCCTGAGAACTCGCGATCTTCTTCGTTGCCATATCAGCCCTTTTCCGATGTTAAGATTCGGCGCACGGAAGTGCGACCGATGTTGAGGCGGCGGGAGATTTCAGATTTGCTTAGGCCGGCGCGATGTAGTTTACGGATCTGGCTGGCATGGAGTCCAGCGGTTAAGGGACGGCCAAGCCGCTTGCCGTTCTGCCGGGCATGAGCCATTCCCGCCCGCACGCGTTCACCGAGGATCTCGCGTTCGAAGCTAGCGAACACTGCCAACAGCCCAGCCATCGCACGACCAGCCGGCGTGGTCAGGTCCAGCGCCTCGGTCAGCGATACGAACCCGACACTCAGATGCTCCAGTTCCTGCATGGTGGCGAGCAGGTCGGTTACCGATCTTCCCCAGCGGTCCAGACGCCACACCACAACCACATCGATCTCACGGCGCCGCGCAGCTTCCAGCAGCTTCTCACGTAGTTGCCGTTGCGTTGCTCCGGAGCCCACTTCCTTCACCTGCATGGCGATCGTCCATCCACGCCGGACGGCGTACTCGCGCATGGCGCGGCTCTGCATTGGGAGCGTTTGCTGGTCAAGAGTGGAGACCCGGGCATAGAGGCCGGCGCGTACCGTTTTTGCGGTCTTTTGCCCCTGGCCAAAAACCTTCCCGGATTTCCTGATGTCGGACCCTTGTTTTACGGGCATTTCAGACAGCTCCCTGCGCATGGCCGAAGAGTATCCTTTCCGGCCATGTCCAGGGATTCATCATAACTCTGCCGAATCGGGGAACTGCGCGTCTCGCTCCAGAGTCTCGCGATAATTCCACGGCATCCATTCCGCGGGGCGGGCGGCCAGTTCCTGCGCGTGACGCTGCAGCTCGACCAGGTAGTCGAAGGAGTTCGCGCCACACAACTGGCAGGTGTGGATCAGGCTCATGAACAGATCGCCGACCTGGGCGCCGTTCAGAGGGCGATAAAACAACGCGTTCTTTCGAGTATGGAAATATTTCCATACTCGAAATTATGTTCAGTGCCGGATTATGGATACAAACGAGGAGAAGGGGTGCATGAGCCCATGGATTGGCAGGAGTTGCGGGCAGTTTAGAAGATCTGGCCGCTAAGCATAAGAAAATGTTCTGCTGTGGACGCTTTATCTGTCCACTGGAGGACAAGATGTCTATTCCTGCTTATTGTGCCTGCCTTGGATCGAGTGTTTTGAGCCAGAGCGTGGAAGCCTATGTCGGCTATTTGGAACATCAACAGTATCACCCTGCAGTGATCCGGATCTATCTTCGCGGTGTTGAGCATTTCGCTCGCTGGGTCACCTGGCGACAGGTCCCGCTCCGTGCCATCGACGAATCCCTAACCCGCCAGTTTTTAACGGACCATCTTCCGGCTTGCCAGTGCCCGGATCGATGCTTGCGCACATCTATTGCGGTAAGAGCTGCATTGGTGCACATGCTGCATGTACTTCGTGCTGAGGGCTGTATCTCGGAACGAGAGGTGTTGGTTCAACCTGCGATTTGTACTGAACTGGAACGATTTGATGATTACCTGGGTTCGGTTTGCGGATTGACAGTCGCCACCCGCAGTTCCCGGAGGCAGTGGGTGAGTCGGTTTCTGGAGGACCTTTTCGCGCTCGGTCCGATAGACATCTGCAGAATCCACCCGCACCACGTCGTGGGGTTCATGACCCGACCCACGGATCACTACCGTCCTGGTTCACTCGGCGTCCTTGGCTCTGCATTGCGGAGCTACCTGCGTTTCCGTGCAGTGATCTTCGGCGACAAGGTCGAGGCGCTGCTGGCGGCCGTTCCCTGTATAGCCCGCTGGCCTCTGGACACCGTGCCGAAGCATCTGACAGACGAAGAAGTTGTCAGATTCCTGGGCGCTTTTGATCAGCACAGGACAAATGGCCAGCGTGACTTTGCTATGGCTCGTTGCCTGCTGGATCTGGGATTGCGTGCCGGCGAGGTTGCCGCAATTCAACTTGATGACCTGAACTGGCGCGACGGCACGCTCACCATCAGGCAGGGCAAGTCACGCCGAGCGGATGTGCTGCCCTTTCCGACTCAAACAGGAAGGGCGATCGCGCAGTACCTGCGTGGCGCGAGACCTCCGAGCAGTACACGCGCCCTGTTCGTGCGCCATCGCGCACCTTTCAGCCTTCCCATTAACAGAAGATTCGTTTGTGGGGCCATCTGCCGTGCTTTCGATCGGTGCGGGCTGACCCGTTGCAAAGGCACACATGTGCTGCGCCACACCGCTGCCGTCCGTATGCGTTGCGCTGGGGCAAGATTGAAAGAGATCGCCGATGTCTTGCGTCATCGCAGTTTGGATACGGCGACGATTTACAGCAAAGTGGATTTGCCGAGACTCGCGACTGTGGCTGCTCCCTGGCCGGGAGGGCTGTCATGAAGCGCTTAACAACAACGATGGTTTCCTTGGTCGAGGATTATCTCGCAGTGCGCCGGGAGATGGGTTTTGCTCTCACAATCGCTGGTGATAGGTTGCTTGGCTTCGGACGCTACGCCGATCAAGCCGGTCACTGCGGGCCGGTCACATTCGAGCTAGCCGTGCGCTGGGCGCAGGCTTTGCCCTGCAACTCACGCCTGACCTCCGCATGGAGGCTCCAGACTCTGCGGCCATTTCTCAAGTACCGTGCTCAGTTTGATCCGGGCACAGCGATTGTGCCGAGGAGCTTTTTCGGCTCCACTCATCGGCGGCTCGTTCCGCATATCTACACCGATCAGGAAATCGTGGCGCTTCTCCAAGCAACCGACCACCTCGTGCCGACCAATGGGCTCCGTCCAGCGACCTATCGCACCTTGTTCGGGCTGCTGGCATCGACCGGTTTGCGGATTTCGGAGGCCCTTCAGCTCCGGCCGCAGGAGGTGGACCTCGCAAGCGGATTACTAACCGTGACCCAGACCAAGTTTCGCAAGTCTCGACTGGTTCCGCTTCACCCCACAACTGTCGCCGCACTGAAGCAATATGCCGATGTTCAAAAGCGCAAACTCGGTAGACAAGGGACCGAGACGTTTTTCGTCTCGGATCGTGGCAAACCGCTGCCCTACCCCACCGTCTGCGGTACCTTCGTATACCTGCGGCGCTGTCTCTCGTGGAGTGGGCGTGGCGGCTATGCGCTTCCCCGCATCCATGATATTCGTCACACATTTATCACTCGCAACCTACTCGACAGCTACCACCGCAACCAGCTACCGGACCAAGTCGTCGACACGCTGTCTACTTATGTCGGCCATGCCAAGGTCACGGATACCTACTGGTACGTGAGCGCCACTCCTGAAATCATGGCCGTTGCCGCCAAGCGGTTCGCAGGCTTCATGGATGGAGGCGTGCAATGAAGGCTCTCCACCAAACAAACAGCTTCCCGGCGCTTCTCCAGCAGTTCTTCCTGGAACGTCTAATTCAGCAGCGAAATGCCAGCGCGCAGACCGTGGCCTCCTACCGCGACAGCTTTTGCCTTCTGCTGCGGTTTGCTGAGAGCCACTTGGGCAAGGCCCCCGAGCGACTCACACTCACCGATCTCGACGCCCCACTGATCCTGGCCTTCCTCAACTATCTGGAAAATGAACGGCACAACAAGATCCGGAGTCGTAATGCGCGCTTTGCTGCAATCCGCTCGTTCATGCATTTTGCGGCACTTATGGAACCGGCAGCTTTACCAGTTATCCAG
>Ga0302270_10004658_pt1 | contig 12660 bp, 8 predicted proteins | sample III_Bog_E2_3_FD_198773 | JGI IMG/M metagenome (GOLD analysis project Ga0302270, IMG submission 198773) | Peat permafrost microbial communities from Stordalen Mire near Abisko, Sweden - III_Bog_E2_3 | ecosystem: Environmental > Terrestrial > Soil > Wetlands > Peat | place: Sweden: Abisko...
GGTCTCCGTGCTCGACCATTTGAGAGGGATAGGGCTCGATCCAGGCGACATCAAAACGAGGAGAACCAGGTGATTCTCCTGCTGTCGCACGACGACCGAAGTCGAGTGGCAGTTCACGTCGGGAGCGCTTCTTCAGGAGGTCGAACGATGAGTTCGTCGCAATCGTAAAGAGCCATGTTCGAATTGAGCTCCGTGCTTCGAATTGTGGCAATCCGCGCCACGCTCGTATCAAAGCGTCCTGCACCGCGTCATCGGCGTCGTGCACCGAAGCCAACATCCGATAGCAGTGAGCGTGGAGCTCGGTTCGATGGCGCTCAATCAGCGACTCGTAGGCTCGTTCGTCGCCCTCTTGGGCGCGCGCGAGAAGCGACTCTTCGTCCTCGATCGTCAGTCGTCGCGGGGTCACAGTATTTAGACTACGAGGGTCACCGAAAGTCATCGATGAAAGTTCGCAACGCGCGATTCATTGAACACGAGCACTTCGAACTGGCTCAATCGGTGGACTCGCCGTTCACCCAAAACCACCCTACGAATCCGATTCGTACGGCGTCACTCGACCGAATCGACTTTCGCTGCGAACAGGATGTGCGTGCCTCCATCGAGTGCACCGGGTTCAGCGCACGCAGCCAACTCGTGAGTGAGAAACCGTGCCCACCTATCGGGGTCACCCTCGAGCTGTTCGAGCACTTCCGGTGCATTGAGTGACGCCCAGTTGCTGGCCGACATCGCGACCAATTCGCCACCGCACTTCATGACAAGATTCGAAATATCCCGAGCTCGGAACATCTGACAGACGTGTGCGGTCTGCGAGTACCGGAGGTCACCCGTGGTGAGCATCAAGTCGAATGCATCCTCGCCCACGTCTTGCGCATCGAGCAATGCGGCGGGGAGAAAGTGTCGCCATGAACCGAGCCACGACATAACGGACGCCACGGCGAAACCGCCAGGTTTGGTGATGCGCAGTAAGCCGGCGAAAGCCTCTTCGCTCTGTTCGAAGGAATAGGAGAGCGGCCCCCCGAACGCCAGCACGACGTCGTAGGTCGAGTCTGCGTAACGTGATGTGTCGCAGATGTCGAGGAGCTCACGCGACGTCACTGAGTTCTCGGCGTCGCTGCCTTCGAGGTGCTGTCGATTCAGGTCCAACTGGACTGAGGAGAAATCGGTGACGTCAATCGTGGCCCCGAGCCGAGCCAGTTCGATCGTGAATCTTCCCGGTCCCGCTCCGATCTCGAGCACGTGATCACCGGAAGCGATGAAGGGCTCGAGGAAGTGACGATGGACTTCGAAGGCGACGCGACCGCGCGGCGTGTTTTCAAGGCGGGACCACTCACCATCACCAAGAACGTCGTAGAAGTCGCGCATCCGTTCGCGGTCGCCCAATGTCATGTGGTCACCCTACTGAGATGACAGGAAGTCACACATCTGATGCAATCCACCAACCGATCGAAAAGGGGGAAGTCGACGGTAAGTTCCTACTGAAGGACAATCGAGGGGTGCACATGAAATTACGCGTCCTGGCAATCAATGTATGGAATCTCGCTGGTGATCCTCGTCGAACTGAACTGATCAATCGGGAGATTCGAAGAATCGCACCTGACCTTGTCGCGTTTGAAGAGGTCGTTCAGACACCAGAGCGGAACCAGCTCGAAGAGCTACTCGACGGTACGGATTTGTACGGCACGCATCAACTTGACGTCACGGCGTCGGCTCCTCCCTGGATCGATCGCTATGGAGGCAGCGCCGTTGCAACACGGTGGCCCCATCGGGTGGCGGAAGTGATTGACCCTCGACTTCCCGATGCCATGGACGTTCCTTGGGCAACGATGGCTGTCACCGTCCCCGTTCCCGAAGAAGGTGAACTGCTCTTCATTTCTGCTTCAACATCATGGCGCCTCGAAGCCGAATCTGCTCGTGAACGACAGGCCGTCGCGTTGGCGGATCTTGATGCCCGACACCGGGGTCCTCTCCCGACAATCATCGCCGGTGACTTCAATGCCACTCCGGAGGCGGCGAGTATCCGCTACCTCACAGGTCTTCAGTCGATCGCTGGCCGAAGTGTTCACTACCACGATGCCTGGTCGGTGGCCGGTAAGGGTCCTGGATACACATGGAATGTTGACAACCCCAATGGTCGCTCCGAGATCGACGCGATCATTCGTCAACCAAATCATCGACGACGAATCGACTATGTCTTTGTCGGCTCGTGGTACGCCCATCCGAAAGCTCATTGCTACATCGAATCGGCGAAGCTCGAGTTCGACAGGCCGATCGATGGAATCTGGGTCAGTGACCACTATGGCGTCTCAGTGAATCTCGATATTCGAATGGAGCCGACCTCGAATTAGCGCGATTCAGAGTGGTCGGGCTGGGGAGATTCGAACTCCCGATCTCTCGGCCCCCAGCCGAGCGCTCTAGACCAAACTAAGCCACAGCCCGTGAACGAACAATCGTAGTCGCTGCGCCTTTGTTATCCCGTGGGCGAATGCGCACCGTGAGCCTGATCGGGGTGGGTCAACCACGCTCGCGCCTCGCACAAAAAGGCGATGCTCTCACCTGTCGCCTTCGCACGAATCGCGTCGAGGATTCGTTCATCGAGTGCCTGGATCAGCTCGTCAACCGCCATCGCGTTACTCCTTCACTTAGCCGCCCGCCGCGGCGGTCACGATCTCAATAGTGCATCCGTCTTCGATCGGCGTCGTATGCCACTCAGAGCGACGGACGACGTCGCCATCAATCGCCACTGCGACGCCTCGTGGCTCGATCGAGAGTCGTCGTACCATCTCCTCGACAGTCTCCGGTACGAAGTCCCGGTCCACTCCGTTCACGCTTATCACGCGGCACGCTCCGCAAATCGAAGCGCCTCAGCCGCGGCAATCGGCGCCAGCGTCACGCCGTGTCGAAAATGTCCGGAGGACCACGCCCACCGTCCGTCACCGAGCACTTCGAAGAACGGTCGAAGGTCTTCGCTCGCCGGACGATTACCTTCGCGTGTCTCGAGCACCGCCGCGGTCTCGAGCACCGGCATGACGTCAAGCGCGTCGCGCAGCAGCCGTTGCACCTCGCCGACCTGCGCTCCCGTCTCGCGGCGTTCTTCCGACGAAGCACCCAAGACGTTGTAGCCGCCCGTTCGACTCACCAAGTAGAACGTGCTGCCCCGAACGAACGAACGGATCATTGGTTGCGCACTGCGGTCGACGCCGCGAACGCGAATCGTGATGCCGTGAATTGGTCGAACCGTGTGACTGCCCGATGTCATGGCGCCCTGGGGGAGATCGTTCGCACCGGTGGCAATGATGCCGATGTCACCCACGAACGACTCCGAACCCGTCTTCGCTTCGACGCGAGCACCGTCGCCGCGCACGCTGACGACGGTGTCTTCAATCAATGTCACACCCAATGTCGCATTGGCTTCGCGCACGTGGGCGACCACCTCATCAGGATCGAGCCACGCGTCGCCGCCGATAAGCAGTCCATCCGAGATTCGTGGCGACACCCCTTCGAACATCGCCGCCTCATCGTGGAGCGACACCCGACGAGGGACGACACCGAGATCCGTTGCGATCTGGGCGAACTGGTCAACGAGTCGACGATCACTCCCGTCCCAGCCGAGCAACAATGTTCCGTTCTCGACGATCTGCAGTTCCTTGTTCGTCACTTGCCGCAACTCGCCCGCGAACGAACGCCAGGCCCCGACGGCACCTCGCTGCAATTCGTAGTTCGCTTCTTCACCGGGTCCGATTTCGGCGATGGGTGCGATCATCCCGGCCGACGCCCAGGTTGCACCACCGCCCGGATTGGGATCGAGGACGGTCACTCGCCATCCGTGACGGGCCAATTGAAACGCGCTCGTTAATCCAATGACACCGCCGCCGACGACGAGTGCGTTTTTGGCCGACTTCACGTGAACAGCGTAGGTCGAAGGTCAGCGAACTTTTTCGTTATGATTGTCATGGGTCAGCGTTGCCCCGCAAGGAAACGCTATGACACAGACTCTCTACGACCCCACTTTCGAGCACGACGCCTGCGGTGTAGGCATGGTCGCGGACTTGAGCGCCACGGCGACCAACGCGACGATCCTCGACGCGCTCACGATCCTCGAGAACCTCGAACACCGCGGCGCTACCGGTTCGGATGTCGATTCGGGAGACGGCGCGGGCGTCCTCATCCAGATGCCCGACTCCTTTTTGCGCGACGTCTTTGGCGACGTCGTGCCACCGGCGGGGGAGTACGGCATCGCGCATTGGATGGTGCCCAAGAACGCCGACGATGCATCGCTTCGCGCAGCGATCGACGTCGTGCTCGAACGCGTCGGTTTGACGTCACTGGGTTGGCGCGACGTTCCCGTCGACTCGAGTGTCCTCGGTTCCACCTCTCTGGCGTCCGAGCCGAACTTCGTCCAACAACTCATCGCGAAAGAACCGACCAATCCGGCGCCGGACCTCGAACGAGCGCTGTACTGCGCTCGCAAGGTGATCGAACACACCGTCGATGTCTACGCCTCGTCGTGTTCGCCGCACGTCCTTATCTACAAGGGAATGTTGACCGCACCCCAGTTGCGGCAATACTTCTGCGACCTGCGCAACGAACGCCTGACGTCGGCCATCGCCGTGGTCCACAGTCGGTTCTCGACGAACGTGCTGCCGAGCTGGGACTTGGCCCAACCGTTCCGCTACATCGCGCACAACGGCGAGATCAATACCGTCCGGGGCAACCGCAATTGGATGACCGCGCGTGAGACCTCACTGCACAGCGACGCCTTGCCGTTACCGATCGCCGAGTTGACGCCCTTGGTCACGTCGGGCATGAGTGACTCGGCCAGTTTCGACGAAGTCGTGGAGCTCTTGGTCCAGGCGGGCCGTTCACTGCCGCACGCGGTGCTGATGATGATCCCCGAGGCGTGGGAGCGTTCGACCTTCATGAGTGAGTCACGTCGTGACTTCTACCGCTACCACGCCGGGTTGATGGAGCCCTGGGACGGACCGGCCTCGGTGACCTTCTGCGACGGAAAGGTCGTGGGTGCGGTGCTCGACCGCAATGGACTGCGTCCGGCTCGGTACTGGGTCACGAAGGATCAGCGGGTCATCTTCGCCAGCGAAGTGGGAGTACTACCGGTCGATCCGGCCAATATCGAACGAAAGGGCCGCTTGCAACCCGGAAGGATGTTCTTGGTCGACATCGAGCAGGGACGGATTATCGACGACGAAGAGTTGAAGAGCACCCTCGGCCAGCGCGCGCCCTACGGCGAGTGGCTCCGTGAACAGCAGCGTTCACTCGATGAGATCGACGCGCCCACGATGCTCACGCCGGATCACGGTTCGATCGTCCGGCTGCAGAAGAACTTCGGCTACAGCGAAGAGGACCTCCGCCTCATCGTTCGCCCTATGGCGCAGGTGAGTGAGGAGCCGATCGGATCGATGGGCTCGGACTCGACCGTCCCGACGCTTTCGAAGCTCCCGCGGCCGCTCTTCGACTACTTCACGCAACTCTTCGCCCAGGTCACCAATCCGCCGCTCGACGCCATCCGTGAAGAACTCGTCACGTCGACGCGGGTCACCATCGGTGGTGAAGACAATCTGCTCACCGAGAGCGCGAATCACTGTCACCAGATTGTCCTGCCTTCGCCGATTCTCAGCATCGACGAACTCGCCAAGATCCGCTACGTCGAAGAGTTCGAGCGGATGGCGGGTTTCACCGCTGTCGTCATCGACGGACTCTTCGAGGCCCACGGCGTCGGCACCGGCGCCTCGCGCCTCGCTACGGCGATCGACGCGCTCTGCGACGAGGTCGTCGACGAAGTTCGTTGCGGCACCAACATCATCATCCTCTCGGATCGCAACACGACGAAGGAGTTGGCGGCCATACCGAGCCTGCTCTTGGCCTCGGCCGTCCACCACCGCCTCGTCGACGAACACCTGCGAACGAGCGCGGCATTGATCATGGAGTCCGGTGACGTTCGCGAGGTCCATCACGTCGCACTCTTGCTGGGATTCGGGGCGTCGGCGGTCTGTCCGTACTTGGCCTACGAGTCAATCGACGCCCTTATCGAACAGGGCGAGCTCACGGGCCTGAGTTCCTTCGAGGCGCGCTACCAGTACGGCAAGTCGCTCAACAAAGGCGTCGTGAAGACGATGTCGAAGATGGGCGTCTCGACCGTCGCCAGTTACGTCGGCTCACAGCTGTTCGAAGCGGTGGGTATCTCCGAGACCGTCCTCGCGCGCTACTTTCCCGGCTTCAGTTCACGCATCGGTGGCATCACGCTCGAGCACATCGCGCGCAGCGTGCTGACGCTGCACGCCAGCGCCTACGAACCGGCGCTCGGCGAACGGGTCGAACTACGAAACAACGGCGAGTACCAATGGCGCCGAGACGGTGAGATTCACCTCTTCAACCCCCGTACGGTCCAGAAACTCCAGCACGCCACGCGCGCCAAGCGCTTCGACATCTTCAAGGAGTACACCACGCTGGTCGACGATCAGTCGAACGCCCTCGTGACGCTGCGTGGGCTGATGGGTCTGGTACCGAGTTCGACGCCGCTGCCGATCGACGAGGTCGAGAGCACCGCGTCGATCATCAAACGGTTCAGCACCGGCGCGATGTCCTACGGATCGATCTCCGAAGAGGCGCACAGCACCCTCGCGGTCGCGATGAACCGGATGGGGGCGAAGTCCAACACCGGTGAAGGTGGCGAGGACGAGGAGCGTTTCGACACCTCCAATCCGCGCGAGAATCGACGCTCGGCGATCAAGCAGGTCGCCTCCGGTCGCTTCGGCGTCACCAGTCGCTACCTCGTCAACGCCGACGACATCCAGATCAAGATGGCCCAGGGCGCCAAACCGGGCGAAGGTGGACAACTCCCGGGGACCAAGATCTGGCCCTGGATCGCCAAGACCCGTCACTCGACGCCGGGCGTCGGGCTGATCTCACCGCCGCCGCACCACGACATCTACTCAATTGAAGACCTCGCCCAATTGATCTACGACCTGAAGAACGCCAACGACCAGGCCCGCATTCACGTGAAGCTCGTGAGTGAACAAGGTGTCGGCACGATCGCCGCGGGGGTCGCCAAGGCCCACGCCGACGTGATCCTGATTTCGGGCCACGACGGCGGGACGGGTGCGGCACCGCTCACGTCGCTCAAGCACGCCGGCACGCCGTGGGAGCTCGGCCTCGCCGAAACGCACCAGACCCTGGCCGCCAACGGACTGCGAAGTCGCGTCGTCCTCCAGGTCGACGGACAACTGAAGACCGGTCGCGACGTGATCATCGCGGCGCTCTTGGGCGCCGAGGAGTTCGGCTTCGCCACCGCGCCACTCGTCGTCGCGGGATGCGTGATGATGCGCGTCTGTCACCTCGACACGTGCCCGGTCGGCATCGCCACCCAGAACCCGCGATTACGCGAGCGCTTCACCGGCCAGCCGGAGTTCGTGGAGAACTTCTTCGAGTTCATCGCCCAAGAGGTTCGCGAGTACCTCGCCCTCCTTGGCGCGCGAACGCTCGACGAGGTCATCGGCGACGCGACCAGACTGTCGATCGCGGCGACCGATGACGAACACAGTGACCTCGACCTCTCGGCCCTCTTGGTCACCGTCGCACCTGATCAGAGGCACCAGAGTGTCAAACAGGATCACGGTCTCGACGGAGCGCTCGACTGGACGTTCCTCCACGACGCGGTGAGCGCGGCCTCGCGCACGGTACCCTTCGCCTTCGCCACACCCATCCGCAACGTGAACCGCGCCGTTGGCACCCTGACCGGCAGCGCCATCACGCGTGCCTTGGGCGCGCGCGAACTGCCCGACGACCTCATCGAGATCGACCTCGATGGATCGTCAGGCCAGAGCCTTGGCGCCTTCATGCCCCGAGGTATGACGCTTCGGCTCACGGGCGACGCGAATGACTACGCCGGCAAGGGACTCTCGGGCGGGCGCATCGTCATCCGACCCTCCCACGAGGCGACGTTCGCCAGCGAAGAGAACATCATCGCGGGCAACGTCATTGGTTACGGCGCCACGAGCGGCGAGATCTTCGTGAGCGGCGTCGTCGGCGAACGCTGCGCCGTGCGCAACTCCGGAGCGACGATCATCGTCGAAGGCACCGGCGATCACGCGTGTGAGTACATGACTGGAGGCGTCGTCGTCATCCTGGGCGCCGTCGGACGCAACCTCGCGGCCGGCATGTCGGGCGGCACGCTCTTTCTCTACGACCCGAACCAGAGCGTCTATGACCACTTGAGTGGGGGCGTCTACGAGATCGATCCACTGGAGTTCGAAGACGACGAGCGTCTGCGCGAACTGCTCGTCCGTTTCGTCGACGAGACCGGTTCGCGTCGCGCCGCGTCGATAGTGAGGGACTGGCGCGCCGAACGCATGCACTTCGTTCGCATCGAGACCTCGGAGTACCAGCGAATTCGCGACGAGTTGCGCAGTGGGTAAGCCCACCGGTTTTCTCGACTACCCGCGACAGGGCCCCCATCATCGACCGGTGCCGGTGCGCCTCCGCGACTGGCGTGAGGTGTACGAAGCCCAGAGCGACGACGAGGTCTCGATCCAGGGCGCGCGGTGCATGGACTGCGGGATCCCGTTCTGCATGCAGGGATGCCCGCTCGGCAATCGGATTCCCACCTTCAACGACCACGTCTTTCGCACCCACTGGGACCAGGCGGCCGAACAGCTCTTTGACACCAACAACTTCCCGGAGTTCACGGGCCGTCTCTGTCCGGCGCCGTGTGAGTCGGCCTGCGTGTTGGGCATCGCCGACAGCCCCGTCACGATCGAACGCATCGAGTACGAAGTCGCCGAGCACGCATTCGCGCACGGCTTCGACGTCGCGCACGCGACCGACAAACGAAGCGGCCGTCGCGTCGCTGTCGTCGGATCGGGTCCGGCCGGACTCGCCGCCGCGGCACAACTGGCGAGCGTCGGCCACGACGTCCATGTCTATGAACGCAGCGACGCCATCGGGGGACTGCTGCGTTACGGCATACCCGAGTTCAAGCTCGAAAAGGCGATCCTCGACCGTCGCCTCTCGGTCATGGAAGCGTCCGGCATCACGTTCCATACCGGGGTCGCGGTCGGGGACTCGACACCGCTCGCCGATCTACAAGACGACTTTGACGCGGTGGTACTGGCCCTCGGCTCGACGCGCCCTCGGCTGATCCCCGTGCCGGGCGCGGAACTGGCAGGGGTCTATCCCGCGATGACGTACCTCGAGGCGGCCAATCGAGCGGTTCGCGATCAGACGACCTCACCGATCGACGCCAAGGACCTCCACGTCGTCATCCTGGGGGGCGGCGACACCGGCGCCGACTGTCTGGGCACCGTGCACCGTCAAGGGGCTCGCTCCGTCGTACAAATCGAGATCCTGGATCGCCCACCGGACGAACGACCGGACGACCAACCGTGGCCGACCATGGCGAGGGTCTTCAAATCGTCGCCGGCGCACGACGAAGGTGGCGAGCGACTCTTCTCCACCGAGACTCTGGAGTTTCACGGCGACGCGCGCGTCGAGCGAATCGTCGTGCGCGACGACGCGACCGGCGAGTCCGTCATCATGTCCGCCGATCTGGTGTTGATCGCCGCAGGATTCGTCGGGCCCGAGTTGGACCAGTTGGGCCTGTCGGGTGAGCCGTACGTGACGTCACGCGCGACGCTCTCGGTCGGCCGTGACTGGCGCGTCGAAGCACTCGATGGCGCGGCACCGATCTTCGCCTGCGGGGACGCGGTGCGGGGCCAGAGTCTGATCGTCTGGGCCATCGCCGAGGGTCGAAGCGCCGCCGCCGCCGTCGATGCGTTCCTCACGGGTCACGCGAGCGTCCTGCCCGCGCCGGTCGAGCCGTACAGCCTTTCCTGGTAGCGAACCCGGCGGGCGACGAAGTCTTTGTAACATCGTCGCAACAGGACTAGAGGGGGATCAGTGCAAAGCACGATGCAAGACGCGCCACTGCTCATCAGCGGCATCATCCGCCACGGTGAGTACGTGTACTCCGAGAAGAAGGTGCTGACCGTCACGACCGACGGTGTCGAAGAGGCCACCTTCTTCCAGGTATCCAAGCGCGCCGAACAGTTGGCCGCAGCACTCACCAAGCTCGGCGTGAAAGCGGGGGACCGCGTCGCCACGTTCATGTGGAACAACCAGGCCCACATGGAGGCCTACATCGCCATTCCCTGCATGGGCGCTGTCTTGCACACGCTCAACATCCGACTCTTCGCCGAGCAGCTGGCCTTCATCGTCAATCACGCCGAAGACTCCGTCGTCATCGTCGACAGTTCGCTGGTTCCCGCCTTCGCCAAGATTCGCGACCAGATCCCCACGGTGAAGCACATCATCGTCCACGGCCCCGACGAGAGCGGCCTGCTCGGCGAGACGATCGACTACGAGACCTTTCTCTCGGCCGAGCCCGCCGGCTTTGAGTGGCCGGTGTTGGACGAACGTTCGGCCGCGATCATGTGTTACACCTCCGGGACGACGGGCAACCCGAAGGGTGTCGTCTACTCGCACCGGTCCACGTGGTTGCACTCGATGGCCTCGACGACGACCAATTCGATCGGCTTCAACGAGAGTGATCGCTGCCTATTGATCGTGCCCATGTTCCACGTCAACGCCTGGGGCGCGGCCTACACGGCGTTCTTTGCCGGGACCGAGTTGATCATGCCCCAGATGTTCTTGCAGGGCGAACCGATCATCAAGATGATCGAGGAGTTGCGACCCACGATGTCACTGGGCGTCCCGACGATCTGGAACGACGTCCTGCGCGTCGCCGAAACCAAACCCGGCACCGATCTCTCGAGCCTGCGCGGCATCGTCGCCGGCGGCGCGGCCGTGCCGCGCGTGATGATCGAGGCGTTCCGGGACCGATTCGGCATCGACGTCATCCAGGGTTGGGGGATGACCGAGACCAGTCCCTTGGCCGCGGTGTCGATACCGCCGTCGGGCACGCCCGCGGACATGCAGATCGACTACCGCGTCAAGGCCGGTCGCGTCGTGGGCGGCGTGGAGGTTCGCATCACCGCCGAGGACGGGACGGTACTGCCGCGCGACGGCAAGACCGTCGGCGAGTTCGAGATTCGAGGACCCTGGATCACCGGTTCGTACTTCGGCGTCGACGCGCCCGAGCGATTCCACGATGACTGGCTGCGCACCGGCGACATCGGGTCGATGGACGCCGAAGGCTTCATGACGGTCAGCGACCGCTCCAAGGACGTCATCAAGTCGGGCGGCGAGTGGATCAGTTCGGTCGACCTCGAGGGCGCACTGATGGCCCACCCGGCCGTCTTCGAAGCCGCCGTCATCGCCGTCCCGGACGATCGCTGGCAGGAGCGCCCACTGTGCTGCGTGGTCTTTCGACCGGGCATGACCGCGACCGCCGAAGAGCTCAAAGAGTTCCTGTCGACCCGCGTTGCGAAGTGGTGGTTGCCCGAGCGTTGGGCCTTCATCGAGAGCGTCCCCAAGACCAGCGTCGGCAAGTTCGACAAGAAGGTGCTGCGCGCGGAGTACGCCGAGAACGAACTGCCGTACGAGACGCTCGAGTAGTGGAGTCCTTCGACAATCTCGCTGACGAGGTGGGCGCGCTCGAGAGTCGGGTCGCCGACGCCATCTTCGATACCGTGCGCGCACAGCTTCGCTCCGACGACGCCGACGAAGCGAAGGAACTCGAGCGTCGGCTCTCAAAGGTTCGCCGTAGTCTCCAGAAGGCCGAGATGCTGCTTCGAGGAGCGAGCGACGACTAGTCCCAGTCGTTGATCGCGTCGATCAACAGCCGCAGGTTGACGTAGTTGCGCCCGTCGAAGGCGAATGAGATCGTGGTGTCGTCCTCGAGCACGTAGCCCCGTCCTCCCGCGAAGCGCGGGACGACGTTCGCGAGCTCGCGCAGCTGCTCGTCACTGGGACGACGACGGATCTCGATGAAGCCGCGGTCCTCTCGCACGTCGAATCGGACGTAGTTGGAGAAGAAGTGGTCGAACTCGGCGACGGCTTCGTCAACGGTCGTGCAGATCCGGACCAGACACATGTCGTTCTCGTCGATGTAGTGATCGGCGATGACGGCGTTGTCGACGAAGTCCATCCAGTGGCGCCAGAACGTGCCCCCCGGAGTATCGACCAACACGACCGGCGCCGGTGACGTCTTGCCGGTGTGCAGCAAGGTCAAGACCTCGAACGTCTCGTCCATCGTGCCGAGGCCGCCGGGGAAAATCGCGAACGCGTTCGAGGGACGGGTCATCGCGACCTTGCGCGTGAAGAAGTACTGCATCGCCACCAGCATCGTCTCGGCGTCGATGTAGGGGTTGGAGAACTGCTCGAAGGGCAGTTCAATGTTCACGCCGAGCGTGTGTTCGCGGCCGGCGCCCTTGGCCGAGGCCTCCATGATCCCGGGGCCCGCCCCGGAGATGATCATCCATCCTCGCTGGGCCATCGCGGCGCCGAGTTCTCGCGCCATCTCGTAGAGGTCGTTCGCGATCTCGGTGCGGGCCGATCCGAAGATCGCCAACTTGGGCACGTCGCGCCACTTGGCGAACAGCGTTGACGCATCGACCAACTCATTGAGCGCCTGGACCGCGACGCGTAGGTCGTTCACGTTGTGATCCACCATGGCGAGTTCCACGAAACGAACGAGCAGCGCTCGAAGTACCTCGACTCGTTCCTCGGAGAGCGGAGAGTCGCGGCGCA
>Ga0302270_10004659_pt1 | contig 12659 bp, 12 predicted proteins | sample III_Bog_E2_3_FD_198773 | JGI IMG/M metagenome (GOLD analysis project Ga0302270, IMG submission 198773) | Peat permafrost microbial communities from Stordalen Mire near Abisko, Sweden - III_Bog_E2_3 | ecosystem: Environmental > Terrestrial > Soil > Wetlands > Peat | place: Sweden: Abisko...
CGGCGGCCACCACTTCTTCAGCAAATCGAAGGAGATTAACGAAGTCTGGCGCCAGATCATGCCCGACGATTTCGTCGAGGTCCCCTGCCACGCCCGCCTTTATTACGAAGGCAACTTCTACGATTTGCCGATCGAGCGCGCAAACGTCGTCAAAAAACTGGGCATGGTCGAGGGACTCAAAGTCAGCCTGAGTTACATGAAGGCCCGCATCAGACCCATCAAGCCCGAGACCTCATTCGCGCATTGGGCCACCAATCGTTACGGCAAACGCCTGTACGAGAGGTTCTACAAATTTTTCCCCGAGAAAATCTGCGGCATTTCCGGCGACGAAATCGACGCCGACCGCGTCGTGCAGGAAATGAAACCCCCGATCCAGAAATTCTTCTATCCCCGCCTCGGCCCCGGCCAGATGTGGGAGACGGCGGCCAACAAAATCCTCGAGCGGGGCGGCGGCATTTTCCTCGACCGCAAAGTGCAGACCATCCACTGGGATGAAACCGGCGTCACCCACGTCACCGGGACCAACCATGCCGGGGAATTTTACCAGCAGGAGGGCAGCCATTTTCTCTCCTCCATTCCTCTCAAGGAATTGATGCTCTCCCTCGATCCGCCGCCGCCGAAGGAAGTTGTCGCCGCGGCCAAGGCGCTTCGTTACCGCGATTTCCTCACCGTCTGCCTCATTGTGAAACGGGAGGAGGTCTTCCCGGATACCTGGATCTATATCCATGACCCATCGGTCAAAGTCGGCCGCGTGCAAAATTACAAAAACTGGAGCGCCGCGCTCGTGCCCGACCCGAGCTTCACCTCGCTCGGGATGGAATACTTCTGCGGCGCAAACGACAATCTCTTGAACGCCACCGACCACGACCTCGCCCTGCTCGCCATCCGCGAAGCGGTGCAGATCGGCCTGGTCAAGCAGGATGAGGTCAAGGACGCCTTTGTCGTCCGGATGCCCAAGGCCTACCCCGTTTACGACCCTGATTACGAAGAGCAGCTGAAGGTCATCAAAGCGTGGGTCTGCCAATTCGCCAATCTCCAGCCGGTGGGCCGCAACGGCCTGCACCGGTACAACAACCAGGACCACTCGATGATGACCGCCATGCTCGCCGTCCGCAATATTCAGGGCGCGAGTTACGATTGCTGGAAAGTGACCAACGAGGCGGGGTATGTCGAGGGTCCCGGTCCCGGCGCGACGAAAATCTACAAGGTCGTGTTTCGCCCAAAATCGGGGCCGGGTTCGCATGAGGAATATGTCCAGGCGCGGGACGAGGTGGAGGCGCGCCAGTCGATCCAGACCAAACATGGACTGCCAACTCATCTCATTGTCAGCGTCACTGAAATCCAGGGCTGAAGCCCATGCCTGACCAACGCCCACCTCCCATCCGGCTGAACCTCGCCACGGCGACCAAAAATCGTCCGCCAAAAAAACCGAAATCACCTAAACGTCCCCGCACTCGCCAGCCACGCGCGCCCAAGGACAACTCCACGCTCCTTTACTGGATCGCCGGCGGACTGATAATTTTATTGGCCATCCTCATCGCGCTCAACTGGGAAACGCCGTTGCTCAAAGGCTGGTTTGCCAATCCCGAAACGGAAAACCAGCCGCCTGAAAATCTCCTGCCGCTGCCGCAAAAGCCCACGGAAAAACCGCCGGCCCCTCCCGCGTTGACCGAGGAGCAGGAACGCTTCCAAAAGCTGAAGGAAGAGGCGGCCAAGGAAACGCTCCTCCTTCAGGAACGCACCGCTCCGAAGCCGCTCCCTTCACCGGCGCCAGTTGCACCGCCGGCAAAACCCGCCACCCCGGCCCTCCCTCCCGAAACACCGCCGCCCTCCCCCGCGGCAGCGGAGCCTCCGATGGCCCAGCCCGTACCCATCGCCGCCGTACCGGGAGCGCCCGCCCGCGCGCTGCCCGTCGATCTGAACAAGCTCGATACCGAACGTGTCGCTGCCTACCAGGTCGCGCTCGAGCGTATTCACTTCTCGTGCGGCTTCGTCGACGGCGACCAGGGCATGCGCACCCAGCGGATGCTGCGCGCCTTCCAGATCAGCCGAGGCCTGCCCGTCACCGGCGTTTTGGATCAGCCCACCCGCGACGCCATCGGCGAACCGGGCGAGCCGTTCCTCACCTATACCGTCACAGAAGACGACGTCGCCTCCATCATGCCCAAGCCGCAAACATGGCGCGAGAAGGCGAAGGCGACGCGGCTCGGGTACAACGACATTTGGGAATTGCTGGCCGAGAAGTTTCACTGCACGCGTGCCTATCTGAAGGCGCTCAATCGCACCGTCACCACGCCCGTTGCTGGAACGGAAATCATCGGGCCAAAGGTTTATCCCGCCGCGCCCGTTCCCATGGCCGCGTCACTGCGCATTTCTCTCTCGGATACGAGCATCGAGGCGCTCGACGCCAGCGGCAAAATCATCGCCTTCTTTCCCTGCTCGATCGCGAAGGACAAGGCCAAGCGCCCGCACGGTCTGCTCACGGTCAAGGTAGTAGATCCGCACCCCGATTACACCTTTGACCCGGCGCTCTTCGCCGACGCATCGAAGGAGGAAAACATCACGCATAAGATGACCATCCCGCCCGGACCGCGCAATCCAGTCGGCACGACCTGGGTCGGCCTCAGCTTGCCGGGCTACGGCATCCACGGCACACCCGAGCCGGAAAACATCTCGCGCACGCAATCGCATGGCTGCTTCCGCCTCGCCAACTGGAACGCCGAAAAAGTCCTGAAGATGGTCCGCGTCGGCACCCCGGTCGATGTCGTGCCGTGAGCGATTTGAAGCTTCATACAATTTACTGGGATAATTCGTGCTGCAACTGCGCGACCTGGTCTCTCTCAGCGGCAATTTTATCGAAGTAGCCTCCGTGGCTCGAGTTGTTACTGTTGGCAACCTTATCCTCCTCCCGTTGCATAAAGGCGATGTCTGAATTTAGTGCACGGATCTGTGCCTGAATTGCCGCCCTATCCTCCGGCGACAATTTTGGAGCTGCGAACGCCTGGCTGGGCGCTGCCGTGGGTTCAGTTGGCGGATTCGAAACATCAGTTGTAGAACTCTCAACGACTTTGACCGGGGCTTGCCCTGGGGCGATTTTATGCGTCGCCTCCGCCTGCTCCTGCTCATACTTTTGTCCCGCGACCGGATCGTAGCCGAATACAGTGCCAAAACTTGGATCGAGATCGGAAAACCTAATATCCGCTCCACCTGTGGAGTTAATGATCGCGATTCCATCTGGAGTCACCCTCGACAGAATGCAACCCGTATAAGTTTTTCCTGAAAGGGTTGTAATGGTCGAGGGAACGGACGTCCTCGGTCCGGTCATCTTGGTGGCCAAGGCCTCAGCAGGGCCATTCGGCGAAACCGCAGCCGCAGCATTCGTTGCAGGCGCATTCGTCGTTGGAAAATTCATGGCCTGGGCACTCTCCGGCGAGGTATTTGTGTTTGGCGTCGTCTCTTCCCCAGGCTGCACCACGGGTCTCACGTGGATCGGGTTGATGTGGGCCGAGTCCGGAGATATAATTTCCGGCGTGGTACGGGGCCCCGACGGGGAATCCGTCGACGAATTCAGCGCCACATTGTCCGCCGTGTCTGAGGAAATTCCGCTGGCTCCACCCATCTGTGCCCTCAACGCGGCGAGCCCTTGATTCCAAACGGCCGGCTGCTCCGTGCGAATATAGTAGAGCCCGCATCCCAGGACTACAATTAGCAGAGCGAAATATTTCATTGAAATAGAATGGCGATTGGCACCTAAACGACAATTCATTATTATGATCTTCGAGTGGCTTTTATTTCGCGTCTTTTGCCGAGCATAAACTCTCTTTTCTTCGAGAGATTTTCCCCTTAAGTTGACGCCGTGCACTCCCAACCCAGATCACCCCGAACCCTACGGATGGCGCAGCCCGGCACATGTGCCTCTGGGCTTTTCGTCACCGCATAACCGGAGTCGCAACGAATGGCTTCCGAGCTCACCCCCGTTCCCGATGATCTCGATTTTGGCCAAACCATTCGGGGGCTCGTCGTCAGCCAGCAGGTCTTCGGGCGCTATCAACTTCGCCATGTTCTCGGACGCGGCGGCATGGGCGTGGTCTGGCTCGCGCACGACGAGCGCCTCGAGCGCGACGTCGCGCTGAAATTTCTCCCCGAGGCCGTCCATTTCGACGCTGGCGCGCTCGACGATCTCAAGCGGGAAACCCGCCGCAGCCTCGAACTCACCCATCCCAACATCGTCCGCATTTACGATTTCGTCACCGACACGCAGGCAGCGGCCATCTCGATGGAATATATCGACGGTAAAACCCTGGCCGCTCTGCGGGTCGAAAAGGAAAACCGCGTCTTCGAGGTCGATGAGATCCGCGACTGGATTTCCCAGGCCTGCCAGGCGCTCTACTATGCGCACGAGGACGTCAAGGTGGTGCATCGCGATCTGAAACCGGCGAACCTCATGCTGACTTCGCGCGGACAGATCAAGCTCGCCGACTTCGGCATCGCCCGCAGCGTCAGCGATTCGATGACCGCCGTGACCATGCGCAAGGCCACCAGCGGCACGCTCGTTTACATGAGCCCGCAGCAGATGAACGGCGACATGGCGCGACCGACCGACGACATCTACGCCCTCGGCGCGACGATCTACGAACTCCTCACCAGCAAGCCGCCCTTTTACAGCGGCGACATCCCATTCCAGGTGCGCCAGTCGATCCCGAAGAAAATGAGCGAACGGCGCGAGGAGCTACAGATCACCGGTGAAGTGATTCCCAAGGAGTGGGAAGACGCGATCGCGTCATGTCTCGAAAAAGCGCCAGGCCAGCGGCCCCAGACCATGTTCGATCTCGCCGAGCAACTCGGGCTCAACACCGGCACGCGGCGTACGCAATCGATTCCGGACGTCACGAAGAAAGCCACAACGCCGGGCACAACGACAACCAAGGATGCCAAAACTACCGCGAAGACCCCCGCGCTGCCGAAGCCGCCGCCGAAACCCTTCCCGACGAAATTCGTTTTGTCGGCAACCGGTGGCTTGATTTTCCTCTCGCTGGCGGGTTGGGCGCTCTGGTCGTTCGTCATCTGGCCCTACGTCGCCACGCCCGGCGAGCTCGACGTCAATTCCGATCCCGCCGGCGCCACCATCCAAGTCCCGGGACAACCCGACGCCTTGACGCCCCACATTTACAAACCGCTTCGCGTCGGCCGCTATCGCGTCACCATTTCGGATATCGGCTACGATTCCCAGGAAGCGACCATCATCGTCACGGAAGGCCAAACCCAAACTCTCAACGATATTCATCTCAAGCGCACCTACGGAAAACTCAATCTCGCCACCGAACCGCCCAAGGCCCATTACACGCTAACCGGCACCGATACCGCCGCCGACACCAGCAAGGAAGGCACGACGCCCGATTTCCTCCAGAATTTGCCCGCGGGAAAATATCAGCTCACGGTCAGCGCCGGCGGCATCGCTTCCTACACGGACACGATTGAGATTCCCGCCCACGACACCCTGACCCGGAGCATCGACCTCGTCGGCGCCACCATCGGCGCCGATGCCAGCCCCGATCCGAAGCGCGTCCTGCTCGGCCAGTTGGATGCCAGCCAGCTCGACGACAAGGGCAAGGCCGAATTGGCGGCCCTGCTCAACACCGCCTTCGAGAAGTACCTCGATTTCGGGCTGCTGCTTTCCGCCTCCGACACGCTCGCGAAGTTGAAAACCATCGGGCAGGACATCACTGCGAAGCAAAAGGAACTCGCAGACAAGCGGACCTCAACCGAAAAGCAAATCGCTGAACACATCAGCGACCTCATCGACGACAAGAAATTCGCCATCGCCAAGGTGGTCCTCGATCAGCTCAACGGCGTGCTCGAAAAGGAATCGGTCGACCGGCTCAACGCGCAATTCGCGCCGCAGCTCGCGCAGTACCAACAGCAGGTCGACGCCGCCATCAAGATGAGCCAGGGCAGCCCGCCCGCCGCCGCCTACGATCAGCTCAAGGCCTTCGCCGCGCAATACCCGAACGACATCACGCTCGTGCTCGCCCTCGCGCAATTGGAAACGCAGATGCCGCCCGACCACGACAAGCTCACCGCGCAGCTCAAGGCTTTCAAGACTTTCGCCGCGCAAAATAAAGAGGCTTACACCGATCCCAATTTCATCGCCATGCAGGACAAATTCGCCAACGAACTCAAGCAGCTCGACGACCTGAGGGCCGCGCTCGACGAAGCCAAGAACGGCCCCGCCGGCGTGCGCAGCGACCTCTCCAACGCCCAGGACGAACTCGCCTCCGCCGAAAAGCGCCGCGTCGGCGCCGCCAACGCCGATGCCGTCGTCAACACCGTCAACATTTTCGGCCAGGTCATCACCGGCCACTCCGTCGTCAACACCGGCTCCTATTTCTCATCGCAAGCCGAGAAAGACCAGGACATCGCCAACCTCCAGTCCCGCATCGCCACCGACCAGGCGCGCCTCAACCAGCCGCAAGGCAACGTCGACGAAGCCCAACGCAACTACGACGCCTTCCTCGCCCGCGTCCCCTGGTAAAGATCAGTTGTAGCGGCGGTCTATGACCGTCGCTGTCTTTTTCAGTAAGGTAGCCCGCGCTGGCCCAGCGCGGGAGCAGCCGCATGAAATGCGGCTGCATTTCCCTGGAGGGTCAGACTCCTGTCCTGACCCTGATTAGATTCCCTGCCTTTCGGTAGCCGCCGCAACGCGAAGCCCTATAAGATCACCTCAACCGCTCGTTGAAAGATCTCATCCATTCCCGCGTCGCATTCCGAGCGTCATCAACTTAGGCTCACAAGTAGCCGAAGAATAAAATGCATAAACTCGATTTTCTCGGAACGATTGCCGGCGGCCTCGCCATCCTGCTGCTTCCCGTTGTGCTGCCCCTCTTTTATTACCGGAACCTCCAGCGCAGAACCCTTTATTACTTCATCGGACTGGCCTGCTCTTTCCTCTGCTACAAGGTCGCAACATTTCTCTGGGGATTCCTGGCCTTCATTTTGGGATCGCTCATGGCCTCAATGCGTCACGAAGATTTACAAGCGAGGCTAAACTACTCCTTTGGCCTGATTCTTCCCGGATTCCGCGGAGGCCACCCCAATGTCTTGCTGGGGCTGCTGCCGGTATTGTTTCTCGGCACGCTGCTCTCAGTCATCGTCCTCCGGAAGCTCAAAGCCGCCCTGTTTACCGTACGTCCTCCCGCCCCCGCGCATTGATCGGAACAGGCTCAGGAAGACTGCGAGAGAGTCGGAACTTCGTTCCCAAGTTGCACTTGGGAACACCCCTGTGAATCGCGAAATTCTATTTCGCGCAGAACTATTTCTTCGCAGCGGCTTCCTTGTCCGCCTTCACCTTGCGGGCTGCCGTCGCCTTTTCCTTTTTCGCCACGGTCGCCTTCACGCGTTCCTTCACGAACAACGCTTCCTTGCCCTTGCGGCCCCGGAGATAATTCAGCTTCGCGCGACGCACCTGGCCTTCGCGTTCCACCTCGATCTTCTCGATGCGCGGCGAATTCAGCGGGAACACGCGTTCGACGCCCTCGCCGTAGCTGATGCGGCGCACGGTAAAGCTCTCGTTGAGCCCGCGCCCCTTCTGGCCGATCACGATGCCGGCAAAAACCTGCGTCCGCTCCTTCTCGCCTTCCTTGACGCGCGTATGCACTTTCACAGAGTCGCCCACGCGGAACGGCACTTGTTTCTTGATTTGTTCGCCTTCGATTTTTTCGATCAGTTTCATAGTTTTCTTTGGTTCGTTATAAAAAATTTATCGGCCCAGGTGATTGCGCTCCGCGACAGGGTCATCCGCACCTTGTTTTTGGTAGCCGTCGCTCTCCGAGCGACGGTCCGCCGCTGGGACAGCGGCGGCTACCTTGATCAGATCGGGCCGCACCCGCTCCGTCACGCGCAGGCTCTGTTCCTTGCTCCACGCTTCAATCTTGCCGTGATGACCGGACAGCAAAATCTCCGGCACGCGCCAGCCGCGGAATTCCTCCGGCCGCGTGTACTGCGGACCTTCCAGCCAGGGGCCGCTGAATGATTCCGTGAGCGTGCTCGCCTCGTTGCCGACCACGTTGGGCAGCAACCGCACCACCGCGTCGATCACCACCAGCGCCGCCAGCGCGCCATTGGTCAGGATAAAATCGCCGATGCAAAGTTCTTCCTCGACGAGATGCTCGCGCACGCGCTCATCCACGCCTTCATAATGGCCACAAATAAAAACCACGCGATCCAGTGAGGCCAGTTCGCGCGCCTTCGCCTGATCAAACTTCGCGCCGCTCGGGCTGAGCAAAATCACACGGCCCGGCTTGGCCGCCTTCGCCTGCACATCCTGCACCGCAGCAAAAATCGGTTCGCACTTCAGCAACATCCCCGGCCCGCCGCCGTAAGGCTTCTCATCGACCGTGCGGTGCTTGTCCGTCGCGTAATCGCGCAATTGATGCAGCGCAATCTCCGCCTGCCCCCCGCGCTGGGCGCGACCGAGAATCGACGCGTCGAGCGGTCCGCGCAGGATCTCGGGGAAAAGGGTGATGACGTCGATGCGCATGGAAGGCAGGGGAATTTTTAGATAGGATTAATATGATTAATAGGATTGGGCTAAATTCTGAAGAATCATATTAATCTTATTAATCCTATCAAATTGCAGTGTCAGTAATTCCGTTAATTCCGAAAATTCCGTAATTCCGTCAAAAATCACAGGCCTACGAATTCTCCACGACCTCAACCGCCAAGTGCGTCCCGGCCTTGTTCGCGGCGTTGATCACGGAACGGATCGCGCCGATGGTCCGACCGCCCTTGCCAATCACCAGGCCGACATCGGCAGGATGCAGCCCGATGCGATATCCCGTCTCGCCCGGGCCGGGCACCTCGGTAACCTGGACGTCGTCCGGGTTATCGACAAGACTGCGCACCACATATTCCAGGAAGTGTCTCATGGGTGCGCACGTGTCCTCAAATTAAGCGGTGGCGGAAGCCGTGGCTTTCTCTTTTTCCGCGGCGGCTTCCTTCTCGGCCTTGGCCGATTTCGCCTTCGCCTTCTTCAAAATGCTCTTCACCGTATCGGAAGGCAGCGCGCCCAGCTTCATCCAATGAGCGGCCCGCTCGAGCTTGATCGTCGAGTTGTCGCCCTTCTTCTTCGGATCGTAGGTGCCGATAAGTTCGAGGAATTTCCCGTCGCGGGGACTGTGCTTGTCCGCCACCACGATGCGGTAGTAGGGACTGTTCTTCGCGCCGTCGCGCCGGAGTCGGATGATTACTGCCATAATAGTTGTTCTTTGTACTTTCTTGCTCTTCGTCTTATCTGCCCTTGCCCATTAAATTACGCAGCATCTTGTCCGGGCTTCCGCCGCGGGTGAGCCGCTGCATCATCTTCTTCATCTCCTCGAACCGATGCAAAAGTTCGTTGAGCTCCGAGACGCTGGTGCCGCTGCCGCGCGCGATGCGCTGCCGACGACGGGCGTTCAGGACGGACGGGCGCGTCCTCTCCTCGGGGGTCATGGAGCGAATCATCGCCTCGACCCGGCGAAGCGATTTCTCACCATCGACCGAATCTGGCATCTTAGGCATTCCCGGAATCATGCCAAGTATATTTTGCAGCGGACCCAGCTTCTTCACCATTTTGATCTGGTCCAGGAAATCCTGCAGGTCGAACGAATTCTTCGCCAGCTTCTGCGCCATCTTCTCGGTCGACGCCATATCGAACTCGCTCTGCGCCTTCTCCACCAGCCCCACAATATCGCCCATCCCCAGGAGCCGCCCCACGAGCCGTTCTGGATCAAAGAGTTCCAACGCATCGATCCCCTCCCCTGTGCCCAGGAACCGAATCGGCACCTGCGTCACCCGCTGGAATGAAAGCGCCGCGCCGCCCCGCGTATCCGCGTCGAATTTGGAAAGCACCATCCCCGTCAGCGGCACCCGGCTGTGAAACGCCTGTGCCACCTTCACCGCCGTCTGGCCCGTCGCCGCGTCGGCCACCAGCAGCGATTCCTGCGGCTCCCACGCCTTGCCCACCGCTTCCAGTTCCGCCAACAGCGCATCGTCCACATCGAGACGTCCCGCCGCATCGAAAATCGCCACCTCCGCCCGCAGCCGCGTGATCTCCTCCCGCGCCATTTGCGCCACCTTCTCCGGACTCTTCTCGCCCGGGAATGTCAGCACCGTCACGCCGACCTGCTGACCCAAAATCTGCAACTGCTCGATCGCCGCCGGCCGCGCCAAATCGCCCGCGACCAAAACGATATGCTGCTTCCGCTTCTTGAACCACGCCGCCAGCTTCCCGCACGTCGTCGTCTTGCCCGCGCCGTTCAACCCGCACAGCAAAATCCGCAACGGCCGGTTCGGCGTCAGCTCCTTCGTGTCGCTGCCAAAAATCGCCAGCAGCTCGTCATGCACGATCTTCACGAACTGCTCGCCCGGCCGGATGCTCGCCAGCACCTCCGCGCCCAGCGCCTTCGTCTTCACCTCGTCGCAAAACTCCTTCGCCACCTGGTAATTCACGTCGGCGGCCAGCAGCGCCAGCCGCACCTCCCGCACCGCGTCGGTGACATTGGCTTCGCTGATCTTGCCATACCCCCGCATCGTCTTGAAGACGCTCTGCAGTTTATCCTTTAGAAGATCCAGACTCATGGGCCAGCCACTCTAGCCGCTATTTCCCGTTCTGTCATCCCTCCGTCGTCCTGTGCGTGTCGAAGGATCAGTTCGTCGCGGTCAGGTATTTCATAAAAGTCCCTCCATTTGCTCATCGAACTGATCGCCTCGGCAAGCTCGGGAGGACGGCGACGTATTAGCGACACCATTCGATTATCATCAAGCCGAAGGCTTGCCACAATCCTAGCCGGTGGTAAGCCCGCAGGGCGCCACCACCGGAACCCGCCTCCCCGGAAACCTTACCCCGGCAGGGGTAACACACCTCTTCGCAGCCACGCTCAATCCAAATACCTCTCATCAAACTTCACCCCCGAGCGCTGGAGCATAATCTTCAATTCCTCCCGGAAACTCCTCTCGCGATGGTGCTCTTCCTGATTTTCGATGTATCTCCGCACCTCATCGCAACCCGAAGCGCTCACCGTAAACGCCGCATATCCCTCCTGCCACGCAAAGCCCCTCACCTCCATCTCGTCATGAACCCACGCGGACGACGCCCTCTTCAATTCGCGCATGAAATCGGCGAGCGTGTGAGTTGCCCGAAGCTCGACCAAGAGGTGGACGTGATCCGCCGTCCCACCCGCAATTTCGCATCGCCCTTCCAGGCCCTTCACGGTGCCCGCCAAATAGGCGTGCAACTTGGAACGCCACGTTGAGGCAATCAACGCCTCGCGCTCCTTCGTCGAAAACACGAGATGGTAATGGAGATTCAAATAGGTAGAGGACATGGTGCGACCCCCGCTGGGGGTCGGTTCCTTTGTGCCATAAATCCTGTGGTTGAGCCAGCGGGCGATACCACCGGTATTTTGATCGTTTTGCATCCAACCCTGGCAGGGTTGCACCGAGGTGGAATCCCTGCCGGGATTCGTTTTCTTGGGGGCGAGGTTCCGGTGGTATCGCGCACCCGAGCGTGCGCTCAACCACCGGCTACGATTGTCCCAAGCCTCCGGCTTGAGGGAACGACGCGACGCCGCACGCTTTCAATCGAAGGCACCCTACAAATCCGATCAAAACCGCCGCGCGATTGACAGTCCACCTGATCATCAGTTATACTGATGACATGCAGGCCATCGAAGAAACCGCCGCGCGGCTCCGCTCCGTCGTCCGCCTCATCAAGCGGCGCGCCGAGCAGCTCAAGGACAAGAATTCGCCTTCGCCCTCCGAGCAAAGCGTCCTCGTCTGGCTCGACGACCAAGGACCCATGACCCCGCGCGCGCTCTCCGCTGCCCAGCAGGTCCGCCCGCAGACCATGCAACAGACCCTCGATTCGCTCGAGCGCCGCCGCTGGGTCCGCCGCGCCGACCACCCCACCGACCGCCGCCAGATTCTCATTTCCCTCAGCGCCACGGGCCGGGCGGCGCTTCTCAAGGGCCGCAAACTTCGCCAGGCCTGGCTCGTCAGCGAGCTCGGCCAGCTCCCGTCCCGCGATCGCAAAACGCTCGCCGACGCCATCGCGATTCTCGAACACATTCTCGAAAAACCCATCAAACCCACGCTCTCATGAATCCTCCCCACCTCGACCTCTCGAAAACCGCCCTCGTCCTCATCGACCTCCAGAAAGGCATCGTCCCCATGCCGCTCGCCCCGCGCTCCGGCCCCGATGTCATCGCCCAGGCCGTGAAACTTGCCCAACGTTTCCGCGAGGCCAAAGCCCCCGTCATCCTCGTCCACGTCACCTTCGCCGCCGATTTCGCCGACGCCGTGAAAGTCCAGACCGACGCCGCCATGAACCGCCCCGCCTTCCCCGCCGGTTGGGACGAAATCGTGCCCGAGCTCGGCCCTGAACCCACCGACATCGTCGTCACCAAGCGTAACTGGGGCGCGTTCTACGGCACCGATCTCGACCTGCAGATGCGCCGTCGTGGCATCACCACCATCGTCCTCGGCGGCATCGCCACCAACATGGGCGTCGAGTCGACCGCCCGCGCTGCGCACGAGCGCGCCTACCAGCTCATCCTCGTTGAGGACGCCATGAGCTCGCGGTCGGAAGAACTTCACACCTTCGCCGTCGGCAAAATCTTTACCCT
>Ga0302270_10004661_pt1 | contig 12654 bp, 10 predicted proteins | sample III_Bog_E2_3_FD_198773 | JGI IMG/M metagenome (GOLD analysis project Ga0302270, IMG submission 198773) | Peat permafrost microbial communities from Stordalen Mire near Abisko, Sweden - III_Bog_E2_3 | ecosystem: Environmental > Terrestrial > Soil > Wetlands > Peat | place: Sweden: Abisko...
GCGGACCAGGAACGGCAGAGCGGCAATGGCGGAGGAGGATCTTGCCGCAGCGGGTGCAACCGGGGAAGTCGTGCTCATGCGGGTTCTCCATGCGCGGGCTGCAGTTGGGACGACGCCCCCGCGCGGAAATGCTGGCAGCATACGAAAATCCAGTGTGCTAGGTCAAGCAAAGAGTTTGGGCAGATGAAGTTAGCGCAAATCTGCTATCGGTGTAGAGGGTCTTGAAACGGCAGAACGGGCGGGGGAAACTCTTCGGCGAAGACTTGCTGGCAGGCAAAAAACGGGATGAGCCGAAGCCCATCCCGTTTCTGTATGAAATCGCCCCAAGGGGGTTGCATTCAAGCATAGATGCCGCGTTGACGGATGGTGTACGCAACGCGGTCAATCGCCAGCATGTAGGCGGCGATACGGTTGTTGACGTTGTGGGCTTCGGCGTAGCGGACCACGTCACTGAAGCTGTCACGCAGGATGGTTTCCAACTGCTCGTTGACGATGGCTTCCTTCCAGAAATAGCCCTGGCGGTCCTGCACCCACTCAAAATAACTTGCCGTAACCCCTCCGGCGTTGGCCAGGATGTCGGGCACGATGAAGATGCGCTTTTCCGACAAAATATCGTCGGCCACGGCGGTAGTGGGACCGTTGGCGCCTTCCACGACGATGCGCGCCTTGATCTGGTCGGCGTTGCGGCTGGTAATCACGTTCTCCGTGGCTGCGGGGATGAGGATCTCACATTCGGAGACAATCAACTCTTCGCTGGGCATGGCCTCGGCGCCGCGGAATCCCAGAGTGGTGTTGTTGCGGCGCTTGTACTCGAGCAACTGGTGAATGTCGATGCCAGCGGGGTTGGAGAGGCCGCCATCCTTTTCAGCGATACCCACGATCTTGTACCCCTGCTCCATCATGAGCCGCGCGGCATTTGAGCCCACGTTGCCAAAGCCCTGAATCACCACCCGGCAGCCCTCGATGGGCATTTTGAGGTAGCGCAGACTTTCGCCACACACCACCAGCACGCCGCGCCCCGTGGCTTCCAATCGGCCGTGGGAGCCACCGATGTTCAAGGGCTTGCCAGTCACCACGCTGGTGACGGTGTGCCCCATGTGCATCGAGTAGGTGTCCATGATCCAGGCCATGGTCTGCTCGTTGGTATTCACATCGGGCGCGGGAACGTCCTTCTCCGGTCCGATGAAGTCGATGATTTCCGAGGTATAGCGGCGAGTCATGCGCTCGAGTTCGCCCTGGCTCATCGTCTTGGGATTGCAGATCACGCCGCCCTTGGCGCCGCCGAAGGGGATGTTGACGACCGCGCACTTCCAGGTCATCCAACTGGCCAGAGCCCGCACCTCGTCCAGATTCACTTCCGGCGAATAGCGAACGCCGCCCTTGCCGGGACCTCGGGCAATGGAATGCTGGACCCGGAAGCCGGTAAAGATCTCGGTCCGGCCATCATCCATGGTTACGGGAAAGTGCACGATGATTTCGCGCGCCGGGGTGCGCAGCAACTTCCACAAACCGTCTTCCAGATTCAGTTTGCGCGCGGCAAAGTCAAACCGCGCTGCCTGGGCTTCCCAGGGGTTAATCTCCTGCTCGAGCGATATCGATGCCATACCATTCTCCAATTCCGATCGCCTGCCGCTTAAGAAATGAGCCCTAAAAAATCGGTCCATCCACAAGTTTTAACGCAAATCATAGACCCGGCAGGATTTCTTCCGTTTCTACGGAGCACTGCATTTCCGGCAAGATACGGATTCCCGCCTCCTGCCGTTTGGACGTGGGAAAACGAACTTCCAAGCCCAAACCCAGTGAGTCTAGGCCCGCCAGCCAACCTCGTCAAGCCAGCCGGAACCAGCCTGGGAACCCCTCCCCGAAGCGGGGGGTCCGTTCCAGTATCGGCCCTGGAACGGGCAATTGTGCGGTAAATCGTGAAGCCCGCTGCCTGTTTGCCAACGGGCGGCACTGCGCGATTCGATCAATCGATGCTCTGGAGGAATTACACTGGGGCTGTGAAAGCCTCCTTCCATTGTGTCCAGCCCAGCCGCAAGGAATTCGTCGCTCTGGCCAAAGAGCATACCCTGGTTCCCGTCTGCCGCATCCTGATGGCCGACCTGGAGACGCCGGTTTCCGCCTTTCTGCGCGCGGCCTGGCCGGAGCGGGAGTGTTTTCTGCTCGAGTCGGTGGAAAACGGCGAACAGGTGGGCCGCTACACCTTCATCGGGCTTGCTCCCTTCAAGCGGATTGTGGCGCGCGGCCGGGAGATCACCATCACCGAAGGCAAGAAAGTCGTCGAGATTGAGGGCGATATCTTTGCCGTGCTGCGTCGGGCGTTGGGCGGGCACAAGCCGGCTCGTCTGCCGGGGCTGCCGCCGTTCACTGCGGGAGCCGTGGGCTTCTTCTCCTACGACGCGGTGCGCCAGATCGAGCGGCTGCCCGAACTGGCTGCCGACGAGTTAGGCGTTCCCGACGCCTGCATGCTGTTTTTCGATGAAGTACTGGCCTTCGATCATGTGCGCAAGGAGATCTGGCTGGTGGTGACGGCCGACGTGACGCGCGGCAAGCCGGGAGACGCCTATGACAAGGCCGTCGTGCGCCTGGACAAGCTCGAAAAGCGGCTCGCCCAACCGCTGCCCAAGCTGGCGGAACACAAGGGAAAGGGCAAACTGAAAGTGCAGCACCGGACCGCGAAGAAGGACTTTCTGGCTGCCGTAAATCGCACCAAGGAGTACATCGCGGCCGGCGACATCTTCCAGGCTGTACTTTCGCAGCGGTTCGACGTGGAACCGGAGGCAGACAGCTTCCAGGTGTATCGCGCACTACGAACGGTGAATCCCAGCCCGTATATGTACTTTCTGCGTTTTTCACCGGATGGTCCGCTGGGCGGAATGCCGGAGAAGCCCGGACGATTCTTCAAGAAGAAAGAAACGCCGGTCGCACAAGTGGTGGAGTTGGCAGGCTCCTCGCCGGAACTGTTGGTGCGGGTCCACCAGGGCAAAGTTGAATACCGGCCCATCGCCGGAACGCGCCCGCGCGGCGCCACCGAGCAGGAAGATCAGGCGCTGGCCGACGAGATGATCCACGACGAGAAGGAGCGCGCCGAACACGTGATGCTGGTGGACCTGGGACGCAACGACGTGGGCCGGGTGAGCACCTTCGGCTCGGTCAAGGTGGACCGGCTGATGTTCATCGAGCGCTATTCGCACGTGATGCACATTGTGAGTTCGATCGAGGGCCGCCTCAAGCCGGAGTTGACGGCCGTCGATGCTCTGCGCGCCTGCTTCCCGGCCGGCACGCTCTCGGGCGCTCCCAAGGTCCGGGCCATGGAGATTATCGAAGAACTGGAGCCGGCACGGCGCGGGACCTACGGCGGCGCGGTGCTCTATGCCGATTTTTCCGGCAATCTCGACTCCTGCATCGCGATTCGCTCCATGCTGGCCGTCGGCGGCAAAGGCTATGTGCAATCCGGCGCGGGGATTGTGGCCGACTCGGTGCCGCAGTTGGAGCACCAGGAAGCGCTCAACAAGGCGCAAGCCGTAATTCGGGCGATCGAGCGGGCGCGGGAACTGTAAGAGCGTTCCATTTTCGGACGACGTTGCCGGCCGGTTCCATTGCGGAATCGGCCGGTTTCGGTTTTACTCCGCCTGTCCTCAAACTTTCTCATGACTGCGTCCACACTGGTAACTCGGAGCCGCATCTACCCGTGGGCAGGCGCTGCTTTGAGAAATCCAGTTTGAGAAATCCATGCGAAAGGATCGATTTTCATGCTGATTTCCGGTTTGCAAAGCAGTTCGCTTTTCTCTGAGCTCGCCACGTCCTCCACCTCGTCGACCTCCAGTTCGTCGGCAAGCAGCGGAAACTCGTTTGACAGCGCGCTGACCAGCCTGATGGCCGCCATTAAGTCGGGAGACTCAACCGACGCCAAGAAGTATCTGACCGAAGTGGAGAAGCTGGCCCCTTCAAACGCAGACTCCAACAGCCCGCTGGGCGAATTTCTCTCCAGCGTCTCGACGGCGCTCTCCGACAACAACATCGCCGGTGCGCAAAGCGCGTTGACCACCCTGGAAACCTATGCCACGCCCAGCACCACGGCGGCGAGTTCAACCACAGACACATCGTCGACCAGCAGCAGCGACTCCGCGACCAGCGCTCTCACCCAGGATGTCCTGAGCCTCTTCAGCGCCATCAATTCGGGCGACCTGACCAGCGCACAGACTGCGTACGACAAGGTGACCAGCCTGCTGGACACGGCCAGTTCTTCGTCCAGTACTTCAAGTGCAAGCTCGAACAACTCAACCAGTACAGCCTCGTTTACAAGCCTGCTCAAGGAGATCGGTTCGGCGCTTGGTTCCGGCAACGTGAACACTGCACAGACGGCGCTGGACAACTTTCTGGCCAGTCTTTCGGCCGGGTCGCTGGTCAGCGCATCGGCGTAACTGAAGCGGGAGCGCCCGCATCTTCTGCGCGGAACGATGCCGCGGCTACGATTCCGCGCCGAAAACGCGGCGGAAAAAGTGGCCGATACTGCCGAAGAAGCCGGACTTCTTTTTGGGAGTGGGCGGATTGGCCGGTGAGCTTGCAGGCGGTTTGGCTGCCACGGCCGGTTCTGTTCCCGCAGCAGTTTGCGGGGCGTGCTCGGCGGCGTTGTAAGCCAAGGTTCCTGTTGTCTCTGCAGGCGTGCCGTACACTCCGGGCGCTCCGGGGGCTGGCGTGGGGGTGGGCGCCAGACCCTCGCTCTGCGCGATCGGAAATTCGTTGCCGCCTTTGGGCGCGGGCGGGCAACCGCAGGGCTCTTTCTCCTGGTCCACCACCTCGCGCAGGCTGCCGTGCTCAAACATCACCCGCTGGCCGGACTGCACACGATAATTGCCGCCCTCGAACACGCTCGTCACCAGCACATAAGGAGCGTCAATTCCGGCGTTCTCAACGCAGGTGTCGCCGTGCAGCCCCAGGCGTATTCTCACCTCGGCGGAACCGGGACCGCCGATCAGGATGCGGAAGTCGGGAGTGAGCAGCACGTCGGCGTTTCGACCGGTCGCGAAGCTGGCCTCGACCGCGCCATGGTCCATGGCCATCATGATGCCAGGAACCTCGTCGGCGGGAACGCTGGAGTCGGCAGCGAGTTTGACGGTGGTGGAAGCGCAGACGCGCAGCACGCCGCGATGGGGCAGGACGACCTCCGTGGTCTGGCTGCCAGAAGTGACGGTGCCGCTGGCGACGATGATGGCCTTACCCTGCGAGACTTCGAGAGCGCCGGTGACCTTGGCTGCGGTATCGGGGTTCCGGTTGTCCAAGGAAACGATGGCGATGGGGTTGGAAGCGTGGGAAGCCACGACAGTGGGTGGTGTTTGAGCGTTTGCTGTAGTTGCCGCCACCAGTGCCAGCGTCAGGAGCCCACAGAAACGCGAACGAAGAATCGAGTTTGCGTGGCGCATCGTGCTTTCCATTTCCCCTACATGTTCAGAAAGTTGCGAATCATCTCGTGGCCGTTTTGGGTCAAAACGCTCTCGGGATGGAACTGTACTCCCTCAATGGGCAGGGTCCGATGGCGCAGGCCCATGATGACCGAGCCCGAGCCGTCCGCGTCAGGGGTGCGGGCGGTGACCATAAGGTCAGCGGGAAGCGAGTCCTCGGCCACGATCAAAGAGTGGTAGCGCGTGCAGGTCAGCGGGCTGGGCAGGCCGGCAAAGATACCCTTGCCGTCGTGTTCAACAGGGCTGGTTTTGCCGTGCATCAGGTGGCTGGCGCGGACCACTTGGCCGCCGAAGGCCTGGCCGATGGCCTGATGCCCCAGGCAGACCCCGAAGATGGGCGCCTTGCCTGCCATGTGACGAATGAGGGGCACCAGGATGCCAGCTTCCGACGGGGTACAGGGGCCGGGCGAAAGCAGAATGCGATCGGGATGAAGCGCCTCGACCTCTTCGACCGTCAACTCATCGTTGCGATGGACCTCGACCTCTGCGCCCAGTTCCCCCAGGTATTGGACAAGGTTGTAGGTAAAGGAATCGTAGTTGTCGAGGACGAAGACCATGATGTGTTCAGTGTAGCGCGGACCACAATGGGCCAGGTTGAGCCGGCAGTTGCGCGCCCCGCTTCAATCTGCAAAACTGGCCATGGTCCTAATGATGGTTCTTCATTTTCTGGTACAAGGTCGAGTGCAGGGAGTAGGCTTCCGCTGGTTTGTCCATCGGGAGGCCAGCGAACTGGACTTGCGCGGCTGGGTGCGCAACACCGAAGAGGGCGAAGTGGAAGTGGTGGCCTCGGGCACGGCCGAAGACCTGGCCGAGTTGCGTGAGAGCCTGCGCCGTGGACCGCGCGGCAGCCGCGTGGATCGCCTGGTCGAACATTACCTGGACGAGCGTGAAGCCGAAGGCCTGAGTTCGTTCCGCATCGAGGGAGCGTGGTAAAAGCAGGCATCAGGGAAAAGGGAATAGGGAGTAGTTGGTTCCTTGGGTTGCTTATTCTCGCGCGTCTTTGCCCGGGGCGCCAGGCTGGATAGCCACTCACCTTGGATCGACCCGTTCCAAACTCGCCTCTGCGCTCAAGATAGGCGTTTTCCTATTCCCTATTCCCTATTCCCTGCTTTTCCACCCCGTATAATCTTTAGGGAAGTCGAACCGCATCCCCGCCCGTTCCCTTCCTGCAAATTTCTTCAAGCTTTAGCTTGAAACCCAATCGAGGAGCGGACGAAACCATGCCCGAAGCAGTCAAGCAGATCAATGTGGAAGCCCTGAAGGCGCTGGTGCGCACCGTGCCTGATTTCCCCAAACCTGGGATTCTGTTTTACGACATCACCACGCTTTTGAAGGACAAGACCGGCTTTGCCCAGCTGATCGACGCTCTGGCGGCGCACTACATCGAGCGCAAGATCGACCTGGTTCTGGGCATCGAGGCACGGGGATTCATTTTCGGGCCGGCGCTGGCCTACCGGTTGAACGCCGGCTTTGTGCCGGTGCGCAAACCTCACAAATTGCCCGCTCCCGTGGCGCGCGTGACCTATGACCTGGAGTACGGATCCGACACCCTGGAGATTCACCTGGACGCAATCCAGCCTGGACAGAGAGTGGTGCTGGTCGATGACCTGCTGGCCACCGGCGGCACTATGGAAGCGACCCTGAAACTGGTCAAGCAACTGGGCGGCGAAATTGCCGGACTGGCCTTCGCAATCGAACTGGACTTCCTGAAGGGCCGCGACCGCTTCCCGGACCAGGACGTCTTCAGCCTGCTGCATTACGACGAGTAGAAAGCAAGCCGAAACACGCAGGAACAGTTCAGAAGACCTGTTCCTGCGTGTTTGCCAGTGTCGCAGCGTCGGCGGTCTGCTCGGCGACCATGGGCGCGTCGGCAAAGCGGTACCCCACGTACACATCCGTGAGCAGGTAGACCGGAGTCGATGGGTCGTCTTCAATCTTCTTGCGCAATTGGCGGACAAAGGTGCGCAGGTATTCAACCTCTTCACGGCAGTCTGCTCCCCAAACCGCGGTGAGCAGCTTGGCGTAAGTGACGACGCGGCCGGCGCGGCTCATCAGACAGTGGAGAATATCGAATTCCTTGCGAGTGAGATGCACCGGCTGACCGCGCCGGGTCACGATGCGCTTGACCGGGTCCAGGCGAATCTCGCCGATCTCGATGGGCGCATCTTCGGCGCGTGCCGGGGCTTGGACGCGGCGGACCGCGGTGCGTATTCGCGCAATCAGTTCGCGGGTGCTGAAGGGCTTGGTGACATAATCGTCTGCCCCCAGTTCCAGCGCTTCCACCTTCTCCTCTTCCGCATCGCGAACCGTCAGCATCAAGATCGGCAGGCGGGGCGCGAAGGCGCGGATACGGCGCAGGGTTTCAACGCCGCCGATGCCCGGCATATTACTGTCGAGCAGCACCACGTCGAAGGCCGAACCGCGCAGCAGTTGCAAGGCTTCTTCTCCGCGCGAGGCTTCGATCACCTGAAAGCCGAGCCCCATCAGTGTGGGCCGCAGCGCCCTGCGAATGGCCGACTCGTCGTCTACTAGAAGAATGCGAATTTCGGGCTGCTTGATCATGAGCACCTCTTGTTTGCCGGGGCCGGAATGGCCGCATAGAAGGTCGTTCCCTCAACTTCATCGCTCGTGACCCAAACGTATCCCCCATGGATGGTTGCGACCCGCTTGGCGACCGAGAGGCCGATGCCTGTGCCTTCGGCGCGCTGGGAGCGAGTGCCGCCATGGGTCGTCGAGCGGTAATAGCGATTGAAGATTCGTTCGCGGTCGGCGATGGGAATCACCGGTCCGTGGCTGTGCACCGAAAAAATAACCTCCGCGCGTCCGTGTACAGCGCGAATGGTGATGGTCGTGCCGTAGATCGAGTATTTGCAGGCATTGTCGATATATTGCGTCAGCAGCATCACCATCAACTGGCGGTCGCAGCAGAGGACCATCTCGTCGTCCTCGACTTCGATAGCCACTTTCATGCTGGCCAGCCGGTCGCGGAGGCTCACCACTACTTCCTCGATCAGCGCCGCAACGCCCACCGGAGTGGCATGAACTGTCACTTCTCCCACGTCCAGGCGCGCCGTCGTCAGCAGGCGCGTGGTCAGGCTGCCCAGCAGGCCGGCCTGCTCGTCGATGAGGGCCACCAGTTCCGCTTGCGCCTCTGACAGTTGGCCCATCTCGCTCAAACCTGTCGAGGCGGCGCGAATGGCCGTCAACGGTGTCTTGTAGGCGTGCGCCAGGCTGTCCAGCACGGTCGAGCGCAACTGCTCGGTGCGGCGTTCGGTCTCGATGCGGCTCTCGTTGGCGAAGGCGCGGTAGCGGTCGAAGGTGATGGCGATCAGCGAAGCGATGGCGTTGTTGGTCAACGGGCTGGTGCCGCCGCGGACCACAAGACTGCCGATGGGCACCGCCCCCAGGCGAACCACCCGCCGGCCCAGCCCGCTGGCGGGATCGTCGTCCGTGGTCTCAAAGTAGTAAACGTTCTGCGCCAGTTCCAGCGGGTCCAAGTTCCAATACCCGGCCTGGTAGACCTGGTGCAGGTCCGCATCGAAGACCGCCACGGCTTCAAGAGCGAAGGTGTCGTGTACCAGTTCGGCCAGTTGCGGTCCCGGTTCGAGATGGAGATTCATCTGCAACGTGTGCCGGGTGAATTCATAAAGGTCGTGCATCTGCCCGCCCCAGGATTCGGCTTCGCGTGCATGCCCGGTGACCCGCGCGGAGAGGCGGCTGACCACCAGCGCCACCAGCACGAACGCCAACAGCGTAACGGAGTTGGCCGGATCGGTGGCCAGGTTCGCTTGGGACGGGTGCGCGGTGAAGTAGCCGTGTACCAGGACCGCCCACAGAGATACGAAAACGGCCTGCCAGAATCCGCACAGCAGGGCGATAGGTACGACGATCAACATGTAGAGAAGCACGGCCACAGGCAGCAGCCATCCGGCCCAATGCGCAAGTGCAGCCACCAGTAGCACGGCCACCGCGCCCAGTGCGCACTCCAGAATGAACAGGAGCGCAGCCAGCCCCGAACCGCGCGGCCGCGCAGCCTCGAAGACGGATCGAAAGGGTATGTGGTTTCCTGCCAAGCGACACCCACCATTCCATTATTGCGGGATCGTAAAGCAACCAGCACTGATTATTTCTGCCAACGCACGGAGCATTGAAGTGTAGAAGGATTTTAACAGGTTCCTCATTTTCAACTGGCGGCCCGATGCATTTATTCCGTTCGCTTATAGCCAATTAACCCGTTCATAAACCAGCGTTTCCACAAACCGACGCACCGGCTGAAAGTTCACAGCCTCAGAATTTCTTTTTTTAATCCTCATCTATTCCTTATGCATTCTTTGCATTACTAGTGTTAATCCGCAACCGCCGGACTACCTCGGGAAGCAGAACAACGCATTTGCAACCCATTCTCTTGAGCGCCCACAGGGCCTGTCATTTCGTGTGGTACTGAAGGCACGGCCAGTTCGCAAAGAGCACCGCACAGGGCGCCACTTGTGGCCGTCGACTTTGGCAAATTTATTTCTGGTCATACAACAAAGATCATTTCCTTGGAGGAAGAGTGCCGATGTATATGAACCCGAATCGCATCCTGCAAACAATGGCTGCAATTGCCCTGACGATCGCTCTGACAGCAGGCGCACAGGCACCGGTCACGCCCGCTCCGGCAGCAACTCCCGCCCCGGCTCCGGCCGATCAGCCCGCAGCCCCCGCTCCTCTCTCCACTTTCGTACTCACCGGTCCGCTCGTGTGGCTGCCGCCGGCGACTTTCGATGCCGGACCATTGGGCAAGCTGTCTGCCAACGGCATCATAACCGGTTTTTCGGTCTTCCAGAACAATTCCGTGCCAGGAGATGACAGTGCACAGGCCACTTTGAGCAATGGACAGATTTTCATTCAAAAAGCGGATGGCAAGCTTCAGTATTTCATTCAGGCGGGCGTTTATACCATGCCGACGCTCAGCGTGCCGTTTCTTAGCGCCCAGGATACCGTCAAGAATTTCTACGGGCCTGTTCCCGTCGCCTATCTGAAATTGCAGGCGGCCAAGAATACGCAGTTCCTCATCGGCTCTCTTCCCACCCTGATGGGCGCCGAGTCAACCTTTACGTACCAGAATTTCAACATCGAGCGCGGCATCATTTGGAACCAGGAAAACGCGGTCAATCGCGGCATTCAGGTGAATCAAACCCTGGGTAAGTACCTATCCGCCGCGATCAGTTGGAACGATGGATATTATTCCAACCGCTACTCCTGGCTCTCAGGATCGGCGACCCTCACCAAGGGGCCCCACAGCCTGGTGTACGACGGAATGGGAAACCTCGGACAGACTGCCTATCAAACCTCTGCCACGCCAATTCAGAACAACGGCTACATGCACGCGGTGATCTATACGTACACCAAGGGCCCGTGGATCATTTCGCCGTACTTCCAGTACGGCAAGCTGCCGACCAACGCGAAGGTAGGCGTCGCCAAGGGTACATCCGCAACCGGCGGCGCAGCCAACGTGAGCTATGCCTTCAAGAGTGGCTTCTCGCTTCCGGCGCGCGTGGAATACCTCACCAGCTCGGGGAGTGCTACCGACGGATCGGTCAACATGTTGGGCTTTGGTGCAGGTAGCGGCGGAGTCACTTTTACGGCAACGCCTACCTACCAAAAGGGAGGCATGTTCCTTCGCAGCGACCTTGCAATCGTGCATGCAACGGACTACACGACGGGCGCTGTCTTCGGCAAGACGGGAACGGAAGCGAATCAATTCCGAGCCGTACTTGAATTCGGCTTCATTTTCGGCAAGAACATTACCGAGAAATAACGGACCCGCTGCATCCGTTCTTCAGAGCGGCGACAAGCTGAATCGTCGTCAAGACGTTGCTGTTGCTAAATGCGCTGAAAGAACTTCGATAAGAACCTTGGGCTTCCTGACCTTTTTCGGTCCCAAGCGCCAAGCAACGCGAATGTGTTTACGGCCGCAGCGTTCAACCGCGCATCGGCCGCAAACACGGCTACAATCTACGGCCGGCTCAACCGCTTTGAGATGGGAAAGTTAGCTCTCAATTGCGGGTTCTTCATTTCATCTTTATCGCGCCGGCTCTAGCATTCGAATCAACTATTCCGCATCTTTTTTTACGCCCCGAATAGAAGTCCGAATCGCGGCAAGACCTACGAAGATCCCGGTAGTTCACGGCTGGGAGCAGAGTTACGAAATTCAAAATTTCCAGGAGAATGCTCATGGCAGATCAGAAAGCACCTCAGATGCAGGCCACCCTTGGGCTTACAGGGCTGACCAGCAACGCAATGGCTCTCATCGCCCCCGGCGCATTTCTTTGGCTGACGTTCGTCATCCAGGCAGGCACGGGCACCACCTCGCCGGCTATGTGGATTGGCATCTTCGGCGCACTGCTTCTGTGTCTCGCCACCGCCGTTGCCTATGCGGAGATTTCCAAGCTCTATCCCGGTACCGGCTCCAGCTATTACTACGCGGAACAGGCGCTGCTGTCGAAGGACAAGATGTTCAAGTACGCCCGCGTGGCCAAGTTTATCGTCGGCTGGGGCTCTCACCTTTATTACTGGGTCTATCCCGGCGTGATGGTGGCCGTTACCGGCGTCTTTGTGGGCTACGTGGTGGGCTTTCTCTATCCCAACGCCATGAGCGGCTCAAATCCGGGCCCGCTCTTCATGGCCCTGATTGCGGTTGCTTTTTCGTTCTTCGTTGGTTGGATCGCGTCGAAGGGCGCCGGCGCATCGACGGCCGTAAACCTGGCAATCAACATCATCCAGATCTCCGCGCTGCTCGTCTTCAGCGTTCTGGCAATCGGTTATCGTACCAGCCACCCCGCAGGCTCGGCAGCATTCCAATACGACGAACAAACGCTGGCAACTTATAGCTATCAGTTCGCTACAGACAAGACCGGAGCTACCATCCGCGACGCCAGCGGTGCACCCCTGCCGTTGCTGGACTCGGCAGGCAAGCCTGTTCCCTTCACCATCGACTATCCCGAGAAGGACTCGACTGGCGCCTTCCTCTCGCACCCCAACGCGACTTCGGTAATTGCACCGCACAAGTTCAGCTACCTGTTTATCCAGGCGACGGTTGCCATTCTGATCCTGGTCGGATTCGAATCGGTGACCTCGATGGGAGGCGAGGCCAAGAACCCCACCAAGCACATTCCCATCGCCGTCATCTCATCGCTGTTGATTCAGGGAC
>Ga0302270_10004664_pt1 | contig 12649 bp, 9 predicted proteins | sample III_Bog_E2_3_FD_198773 | JGI IMG/M metagenome (GOLD analysis project Ga0302270, IMG submission 198773) | Peat permafrost microbial communities from Stordalen Mire near Abisko, Sweden - III_Bog_E2_3 | ecosystem: Environmental > Terrestrial > Soil > Wetlands > Peat | place: Sweden: Abisko...
GGTGCGCCGAGCTATGGCAGCAGGATGCCACGGCCCAGCTATTGCGCCAGCGCGGCGGAATCGAATAATCCCAATAAGCGGCCAGCGCAGCCAAACCATGGTGACCTGGCCGGCGTGGACCAGGCGATTGAGCTGGCAAAGACGATTGCGGCGGCGGTGGCCAAGCCTTGATTAGGTTCAACCCCGGCCAGGGGCGCTCCAAAGCGGCATTAGCGAGCGGTTGCAAAGAAGGGTGGCACCGGCCACTGGCCCGTACCGTCCGGCGACCCGCCGGACGGAACGGGTGAGGCGCTCTATTTGCCTGCGGAGACCGTTTCCCACCGTGCGCCCCTCTCCACTCAGCCGGGCTGGTAGCCCGGCAGGACGGGCCGCGACGGGCCGCCGGTTCCTGAAGCTTTCTCCTCGACTATCGCCGCAGAAACAAAATCATGGGGGATGCGCATCTGTGTCATTTTCAACCCGGCGGCCCGAGGCAACAAGGCGCGGCGGTTCCGGCGGCATCTTGATGAGATGGCGCAGCAATCCGTCTTCAAGGCCACCACCGCACCGGGCGATGCCCGCCGCTTCGCCGCCACCGCCGTGACCGAAGGCTTCGACGTCATCGTCGCGGCCGGCGGCGACGGCACCGTCAACGAGGTGCTCAACGGCATCGGCGATGTGCCCGAAGGCTTCCATCGCACCCGCTTGGGCGTGCTGCCGCTGGGCACCGTGAACGTCTTCGCCCGGGAATTGCAACTGCCCACCAAGCTGATCCCGGCCTGGGGCGTGCTGCGGCGCGGACGCGAAGCCCGCATTGATCTTGGCCGCGTGGATTTCACCGCCGATGGCCAGCCGGCCCGGCGTTATTTCATCCAACTCGCCGGCGCGGGACTGGATGCCCGCGCGGTGGAACTCGTCAGTTGGAAGCTGAAAAAAAACGCCGGCCCCCTGGCTTACGTCGTCGCCGGCTTCCAGGCCCTCATGGAAAAACAGCGGACCATTGGCGTGCGTGCCGGCAGCCAGCAGGCGCAGGGCGAACTCGTGTTGCTGGGCAACGGCAAGCTGTACGGCGGCCCCTTTGAATTCTTCCCCGAGGCCCGGCTGGCGGACGGTTTCTTGCATGCCTGCGTGTTCCCGCGCATGAGCCTGGCCGCCATGCTGCGGCTGGTTCCCGGCCTCTTGCTGCGCCGCCGGGTGCCCCCCGGGGCCGTGGAGCGAATCCGTGCGGCGCAACTGGTGTTGACCGGCGAACCCACCACCGCCTTTGAACTGGATGGGGAATGGGTGGGGCAGCTGCCGGCCACCTTCTCCGCCGAACCGCAAAAACTCCGCGTCGCGGTCCCGTGAATTCAACCGGCCTATTTCTTGAGCAGCGGGGTCAATTGGTTGACCAACGCTTTCAACTCGGCGAGTTGGGCCTTTAACTCCGCGTTCTCCGCGCGTTGCGCCTCCAGTTTCTCGTTCAAACCCTGGATGGCGGCCAGCGCCACCCCGCCTTCGTCCACGGTGGAAATGTGTTTGTCATCCGCGCCGTTCAGGCCGAACGCGGCATGAAAATCCTGCGCCATGGGTCCGATGTGCTTGATGCCGTCCGCATCCGCCTTGTATTGCCATTCCGTGATCGGCAGGGCCGTGACCCGGGCCAGCACCTCATCGGCATTGACGCGGGTGAAGTCCTGCTTGGCATTGCGGTCCGAGCCGTTGACCCAGGTGGTGCCGTTGCAATACGCCGGGCTGGTGGCGCTGCCCACCACCAGCAGCGACGTGGGATTGGTGTTGCCAATGCCGATGTTGCCACCGTTCTGGATGCGGAATCGTTCGCCGAACGTGAAGCCATTCCACGTGCTGAAGATCGGGTCGGAGGCGTTGCTGGCCGCATTCACCAAGCGGGTTTTGATCTGGGCATTCGGATTGTCGGCGTTGTAAGTGCTGGCGTCGGTGCCAAAATTGATGGCCACCTCGTTGCCGACGGTGGACGCGGCGGGATTGACCAGGCTTAATTCCGCGCCGCGCCCGCCCGCGTTGGTCTGCACGATGGTCAATTCGGATGCGGGATTGGTGGTGTTGATGCCCACATTTCCGCCCGCGCGAATGAGAAACTGGTTGCTGCTGGTGGAGGCAAAGGCGGCGTTCTGCGAATCCGCCCACACGAATGCCCCGGCATGCAGCGCCTGCGCCTGCTGGCCGGCGGCCAGGCTGTACTGGCCGCTGGCGAGGTTCTGATTGCCGCCGGGAATCGTGGCATAGTTGCCGGTATTCGTGTTAAAGCCACCGCCGCCGATGGCCGCCGCGCTCGCGCTGCTGGCGATATCATTGTTCCGGCCGCCCCCGATGACCGCCCATTAGCCATTGGCGAGGTTGTTTTCCCCGCCCGCGATGGTGGCGTAGTAGGCGCTCACAGTGTTGCCATAGCCACCGCCGATGGTGGGCTGGTAGCTGAAGTTGCCGGCGCCGTTGGTGGCATTGATGGTGTTGTTCTGGCCGCCGGCAATGGTGGCCTGGTAACCGTTCACGATGGTGTTGCCGGAGCCGCCGCCCACGGCATTGTCAGCGCCATTGAATCCGGGCAGCACATTGGTGGGGAGAATGCCGGTCAACTGTGCCGAGTTCAGATTGGTCAACCCGCCGCCATTCCCGCTGAAGGTGCCGCTCAGCGTCACGCCCGCTTCCGTGTTGGTGACCACGGTGGCGGGCAATTGCGCCAGCGGCACCGTGCCGGTGGTCAACTGCGATGCGTTCAGGCCGGTCAACCCGCTGCCGCTGCCCGCAAAATTATTGAGCGCATTGGTGAATGACCATTCGCCACCGGCGGAAATCGTCCGCAGATTCAGGATCACATCCACGGCATTCTTCGCCGCCGAGGCGGCAATCAAATCCGGCAAACCGTCGCCGTTGACATCCGCCGCCACCAAATCGTTGGCACCGGCCAGGTTCAACGCGGCGTTGGACACAAAAATGCCCCCGCCGGTGTTCATGAGCACCGTCAGCGTGCCATCCCCGGCGTTGGCGCTGATTAAATCCACGCGGCCATTGCCGTTCAAACTCGTCGCCACGACCGCAACCGGTGAGCTGCCCACCCTGAGGGTGGCATTGGAGCCAAAAATCCCGGAGCCATTGTTGGTCAGGATCGTCAACGTGCCAGCCCCGTTCCCGGCAATCAAATCCACCTTGCCATCGCCATTCACATCGGCGATGGCCAGAGCCTCCGGGTAAGTGCCGACCGTGACCGTGGCATTGGAGCCGAACACCCCATAACCATTGTTGGTCAAGATCGTCAACGTGCCGTCATTGCCATTCGCGCTGACGAGATCCACTTTGCCATCACCGTTGACATCGGCCGCAAGGACGTACAGCGGGAGGCCGCCCACGTTCAGCGTGGCATTGGAGCCGAACACGCCATCACCGTTGTTGGTCATGACCAGCAGCACATTGTTGGCGGAAACCGCAGTGACCAAGGCCGGGCGTCCATTGTTGTAGATGTCCGCCGCCGCCACCCAGGTCGGCTCGGAACCGGGCGCGTAGGTGGTGCCGGCACCGAAACCGCCGCTGCCGTCATTGGTGAACACCAGCAACGGGCCGTTGATGCTGAGGCTGATGATGTCGGGCTTGCCATCGCCATTCACGTCCGCCGCGATGACACAGGTGGAGTAGGTGCCCACGCTCAGGGTGGCATTGGAGCCAAACACGCCATAACCGTTGTTGGTCAACACCGTCAAGTTATAGGCGTCCGCATTCTGGCTGACCAAATCCACCTTGCCATCGCCGTTGAAGTCCGCCGCCGCCACGCCCACCGGGTACCGGCCGACGGGGTAAGCCACGAAAGGCGAAAATCCCGGCTGGCTGAACGTGCCGCCGAGGCCAATCGCCGTCAGTTGGATATTTGTCAACGCCGAGGCGTTGCCCGCGAACGTGCCCGCCAAATTCACGCTGCCTTCCCCATTGGTCACCACTCCGCCCGGCAGTTGCGCCACCGTCAGCGCGCCGCTGATTTGCGCCGCCGGGATGGAACCGCTCAACTGGTCGGCCGCCACCACGCCGCTGACGCTGGCGGCCGTGAGCGCATACGGCACCGGCGTGAGCTGCTGCCGCGGCGACAACGGCGTGAAACTGTTCGCGCGGTTGGTGCTCACGGCAATTTCCAGCCAGTTGCTGGCACCGGTGAAAACGCCCGGCCCGAAATCCACCAGGGTGGCGAACAACCCGTTCGTCACCCCCACGGCGGCGTTGGTCACCGGACCGGCCGCCGCCGTCCCGGTGGCGTTCGTGGCGTAGAGCGTGAATTGCAGATCATAACTGCCGCTGGCCGCATTGCCGCCGCTGTTCAACCGGCCTTGATAGCTGAAGGCCGTGCCTTGGGCGAAGCTGGTTGATGACGCAACGAGGAGGAGCAGGCACAGGAACGCGCCGGCCTTGCGAAGGGTTTGGTTCATAAGTCGAATGAGAGGGTTTACCGCATTATTCTAATAATAACCCAACTTAACAGGGAGTTTTTCCCCTGGTCAAGGACAAAGCACCATCTCCGTTTGGCTTTTGGCTTTGGCTTGCCAAGCGCGCGCCATCGGCGTATCTCACAACCATGCGTCCGCCGCCCAATTTATGAAACTGCCCTCACCCGCCGTGCTGGGAACGATTCTGGCCGGATCAGAATTGCTCCTGTCCCTCGGCAAGCGCTCCGGCCAGCGCGCTGTCTCCAAGGACCGCGGCTCCTTGTGGCTCATCTGGGGGGTTTATGCCCTCGTCATTCCCCTGGGTATTTTCGCCACCTACCACCTGCGCTCCTGCCGGATTCCCTGGCCGGAAACCGTCCAACTGGCCGGCCTTGGCCTCTATCTCCTCGGCCTGGCCGTGCGCTGGTATGCCATCCTTTATCTCGGGCGTTTTTTCACCACCAACGTCGCCATTGCCGCCGACCAACGCGTCATTGATACCGGCCCGTATCGCCACGTCCGCCATCCCAGCTACGCGGGGGGCCTGTTGACGCTGTTCGGCTTGTGCCTGACCTTTGACAACTGGGCCAGCCTGCTCATCATTTTCCTCCCGGCCCTCGCGGTCAACCGCTGGCGCATTCATGTGGAGGAACAGGCCCTGCTCGAAGGCCTGGGCGAGCCCTACCGCGCCTATTGCCGGCGCACCAAACGGCTGCTGCCGTTCATTTATTGAGGTGCTCCGCCAGAAACGCCAGCACCCGCTGCTCGTATTCGCGCCGGGCAAAGGCGTGCAGGTCCACATGCCCCGCCCCCTCAATCCACCAGCACTGCTTGGGCCCGGCGGCGGCGGCGAACAAATCCCGCGATTCCTGAAGGGTCGTGTTCCGGTCCGCCGTGCCGGCAATATAGAACTTGGGCACGGTGATTTTCCGGGCGCATTCCAGCGGCTTCAATTCCTCCAGGCGGATGCCCAGGCGCGGCTGCAACTGGCAGGTCAGCAGCGGCGTGGCGAGCCGGCCCAGCCAGCCAAAACGTTCGGCCAGACGATCCTCCGTGGCCTGATAAATGGTGGGATAGGAGGACTCCAGCACCAGGGCGTCCACGGGCAGCGGCGGACTGGCCAGTTGGGCCGCCGCCGCCCCCAGGGAGATGCCGATCACCCCGATTTTTTCGCCGGGCAGCCGGGTTTGCACAAAGCGGACGGCGGCCGTGACATCGCGGCTTTCCAGATAACCGAAAGTGATGTGCCTGCCCGGGCTGAGGCCGTGCGCCTGAAAGTCGAACAGCAGCACGGCGTAACCGGCGCGGGCAAGCCATTCCGCCCGGGGCGTCAGCACGCTCCGGTCCGCATGCACGCCATGCAGGAGCACCACCGCGCCCCGGCCGGGCTGGCCGGGCACGAACCAGCCGGAAATCGTGGAGCCGCTGGCACTGGGAAATTCCACGTTTTCCACATGCAAGCTTGCCGGGGCCGGGCCCAGCGGATGATTGGCCGGCGCCACCAGCACGCCGCCAATGCCCCAGAGCAGGCCGGCCGCCAAAATCAATCCCGCCAGCGCCCAGGCGCAAACAAATTTTCCACGACGTCCAAGTTTCACCCTCATTGGACCTGCCACCAATGCCACCGTTCACGGCTATTTTGCACCCCACGCCGGGATGCCACCCGCTGCCGGCCCGGGCGAAATCCGGCAACCTGCCGGATGTTACCGGCTGGAATCCGGTTCCACCCGGGCTTAGCCGGAACCATGCCGTTAAAGAATTATTTAACCACGGATGGACACAGATGAACACGGATGAAGAATTGTCAGAAGGGCGCTCCGGCCCGGTTTTCCGCAAGCCACCAAACGGTGCGCTTCCTGAACGGTTGAGACATCACGTTTTATCCGTGTTCATCTGTGTCCATCCGTGGTTTTTAATCTATTTTACTGAATTGCTCCGGCTTGGCTAACTAGGGCGCGACGCGCAGTCCCTCCCATTTTACCTGCCAGCCTTTCGCCGGAAACCCCGGCGCGTTCCGCGCAGGCGCGCCATCCCAGCCGGCCGCCATCAATGCCGTGGCGTACAGCAGCCCGCCGTTGGCCGGCAGATAGATGGACAGGTTGGGCCGCTGATACACCTGGCCGTTCACGCCATAATGATTTTTGGGCGTGTCCAGCAGCAGGGCGTCAATGGCGCGGTCCGGTTCGCCCAACCGCGCGGCGGTCATGGCCACCAGCGGATAATCCCAGCCCCAGGTGGCGGGCCAGTTCCAATTCTGCCAGACCCAGTCCAGCGTGTTCCGCATCGTGGCCGGGTCAATTTGCGGTCCCGGCACAAAGCTCAGCGCCCCCAGCACCGCCGGGTGGTCGGCGTTCCATTTGGGATTCGTGTAGCAATCCGGCGTGGTTTCGGTAAACAAATATTTCCCGCCGGACACCGGCGCCTGGGCCAGGCCGTGCAGGACGGCATCCCACTTCGCCGCGCGCGGCAGGCCCAGGCGCACCCGCCATTGCTGCGCGGTTTCCAGCCCCCAGCGCCAGTACGTCAGCTCGAACGTGGGGTTGAAGGTGTGATCTTTGGGGAAAATCTCCTGCGCGCATTGCAACACCGGACCCAGGACGTACCGCTGCGTGTTCGTGTCCCAACCCGGATAATCCGCCATGAACTCGGCAGTTTGCATCACCACCTCGCGATACTTTTCCAGGGTCGCGCGGTCCCGGTGTTCCCGCCAGCACAGTTCCGCGTAGAAAATGGGATGCGGCTCCTGCCAGATCAGAAATGGCCCGACCGGCGAAGGCGATTCCGCGCCGCTGGGGCTGGTCATCTTCGGCCAGCGCGCGCCGGCATATCCCTGCTTGTGCGCGGTGCCCTCGGCGCGCGGCAAAATGGCCTGATAATATCCCAATGATTTTTCGAGCAGCGGCAGGCGGTTCCACAACGCGAAATGCGCCTCGTGCCACCAGTGCATCTCCAGGTGAAACTTGCCCTCCCAGGAGTTGCACGTCAGGCCCGTCTCGGCGGGCGGATGCTCCGCCGCGTCTTGAATGGCCGTGAGATATTGCGACAACACAATGCGCCGCTCCAATTCAAACCAGCGCGGGTCCTGGCTGCCGGATAAATCAATCGCACCGCCCGTCTGCCAGAACTGGTTCCAATGCGTCTGGGCGGCGGATTGCACCGCATCAAATCCCGGCACCGCAGTGGTCGCACTGTTTGCGTTTGTATTTTGCCGCGCGGAAAATGCGCAAACCAGCTCCAGCAACGTGTCATCGCCCAATGGGGTGAGAACGAAATGGTGCCGCGCCGTTTCCCTCAGCGACGCCGGGCCGGTCCAGCGCGCGCTGACGGCGTACGTGTCCTGATCCAGCTTGCGGAAAAATTGTCCGGTGTTGGTCCCGGTGAGCCGCAAAACCGTCTCATGCGCCTCGGGCTGGGTCCAATCCGTCATCACCGGTTCCCCCGTGCCATAGGGGAACTGGATCCGGATGCCCAGCCGCCCCTCCTTGATCAAGGGCGACACCACCCGCACCGCCACGGCATCGCGACCGGGATCGGCCACCGTGGTCACATCCACCGGCTCGCCCTCGCATTGGAAATGGCTGTTAATCCGGCCATCCCACAAATCCAGCGTTTGCCGGATGCCGGTCAAGTCGTTGGTGGTGGCCGGCGAACCGTCGGCGTGTTTGAGGACCAAGCCAAGCTGCCCCAGATGCAGCCGGTGCGGATTGCCGCGCAGCCATCTGGTTTCCGGGGTGAGCTGGTTGTGCGGCACATCGGCATAGGGGATTTTCCGTCCGTCCCAGCCGGTGTACTCCTTGAAGGCAAACCGGTCAATGTCCCAGCCGTCGGGATTGGGAAAGGTGTGCCAGCCCCAGTCGGACAAGGTGCCCAACGGCGTCGTGGTCGCGAACGCCTCGGGGAAGGTTTGCAGCCCGGTGGCATCCACTGTGAAACAAAATCCGCCATTGCCGACCGACAACGGATTCGTGGCGTCAAAATGGGTCAGGACCACATCATGCCGCGTGACCAGGGCATGACGATCCATCGGCGCAACGGGCGCGGCCGCCAGCCCGGAAGCCAGCAGACACCCGCTCAACGTGGTGAACAGACAGGATTGCATGCCGCGAATTTACAATGAAACGGCCGCCGGGCGAAGCCGGTAGTTTATCCGATGGATTTCAAGGGCAACCGCGCAGTGATATAATGTGTTATTACGGGGGTTTTACGAAGGTTTCAGGTTGAAGGTTTCAGGCCAAAAGACTTCGAATAATCATTTCCATTTTCGTTGCAAGCGATCAACGGCCCGTCATTTCAAAGACTGGACATACGCCACCAAGGCGGCAATCTCCGCCGGTCGGAATGACGTTTTGGGCGGTCTCGGATTTGAACGAAACCGAACTGATTGCATTCGCGCAAGACTTTGCCGGGTGAAACGCTCAAACCTGGCTGCCTGCCGGGTGCATCTTGACACTGTCCTTGCATTTTGTTCGATATGACCTGGGAGCGTTGGCAACAAGGGTGGCACGGGCCACTGGCCCGTACCGTCCGGCGACCCGCCGGACGGAACGGGTGAGGCGCTCTTTTTACCAGCGGACCCCGTCTCCCCCCAGTCCTCTCCGCTCAGCCAGGCTGGTAGCCCGGCAGGACAGGCCACTGGCCCGTGCCACCCCAGGATGGTCCGCATGTTCGCCCTTGGCTGGAACGGCCCTGCGGCTGCCCTTGGCTGCACTTGGTCAAATTTCCTCCTCCCAACTCCGGTATTCGGGTATCCTGCCGCCGCATGCGTAAACCCGTCAAATCGCAATGGGAGTTCGGCGAGCTTTTTGCCCCCGCCGCGCCGGCCAAAGTTCCGGCCGCGCCCGCCCCGCCCGCCCCGCCGCCGGCTGAAATTCGCAAGGTCTTGTCCGTCGGGGAGCTGACCGCCGACATCAAACGCCTCCTCGAAAGCAAGCTGGGGTCCGTCTGGGTCAGCGGCGAAATCACCAACCTCCGGGCCCAAAGCTCCGGCCACATCTATTTTTCGCTCAAGGACGCCGCCGCCCAGCTCAGTTGCGTGCTCTTTCGCGGCACCCCCGTGGCGCAGCGCCAGTTGCTCGCCGACGGCCAAAAGGTCCTGCTCCAGGGCGAAGTGACCGTTTACGAGGCGCGCGGCCAGTATCAACTCATCGTGCGCACGGTGGAACTGCAAGGCATCGGCGCCCTCCAAGCCGCCTTCGAGCGGCTCAAGCTGAAGCTGGCGGCCGAAGGGCTGTTCGCCGCCGAACGCAAGCGCCCGCTGCCCCGCTTTCCCCAGCGCATTGGCCTGGTGACGTCCCCCACCGGCGCGGCCATTCGCGACGTCCTGCACGTCATTCAGCGGCGCAACCCCGCGCTGGAAATCATGCTGGTCCCCTGCCGCGTGCAAGGCGATGGCGCCGCCGCCGAAATCGCCGCCGCCATCCAGTTGCTCAACGAATTCAACCGGTCCCCCACGCCCGCCCTCGACCTGATCCTCGTCACCCGTGGCGGCGGCTCGCTGGAGGATTTATGGGCTTTCAACGAGGAAATCGTGGCCCGGGCCATCTTCCATTCGGCGTTGCCCGTCGTCTCCGCCGTCGGCCACGAAATCGATTTCAGCATCGCCGACTTCGTGGCTGACCTGCGGGCCGCCACCCCCAGCGTGGCCGCTGAACTCATTACCGAGGGTGTTTTCGCCAGCCGTGAATTTGTCTGGGACGCCTCGTCCCGCCTGCGCCGGCTCGCCCGGCGCAAACTGGAGCGCAGCGAGTCGGACTTCGCGGCCCAGGCCGCCCGGCTGGCCCGCCTGCATCCCCGCCGCCGCCTGGATGACTCGCTCCAGCGCCTGGATGACTTGCAGTCCAGCCTGTTACGCCGCCTCAAACAATCTGCCCGGAGCCGGGGCCAGGCCTTGCAGCACCTCGCCGGCCGCTTTCTCCGCGCCAAACCCTCCACCCGGCTCGCCACCCGGCGCGAAGCCCTGCGCCAGCTCGAAAAACGCCTGCACGCCCTCGGCCCCGAACAAGTGTTGGCGCGCGGCTATTCCATCACCACCGACGCCACCACCGGTCAGGTCCTGCGCGACGCCGCCCAGGTCGCCTCCGGCCAGACCCTGAAGACCCGCCTGGCCCGCGGCGAATTGGCCAGCGTCACGACCTGATTATAGCCCATCGTCTCCCAATCGACATCAAGCCCCAGCAGGGTGGCATGGTTCCGCTGCCCGTCAAAAACCGCAAAACCCCTTGGTTTTTTGTTAAACCCGGACTCCGAAGTGGGCAATGAAATCAAACCGGCCTGTCGCGAGCCCATCGTTGGTGGGGCGCGTCACTCCGTGTACGCCGCGCCGGCCACCAGCGCGTGCAAAATTTCCCCGGCGTCGCCTTCCCGACCCGCTGCCGATCAAGACGTTGCTCGAGTTTCCCGTACCCACTTCGGAGCTCGGATTATGGCTCCCGACCCCGGTTTCAGATTGGGTTCTTCGCTATTTCCAGTGGAATCGGGCTACCGCCATTCGCTGCCGGGGTTGGTCCCGGGGAGCGCCCACGCGCGCTGACCTGCAGCGAACTGGTTTCAGGCTCACGCACCGGCAGATGGCGGGCAGTATTCAAAAACATGGGCATGGTTAATCGCCTTGGCTCTGGGGAAAACGACGGCTTCCGCGCCATGAACCAATGCCATCAGTTCCGCTCCGCGAAGTCAAGCTTCGCTGACCTTTGCCCGGAGATCGGCAATACTTTCTGGCAAACCACAGCGAACCCTGGAACTTTGCTGCGCGTTCCCACCTTGCTGCCCTCCGGCTGGCTGCTATATAGTCCAGTAAATGCTGGCACCGCCATCCCTGAGCCGCGCACCTTATTATCCCGTCACGGCATCCGTGGCGCTGGCAGCCATTGCCGTCACGTTGATGTGGTGGGGCGGCCAACCCGTGGACGACCTGTTCATGAACGGGCTCGTGTGGGACAAATGGCAGTTGTGGCGCGCCCTCACCAGCACGCTGCTGCATGTGAACTTTTTCCACCTGGCGTTCAACTTATACTGGATTTGGACCTTTGGCACCCTCGCCGAACGGGCCTTTGGTCACGTGCGTTGCGCGGCCATCTTCCTGCTGCTGGCCTTCGGCTCCATGCTGGCTGAATTCGTCTTCCTGTCCGGCGGCGTGGGGTTGTCCGGCGTGGGGTACGGGTTGTGGGGCCTGTTTTGGATCCTGGAAAAACACGATGCGCGCTTTGCGGACGCCGTGGATCAGCGCACTTCCCAAACATTCATCGGCTGGTTTGTTCTGTGCATCGTGCTGACCGTGACCGGGGTGATGCCGGTGGCGAACATCGCGCACGGCGTTGGCGCCGTCATGGGCGTGCTGCTGGGATTTGTCATTTGCGGCCGTCCGGTGGTGCGGTTGAACTGCATGGCGGGTTTGGCCGCCATCCTGATTTTTGTCGTCCTCGGCTCCACGGTATTCTGGCCCGCCATCAACTTGTCCGGCACCGCCGTGGAGGAAGTCGAGCGGGCCGGCTTGACGGCCCTCGAACACCACGAATATGCGCACGCCGTCAAAGTGCTGGAGACGGCGGTGCAGATGCGCCACGCGCCGGCGCGGGTCTGGTACAATCTCGGCGTGGCCTGCCAGCGCCTGCATCATTACGACGATGCGGTCCGCGCCTTCACCCATGCCGCCGCCATGCCGGATGCCACCCTGGACATGCAGCGAATCGGCCAGGATCTGGAAACCTTGCCGACGCTGACGATCACGAATCGCTAGCGCGCCGGCACTAACCGGTTGCCACCTGTAGCCAGTTTTGAGGACATGGGGTTTTGTCCATTTGCGCTAACATGCCATCGTCCATTTCAGCTATGACGCAACCACGCCTGCGAATCCGGCCCCGCCTGCATAGGCTGGGGTTGGCCGCCTTGGCGGCAATCCTGCTGTCAACCCGGCTGTCCGTCGCGGCCGACACGCCGGTCACCCCGGATGCCTCGCCCGAGGCCCAGGCCCTGCTGAACTTTTTCGGTGATATCTATGGGAAAAAAGTCATCGCCGGCCAGCACGATGGCTGGCAGATGACCAATGGCCTGAGCCTGGAATTGAATTACCTCACCAACACCACCGGCAAACTCCCCGCCTTGTTGGAAATGGACCTGTCCCCCCGGCCTGACCCGGAAAACCGCGTGCTGCGCCGCGCCCGGGACTGGGTGCAAAACCGCCACGGCCTCGTGGCCGCCTGCTGGCACTGGCGCGCGCCCCTGCAAGCCCCGGCCTTTTACACCAA
>Ga0302270_10004671_pt1 | contig 12641 bp, 13 predicted proteins | sample III_Bog_E2_3_FD_198773 | JGI IMG/M metagenome (GOLD analysis project Ga0302270, IMG submission 198773) | Peat permafrost microbial communities from Stordalen Mire near Abisko, Sweden - III_Bog_E2_3 | ecosystem: Environmental > Terrestrial > Soil > Wetlands > Peat | place: Sweden: Abisko...
ACAGGGCGGTGTGCACGGCGTTGCCGAAGGGGTCGAAGATGGCCGCGACTTCCTGGTTGACTCCCGGATTATGCCGCCAGATATTTGTCATGGGCAGGGAGATCAACTCAGCGAATGCCCCGGGGCGATTGACGCCGACGCCTTTTGTTGAGGCGCAAAGATGACGCCTGCCAGCGAGACAGTTTCGGCAGCGGCCGCAAACGACGTGCCCTTCGCCCGAGACGATGTCTCCCGGGAAGAAGTCATTTACGTTCGATCCCACAGAGACGATTTCGCCGACGAACTCGTGGCCAATGGCCATGGGCACCGGAATCGTCTTCTGTGCCCACTCGTCCCAATCATAGATATGTACATCGGTTCCGCAAATGCCGGTGTAGCGGACTCGCACGAGCACGTCGTTGATTCCGACTTTTGGTTCGGCGATATCTTCAAGCCAGAGGCCCTGCTCTGCCTTGCTCTTGACTAATGCCTTCATTCGCTGCCTCCGGGGTTGACAGATTGTGTTGTTTCAACGAAGGTGCCCAAATCTCGATCCTTGCGCACGTGATCGGCCGGAAACACCCGGCCGTGCATGACGATGTAGACTCCGGGGCCAAGAAGGCGTGAGGCCATCAGGCTCTCGGTCAGGTTCTGCAAGCCATCGCTGCCCTCAAAGCCAAGGGGCGTCATGGCTCCGGTAAGAACCACTGGAACATGGAGAGAAGGAAAAGTGCGTTGCAGGTAGAGGCCGGTCTCGACCATGGTATCGGTGCCGTGCGTGATGACGAAGGGATGACCTTCCGGTAGTAGCCGGGACATTTCCGCCACCAGGCCGACGCGATCTTCCTGTGTCATTTCAAGGCTGTCTTTGTTCATGATCGGGATTACGCGGACGTCGCAATCCGGGAGACGCAACCGCGTTAAATACTGACCAATCTTGCTGGCGCTGTTGTGAACCTTGCCAAGCTGCTCGGAGTAGACTTTCTCGATTGTTCCGCCGGTCGTGATGAGGTAGATGATTTGCATGATGGTCAGCGGTCGATGGCGGGAAAGGCGTGGCCCGGTATCGATGTCTCCTTGCAGAGGGACTTAAGATCAAGCGTAATTCTAACTCTTGTACCAGCTTGACGTGCAGACCGGAGGCTGCGGCGGTGAATCTGTCTTCAGTCGAAATCAAGGAGACGGTTGCCTCGACGGTGGCAATTGGATTCTATTCAATGCAAAAGATTTGGCCTAACCTGTCGACAGGAAGGCTTGCCAGATGGAAATGATACTCCAATGCGCCGCTGCCCTTTGTGGCGTGGTGAGCGGAAAAACGGCGTGGACCCGTGCTAAAGTCGAATGGAAATGACACAGCAATCGACTCCAGAACAGACGCTGAGCAAAATTGGCGTTGAACTGCCGCAGCTGCCTATGCCGGGTGGCAATTACTTGTCGGCGAAGCAAGTGGGTGAAGTTATTTACCTGGCGGGCGCAATTTCTTCGGGACCGGGCGGAGTCATCGCAGGAACGGCCGGCGCCGGCAGTTCAGTGGAGCAAGGTTATGCGGCGGCCAGGGCTTGTGCGCTGACGCAACTCGCCGTGCTGAAGAGGGAACTCGGGTCGCTCGACCGCGTGGCCGAGGTGATCTCTGTGAACGGTTACGTCAACGCCGCGCCGGGTTTTGCGGACTCTCCTGCGGTGATCAACGGCGCCTCGGATCTTCTGGTGGATGTGTTCGGAGAGGCGGGCCGTCATGTTCGCGCAGCTGTGGGTGTGAGTGCGCTGCCCCGTAATGCGCTCGTGGAAATCCAAATGACGGTGAGGGTGAAGCCATCATGACCGAGCACACACTTTCAGCCAATCCGACGCACTCTGTGTGGAACCGCGCTCTGGAACCGCGCCTGCGGATTGAGCCGGGTGACGAAGTGCAGATTGAGTGCGTAGACGCAAGTGGCGGACAGGTACGGCCGGGCATGACGGCTGGCGATTTTCTCAAGATCGATCGGAGCCGCATTCACGCGCTGTCGGGTCCGATCTGGATTGATGGCGCAATGCCGGGCGATGTGCTTGAGGTTGAAGTTCTGGCTACCCGCCACAGCGGGTGGGGCTGGTCGAGCGTGATTGAAGGGTTGGGATTTCTAAAAGAGCGCTTTAGAGATCCCTATCTTTTTCACTGGCAGCTGGATGGCGAAACCACGAGTTCGCTTGCTCCCGCGGTTGTGCCATTGAGGCCGTTTCTCGGAGTGATGGGCGTTGCGCGCGCAGAGAATGGCGAGTTTCGCACGCGTCCGCCAGGGCCGTTTGGCGGCAATATGGATGTGCGCGAACTGTGTGCCGGTGCGACGCTCTACTTGCCGGTTTACAACCCGGGAGCACTCTTCAGTTGCGGCGATGGCCATGCGGCACAGGGCGATGGCGAAGTCTGCATCAACGGGATCGAATGCGCGCTGGATGTAACGTTGCGCTTCAATCTTCACAAGAAACAGCCGCTCGCAAGTCCGATCGTTGAGGCCAGCGAGCGGGTTGCGCCTGACTCAATCGCAGATGCGTGGATCGTAGTGGAAACGGGAACTGATCTGACCGCAACGGCACGCGCCGCCACGAACCGAATGGTGGACTTGCTGGTGAGCCGCTGGGGATTCACTCCTGTTCATGCATACATTCTTTGCAGTGTGGCGCTCAGACTCAGGCTCAGCCAGGTTGTGAATGAACCGGTCTATACCGTGAGCGGCGCGATCTCAAAACAAATTCTGCCTGACAGGAGACTGTTCCCAGCCTGATGACAATTAACGATCCCAGAATTCTGGCGGAGTTGCGCGCTCTTTATCCGCGCTACGAGGCAGCACTGGTCTCAAACGATGTGGACACGCTGATGTCGATGTTCTGGGCACGGTCGGAGGTGATGCGCTTTGGCGTTGCGGAGAATCTTTATGGTCCCGAGGAACTTGCTGCGTTCCGCAAAGGCAGGTCTGCGGGCAACCTTGCGCGGAAAGTGACGCGGCTCGATATCGTGAGTTTTGGAGAGGATTTTGGCAGCATTACCCTGGAGTTCGAACGCGAGGGAGACTCGGGTACAGTGAGGGGAAGGCAGAGCCAGGTTTGGGTGAGACTCGAGGAGGGATGGCAGATCGTGTCTGCCCATGTGTCGTTGCTTCCGGCGAACTGATGGTGCGGATCGAGCACGGACAGTGACTATTCGGTGAGACTGACGGTGAGCATTTCAACTGGTGCGGCGTTGAACGCTGCTTCAAGTTCCGCGGACGAGGCGAAGGTTTTTCCGGGAACTGGGCGGCCCGGAATTCTGAAGGTCAACTGCTTTGCTTCGAAGGGCCAGGGAGTCAAGCGGAAATGGCGCGGGCCGATCGGCGTCACCTGCACTTCGGAACTGCTTCCGCTGTTGAGAGGCAGTGGATGCAAGAGATTCGTGGGATTTTCAAAGGCTATGCAGGCGAGCAGAGAAAGATTGTCGCAGGCTTGCAATAGCCTGAAATGCTCCTGGATGGTTTGCTTGTCTTTGTCGATTGACTCGAGCGAATTGTCCGCGGAGATTTCCTCCATCAATTCATCTTGAAATTTACGCAGACGATCGAGGAACGTATCGAGGAGCACAAGCCCCTCCGGCGCAATGGTTGAGCGATCTGCATGCGCGGTGAGTAGATTGTATGTGTGCATGGAGATGAGGAGGCCGGCGTAGGGGTCTTGGTTCGCGATCATGCGCACGGCACGGTCGCGTACAGCAAGATATTCTTCGAGATCAATCTCTTCAAAAGCGGAATACTTGCCGACCAACTCGGTTGAAAATGCGGAAGGCTTGCCTTCGCGGGTAATGGTGGGATGGACATCACGGGCAGCCCATCCATCGTCGTGACAGGAGATGCCTTTGAGTACCCGCGCGCGTGGCTCCGGTTTACGAAACTGTACGTTGCCCCAGGCTGTGGCGAATTCTCCGGCCAGGCGCGCGTGGTCAGGATGTGTGATCAACCACCAACCGGTTGGCGACTCCATGCGTAACATCGATTCGCTCCTTATTCCGTCGATTGCGCGCGGCTTGACTCGTGCCAGTTGTGAAGCGCCAGCCACTCAAAAAACATGACGATGAAGAAAAACGAAAATCCGAGCACGGTGGCCGCAAATACCAGGGCGAACAGGTACGCGATCTCCATCTGGTTGCTTGCATAGATGATTGCATAGCCAAGTCCTCCCTCACCGACGCGCGTTGAGCCGGCGAATAACTCGCCTGTGATGCCGCCGATGACGCTGATGCCTGCGGAAATGCGGATGCCAGTAAAGAAATTTGGCAGGGCATTGGGTAATCGGAGCTTGAAGAGAATCTGTGCAGGCGAGGCCTTGTACATCAGGAAGAGGTGAACCAGGTTCTCCTCCACGCTGATGAGTCCCTGAGTGGTGTTGGCGATGATGGGTGCAAGGCAGATGATGAATGTGAGTATCGTAACCGGGAAGATTCCAGCGCCAGCCCAGTTGATAATGAGTGGGGCAATGGCGACGATGGGCACGGTTTGCAACAGAATCATGTAAGGGTAGAGAGTCTGCCGGAGCCAGCGCCACTGCGCGAAGACCATGGCCACGGCAACGCCAACGATGATACTGGCCAACAATCCGCCGGTCGCCTCTGTAGCTGTGATTTTCAGGGACTCAAGCAGCGAGGGATAGCGATAGCGAACGGCAACTGCAACGGCAAGGGGGCCGGGAAGAATGTAGGGCGGCAAATGATTGACCCAGATGATCACTTGCCAGAGGCCCAGCAAGCAGGCGAACACCACCACGCTATTGAGGGCCAAGAGTCCGTACTTCTTCATGCCGGATGTACCCCCCGCAGTAAACGCGATGTGCTGGTGACCGCTTCTTCGAATTCAATGGATTCGCGCGTTTCTGCCGTGCGCGGCCATGGAAGGTCAACTTGCACCTCGTGAGCTATGCGACCGGGATGAGGCGCGAGAATGACGATGCGCGTGGAGAGAAAAACTGCTTCGGCGACGGAGTGCGTGACGAACAGGACGGTCCATTTGTGCTCGGCATAGAGGCGGAGAAGTTCCTCATTGAGCCGGTCGCGCGTCATTTCGTCGAGTGCTGCGAACGGCTCGTCCATGAGCAGGATGCGCGGCCGGGTTACAAGTGCGCGGGCGATGGAGGCGCGCATCTTCATGCCGCCGGAAAGCTGCCGTGGGTACTTGTGCGCGACGTTTTGCATTCCCACCAGTTCCAGCATCTGCTCCACTCGCTCTCTGCGAAGTGCGCGGGCCGCGTATTCCAATTCAAGGCCCAAGCCGACATTCTGTGCGACCGTTCGCCATGGCAGAAGGGTCGCATCCTGAAAGATAAAGCTCATCAATTCCCGTGCGTTGACGGGCGTCATTCCATTTACTTTGACCTGGCCTTCACTGGCGGGGGTCAATCCCGAGACGAGCTTGAGCAGCGTGGATTTGCCGCATCCGGATGGACCGAGAAAGGTGACAAACTCGCCGCGGCCCATGGTCAAGGACACATTTTCAACCGCAGAGGCGGAGCCGCGGTAACGCTTGCTGACTCCCTGGAGGAGAATCTCCGACAAAGCTGCGGCGTCTTGAGCTACCATCCGGGTTCACCTCGTACAGGGAGCAACAGCGCAGACGGGTGCGACTTGGAATGCAGGATTTGCTGCGTGGAACGCTCCCAGTTACCCTGATCCGCAAGGGGCGGAGATGTTGCAGTGGAAGGATTGCGATCATAGAGAGGAAACGCAGAGCTCGCGATTTCAAGGCGCAAAGAATCACTGGGAGCAAGCACAAAGGCAGTGGGCTCCAGCGTGAACTCCCACTCGTGAACCTGATCTGCTGCGTATCCCGTAGCGCTAAAGAGCCGGGAACTGCGCGCGATGCCGATGCATAGGAACTCCGCTTTGCCGGCCGGCGTGACGCGCACGAGTTTCGCGGTGAAGTCCGCGTGAGGCGCGGATGTGGCTGCGTATAGCCTGATTGTTGGTTGTCCGAATATCTCGGTTTCGCGTTCAACTGGAGCGGAGGTATACACGAGCAAGTTGTTGCCCATTTCGATGAGGGACTGGTCGAATGAGCCGGCCATGGCTTGTGCGCCGCCGGGCGCCAACACAGGAACCTCAGGATCATAGACAAACAGATCGTGCGGCGCATCTGTCTCAGGAGCCTCATGTACGAGCACGCCTCCGCCTTTGCGCGAATTGGCATTCCCGTCACTTTGAAGATAGAGCGGATATTCGCTTGTCGGCCAGTGATCCGCGCTGCGCCACTCATTGGGCCCCAAGGAGAAATAGCGAATCGAAGGCTCGTGATCAAAATCCTCCGAATCCTTAAGCCAGTGATTGAACCAGCGCAGCAGGATTTCATCGGTGTTGAGGTTTGCGGCTTCGCCAAGGTTCGATTCGCCGACGCGATCTCCCCAGGGAATATGGACCCATGGGCCTGCAATCAGATATTGATTTCGGCGCGCGAAGTCGCTGCCTGCACCGTTGGACAGGGCCAGATAGCCGGCGATCGAGCCTTCAAGATAAGTGTCATACCAGCCTGCAATGTGCAATGCCGGAATCTGAATTTGGTCAATGCGCATGCTGACATCGAGCGCACTCCAGTACTCGCCGGGTTCGGTGTGCTCAAACCAGTCGCGGACATAACCTGGCAGCGAGGGGTCGGCGATCGCTGGATGAGGTCCATAGGGGACATGAGCAGCTTGAGCACGAATGTTGCTCCAGGCAGCCTCCAGCCGGTCGCTTGCCGTGCGCAGATTCTTACGCCGCGCATCCTCGCGGAGCATTTGAATGCCCCACGCGAGAGTGGAGTTGAGGCGAAGCGCACCGTGGTGATAGAACCAGCCGTGGTAGAGGTCAGTGGCCGTCATGTGGGGAGCAATACACTGGAGACCGGGCGGCTGTTCCGCTGCGGCAAGCAGTTGAGTTGCGCCCTGGTAAGAGAAGCCGTACATGCCAATGCGGCCGTTGCATGCAGGATGTTTACAGAGCCTTGCAATTGTTTCAGCGCCATCTTTGGCCTCAAAACGAAATGGATAAAACTCGCCGCTCGAACCACCGCGTCCACGCACATCCTGAATGGCGACGTGGTAACCATGCCGCGCAAACCAAACCGGATGCGCGTAGATCACTGTTGAAGCTATGTCGCGCCCATAGGGCTGGCGCATCAGCAGGGTAGGCCAGGGTCCATTGCCCTCAGGATAGTAATGATCAGAAACGAGAGTTGTGCCATCGCTGAGGCGGCAGACCGCAGCGCGCTCCAAACGGACACCGCTTCCGCAATCAATGAGAGGCATCGTCAAGCTCCGTGCCTTGGCGCAAAGTTGTACATCGCGAGCAGTAACTCGGCGATGCGGATGGCCGCATCATTTGACCAGCGCTCGCCATTTTCCGCCGTTGCTGCAGTGGGATCGCCGAGAACGCCACTTGGGGCAATATCCTTGGTCAGCCACGCGAAGTTCGCGGCGGATCCCTCTGGCTTAAGCAACTCAGGTTGGTCAATGCGCGCGATGTAATTGGTTGTGTATTCCTCCTGATGAACAAGCTCAGGCGTTGCATGGAGCAGGTAGGCTGTCTCGATTTCGCCAGCGTGGAAACCATAGGTCTTCTCTTGAGGGCTTACTCCTGCGAAGTCCGCGCCAGGCGAGCCGAAGAGTGAGAAGGTACGCAACCCGAACTCGGCGCGCAGGTCGCGTGCAAGGACATCCACAAGTGAGGTATTGCCGCCGTGTGTGTTGTAGAGGACTAACTTTTTGAATCCAGCAGCCGCGATGCTTGCACCCAGGTCGCGCACAACTGCCATAAAGGTCTGCGCACTTAGCGAGAGAGTACCCGGGAATCCGAGATGCTCGTTACTTTTTCCATAGCAAACCGGAGGCAGGGCGTAGACGGGCAAGACCGGCGGCAAGAGAGCCAGTGCCTTGCCGAGCAGCAAATTGTTGATCAACGTGTCAGTGGCGAGCGGGAGATGATGGCCGTGTTGCTCGATGGCGGCGGTGGGAAGCACGAGAAGCGTGTTCGCGCGGGGCATGGCATCGACCTGCTTCCAAGTCAGGTAGGCAAAATTGCGCTCATCGGGGATCCAGGTCTTCATTTCGTCACCGCCTGCTTGTGAAAGCTGATCATCTTGCCGGGGTTCAGCAGCCCTCGCGGATCGTATCGCTGCTTAGCCAATAGTTGAATATTGTCGGCACGAAAGCGGCCGCCATCCTCGAGGTAGTTCACGTGAGGATTGGCAACGAAGACGCCTATTGACCGGCAAAAGGCAATCATGTCGTTCAGTCGTTCCTCGGTAGTGAAGCGCACGACGGGAATGGCGCCGGGGATGACCACTCCATCACCGTTCTTCATGAATTCGATATGAAAGAGGATTTCCTGACCGTAACGCTCGCGCAGTTTTCGAAACTGCTCTCGACACTCGGTGGGTGAGAAACCGCATTGCAGGTAGGTGTAGGCGGGATCGGCTTTCATGGCCCACAGCGTGGTGTGGTTCCAGGTGTAGTCGCTCAACAGCGGTTGAGTGCGCGGCCCATCGAATGCGCCCGAAAATGTTACTTCGCCTCCGGCCGCAATCGCAGCGGCGTGCAAAATTTCGACCTGGGCCGCCGCAATCATGATGAGCACGAGCGATTTGTCGGCACGCACAAGTTGCTTTATGGGTGTGAAGAACGACGGGATCGGCCACTCGAAGACTGTGACGAGGCGCTTGGTCCAAGAGTTGTCTGTTGCGATTGATTCAGCGAACTGAAAGGCCTGTTCATAGGTGCTGAAAGCCGCCGTCGTTTGCACCCACTTGACGGCAGGCGTAAGTGCAAACCAGATGCGCGTAAGAATTCCGTTTGTGCCCCAGGCGTGGAGAATCTCGTGTACCGCATGGCCTTCATGTAGCACGACGCGGGGCTTCTCCTCCATGGTGACGACCTCGAAGGCACGCACCGTGTCAAAATCGCGCAAGCCACCGTGCGCAACGGAGCCAATGCCGCCCGAACCTCCAGCTAGAAAGCCACCAACGGAGGCCTTGACCAGCGTGGACGGATACATGCGCAACTCCCAGCCCTTTTTGCGCGCTTCAGTTTCAAGTTGGCCGAGGCGGAGGCCCGGCTGGCAAACGGCTACGCCATCCGCTGTAATCTCCTCGAGCTTGTCCATGAGGGAAAGATCGAGCACAATGCCACGCTCAAGCGGCACACACTGGCCATAGTTTCCAGTGCCCGCGCCACGCACGGTTACGGGAACCTCGTGTTCCCCAGCAAAACCGAGCACCGCCAAAATCTCGTCGACGCTTACAGGCTGCACGGCGATTTCGCCGGTCTTTGAGACCAGGCGTGGGCGCAGAATGGGCGAATACCAGTAGAAGTCGTGCGAAAGCCGGTCGAGTACTGCCGGTGCCGTGAACACACGCGCGGGGTCAGCGATGACTTTCGACAGCCCTTCTTCAAGAGAGTTCAACATGGGGAAGCCCTCTCAGATTAAGTTCGCTTACGTGTGGACCAGATTCGAAACGCCTGCAACATGCGGGGATGGGTGAAAAGAGCGTAGGATTCATCGCGCAACACAGGGCCATCTACGATGCATTGCATGTCACTGCGCGCTGCTAATTCAACTGCGGGAATCTGAATCTGTTTGCAGTGCTTGTTTGCGTCTGCGATTGTAGCGCCGTAGACAACCCGATCGATTCCAGCCCACAATGCGGTGCTCATGCACATCGGACAAGGTTCGCAAGTGGTGTAGAGGGTGTAGCCGGCGAGCGAAAGGTTCTTAAGCCGTTTGGTGGCCATGCGAATGGCTCTCACTTCGGCGTGAGAACTTGGATCGAAATCCTGTGCAACTCGGTTCAGTGCGCGGAGTAGCAACTCTCCTGAATTCGTATGTACGATGGATGCGCCAAACGGGCGGGGATGGGAACCCGCAAGGGATCGAGCCGTGAAGGCGACCGTTGCGGCCATTTGTTGCAAATCAGACGGTGAGGCGGGCGAAGGAGCGCGGCCGCGGGACTTTGTGGACTTATTCGCTGGAATGCGCCTGACGCTGGAATGAACTTCCATACTCGAAATTAGCATGCGGCGCGGCTTGCGCGCTCGACAAAAATCAGAATGCGGGTATTGCTCGCGCGCCCTTACAATTTACCCATGACGAGTTCTCCGTGGACAATTCGCGGTCTCCGCCGGTCGCTTGCAGCGGGTTTGACGCGGCCCACGATTCTTGCAGACGCGGCGCTGGCGCATTCCAGCCAGAATCCGAGCGGAAACACGTACCTCTGGCAGGACGCAGCGTGGACGCGCTCGGAGGCGGTGCGCGCGGAGGAAATTAAGAGCGGGCAAGGTGGGGCCTTCGGCGACGGACGGAGTGCGATCTGGGGCCTGCCGGTGTCTGTGAAGGATTGCTTCGACCTGGCAGGTGCACCAACAAGCTGCGGCGTGCGTTTTTACCGCGATTTGAACGGTGTGGCCGGGCGAGATTCATGGCTCGTGGAGCAGCTTCGCGCAAACGGTGCCGTCATCGTGGGAAAGACGCACCTTCATCCGCTGGCCTATGGGATTACCGGAGAGAATCCGGAGTTTGGCGACTGCCTGCAGCCAGGAGACGCTACTGCTTTGACAGGTGGCTCGTCGAGCGGCGCCGTGGCCAGCGTGCTTGAGGGGTCGGCGGTTGCGGCGATCGGAACCGACACCGGAGGGTCTGTGCGCGTGCCGGCCGCGCTTTGTGGTTTGGCGGGGTATCGGGCGTCGTACGGCAGGGGCGATTGGCGCGGGGGTGCGCACCTGGCTGAGTCCTTCGACACGATGGGTTGGCTTTTTCGGGACCTCGAAGATGCATCCCTGATGTCGTTGCCGTTTGGAACCGGCTCGAGTGACTTCTCTGGAACCTTCTCGCGATTTGCCGCGGTCAGTGACAGCTTTCTTCACGATTGCGAACCTGAGATTGTGAATAGTTTCCGCGCCTTTATTCGGGAGTTGGAGGAGCTGGGGCTGGAAGGCCGAACGATTGAACCGGAATGGTGGGCGGAGTCGAGAGAGATATTTGTGCAAATTCAAGCGTGGGAAGCCTCGCGAGTACATGCGGGTCACTTCGACCACTTCGAGCCGTCGATTCGCGAGCGGCTTGAAATGGGAGCTCGCATCACACCAGCTGAAATATCCGCGCTGCGTCATCGGCATTCCGAGTTTCGTTCACGGATGGACGACCTATTCTCGGCAAGCGAATTGTTGCTGCTTCCTTGCGCTCCCGTTGCAAAACTGACTGCAAAGGAGGATCATAGCCAGACCCGTATCCGCCTGTTGCGCTACACGACGCCGTTCAGCCTGGCTGGGGTTCCTGTTGTTTCCATTCCCTGCAAGCCGGGGGGAATGCAACTGGCTGCCGGGCGCGGCTGCGATGCCCGACTCTTGCAGCTAGCCAGCCAAATCGGGGCGCAACGCAATGTGGCCCTGAAGACTCTTGCGTGATAAGTTTGCACATAAGAAGGCTTCCCCAGCTTTGCCCGATCAGCAAGAGGTCGACTATGAGGCTAATTAAAACCGCCGCAGTGCTCGTGGCCTTCGCAGCAATCATTGTGACTGGATGTAAGAGTCATCAGGCAACGGGTGCAGATGGTCTTACTCCGGTCCGGCTTCAGCTTGATTGGTACCCGCAACCAGAACACGGTGGATTCTATACTGCACTCAATCTTGGCTTCTACAAGGCTGAAGGCCTCGACGTCACGATCCTGCCGTTGCCCCAATACGGCAGCGTTGGACAACTGGTGGCTACGGGTAAGGCTGATGTTGGACTGGCCTCGAGCGACCAGATTATTTCCTGGGATTCGAGCGGCTTGCCCATGGTTGCCGTAGCGGCCACGATGCAGCACGATCCGCAGGCAATCATGGTTCACAAAGACTCTCCGATCCAAGGATTCAAAGATCTGGACGGTCATGCAGTCGCGGCCCAGCCCGGAGCGGTCTGGCTGAAGTTTGTGATCAGCAAATATGGGTTGAAAAACGTTAGTGCTGTTCCAAGCACGCTCTCCATTGCCAGCTTTCTTGCCGATCCAAGTTATGTGCAGCAGATTTTTATTACCAGTGAGCCGTTTTTTGCCAAGCAGGCTGGAGCAGAGGTTCGCACATTTCTGATCAGCTCCTCAGGTTACGACCCGTATCGTGTCCAGTTCACCACGCACGCTTTCGCCTCAGAACATCCAGATACTGTGGCCAAGTTTGTCCGTGCCAGTATTCGCGGGTGGAATGAGTACCTGCGCAATCCCGCCGCAACCAATGCTCTGCTGCTGCAGTTGAACCCGGCTCTTAACCCGTCGCAGGAGGCGTACACAGCTCAAGCCCTTCGGGATGGAGGATTCGTGATTGGGGGAGATGCGAGCGGCGCGCAGACGGGCCGCATGTCCGCGGCACGCTGGACTGCCAGCTATGAACAGCTAAAGTCGCTGAATATTCTAGATGGACCGCTGGATCCTTCGACTACATTCGATCTGAAGTTTGCGCAGGAATGATGGTGGTTTTGGCCGGGCTGACTCAACCGGCTTTGCATTCGGGGCGTCGGGATTCGGGTCCGGCATTTGCGCGGATGTCATTTGACGAAGATCTCAGGCGCGTGGCCCGCTGCCTGGCGGGCGCGAAACATGCCGAGTGTGTTTGAACTCCACACCGCATCACCGGAAGGCGCAAGCACAATGACGCCTCCTTCGCCTCCC
>Ga0302270_10004673_pt1 | contig 12640 bp, 10 predicted proteins | sample III_Bog_E2_3_FD_198773 | JGI IMG/M metagenome (GOLD analysis project Ga0302270, IMG submission 198773) | Peat permafrost microbial communities from Stordalen Mire near Abisko, Sweden - III_Bog_E2_3 | ecosystem: Environmental > Terrestrial > Soil > Wetlands > Peat | place: Sweden: Abisko...
ATGGTGTCGGGCTGAAGCTGCTTGGTGCGGATGTAGTCGGTGACTTCGGCGCGGGCGTCGGGGCCGAGGATGGCGTTTTTGTCGACGTGCCGGTCGAGGATGTGGCCGGCCTGCTCGGAGGCGGCGATGAAGTCCTGTACCTCCATGGGGCTAACGGCGTGGTTGAGAGCGTAGGCAGTGGGCACGGTGCCGATGAGGATGAGCATGATGAGGCCCATGCCCTTTTGCCCGTCGTTGGAGCCGTGGAAGAAGCTGACGCCGGTGCAGGTGAGGACCATGAGTGCGCGAATGGGCCACGGCGGCGGCTGGTCGTTTTTGGGCGCTTCGTAGAGCGAGGGGTATTTGATGAGCTTCTTGGAGACCCAGAGCAGCAGCCCGGCAAAGATGAAGCCCAAGAAGGGGGAAATGAGCAGCACTTTCAGTACTTTGCTGGCCTGTTCCCAATCCACGCCCGAGGTGCCGTTGTGCGCGTGCATGAGCTGATTGGCGATGCCGACGCCGATGATGGAGCCGACCATGGTGTGGGAGCTGGAGGCGGGCAGGCCGAACCACCAAGTGCCCAGGTTCCACAGGATGGCGGCGATGAGCAGCGCAAAGACCATGGCGAAGCCGGCCCCGGAGCTGACCTGGAGAATCAACTCCACGGGCAGCAGGGTGATGACGGCGAAGGCCACGGTTCCGGTGGAAGCCAGGACGCCGGCCAGATTGCAGATGCCCGACCAGACCACGGCCATGTTGGGCTCGAGCGAATGGGTGTAAATGACGGTAGCGACGGCGTTGGCTGTGTCGTGAAAGCCGTTGACGAACTCGAACCCGAGGGCGATGAGCAGTGCCAGGGCCAGCAGCAGATAGGGCCAGACGCTGGTGACGGTGACCGTGTCCAGGTCCGTGGCGAGATGAAAGGCGATGTAGCAGAGGCCGCTGGCGAGGGCCACGAGAAAGACCGCAGTGCTGGCGCGGCTGGACGATTTCTTCAGCTTGCGGTCAAGTAGCGTGGCGCCCGCAGGCAGCCCGTCTACCGTAGTTGCCAGATCGGCCATCAGATGTTTCCAAGGCGGCCGGAAATGTTCCGGGGACGCCTGGACCTCCGCAGTCGAGACTGGGAAACAGAATTGCTCAGCAAATAGGAAATGAATGATCTGTGGCGGTACAGAGAAGAGCCGGATAAATTGGCGTCCATATAACCCCAACAACCGCATTTTGGAGCAGTTGCTTGCGTAGCCAGCGGGGAACCAGCCTGGCTGCACTCATTTTACACGGTATTCACAAAGGGGGCGAAAAACGAATCAACGGCTATGGTGGAAACCGGGACAGGAGGGTTGCAAGTGCCCAGAGTAATCGCCACTTTCGCCTTTTATTCCATCCAGTCAACGCCGCCTTCCGACAATCTTGCCGCAGCCCCTTTTCCGGCGCAGGACAGGCCTTAAACCGCCATTTCCGGCAAATGGCAGGATTGAAATCGAGCGTTATCGCCAGTCGTCGTGCGGGCTGGCGGAAGCATCGTCCATCACGCTGTCAAAGGCGGTGTGCTTCTTGATGAAGATTTCGCTGAAAGCGCGGTCCTGGCGGAGCAGGATGGCCTGCAGGCGGACCAGCTCGAGCAGGGCCAGGAACATGGCGATCAGGGCCCGTTCGGAGCGGGTGTGGCTCAGCAGGCGGCGCAGGGCGACCGGCTTGTCTTCCATGATGAGTCGGCGGCCGAGAAAATGGATCATCTGGCCGACGGTCACGGAGTCTTCGTTCAGATTGAGAACCGGGCGCTTGCGGGCGCGGTCGAGAATGTCGCGGAAGATGCGCACCAGATCCACGGTGTCGGCGGCAATCTCCGGTTCGGCGGCGGCATCGTCCTTGAACTCGCGCAGGCCGGGGTTGGTCCAGGTGGCCGCTTCCAGCATCTGCTTCTGCTGGAGCATCTGAGCTGCGTTCTTGAAGCGCTCGTGCTCGAGCAGACGCTCGACGAGTTCGCGGCGGGGGTCTTCGGCGGCGTCTTCCGGGCCGGAGGCGGCGCGCGGCAGCAGCATCTTGCTTTTGATGTGGATGAGCAGCGAGGCGGTGTAGATGAACTCGCCGGCAACGTCCACGTCGGCGCCCTTGAGCTGGTTGACGTAGGCCAGGAACTGGGCCGTGATCCGGGCGATGGGAATGTCGTAGATGTCGATGTCCTGCTTGCGGATCAGGTCCAGCAGCAGGTCCAGGGGGCCGTCGTAAACCTGGCCCACGAGGACGGAAAAAGGCGACTGCTCGGAGCTTTCGTCCAGGCGCTTTTGGCGGGCGGCCAGCTTGGCAGCGGCTTTTTCGGCAGTTTTTTCGGCGGCCTTCTCGTCGGCGGTGGACTCGGCGGCGAGGCCCGGCGGCGCGGGGGCATCGGGCGCTGGCGCGGCGGCCTGCGAGGGATCCGGCTGGGCTGGCGGCGAATCCGCGGGTTGCGCGGAGGGCTGCGGCGCGGGAGCGGGGATGGGTTCGGGGGCTGCCTCGGCGGAGGGTTCCACCGGCTGGGCCGGCTCCGCGACGGACTCGTTCACGGCTTGCGGGATTGATTCCGGCTCTGCTTCGACGGCGGACTCGGGCTGGGCAACGGGCTCAAGTGCCGCCGGGGCGGTCGCATCAGTCTCGGGTTCCGGCTCCATTTCCGCAGCAGGTTGGAGGGCGGCGATCTGGACTGGCTCGGGCTTGGCTTCCGGCTCGGGCACAAACTCAACGGCAGGTTCGGTGACGGCGATTTGCACCGGCTCAGGAATCGGCTGGATCTCGGGCTGCGGTTCCTGGAGGTGCTCTGCCCCGGCATCGAGGAAGGGTTCAGAGGCTTCCACTGGCTCGGCGATGGGCCCGGGCTGGACTTCAGGGACTGGGGGCGCCTCCGCTGGCTGCGCAGCCTGCTCGTTCAAAGGCCCCGCTTCCGACGCCCTGTTCCCTATTTCCTGTTCCCTGTTCCCTGTTTCCGCGGCAACCTCGTTCGGAGGCTCCGCTTCCGGCGTAGGGGGCGGGGGCTCAATTTCAGTCACTGGCTCCGCAGGCAAGAGTGGCGCATCTTCAGCCGAGGGGGCAGGCTGCGCGGCGGTCTCGGCTGGGGGTTCCGGAATCGGGTGCACGGGGGCGGGCTCAGCCGGTTCAGGGACAGAGGCAGGAGCGGGAATCGGCGCAACGATGGACGACGGCGCGGCTTTAGCCTCTGCCGCTGGGGCCTCAGTCTCTCGTGGCGCGGTGGCGATTTCTGGTTCGCCAATTTCTGGTTCGCCAATCTCGGGTTCAAGGAGCGGATCAATCAATGCTGTAGCTTCTTCCGGTTGTGGTGTGAAACGGCTTGAGAGTTTCGGTTCTGGGGTGGCATCGGGCCTTGCCTGCCGCGAGAAAAGGCCAAACCCGGTGCGAATGCCCTCGATTGCGTAATGCAGGGCCTTGCGCCACCACGGGATTGTCTTTTCAGTCATTTACATTCTCTCGGCGCCTCGAATCGACCTTGGCTTGCCGGTGGCCGGCGAAGGCAGAGCGCGCCGCGGAAAAGCGAAAATTGGAAGCGAATCTTTCGAAAAGCATACCTCAGGGGGCCAGGCCCTTGATTTCATTTTACGAAGCAGAACACTTGCCGCTAACCCCTTCTTATCGAAGTGTTTCTCTGGGCGTTTCGCTGGTCAGGCTCATCCGCATGGCGGTGCGCACCTCTACCATGGTCTGCTCGGCGCGGGCGCGGGCGCGGCGGGAGCCCTCTTCGAGGATGTCGGTCGCCTGGGCCAGCGAAAAGCTGTCGCGCCGGGCCTGAATGGGCAGCAAGACCTCGACCAGCGCATCGGCCGCCCAGCTCTTGCACTCGATGCATCCGATGCCGGCCGAGCGACAGCCGTCATAGACTTTGGCCAAGGTTTCGGGCGCGGAAAAGACCTTATGCAAGTCGCCGACGGGACACTTGTCGGGGTCGCCGGGGTCGGTGCGGCGGATGCGAGCCGGGTCGGTGACCATGGTCTTCAGCTTCTTGCGCACCTCCGGCTCGGGGTCGGTGAGCAAGATGGTGTTGCCGTAGCTCTTGGACATCTTGCGACCGTCGGTGCCGGGCAACTGGGGCGAGGGCGTCAAGAGCACCTGCGGCTCGGGCAGAACCTCCTCGCCGTCGAGCTTGTAGAACTGGTTGAAGCGCCGCGCCACCTCGCGCGTCAGCTCCACGTGCGCCGTCTGGTCGTTGCCCACGGGGACGAACCGGGGCTGGTAGACGAGGATGTCAGAGGCCATCAGCAGGGGGTAGCCCAGGAACCCGAAGTTCGACAGGTCCTTGTTGGAGAGATTTCTCTGCTGGTCCTTGTAGGTGGGCACGCGCTCCAGCCAGCCGACCGGCGTGATCATGCCCAGCAACAGGTTGAGCTCGGCGTGCTGCGAGACCTTGCTTTGCAGAAAGAGTACGCTTTTGGCCGGGTCGAGGCCGGCGGCCAGGTAGTCGAGCAGCACGTCCAGGGTGTTGGGCGCGATCTTCGAGGGGTCGGCGTAGTCGGTGGTCAGAGCGTGCCAGTCGGCGATGAAGAAATAGCACTCGTACTGGCCACCGTTCTGGAGCTTGACCCAGTTGGCCAGGGCGCCCATGTAGTTGCCCAGGTGGAGCTTGCCGGTGGGACGCATGCCGCTGAGGACGCGCGGACGGGAGGATGGAATTGCGGATTCGGGCATTTTTCTTATCGATTCCTGGGTGTTGACCGAAGGATGCAGCCGCTTATGGCCAGAATCGGCAGAAAACGGCTTCTTCCATTGTACGGGCCATTGGGCTGGCCATTGAACCGGTCGTCGCAGGGGGAGGCGCGGGGCGAGGCCCTATACGTGGTTCAGCGCGAAGTAGACCAGGCGGAGCGCGGGGCCGAGGAAGGCCATCATCACATAGCGGCCGACGAAGATCATCAGCAGGTAGCTGACCCAGCCGCCGATGCGGTCGTAGGACTGAACGGCGTTGTAGGGAAGCATGTTGCGCACGATGTGGCTGCCGTCGAGCGGGGGGATGGGCAGCAGGTTGAAGATGCACAGCGAAAGGTTGATTTCGATGGCCAGAATGGCCAGCAGGATGCCGGCTTGCAGCCCGGAGGGCACGCCCTCGGCAAGACCGCCCCCAAAGGTGGCCATGACCAGATCGTGCCCATTGGGAACCGCGATGGAGATGACCGCCAGAACGGTGAATGCTACGAGAACCAGCAGCAGGTTGGAGACTGGGCCGGCCAGCGTGACCAGGTTGTCGTCGCGAACAATCTTGCGGAAATTGCGGGTATTGACCGGGGTGGGCTTGGCCCAGCCCACCAACATGCCGCCGAAGAAGCTGAAGCCGAAAAAGGGCCCGAAGATCATCAGCGCTGGAAACAGCAGGGTGCCGATGGGATCGACGTGGACCATGGGATTGAGCGAGACGCGGCCCACCATGCGGGCGGTCTGGTCGCCCAGCCGCGAGGCCATCCAGGCGTGGGCGCACTCATGCACGCTGAGGGAAAAGAGCAGCAGAACGAACTCGAAGACGGCAACAAGAAAGGCGCTGGATTGCAAACGATTTCTCCAAAGGCTGGAAAACTCAGGTTAGCATGGAGGGTCCCGAACCGGAGAGCCGGCCTGGGTTTCGGACGGGCATTCCACCGGCGCGGGCACTTCGCGGCGCGGTCGCCCATTGGGGATATGATGGTCTGGCCATGCTGAAAATTGAAAACGTAAAATGGCACGGAAAATGCCAGAAACATCCGATGTTCGATCCCGAATCCGACGGGATTGGCGCCATCCGGGGCGGCTGCCTTCGTTGTCAGGAACTTCAGGCGATTTTTGTGAGCCACCAGCGCACCCTGCAGTTGATGCGCGACTTCGGGCCGATCCCGTCGGCGCGCAAGGAACCAGCCGACCCCGGCCCTGACCGCCAACAGGATCTCTTCTCTTTCCTGCTCTGACGGCCGGCAGGCCCGTGCGGCGTTAAGGTCGGACCAGCTACTTGATTTGGCGCTCAGAAAGGTCCGCCGCATGGGGTGAGATCTCGATGGGCGGGGCAATCGCATTTGGAACGAACGGCAGCTCACGAGGCAACGGCTGCTCACGAGGCACGGAGAGGCCAATGGCGAAGGCACGAGCGGCACGAAATGCGGCAGGGGCTGAGTCCCGGCCCCATTCTGGGAACGCTTTTCGGCATGACTGAAGCCATGCCCTGTTGCAGAGCCCGCTATCGTGCTTTGGGTCAGGTCCTTCGTTTTCTCTGCGGACCACGCTTGCCGGTGCGGCCTGAGCTGCCGGCGCGTCCCTTGCCTGGGTTTCCCTGGCTGGATGCGAGCTGACGGGAAGCGGCCGGCCGTCTCGCGCGCCGCTGCGCAACCGCGGGGCGAAGCATTGCGCCCACGCGTCTTTCCGCGATTCCAGGCTCATCGACATAGAGTGGATCGAGCATGGCGATCACCGAAACGGCGCGTGTGCGATAGAGTCTCGCCCACTGGCTCTGAATCAAGGATTGCTGCACCGTCTTCCAGTACTCCGCGTCGCCTGCGCCGGTGCTGCCAGAAAGAGGCTCTGCGCCTGGGCCGCCCTTGCCGGCGTTGTTGTTGATCAGGCCCAGAAACTGGTTGAACTCCTGGAGATTGACGCCCATCTGGTAGACAAGCTGGCTCAGCGCCATCTGCTGCGAAGCCGTCAATGCGTCGAAGTTGCGGCAGTATCCTTTGGCGTTGTAAATGGCCTGGATCGCCGAAGCGCGGAGCAGCAGCGTCGCCTCCTCACCGGTGATTTGCGGCTCCAGGGTCTTGATCCGCCTGCGAAACCCTTTTTTCGTCCACGCCGCCAATCGATTTTGGTACTGGTCGAGGATTCCCCGCAGCCGGTCCGAGTCCATTCCGGCAGCCTGCCAAAGCTGGGCCGAGGACGGCTCGATGAACGGATGCGGATTGAGCGGGTCGAGCTGTGGGTGCTCTCTGGCCGGCAAGTCGAGAGTGAACCCGGCGCCAATCAGAGGGTGGCCGGTTTTCGGGTCGGGATATGCCGCCAGTACCCAACCCTCGTGCCTGCGGTCGCGCAAAATCTCCATCAGGTCGCGCAGATTGAATTTCACGTCGGAATCCGCGAAGCCCAGCAGTTGTTCAACCGACCCCGTTCCCGGTGCGGACGCGGAATCCGGCCGCGCCGCCGAGGGAGCAGCGGGCGAGGACAGTTGCAACAGATCCGGGACGTTCCGGGGCGCGGCCGGGGAAGTCTGCCCGGCTGCCGGCAGGGCCATCCCGCAGGCAAGAATCGCACCGCTCAACTGTTGGATCGTTACTCTCATGTCTCGAAAAGACGCTTGCTCCAGGGGGCTTTCCTCCACAATGACCGAAAAGGTGTTCCTTGGCAAGGAAAGAATCGTGCCGCTCATGCGAACTGTAACGGGCAGGTTCTCATTTGGGGCTTATCGGCTCCCTTACAGGCCAGGGTGGTTCGGGAAGGACGAGGCCGCCACAGGTTCGCTGGTCCAAGTGAATTCGAGGAATACCCTGGAAGCTGAATCGTGGTGAGGCCAGGGAAATATCCGGAGAAGCCTGGAACAAGGGGGGTATTTGCGGGGAGGGTGAGATTCCGCGATGTCCCAGGATGTTCTGTCAGAGCCGAGGTATATTGAGTCTGCAAAACGGGTGCATCAGGAATCCATTTCCGGGAGAGTCGCAAGGGACCTGACTTGCACATGAATCGAGCGGTTTTTCACTTGGAGGCAGATGGCGGTCTATTGCAGTCGGGTAAATGGACAGGCGTAGGCCATCAGATAGACCAGCGCGCCAACCAGGGCGGCGAGCGCCAGGCTGTGCAGATAGACGTATCTCAGAATGGTTCCCTCCTGACCGTAGGTCCCGGTGGCTGTGCTGGCCACAACGATGCTGGGCGCGGCGATCATCTTTCCCATCACGCCGCCGGCGGAGTTGGCAGCAGCCATCAGCGTCGGCGAAACGCCGATCTGCCGCGCAGTCACCTGTTGCAGGCTGCCGAAGACCACGTTGGAGGCCGTGTCGGAGCCGGTGGTTGCCGTGCCCACCCATCCGACGAGCGTGCCAAAGAAGGGATAGAGCGCCCCGGTACGGGCGAACGCCAGGCCAAGAGTCGCATCCAGCCCGCAAAACCGCATCAGATAGCCCAAGCCGAGCATCGCGGCAATGGTGATAACCGTGTAGCGGAGGCTGAATACGGTCCTCCCGAACTCTTTCAGCAGGGAGAGTGGTCCGAGTCCCATCAAAAACCCCGCCAGGACCGCCGCAACCAGGATGCCGGTGCCCGTTCCGGCGAGCCAGTTGAAGTAGAAGACCGCGGGCTCCGCGGTGGGGACGAGGGCGACCGGTGGAACGCGCTGGACGAAGTTGTGCAGGCCCGCAACCGGGAGACTGATGGATGTCTTTGCGTCCATCCACCGGGAGAAGCGCGGGATGCCCCACGCGAAGACCAGGACGCTCAAGGTGAACCATGGCATCCATGCCTTAAGGGTGGCCGCAGCGCCGAGTTGATGGCGGATCCGGGCATGACGGGTGATGTCATCGCCTTTGGCGTTCAGTACCCGCTTCGGTTTCCAGAGGCGAAGGAACGCGAGGAGTGCGGCGATGGTAGCCACGGCCGCCGCGATGTCGACCAAGCCGGGACCTATGTAGGTGGCCATGATCCATTGCGTGAGAGCGAAGGTGACGCCGCCTAGCAGGAGCGCGGGCCAGACCTCCCGCATGGCGCGAAAGCCGGCGTAGATCCAGACCAGCCAGAACGGCACAAGGATGCAGAACGGGACGAGAATGATGGCAACCATTTTGGCAAGCGCCGATACATCGAGGCCGGTTACGGCATGCAGGGCTATGACGGGAATGCCCAACGATCCGAAGGCAACCGGGGCAGTGTTGGCGATCAAGGAAAGGCCCGCGGCCTGGATGGGGCGGAAGCCGAGGCTGATGAGGATGGCCCCGCAGACCGCGACCGGCGCGCCGAAGCCCCCGGCGCCCTCGATGAAAGCGCCCAGCGCGAAAGCGATGAGGAGCAGTTGCAAGCGGCCGTCGTCGGTGACTTCGGCCAGGCTTTGGCGAAGCGTTGCAAAGCGCCCCGTCCTTACCGTTAGTTGATAAAGAAAGATGACCGGCAGAATGATCCAGGAGATGGGAAAGATTCCGTAGCCCGCGCCGTAAACGGAGGTGGTCAATGCCAGCCTGAGCGGCATGTGGAAGACGCCAATGGCCACTGCGAGGGCGGTGATCAGGCCGACGAGCGCCGCAAGATGCGCCTTGAGGCGAAAAATGGCCATTGCGCCCAGCAGCATGACCACCGGCATTGCCGCGAGAAGGGTCGACAGCCACCAGTGGCCGGTGGGATCGTAGACCTGCGCCCACTTCCCGGACGCCGGATTGGTCTTGAACAGATAGATCGCTCCAAGGATGAGGATGAGGACGCCAGCGGCCTTCAGCACAAAAGGGAACTTAGCCGCGGATTTCCGTGGCGAGGCGGGAGCGGTGTTGCTGGCGGGCGAACCATTCGATCGCATTTCACCTCCGCTTGCGGCCTAGCCTTCCGGCGCCGGGCCTGGAGGGCTGTGACCGGGACCGGCCCTGGCCTCTAGAACACGAGATTCAAGGCCGCCGCAGTGCACTCAATCCGAGGCAACGCGTGTATTGATTTCGATTCGGCGCTCTCCCCTCCTTGCTGCAGCGAAGATACGAAGATTGCCAGTGTGTAGAAGCGTCGGATCGGCAGAAGCGCCTAACCGCGAGCCATCGGTCATCGGGTCTCATTGTGTCTTACAGGATCGGGATCGTACCTGTCCAGCGAATTGACGCCATCTCGCAGGGGAATCGCATCTGGAACGATCGGCTGCTCACGAGGCATGGAAGAGGCCAAAGGCGAAGGCACGAGCGGCATGAAATGTGGCAGGGACTGAAGCTCGACTCCATCCTGGGAGCACGTCTTTCGGCATGACTGAAGTCATGCTCTGTTACAGAGCAAGCTTCGGCAGAGTCTTTGCGGGAGCCTGAGACGTTCGCTTGCCATGAAGGCTCAAATGCGATTGCCCTGCCCATCGACCTACATACAGGAATCGGAAAGTTTGCGGAATCGCAAGTGTGGGATAAACAAGCTGCATTAATGTTTTCACCGAGGCTGTAACTCGCCAGAGGCTGTTTCAACACTGAGCGCTTGTCGATTTCACTCTTCTCCAGGGCGAAAGCCCGTGAATCTCGGCTCCGCAGGCGGCGCTCGCCGGTTCGGTTTCAAAGCAAAGTTATTCGATCTGAAGCACCTCAATACAACGCTTTTGCAGATTGGCCTCTGCGAGGAAAGGGCGGTCGTGACCAGACGAACTGACGCCGAATTTGAGTTCGAAGCAAGCAACGCATCGCGCGGCGTCGATCTTCATCAGAACTTCAGCCTTGGGCTTCTCAACGATGAATCCTCCTCCCTGTCCGAAGAAACGGACAGCCAGACGGAGCCGGAGGGAGACGGCGTGAAGTGCGCGCGCGGCGGATTGGTTGCAATCTGCATTGAACTGGTCGGAATGCTTTGTATTTATGCCCTATGGTGGGCTTGGCGGCTCTTCCGGTAGCGCAACACTGCTCACGCGGGCCTCAGCGGCTTCGTATGGCTCTCTTCAAGACAGCCTCGAGTCCTGTTTTGGCCTCGGCATATTCGACCGGCGTGATGGCGCCAGAGAGCTTATCCCGTTCAAGCTCGAATAACTCTTCCTTGAGGCTGTTGAGGAGGACGGCATTGCCGGCCTGGGGCGGGGCCACGGGGCGAAGGGACGGGGGCATTGAATCCGCAGCGGCCGGGAATGACCTGATTGGGAATACTTCGTCCTTGGTCTGGGCCTGGACGGGCGCTCCCGTTGCCGACTCCTCCTTCTTACGCAGCATGAAAGCCGCGGCTGCAGCCAACAACACAGCCAGGCAACCGAGGATCCACCATTTGTATTTTGTGAGCGGGTCGGGCGTATCGATGGGGATGCCCAGGCCGCCTCCGGGCCGGTTGCCGGCATTGTTGGAGTCGCCAGATCCCGTGTCGGCCATTCCGCCCGCAGCCAACTGGCCAGGCGCCGCGTTTTGAGCTTCGCGCGGCATTTGCCCTTCGCCTGAAATTGTGAATTCCACGCTCTGGCCCGGATGGACGTTCTTGGCGACAAAGGTCTGGACTCGCGGGTCTTCCTGGACGGGTTGGAACTCCGCTCCTTTGACGCCTCCGAATGTCATCCCCTTGGGAACGTAGACCACCAGGTTGTCCGCGGGCATTTGCGGCTGGGGCGTGAAGGCGAGTTTTCCATCATAGGAAAGGTGATATTGCACCTCGAACAGGGTCTCCTTCTCGCCCTGGTTGGGTTGGATGGGGATGTTGATGGTGAAGTGGTTCTTCTGGCTGAGTGGAACCGGGCGAGTATTTGTGGCCAGGCCTCCGGGCCGGGTGGCGGATGCGCCATCGAGCACTGCGCCGGCGGGAAGCACAAACTCAAAGGTGTTGCTGCTGAATTGGGCTCTTGGCGGCAGGCTGGTGTTGCGCACCAAATACCTTTCCTGCACGCGCACCATTCCTCCGGCGGCTTCGGGAAGGATCATATCGGCGTCAATGGCGACGCCATCGAGTTTTGGGGCGACGTCGTAGACATTGACATCCCCGCTTCCGCCGCTCTGCGGGGCGGCGATGAAGTAGGTTCCGCCCTGATGGTTGACGCGGACGAGGTAAGCTCCGGGGCCGGGCGATTCAAGCGAATAGCGCCCATGGGCATCGGTCGTTGTGGTGGCTGTATCGGCCATTCCGGCTTGAACATCCACCAGGACAACCGTGTCGCCCGCGGAGGGCTTTCCGTTGGTCTTGTTGGTGACCGTGCCGGTGATGGAAGCGGCCATGGCCAAAGCGCATGACGGCAGCAGGCCACAGGTGACGGCGCGGAAGAAGATCCGGGGCAATCTGGTCAACATGAGAGAATCCTATGCGTGCGCGGCGACTGGATTGATTCATCGCAAGCAGGCTTTTATCCTGGCTTTCCTGAGCCAGGGGCAGGGGTCTTGAAGGGCCGATCGGGGGTTTGCCCGATCAAGGTTCAGTCTCTTTGCAAATCAACGATCTCAACCATTAACTTTGACGCTTCGATTTCGAGTTCGGCGCGCAGAGCCTGAAAATCCTCTTCCGGGTACTTCCCGGCCCGAAACTCGAAGTTCAGATCGCGGAGGTTTTCAAAAAGCTGATCCTTGCGCTCGAACAAATAATCCAGGCGCGTCCTCTCATGCTGGGTGGCAAAGGTGCTCTCGGGCCAGAAAATATAGGCCAACAACACCAGGGTCATGAACGCGGCGGCAAACTCCGCCGGCAGGTTGATCATCATTTAGAAACCTCACCCTCTGCCGGTTTCACGGCGAGTTTGTACCAGCAAGGCATCCAACTGGCTGTGTTGGGGCGCATCCACGGCGAGGTTGTTGGCCGCGGCGCATTCAAAAAGCAACGGAAACAGCGCTCCGGAATGGTCTGCGAATCGGGCGGCCTGGAGCGACAGGTTGATGAACGTGAAACGGCGCTCGCGTTCGAGCGGAGACTGCAAACGATGATGGGCCTTCCGATGGCTGCGTTGCGGTTTGATGTTGCCTCCTTGAATCGATTCGATGCAACAGGAGATGATGTACTCCCGCCAGGTTATTGTGGTATCACGCAACGTTGAGACTCTCATTGCCCTGAGTCAAGT
>Ga0302270_10004698_pt1 | contig 12610 bp, 11 predicted proteins | sample III_Bog_E2_3_FD_198773 | JGI IMG/M metagenome (GOLD analysis project Ga0302270, IMG submission 198773) | Peat permafrost microbial communities from Stordalen Mire near Abisko, Sweden - III_Bog_E2_3 | ecosystem: Environmental > Terrestrial > Soil > Wetlands > Peat | place: Sweden: Abisko...
AAGGCGGGATTCCTTTTTGCAAACAACCGCCGAAACCACCCCCGGGTCGGCGTCAAAGGTTTGCGCAGAATGTACTGGGTCCCTTTGTTGCCGGTTCCAAGTTCGGCACTGATCAACATTCCCCGGGTGAATTTGAGCTCTTTCAAGCGCCTCTGGATGACGCTGAAATATTCGTCATCCAGTTCCTTTTCCAGCATGGCAAAAAAGGCCCTGAAGCCTTCCGATTTGAATGCAGGGGCTTGTCTGCTTGCCACTTTTTTCAATCTTTTCAGGATCTCGGTGAAAACCTGGAGCGCTTCCACGGACTGCCAAAGAATCCCTGATGGGTAGCGCAACGACAAGCCACGGTAGAATTTCCTGTTGGCCTCCATGGCCTCCACCCCAAGGCCATGGATCTCCCTGATCACGGCAGCCTGGTTCAGGCAATCCTGCAGCACGGCCTGGCGATAAAGAATCTGCGCCGGATCGGTCAGGCTCCGCAGAAGGACCGGCGCGACCGCTTCCCTCAGCGCCTTGTCGTCGCCCGACATCGCTTTGATCAGGGTATCCAGTTCCAGATCGCGCACGAGGTCATCCGCATTGGGCGGCAGCGTCCCTTGCTCCAGGAAGTCACGGTCCTTGAACAACAGGAAAACCTTCATGGCTTGATCCGTTCCCTGATGCAATCCCGTGTAAGACGGTGTTTCTCGACGATCGACATGGCATAGGCCAGTCCATCCGCCGGTTTTCGGATGATCTTGAAGGTGCGCGTCGCCGGATTGTCCGGCATCACGGTGCTGACCATGCTCACGGTCTGCTCGTTCAAGGAAGACAGTTCATCGATGAAGGTGACCCAAACGGCAAGAGGTCCTTTCTTTACTATTTCCGCCATGATTTCCCGGCTTAAAAATTCAGCGTCCATTAACGTTGTGGAAGAAAATAATTCATTCAAGATGACGATGCTGGCAGACGTGACCTGGTCCAGGATCCGGTGGATCCGGACCAGGTCGTCATGCAGCCGGCCGCGGAGGTTCTGGATGGTTTCCACCTGTTCGAAATGGGTATGGATCTGATCGAACAGGAGCACCCGAGCCGCCCGGCCCGGCACGGGACAGCCGAGGGTGGCCAGGTGATGCAGTTGGCCGAAGGTCCGGGCGAAGGTCGTCTTGCCGCCCTGGTTCGGGCCCGATACGACCATGATGCGTTCCCGGCCCCGCAGGCTGAAATCGTTGCAAATGACGGGGGCCTTGTCCTTGACGAATTTGAATGCCAGCACCAGGTCGAATCCCTCTTTGCTTTCGATCTCCTTGGCCTCGCCGGAAAAAAGGGGGTAGCAGAACGGCAGACCGGCCCCTTTGAGCACGGCGATATAATCCAAGTAGGCAAGGTAGAATTGGATTTCCCGATCAAAAGCAACGAGGGTGGGATCCAGGTAGTTGGTATTTTCCCGGCAGAAGGCAGCAAGGCTCTGGAACTCATCAGGAAACAATTGGGCCACCAGGGTCAGCACCTCTCCCTCAAGCTGATTGACCTGGATCCGGTTCGGAAAATCAATCCGGTAATCCTTGGCCTCGTTCTGCTGGAATTTCAGGAAGGTTTCCTGGACTTCGGCACTGTAATCCAGCTCGGAAGCATACCGGCTGATCTTGATGCTGCTGCCAAGGATGTGATGGTTGTATTTGACCCGCCCCAGACCGCTCTTGACCTGATGGATTTCCTCGCGAATCGACCTGAACCCCGGCGATTCCGTATAACCGGCCAGGAATTCCAGGAAGGCGACCAGTCCGGCGGAATGCAGTTCCGCCTCGGCGAGGTCCCGGCGCAGCCCCGCAACCGCCTCGCCGTAGCTTTCGACGATATCCAGGAACCAGGCTTGCTTCTGGTACGGATGGTACAGCTTGGCCATCTGGAGGGTCTGCGCCCGGATGGACCGCATCTTCCGGGCAAATTTATACAGGTGGTTGAAGGTCGGTCCCGTTTCGAGATCCCGCATGATCTCCTGGCGGTACCGGACCTCGTCGACCCGATGCAACGACCGGTAGAAGGTGGGGGCGAGCTGGTACTCTTCACGGCCTGCGGTGAGGGTTGCCACCAGTTGGTCCAGATTCAAGTCGGCAAAATAGTCAGGCGGCCCAGGCAGGTCCCCTTCCTCGCTGCCCCGTTCCGGACCCGGGTACAGGATGCTATGGAAGGGTGGGAGCTCCTTTGGGCACGGCATGGACACAATTCCCTTCCGGTCGAACGACGCGGGAAGGAGTCATCAGCCCCAAGGGCGGTCTAAGGTGAACTCCATCACCCAAAAGCTGGAACCATACTTGGGTTGTCCCGGGCTTTTGTCAATGCTACCTTGACTGCCGGTGATGGAGTTCACCAAAACCGCCCGGATTCAGGGCTGATGACTCCTATGAGCTGCGCGCCCATGGGGGATTCAGTGCCGGAAAGCCTGTTTGTCGGCCGTCAAAAGGAAATCGAGCGAGTCTGCGATGAACTCCGTGGCAGGCACAACCTTGTGCTGACCGGCCGGTTCGGCATGGGCCGGACCACCCTTCTGCGCCACCTGGCCAGGGAAAGGAAGGACGAGTGGCGTTTCATCTTCCTGAATGGCTCCCTCACCGCCGCCAAGATCTGCGAGGCATTGCATCTGGCTCTGTTTCCCGGAGTTCTTGGCCCGGAGCCCGGCAAGCGGCTGTCATGGAAAACCCAACGGCACCAGATCGGGGACCGGCCGAACCGGGGGCGCCGTGCCCTGGTCGTCGTGCTTGACGATATCGCCAAGGTGACCCGCCAGAGGCTCGATTTCATCCGTTGGTTGAACGACCTGGACACGTTCCGGATCATCGCGGTCACGGAACCGTTTCTGCCCGAAGCGGGGCTCATCAGCCTGCGCATCGCGCTCTGCCCCGCCCCGGTGATTCTGCTTGAACCTCTCAGTCCGGCCAAGGCGAAGCTGTTCTTTGAGGCCTGGGCTGAGCAGCAAGGAATGGCTTGGAACGATGACCAGGTCCATGGCCTGGTGCTGGCCACCCACGGATATCCCCTGGGCATGACCGAGGCCGTGAAGTCGCTCGGGGACGGTTCCGGACCTGCCTGGCCCGCCGACCCGCCCGCCCTGGAAGGGAAGGTGGGTCGGCCTGGATGATTGAAAAAATACTTACTAAATTGGTAAAAAAACAAAAATTCATTGACGGCCGCAACAACCCTCTGGCAAGCTAACCCAAGCAAAGAAAACTTCTTTGTCGGTAAGAAAAGTAATCAATGCTCCGGGCAGATGTGGCCCATGGAGGTGCACCCATGACTCAGATCGAAGCACACGCCGGGACGCCGTTCAGGGTCTGTAGCTGTCAAAGCGCGACCGTCTAGGCCCTGCGAACAGCTTCCACCGTCCTTTCCTTAGGCTGGACCGATCCCGGGACCCAGGGATCCGCTCCACGCGCCACGATCCGTGGCTCATTCGGACCCCCGTCCGTTTGCTCGCCATTCCAGGAAGGTGCGATCCCGGTGCGTGGAGGCTGGGCTGGCAGATCACCGCCCAGTTCCAGATCTCGGCCTGGTAGCCGCCGGTCCCACTCGAACCCATTGCCACCCACTCGACCCATCCGGGTCCAAGGAGTTTTTCATGAAAATCAGCCTGAACCAGTCCACGGGAGCCTTCGCGCTCGTTCTCGCCCTCACCGGCTCCACCTTCGCCTCCGCCGACCAGCTGGCCGACATCAAGAAGGCCGGCGTGCTGCGGGTGGCGGTCATCGACCAGAACCCGCCGTTCGGCCTCATCGACGAGAAGACCAAGGAAACCGTTGGCTACGATGTGGATTTCGCCAAGGCCTTCGCCAAGAAGATCGGCGTCAAGCTAGAGGTGGTCGGCACCAATCCCGCCAACCGGATCCCTCTGCTCCAGTCGGGCAAGGTCGACCTGATCGTCGCCGACCTGACCAACACCCCCGAACGGGCCCAGGTGGTGGACTTCAGCTACACCTACTTCATCTCCGGCCAGCAGCTGCTGGTGCCGGCCAAATCCTCCAGCAAGCTGGCCGACTACGCCACCCAGCGGGTCGGCGCGGTCAAGGGCACCACCGGCGAGAACCAGCTCAAGGCCCAGTTCCCCAACGTCAAGGCGATCAGCTATGACGATCTGCCCCAGGCGTTCCAGGCGCTCCGGTCGAGCAATGTCCAGGCCATCACCCAGGACGGCTCGGTCCTGGTCGACGCCCTGGCGCGCTCCCAGGACAAGGCCAACTTCAAGATCCTTCCCGACTTCCTGTCGACTGAACTGATCGGCATCGGGGTCAAGAAGGGCGAGAAGGCCATCCTCGACCTGGTGGACGGCAGCCTGATCGCCCTGGAAAAGAGCGGCCAGGCCGCCAAGATCTACGACAAGTGGTTCGGTTCCGGCGCCCTGGTCAATGTCCCCCGCGGCTTCAAGATCGCCGTCGGCAAGTAGCCATGTCGGTGCCGCCGGTGATCGAGTTCCGTGACGTCCACAAGTCCTTCGGCGCCCTGGAGGTCATCCGCGGCATCAGCCTGAGCATCGACCGCGGCAGCGTGGTCGTGGTCTGCGGCCCATCCGGGTCGGGGAAATCCACCCTGATCCGGATGGTCAACCGGCTGGAAGCTCCGACCCTCGGCGATATCCTGGTGGACGGAATCAGTTCCACCCACGCCCGGGGCGAAGAGCTGCGCCGGCTCCGCACCGGGGTGGGCTTCGTGTTCCAGCAGTTCAACCTGTATCCGCACATGAGCGCCCGACAGAACGTCACCCTGGCCCTGCGCAAGGTGCTGGGGAAGACCCAGGCCGAGGCCGATGCGGTGGCCGACGAGGTGCTTGATCGGGTCGGCCTGGCCGACAAGGCCGGTACTTTCCCGGGCCAGCTTTCCGGCGGCCAGCAGCAGCGGGTTGCCATCGCCAGAGCCCTGGCCACCCGGCCCGACATCCTGTTGTTCGACGAGCCCACCTCGGCCCTGGATCCGGAAATGATCGGGGAAGTGCTCACCGTCATCCGCCAGCTGACCCACCAGGGCATCACCCTGGTGGTGGTCACCCATGAGATGGGTTTCGCGAGGACCGTGGCCGACCGGATCCTGTTCCTGGACCAGGGCCGGATCGAGGAGGACGCCCATCCGGACGACTTCTTCAGCGCGCCCAGGAGTCCACGGGCCCGGCAGTTCCTCAGCCAGATCCTGTCGCCCCTGCATACGGCGGGGGATTGAATGGGGCTTTCCATCGACTGGTCCGGGGTGCTGACCGGACAGCCCCTCCACTGGCTCCTGTCGGGCCTGGTGGTCACCCTGGCCATCACCCTGGTCGCCAGCGGGATCGCCACGGCCATCGCCGTGGGCCTGACCGCCCTGAGGCTGTCGCCGGTGACCCCGGTGCGCCTGGCCACCCAGGCCGGGATCAGCCTGATCCGCAACACCCCGCTGCTGATCCAGCTGCTGGTCTGGTACTTCGTCGGCTTCGGGCTGCTGCCCCCGGCGCTGAAGGCCTGGATGACCGGCGACCACCCTTGGAGCGTCCTGCCGGGCCAGGTTTCCCTGTTCGCCCCGGAGTTCGCCGCGTCGGCCTGGGGGGTCGGGCTGTTCATCGGCGTCTTCCTTTCGGAGGAGCTCCAGGCCGGGCTCAACGCCGTGGCCCCGGGCCAGCGGGAAGCGGCAGCCAGCCAGGGCTTGAGCCGCTGGGACACCCTCGCCTCCATCCTCCTGCCCCAGGCCCTGCGCAATGCCTATCAACCGGTGGTGGGCCAGTACCTGAACCTGATGAAGCTCACTTCGATCACCTGCAGCATCGGCCTGGCGGAGATCACCTACCAGGCCCGGCAGGTGGAGAGCTTCAACAGCCACGCCTTCGAGGCCTTCGCCGTGGCGACCCTCCTCTACCTGGCGATCGGCTTCATCCTCGAGCGGCTCCTGCTCGCCGGTCGGAGGGCCTGAGATGGGTCTCGATTTCACCATCATTGCCAAGAACTGGGACTATTTCCTCTGGGGCCGGACGCCCCAGGGCGAAGTGGGCGGCCTGCTGCTCACGGTGCTCATGGCCCTGGCGGCCGGAACCCTCTCCCTGGTCCTGGGCATCGGCCTGGCCCTGGCCTCCTGGCTGGGCCCAAGGAGCCTGCGCACCGTACTGACCTTCCTGGCCGATCTGGTCCGGAGCATCCCCCTGCTCCTGGTCATCTTCTGGATCTACTTCCTGGTCCCGGCGCTGTTCCGGACCACGGTGCCCGGGGCGCTATCGGTGATCCTGGCCCTGGCCTGGTTCAGTTCCGGGGCGGTGATGCACACCACCCTGGCCGGACTGGACGCCCTGCCCAGGGGCTACCGGGAGGCGGGAATCGCCAGCGGCCTGAGCGAAGGCCAGGTGTTCACCGCCATCCTCCTGCCCCAGGCCCTGCGCAACCTGGTGCCGTCGTACGTGGCCCTGTTCGCTTCGATGATCAAGGACACCTCGCTGGCGTTCATCCTGAATGTGCCGGAACTGACCATGACCGCCAACCAGGTGAACACCCGGGCCCAGATCTACCCGGCGGAGATCTTCCTGTTCACGGCGGCGGTTTACTTCGTGCTCTGCGCCGGGCTGTCCTGGGCCGCCCACGGGTTGGCCTTCCGTTTACGGCCGGGGCGGGTGGCCCTGTGATTGCTTTGCCTGATACTTGTGTTCCTCAACCCGACCCTGACCAGGGTCCTTCAAGGAGAACCCCATGAAAAACGCCGCATTCCTGGCAGCCCTGGGTCTGGTGGCCGTCGCCGCCTTCGCCGCCGACGCCCCGGTGGTGGTCGCCTCCAAGATCGACACCGAAGGCTCGGTCCTGGGCAAGATCATCGTCCAGGTGCTCACCGCCAACCGGATCCCGGTGACTGACAAGGTAGGCTTCGGCACCACGGACGTGGTGCGCAAGGCCATCGCCGCCAAGGAGATCGACCTCTATCCCGAGTACACCGGCAACGGCGAGTATTTCTTCTCCGGCACCGATTCCGCCCTGTGGAAGGACGAGAAGAAGGGCTACGAGACCGTGAAGAAGCTGGACCTGGAGAAGAACGCCATCGTCTGGCTGACTCCCGCCCGGGCCAACAACACCTGGGCCATCGCCGTCCGCAAGGACCTGGCCGTCCAGAACCATCTGGCCAGCCTTGACGACCTGGCCGCTTACCTCAAGGCGGGCAAACCCTTCAAACTGGCCGCCAGCGAGGAATTCATCAGCCGGCCGGATACCCTCCCGGCGTTCCAGAAGGCCTACGGGTTCACCCTCAAATCCGACCAGACCCTGTCCCTGCCCGGGGGCAACACCACCCTGACCGAGAAGGCCGCAGCCCAGGGGACCAACCACGTGAACGCCGCCATGGCCTACGGCACCGACGGTTCCCTGGCGGCCCTGGGCCTGGTGGTCCTGGCCGACACCCGGGGGGTGCAGCCGGTCTACCAACCCGCGCCGATCATCCGTCAGGAAGTGCTGGCCCGCTACCCGGCCATCGACAAGCTGCTGGGCACGGTGTTCGCCCGGCTCGATCTGGTGACCCTCCAGACCCTGAACGGACGGGTCGCCGTCAATGGCGAGTCGGCCGCGGCGGTGGCCGCCAGCTGGCTCAAGGCCCAGGGACTGGCGCAGTAGCCGAGGACCCCGTGGCCGAAGCCGCCCTCCGACCGCGCCGGATCGACCCGGTCCTGGCCGCCCTGGCGCTGGCCGGGGCCGGTTCGGCTTTCCTGGTCCCGTTCTACCAGTTCGCCCCCAACCGGATCGTGGCCGGGACCGACTGGTTCCTGGTTCCGGCCAGCCTGCCCGCGGCCCTGGGGCTGTTGCTGGGATGGCTGGGGATCGGCGTCTTCGCCTGCGCGCCGGTTTCGTTCCGGCTGGCCCCCGCGGCCCGGTTGGCCTGGTTCCTGGTTCCGGTGCCGGTGCTGGCGGCCCTGGCCGGCGCCGCCCGGGTCTCCCGGACCCTGGCCGGAACCGATCCGGTGGCCCGGGTGACCCTGGGCCCGGGGGTCTGGCTGACCCTGCTCGGCGCCCTGGTGGCGGGCATCGCCATGCCTTCGGGGATCCGGTCCCGGGCCCTGGTTCTGCTGCTGGCCCTGGGGCTGGCGCTGGCCGGGTTGGCCCTGGGCTGGTTCGACGCCCTCAGTCTGGTGCGGGAGGCCCGGAATCTGGGGTCCGCCTTCGGCACCGAGTTCAACCGGCACCTGCTGCTCACCGGCGCGGCGGTGGCGGCCGGGACCGTGCTGGGGCTGGCCTTGGGCATCTCGGGCCACCGCTCCCCGGGCTGGCGTCTGGGCGGCTTTTTCACCCTCAATTTCCTGCAGACGGTCCCCAGCCTGGCCTTGTTCGGCCTGCTGATCCTGCCTCTGGCCTGGCTTTCGGCCCGGTACCCGCTGCTGCGGGCGTGGGGGGTCAAGGGCATCGGTCCCGCCCCCGCCCTCATCGCCCTGAGCCTCTACGCCGCCCTGCCCATCGCCCGCAACACCCTCACCGCCCTGGACGAAATGCCCCGGGCGGTGCTGGATGCGGGCCGGGGCATGGGCATGTCCGAATGGCAACTGGGGCTGGGGGTGGTGGTGCCCCTGGCCTGGCCGGCGGTGCTGGCCGGGATCCGGGTCGCCACGGTCCAGACCGTCGGCAACACCGTGGTGGCCGCCCTGATCGGAGCCGGCGGCCTGGGCACCTTCATCTTCCAGGGCCTGGGCCAGACCGCCATGGACCTGGTGCTGCTGGGCACCCTGCCGGTGGTGGCCCTGGCCCTGGCCGCCGACCAGATTCTGGGGCTGTTGTCCCGGCCCCGAGGAGCCCGCCCATGATCACCTTCGAAGGCGTCAGCCACCACTTCGGCGACACCACGGACCTGGCCGGCATCGACCTCACCCTGGCCGATCACGAACTGTGCATCCTCCTGGGTCCCTCAGGCAGCGGCAAGTCCACCCTCCTGAGACTGGTGAACCGGCTGCTGGAGCCCACTTCCGGCCGGGTCCTGGTGGATGGGCAGGATGTGCGCGCCTACCGGCCCGAGGCCCTGCGCCGGACCATCGGCTACGTGATCCAGAACGTGGGTCTGTTTCCCCATTGGAAGGTCCGGGACAACGTGGCCACCGTGCCCCGGCTGCTGGGCTGGGACCGGGCCCGGATCCGCGGCCGGGTGGAGGAGGTGCTGGACCTGGTCGGGCTTCCGGACCAGACCTACGGCGGCCGCTACCCGCACGAGCTTTCCGGCGGCGAGGCCCAGCGGGTGGGGGTGGCCCGGGCCCTGGCTTCGGACCCGCCCATTCTGCTCATGGACGAACCGTTCAGCGCCGTGGACCCCCTGGGCCGGCACCGGATCCAGGGTGAATTCCTGGAGATCCAGCGGCGCCTGAAGAAGACCGTGGTGTTCGTCACCCACGACGTGGACGAGGCGGTCCGGCTGGGCGACCGGATCGCGTTGCTCAATGGCGGCCGTCTGGTCCAGTACGACCGGACCGAGGTGCTGCTGGAATCCCCTTCGGAGGCTTTCGTCGGTGATTTCCTGGGCCAGGACCGGACCCTGAAGCGGCTGAGCCGGGTCGCCGCCTCCACCCTGGCCCGGTCCCACGCCCCCTCCGGCGGCTATGGGTCCGGCGTCGCCCTGGCCGAGGATCTGGATCTGCGGATGGTCTTGTCGCACTTCCTGGAGTCGGGCACCGACGTGGTCGCCCTGAAGAACCGCCAGGACCGGATCACCGGCTGGCTGCACCGAGAGGATCTCGAGGACTGGGCCCGGATCGGGGAGCTGGTCCGATGAAATCCGGCGGATGGGCCTGGCTGCCCCTGGCGGGCTTCGGCGGCGCCCTGGGGCTGCTGGTGGCGGCGCCTGGGCTTTGGCCCTGGGTGCTCTATCCCCGGGCGACCCCGCTGGAGCTGCTGGCCCAGCATCTGGTGCTGGTGGGCCTGTCCAGCGTGGTGGCGGTCGGCGTCGGCCTGGGCCTGGGCATCGCCGTGACCCGGCCCTGGGGCCTTGGCTTTCTGCCCCTGGCCCGGACCCTGGCTTCGGTCGGGCAGACCTTCCCGCCCACCGCGGTGCTGATCCTGATGGTTCCGGCCCTGGGCTTCGGGCTGGGTCCGGCCTGGGTGGCCCTTGCCCTCTACGGCATCCTGCCGGTGTTCGGCAACACCGTGGAAGCCCTGCTCGGGGTGTCCCCCGCCACCCGGGACGCCGCCCTCGGCCTTGGCTTCCGTCCGGCCCAGACCCTGTGGCAGGTGGAACTGCCCCTGTCCCGGCCGCTGATCCTGGCCGGGATCAGGACCTCCATGGTGGTCAACGTCGGCACCGCCGCCATCGGCGCCGCCATCGGCGCCGGGGGACTGGGCGCGCCGATCCTTTCGGGCCTGGTCACCGAGAACAACGGATACTTGGCGGAGGGGGCGATCCTGGCCGGCCTCCTGGCCTTGACCCTGGACGCCGGTTTCGGATTGCTGGGCGCGTCTTCTCCGATCCGAAGCAAGCCCTGAACCGGGAGGTCAAATGTGGGAACACTACGCCCAGCCGACCCGCCTCGACGACGCCCTGGCCCTGCTCGCCCGGGACCCGGCCCGGACCCGGCTGCTGGCGGGGGGCACCGACCTGGTGCTGGAAATCGAGCGCAAGCTGTGCGCGCCGCACACGGTGATCGACCTGAGCCGCATTGCCGAGCTGGGCGGGATTCGCCTGGAAGACGGCATCATCCACCTGGGCCCCCTGGTGACCCACGCCCAGGTGGTGGCCGACCGGATGCTGGTGGAACGGGCCTTTCCGCTGGCCCGGGCCTGCTGGGAGGTGGGGGCGCCCCAGGTCCGCAACCGCGGCACCGTGGGCGGCAACCTGGTGACGGCCTCCCCGGCCAACGACACCATCACCCCCCTGCGGGCGCTGGATGCCACGGTCACCCTGCGCAGCCTGCGCGGCGAGCGGGTGCTGGCCCTGGGCGATTTCCATCTCGGGGTGCGGCGGACCGCCATGGCGCCGGACGAGGTGCTGGTGGACATCGCCTTCCCGGCCTTGACCGGCGGCGAGCGCGGGACCTTCCTCAAGCTGGGCCTGCGCCGGTCCCAGGCCATCTCGGTGGTCAACGTCGCGGTGGTGCTGGGCATTGACGGCGACACCATCCGCACGGCGCGGATCAGCTTCGGTTCGGTGGCGCCGACCATCGTAAGGGCATTGGCGGCGGAGCAGTTCCTGGAGGGCCGGACCCTGTCCGCGGGCACGATCCAGACGGCGGCCCGGCTCGCCATGGACGCGGCCCGGCCCATCGACGACATCCGCGCCCCGGCCGGCTACCGCTCCGACATGATGGCGGCGCTGGCGGCCCGGGCCCTGGGCCAGCTGGCCGACCGGTCCGAACGCGGCGACTGGCCGGCCGACCCCGCCATGCTCTGGGGCGGCCCGGACCGGGCCGCCAAGGCCCGGCTCGATGCGGGCACCCTGCACACCCGGGAAGGCGTTGAGCCGATCGAAACCACGATCAACGGCCAGCCCTTCACCGCCCGCGGCGCCAACGGCCAGACCCTGCTCCAGCTGGTGCGGGAAGCGGCGGGCCTGACCGGCAGCAAGGAAGGCTGCGGCGAAGGGGAGTGCGGCGCCTGCACCGTCTACCTGGACGGCATGGCGGTGATGGGCTGCCTGGTTCCCGCCGCCCGGGCCCACGGCGCCACCGTCGGCACCATCGAAGGGCTGGAGGGGGAGGGGGGGCTGCATCCGGTCCAGCAGGCGTTCATCGATGCCGACGCCATCCAATGCGGCTACTGCTCGCCGGGGTTCATCATGGCCGGGGCCAAGCTGCTGGAGGAGCATCCCCACCCCACCCGCCAGCAGATCGAGCAGAGCATCAGCGGCAATCTCTGCCGTTGCACCGGCTATGTGAACATCGTCCGGGCCATTGAACAGGCGGCCTCGGTCCCGGTCAGGAATGGGGTGCAGCCATGAGCGACGCCGCCATCGGGGGCAGCCACGTCCGCATCGATTCCATCGCCAAGGTGACCGGCCGGACCCGGTACGTGGAAGACCTGCCGGTGTCCGGGCTGCTCCATGCCTATGTCCTGCGCAGCCCCCATCACCATGCGCGCCTGCTCCGGCTGGACCCTTTGGGTGCCGCGGAGCGGCCGGGGGTGGTCCGGATCATCACCGCCTTGGACATCCCCGGCCTGAACGGACTGGACGGCTACAGCCGGGACGAGCCGGTCCTGGCGGCGGTGGGTGACACGTTGCGGCAGAAGGGGGCGCCCATCGCCCTGGTGGTGGCCGGCAGCCGGCGCCAGGCCCAGGCGGCGGCCGCGGCGATCCAGGTGGAATTCGAGATCCTGCCCCATACCTTCGACCTGGACGAGGCCCTGGCCGGGGAGGCCGCAAAGATCTATCCGGGCGGCAACGTGCTGGGCCGGCACGCCGTCAAGCACGGCGACCTGGAGGCGGCCCTGGCCAGCTCGGATCTGGTGCTGGAGACTGCCTACCGTACTTCGTTCCAGGAGCACGCGACCCTGGAGCGGAACACCCAGTTGGGCTACCTGGACGAGCAGGGGCGGGTGACGGTGGTGGGCGGCACCCACGAGCCCCACTGGCAGCAGGGCTACATCGCCCAGACTCTGGGGCTGGAGCCGGACCGGGTGCGGGTGATCATGCCGCCCACCGGGGGCTCCTTCGGGGATCGCCAGGACCCCTGGCCGCTGGT